>TARA_R110002072_G_scaffold58144_2_pt1 | contig 20526 bp, 21 predicted proteins | sample TARA_R110002072 | Tara Oceans TARA_R110002072 (sample SAMEA4397118) | marine metagenome | biome: Polar Biome; feature: [SRF] surface water layer (ENVO:00010504); material: water (ENVO:00002006), including particulate matter (ENVO:01000060) such as... | depth 5 m | reverse complement strand
ACCATCAAATCCGCCACCACCGCCTCGATGAAAGCCGGCGACAAGGAACGCACCGCAACGCTGCGGATGGTCGCCGCCAAGATCAAGGATCGCGATATCGAGCTGCGTACCGCCGCCAAACAGCCCGAGGACGACACGCTGGTGATCGAAGTGCTGCAGAAAATGGCCAAGCAGCGCCGCGAATCGATCCAGATGTACGAGGATGGCGGGCGCGAGGAACTCGCGGCCAAGGAACGCGACGAGCTCGCGGTGATCGAGGAATTCCTCCCGCAAATGATGAGCGAAGAGGAGACGCGCGCGGCGATCGAGGAAGCTAAGGCGACGACCGGCGCGCAGGGCATGAAGGACATGGGTAAGGTCATGGCCGAGCTCAAATCGCGCCACGGCGCGGTGCTCGACGGTGCCAAGGCCAGCGCGATGGTCAAGCAGAGCCTGCAGTGATGCCCGCTCGAACCGCTATGTGTGCCGCGAGAGTCGAACGGCGTTAGGCTGCGCCGATGGCCCTCTCTCCCCAATGGCTGGACGAATTGCGCGCGCGGATCACGCTCAGCACGGTGATCGGACGCCATGTGCGGCTGCAGAAGGCGGGGCGCGAGTTCAAGGCGTGCTGCCCGTTTCACGACGAGAAGACCCCCAGCTTCACCATCAACGACGCCAAAGGCTTCTACCATTGTTTCGGCTGCGGCGCGCATGGCGATGCGATCCGCTGGATGACCGACCAGCGCGGGCTCGCCTTCATGGATGCGGTCAAGGAACTCGCGGTCGAAGCGGGGATGGAGGTGCCCGCCCCCGACCCGCAATCGGCGCGCCGTGCCGAGGAACGTGCGGGGCTGCAGGACGTGACCGCCGCGGCGCAGGAATGGTTCGTCGCCAACCTGGGCGGGAGCGAAGGCACCGCGGCGCGCGGCTATCTTGCGCGGCGGGGTTTTTCCGCCGCGACGATGCGCGAATTCGGTTTCGGCTATGCGCCCGAAGGCCGGCAGGCGCTGGGCCGCGCATTGGCGCGCTTCGAGGAGCCGCTGCTGGTCGAGGCGGGGATGCGGATTTCGGTCGAGGAGCGCGATCCCTACGACCGCTTCCGCGATAGGCTGATGCTGCCGATCCAGGATGCGCGCGGGCGGGTGATCGCTTTCGGTGGGCGCATCCTCGATGCGACAAGCAATCCCAAGGCACCGAAATATCTCAACAGTCCCGACACGCCTTTGTTCGACAAGGGGCGCACACTCTACAACCTCCACCGCGCCGCGCCCGCCGCGCGCCAGTCGGGGCGGATGATCGTGGTCGAGGGCTATATGGACGTGATCGCGCTGGCCGAGGCGGGGATCGGCGAGGCGGTGGCGCCGATGGGCACCGCGCTGACCGAGCAGCAGCTCGAATTGCTGTGGCGCCATGTCGAACGCCCGATCCTGTGTTTCGACGGCGATGCCGCGGGCCGGCGCGCCGCGATGCGCGCGATCGAGCGTGCGCTGCCGCTGCTTCGCCCCTCGCACTCGCTGGCGATCGTCCAACTCCCCTCGGGGCTCGATCCCGACGATCTGCTGCGCCAGGAGGGCCGCCAGGCGCTGGAGAACCTCCTGGCGGGCGCGAGCAGCCTGCTCGACATGCTGTGGCAGGTCGAGCGCGAAGCGACGCCGCTCGCCTCCCCCGAGGACAAGGCCGGGCTCAAGCAGCGCCTCCTCGATCACACCGAGACGATCGCGGATCCCGATATTCGCGCGCTCTACCGCCGCGAATTGACCGAGCGATTTTCTGCCTTCGCCTTCCCCAAACGCGAATGGACACCGCGCGAGCCATGGAAAAAAGGCGGCCCGCCCCGCCCCGCCCCCAAGCTCGCCCCCGAAGCGGCTGCGAAGCTTCGTCATGTCATCTCGGGCGGTGGCCGCGATTCGCTCGCGGGCGCGGTGATCGCCGGGCTGGCGCGCTTCCCGGACCAGATCGTGCGTCACGAAGAGGGCCTCAGCGACCTCGCGATGCGTGACCAAAATATCGGTCCGGCGATCGATTTGCTGCTCGAAACGGCGGAAGCGCTTGATTTGTCCGGTGGATCGCCCATATCGCCTATCCAAGGCCTGCCTGCCCCACCGGAAACCTCTCGTTTCGCCTTCCTCGATGAAGGCACAGACCCGGATGATGCGCGCGAGGAGCTGGCCGAAGCCGTGTCGTTGCTGGTCGAAAGACCCGCGCTCGAAGCCGCCCTGGCCGATGCCACGGCGCGTTTCGAAAGCGATCCCGAAGGCGCTTTCGCCGAGCAGCAGCGCCTGCTCAGGCGCAAGCTGGAATTCGAGGCGCGACTCGGGCAAATGGCAAGCAAGCGGGCCAGCAGGGCCCGGCAGGAATCAGACAGCCGCTCCGCCGATTCCGCGGATGCGGCCCATACAACGGACTGACGCGACACTTATGGCCAGCAAGTCGAAGACCGCCGAAAAAGAAGACGCTCCCCTGATCGACCTCAACGAGGGCTCGATCAAGAAGCTCATCGCAAAGGCCAAGAAGAAGGGCTACGTCACTTATGACGAGCTCAACGACGGGCTTCCTTCGGCCGAGATGAGCCCCGACCAGATCGAGGACATCCAGACCGCGCTGAGCGAGATGGGTGTCCAGATCGTCGAGAACGACGAGGAAGCGGAAGCCGAGGCCGAGGCCGAGCGCGACGACGAGGTCGAGGAAATCGCCACCACGGGCGACAAGAAAGAGCCCAAGACCCCGACCACCAACGTCACCAAGAAGCTCGCCGTGGGCGAGCGCACCGATGATCCGGTGCGCATGTATTTGCGCGAGATGGGCGCGGTCGAACTGCTCAGCCGCGAGGGCGAGATTGCCATCGCCAAGCGGATCGAGGCCGGCCGCGACATGATGATCATCGGGCTGTGCGAAAGCCCGATCACCTTCCACGCGATCATCCATTGGTCCGAAGCGCTCAATTCCGAGGAAATGCAGCTGCGCGAGATCCTCGATCTCGACGCCATGCTGTCCAAGGAACCCCCGGCCGACAAGATGGCCGAGGATGCCGAGGACGATGACGACGGGGAAATCTCCGAGGAAACCGCCGGTCCCACCATCCGCGAAGACGAGGATGAGGACGAGGACAGCGATTCCGAGGACGAGGACGGCGAGGAAGGTTCGGCCAAGAAGGACGACGAAGAGGAAGAGGACAACACCATGTCCCTTGCTCAGATGGAGGCCGCGCTCAAGCCGGACGCCATCGAACGCTTCGCTCGCATCAAGGACCTGTTCAAGAAATTCGAGAAGCTCCAGGGCGAACGCGTCGACCTGCTCGGCCGCGGCGAGGACTTCCCCGCCGCCAAGGAGAAGAAATACGAGGCGCTGCGCGAACAGCTCACCGCCGAGGTCGAGAGCGTCCAGTTCCATGCCAACAAGATCGAATTCCTGGTCGACAATCTCTACGCCTTCAACCGCCGCCTGACCGCGCTGGGCGGCCAGATGCTCCGCCTGGCCGAGCGCCATAAGGTCAAGCGGGTCGACTTCCTCGAAGCCTATATCGGCAATGAGATGGACGACGACTGGCTGACCTCGCGGGTCAAGAAGGACAAGAAGTGGGCCGCCTTCGCCGACAAGGAAGCCGATGCGATCGACCGCATCCGCACCGAAATCAGCGATATCGCCAGCCAGACCGGCATGGCGCTCCCCGAGTTCCGCCGCATCGTCAATATGGTCCAGAAGGGCGAGCGCGAGGCGCGGATTGCCAAGAAGGAAATGGTCGAGGCGAACCTGCGGCTGGTGATCTCGATCGCCAAGAAATACACCAATCGCGGGCTGCAATTCCTGGATCTCATCCAGGAAGGCAACATCGGGTTGATGAAGGCGGTCGACAAGTTCGAGTACCGCCGCGGCTATAAGTTCAGCACCTATGCGACCTGGTGGATCCGCCAGGCGATCACGCGTTCGATCGCCGATCAGGCGCGCACGATCCGCATCCCGGTGCACATGATCGAGACGATCAACAAGCTGGTGCGCACCAGCCGTCAGTTCCTCCACGAGGAAGGCCGCGAGCCGACCCCCGAAGAGATGGCGCAGCGCCTGTCGATGCCGCTCGAGAAGGTCCGCAAGGTGATGAAAATCGCCAAGGAGCCGATCAGCCTCGAAACCCCGATCGGCGACGAGGAAGATTCGCATCTCGGCGATTTCATCGAGGACAAGAACGCGATCATCCCGGTGGATGCCGCGATCCAGGCCAACCTCAAGGAAACCGTCACCCGGGTCCTGGCATCGCTCACCCCCCGTGAGGAACGCGTGCTGCGAATGCGCTTCGGCATCGGCATGAACACCGATCACACGCTGGAAGAGGTCGGCCAGCAGTTCTCGGTCACCCGCGAACGCATCCGGCAGATCGAGGCGAAGGCGCTGCGCAAGCTCAAGCATCCGTCGCGTTCGCGCAAGATGCGCAGCTTCCTCGATCAGTAGGCTTTTCGGCACGTCGAAAGAAAATTCGGTGCAGACCGCCGGGGGGAGACCACCTCTGAATCCAGAATGCCATCATTCGGCCGCTTGTCCGGGTGTCGATTTCGAGGCCTTGTTCGAGCGCTCGCCCAATCCGTATGTAGTGCTCGATCGCGACCTCGTGATCGTCTGGATGAATGATTGCTATCTGCAGGTTACGGGGCGGACGCGTGCGGACATCGTCGGACGGCCGATGTTCGAGGCCTTTCCCAGCGCTACGGACTCGGAAAGTTACCGCCAGCTGCGCTCGTCTTTCGACCGGGTGCTGGAAAGCGGCGAGACCGACGAGATCGCTCATATCCGCTACGATATCGAGCAGGCCGACGGCACGATGGAGGAGCGCTACTGGAGCGCGACCCACACGCCGTTCAAGGATGAGGCCGGGCGGGTCACGCACATACTCCAGCACACCGTCGATATCAGCGAGCTGCACGAGCTTCGCGGGATGCGCGAGCAGATGCGGGTGTACGAGCGCGCCGAACGAGTCGAGACGCGCAATCGCAATCTTTCCGAAGAGGCCCGCAGATTGCGCAATCTGCTGGAGAACACGCCGGGCTTTACCGCGGTGCTGCTCGGCGCCGAGCTGCGCTTCGCGATGGCGAATGCGGCATACCGGCGGCTGACCGGCAATCGACCACTGGTGGGCCTGACAATCGAGCAGGCGCTTCCCGAAGTGGTCGATCAGGGTTTCGTCGAGATCCTCGACGAGGTGTTCCGCACCGGCAAGCCCTATTTCGGACGACAGGAACCGATTTTCCTGCGGATGCAGGCCGATGCCGAACCCGAACAGGTCTATCTTGAATTCGTCTATCAGCCGATCATGGATGGCGACCGGCAGGTCACCGGGGTCTTCGTTCAGGGACACGACGTCACCGAGGAAGTGGAGGCAGCCCAGCGCCAGACCTTGCTGATTCATGAGCTCAACCACCGCGTGAAGAACACGCTCGCCATCGTTCAGGGTCTCGCGCAGCAATCATTCGGGCTCGACGAGAGCAACCGGTCGGGCCGCGATGCATTTGCCGCGCGGCTTGGCGCCCTGTCCGCGGCGCATAATCTGCTGACCTCGTGCAATTGGGAATCCGCGGAGGTGCGCAGCCTCATCCAGGGATCGCTCGCCGCGGCGCTGGGGAACGCCGCCGAACGCTGCGAACTCGATGGCGCCGAAATTGTGTTGCGCCCTCAGCAAGCAGTCGCGCTTGCGATGATCGTTCACGAATTGGCTACCAATGCCCTGAAATATGGTGCTTTGTCGGTGCCCGATGGCAGGGTCGCGATCCAGTGGGTAACGGAAACGGTGGGTGAGACGGTGTCTGTCGAACTGGATTGGAAGGAATCGGGCGGCCCACCGGTCGCCGCGCCGCAGAGCAAGGGCTTCGGCAGCCGGTTGATCCAGAGCGGACTGGGCGGGCGCAACGGGGCGGTTTCGATCGAGTACGAACGCAGCGGGCTGCATTGTCATATCAAGGGAGAAGTATGATCGAGGCCGGCACCACCATTCTCGTGCTCGAGGACGAAGCGATCATCGCCTTTGCGCTCGAGGACATGCTCGCTGCGGAGGGCGCGAAGGTCGTCATGGCGGCGACGTTGGAAGAGGCCGCAGCTCTGATCGAAAAGGGCGGGATCGCTACCGCCGTGCTCGACGTCAATGTCCATGGCGAGAAGAGCTATGTCATCGGGGAGCTGCTGCGCTCGCTCGACATCCCCTTCGTCTTCGCGACCGGTTATGGCGACACCTCGCATCCACCGGAATTCGCCGAAACTCCCACGGTTTCCAAGCCTTACACGCATGAGCAGGTCAAGACGGCAATCGCCCGGGCACAGCTTGCGCTTGCCGGTGGAAGTGTCGGCTGAAAACGCGCTTTGCGGGGTGGAGAGAATCGCAAGGCTGACCTATGAGGCCGCCATGCGTATTGCCATTGCCTCCGACCATGCCGCGCTCGATCTCAAGGCCGAACTGCGCGACTGGCTGATCGAAGAAGGCCACGAGGTCGCCGATCTCGGTCCGGACACGGCCGACAGGGTGGATTACCCCGATTTTGGGTACCGCCTGGCGAACGTCATCGCGGATGGCACGGCCGAGCGCGGGATCGCACTGTGCGGCTCGGGGATCGGTATTTCGATGTCGGTCAATCGCCATCCCGAAGTGCGCTGCGCGCTCGTGTCCGAGCCGCTTTCCGCCGCGCTCGCCCGCGAACACAACGACGCCAATTGCCTCGCGCTCGGGGCGCGTCTTACGGGGAGCGACATGGCCAGGGCCTGCGTTTCCGCCTTCCTCGTCACCGAATTCGGCGGCGGCCGCCACCAGCGCCGCGTCGACAAGCTATCCGACCCCCAGATCGAGGACCGTTCATGAGCACCCAGCCCGCCCCCGCCGCACAGTCTGCCGCTTCGCCGATGGACGGCTTCTGGCACGACACGCTCGCCGAGGCGGATCCGCAGATCCACGAGGCGATCCGCAACGAGCTGGCGCGCCAGCAGGACAAGATCGAACTGATCGCCAGCGAGAACATCGCCAGCCGCGCGGTGCTCGAGGCGACGGGGAGCGTGTTCACCAACAAATATGCCGAGGGCTATCCGGGCAAGCGCTATTACGGCGGCTGCGAATATGCCGACGTGGTCGAAACGCTGGCGATCGAGCGCGCCAAGGAGCTGTTCGGCTGCCAGTTCGCCAACGTCCAGCCCAACAGCGGCAGCCAGATGAACCAGGCGGTGTTCCTCGCGCTGCTCGAGCCGGGCGACACCTTCATGGGGCTCGATCTGAATTCGGGTGGGCATCTCACCCATGGCTCGCCGGTCAACATGAGCGGCAAATGGTTCAACCCGGTCTCTTACGGTGTGCGCCAGGAAGACGAGCTGATCGACATGGATGCGGTCGCCGCGACCGCGCGCGAGCATCGCCCAAAGCTGATCATCGCCGGCGGCACCGCCTATTCGCGCGTCTGGGACTGGCAGCGGTTCCGCGAAATCGCCGACGAGGTCGGCGCCTATCTGCTGGTCGACATGAGCCACATTTCGGGGCTGGTCGCGGGCGGCGCGCACCCCAACCCCGTGCCCCATGCGCATGTCGTCACCACCACGACCCACAAGAGCCTGCGCGGGCCCCGCTCGGGCGTGATCCTGTGGAATGACGAGGCGCTGACCAAGCCGATCAACATGGCGGTCTTCCCCGGCATGCAGGGCGGACCGCTCATGCATGTCGTCGCCGCCAAGGCGGTCGCCTTCCGCGAGGCCCTTCGCCCCGAATTCGCCGACTACGCGCAACGCGTGGTCGACAACGCCCGCGCGCTGGCGGCCAGCCTCGAGGAACACGGGCTGCGGGTGGTATCGGGCGGGACCGACAACCATTCGATGCTGGTCGATCTCAGCTCCAAGGACGTCACCGGCAAGGCGGCCGAAACCGGTCTCGACCGCGCCTGGCTCACCTGCAACAAGAACGGGATCCCCTTCGACACCCGCAGCCCCTTCGTCACCAGCGGCGTGCGTCTCGGCACGCCCGCGGGAACGACGCGCGGTTTCGGCACGGAGGAGTTCCGCATCATCGGCAAATTGATCGCCGAGGTGGTCGACGGGCTTGCCAGCGCCGGCCCCGAGGGCGATGAACGCATCGAGGAAAGCGTGCGCAGCCGGGTGAGCGAGCTGTGCAAGGCCTTCCCCGTCTATCCAGGGATGTAACACGATGACCGAACGCAATCCGAACGAGTCCGACTGGGTCGAAGACGCAAAGACCGAGATTTCCGGAATGGCGAAGGACGGCATGGCCCATCCCTCGACCAAGCCGGTGCTGGCCGGGGCCGCCATCGGCGCACTGGCCGGGGCGCTGCTGCCCGTAGTGAGCCTGCCGCTTGGCCTAGTCGCGGGTGCGGGGTTCGCATTCTACAACAGGATCAAGAAATAACCTTCTGAATGCGCTGCCCATTTTGTGCCCATGACGATAGCCAGGTAAAGGATTCGCGTCCGACCGAGGACAATGCCGCGATCCGGCGAAGGCGGCAGTGCGCGCATTGCGGCGCGCGTTTCACCACTTTCGAACGCGTCCAATTGCGCGAGGTGACGGTGGTCAAGTCCGGCGGCGACGGCAAGGCGGCGCGGCGCGAGCCCTTCGAGCGGCGCAAGCTCGAACAGTCGATCAGTCTCGCCTGCCGCAAGCGCGATGTCGCACCCGAACGCATCGACCAGCTGGTCTCGGGCATTCAGCGCCAGGTCGAGACCGCAGGCGAAGCCGAGATCCCCTCCAGCCGCATCGGCGAGATGGTGATGGACGGGCTGCGCCAGATCGACAGCGTGGCCTATATCCGCTTTGCCAGCGTCTATCGCGATTTCAGCGAGGCGCGCGATTTCGAGGAATTCGCCAGCACCGTGCAGGAGGCCGCGCAGGCCGAGGCAACCGGCGGCCCCGCCAGTGGCTGAAGCCCCCGCGATCGTTCTGGTCCGCCCGCAACTGGGCGAGAACATCGGCAAGGCCGCGCGGGCGATGCTCAATTTCGGGCTGACCGAGATGCGTCTGGTGGCGCCGCGCGATGGCTGGCCCAACCCTAGCGCCGGCCCGGCCGCAGCGGGCGCCGACCGCGTACTTGCCGAGGCGAAGCTGTTCGACACAGTCGGCGAGGCGGTCGCGGATTGTTCGCATGTCTACGCCACCACGGTGCGCAAGCGCGGAGTAACCAAACCCGTCGTCACACCCGAGGAGGCGGCCCGGGAGATCGACTCGGCGCAGGGCAGGTCCGCACTGCTGTTCGGACCCGAGCGTTCCGGCCTCGACATCCAGGATGTCGGTTTTGCACGCGCGATCATCACCGTGCCGATCAACCCCGAATTCGGCTCGCTCAACCTGGCCCAGGCGGTGATCCTGTGCGCCTATGAATGGTCCAAGAGCCGCAAGCTCACGCAGCCGACGCAGGAGGAGATCTTGCCGCCCGCGCCGCAGGAGGAGCTCGACGGGCTGATCCGCCATCTGGAATCGATGCTCGAGCCCAAGGGCTATTTCATGCCCGCGATCCGCGACGAGGTGACGCGCACGACCTTGCGCAACGTGCTGACGAAGCCGGGCTGGAACCACTTCGAGGTCCGGACGCTGCGCGGCGTGTTGACGACGCTGGCGCGAGCAAAACGCCACTAGCCCGAACCGGCCGCCGAAATTCCGCTAGCCTCCATCGATCATGCCGGCTAGCCGCTTCAAAACACACCGGATTCAGTCAAGGATCCTCTTTATGCGCAATACCCTGTCCTCGCTGGCTTTGGCCTTCCTCGTGGCCGGGACTCCCGCGATGGCGGCGGAGCCCGAGCAGAAAGCCGCCCAAGGCGAAAAGGATCGACCCGCCGCTCAGGACGAGGCCAGCGAGCCGAAGAAGATATGCCGTCAGGTCGCGCTTCAGACCGGCAGCCGCCAGCGCGAGCGCGTGTGCATGACGAAGGAGCAATGGCGCGAGTTCAACCGCGGCGATTGAGGGATCTGCGCGTCGCTCAGACGGCGCTGCGAATCCGGTCCCATTCGACCGCTTCATAAGCGATCGAGCTTTCCACCAGCCGGTCCCAAATCTCCGCCAACTCCGCCGCCGGAAGCCCGCGCGCCTCGGCATCGGCGCGGGCATTCGCGATCACCGCAGATTTGCGTGCTTCGTCGCGCACCGCGCCGCGGTCCTGCTTGATCCGTGCGGCCGCGCGCATGTAGCCGTAGCGGAGATCGAGCAGTTCCATCAGCGCGCGATCGGTGGCATCCACGCCGGCGCGCACCTCGCGCATATCGGTGCAGTCTTCGGGTCGTTTGATGTCGCTGTTCATGGCGAGGCGCACTGCCGCCCTCGCCCGCATTTGTCGAGCGCCGATCTCGCGTCTTGACCCGTGGCCCTCGCCTGCTATGGCGCGCGCTTCGCGAATTGGCTCCGCACCCCGGTGAAGCGGCAGCCGCGCTGGAGAATTGCTCCAGCGGTGCGATACCGGGTTAAAGCGCCACCGATGGGGTGGCGATGGCAAATCGAAGGACTTATTATGTCGAAGCGCAAAAGCGCCAAGTACAAGCTCGACCGCCGGATGGGCGAGAACATCTGGGGTCGGCCGAATTCTCCCGTCAACCGTCGCTCCTACGGCCCCGGTCAGCACGGCCAGCGTCGCAAGAGCAAGGTCAGCGATTTCGGCCTCCAGCTGCGCGCCAAGCAGAAGCTCAAGGGCTATTACGGCGACGTCACCGAGAAGCAGTTCAAGCGCACCTATGCCGACGCCACGCGGATGAAGGGCGATTCCGGCCAGAACCTGATCGGTCTGCTCGAGCGTCGTCTCGACATGATCGTCTATCGCGCCAAATTCGCTCCGACCGTGTGGTCGGCGCGGCAGATCGTCAATCACGGTCACATCTATGTGAACGGCGTGAAGTGCAACATCCCCTCGCGTCGTTGCGACGTCGGCGACGTCATCAGCCTCGGCAGCAAGGCCAAGGACATGGCGCTCGTCATCGAGGCGCAGAGCCTGCCCGAGCGCGACATTCCCGATTATGTCGCACCCGACGGCACCGAAAAGGTGACCTTCACCCGCGTGCCCAAGCTCGACGAAGTGCCCTACCCGGTCACGATGGAACCCAATCTGGTGGTCGAATTCTACTCGCGCTGATCCGCGAGCACGACGCTCCGACAAGAAGAGGCGCCCCCGCGGGGGCGCCTTTTTTGTATGCGGGCCAAGCGCTCACCGGGCGTATTCGGCCCGGCAGAACGCTTCCCAGAAAGGTCAGCCTTCCAGGTGGCTGTTCAGGAAGGTGTCGATCTGCTGCAACATGTCGGAGCGCGCTTTGCTGTCGGTCAGCCCGTGATCGAGATCGTCGAACTCGACATAGTCCACCGTCTTCCTGGCGTCCTTGAGGCGATCCGCCATCATCCGGGAGTGACCTACGGCGACATTCTGGTCGAGTGTGCCGTGAAACAGCATGACAGGTGCCTGGAATGAACTGGCATGCCTCGCCGGGCTGCCGGCGCGCACATGCGGCCCCTGCCCGATGAAGGCATCGACAAGCGCGGAGTTCGTATAGGGGCGGGCATCGTTGCGCAGCTGGTCGAGATCGGTCACCGGTGCGATGGCCACCACGGCCTGATAGAGCGACGGGTCGAGCACCTGCGATTGCAGGGCGGCGTATCCGCCATAGGACCAGCCCACCACCGCCAGCCGGTCGGCATCGGCGATGCCTTCGGCGATCAGCCAGCGGCCTGCATCGTTGACGTCGCCGATCGCGGTTTCCCAGGCTTGAAAACCATTGCGCCCGAACCAGGCGCTTCCGTATCCGCTGGATCCGCGATAATTCGGCTGCAGGACGGCATAGCCCCGTGCAACGAAGAATTGCACCAGCCAGTCGAAGCCCCATTCGTCGCGCGCGCTGGGCCCGCCATGGGGCAGGACGATCGCGGGCAAGCCTTTGCCGTCGGAGCCCGGCGGAAGCGTCAGATAGCCGGGAATTTGCGTTCCGTCCGCAGCCGGGAAACTGATCGGCGTCATCGCACCCATCGTCCGGTCGACGAGGTGCTCGCGCAGCGGCATGATCTCGCTCAATTCGCGGGTGGCCTGATCGTAGAGATAGACCATGCCCGGATCGGTATCGCTCGAGGCCGCAATCAGCAGGCGGTTTTCGTCCGCACTTGCGCCGACGATGTTGATCAGGGGCTTGCCCGGCAGCGCTTCCTGCAATTGCGCGGCGAACGCCTTCAGCTCGGGGTCGAAATACTCCACGGCGCGCTTTTCGGTCGCATAGCTCGCACCCACGACCCGGCGCTGGCGCCCAATACGGATCAAGCGATCCACATCGACGTCGTCGCGGGCCATGACGACCCTCGGTTCGCCCACGCCGTCGAGCGGTACTTCGATCACGGTCTCGTAACCGTCGGCCGAGTCGAATCCGAATGCGACATTGCGTTGCGAATCAATCGCGACAGGAGTGAAACCGTTCACGGTCTGGGCGTCGAGCGAAACCTTGGAAAGCAGGTTCCACTTGGACTGGCCTGGCTCGCGGTAGTAGAAGAATTTTTCGTCGCCCAGATTGGCCCCGACGCCTTTGGGATGGCGGATTTTCATTCGCACGGTGCCTTCTTCGTCGGCAATATAGCCCACGGCGTCGGTTTCGGGATTTTCGACCTTGCTGCGCCGGCCGTTGATCACATTGACCTCCTCGACGCCGAGCCCGGACTCCTCGTTGGCCAGGCGTGTCCCGATTGTCCGTTCGGGGACATATTCCTTGGTCATCAGGACGGTATCGTCCTCGCCCGGGACGTCGAGCGCGAGAATGCTACCGCCGTCCTGCCGGTAGCCAAGCGCGCGCATATCGCTGCGCGGCGTCAACATGAGCGCCTTGGAACCATCCGCCCCGACGGCAAAAACGCGCGAGAACCCGATCAGCAGCCCCGCACTCTCGCTGACGCTATCGAGCATGCAGACCAGTCGTTCCTCGGTCGCCCAGTCGCACCGCGACAGGTCTGCACGCGGTTCGCTATTGGTGAGGATCGGCTCGATCGTGCCATTGCCGGCCAGATCGATAACGTTGAGAATCTCGCTCCCCTGCGGACCCGGTTCGATAAAGGCGATCTTCCGGCCCGACGGCGACAGGCTGATTTGCAGCACCGTCTGGCGAATGCCGAATCGTGCGGCGATTTCCTCCAGAGTTTCAGCCGCAACGAAGGTAGGCGTGCCTCCAGCAATGGCGAAGACAGACACAGCAGCAGCAAGCGCAAAACGCATTCTCATGGAAACGACCCCCCGATTTCAATCCTGAGGGCACTCTACCGGCGCTGGAATAACCTGCAAGCCCTTCAGTTCTTGCCGTAATCCCGCCGGAAATCGGCGGCGAAGCGGATGAATTCGCCTGCCCCGATCGCGTCGCGCATCGCCTGCATCAGCTGCTGGTAGAAGGCGATGTTGTGCTCGGTCATCAGCATCGCGCCGAGGATTTCGCCCGCCTTGCCCAGATGGTGGAGATAGGCGCGGCTGTAGTGCGCGCAGGTGTCGCAGGCGCAGCGCGGGTCGAGAGGCTCGAGGTCCTCGGCGAAGCGGGCGTTGCGCAGATTGATCGGGCCGGACCAGGTGAAGGCCTGGCCGTTGCGGCCCGAACGGCTCGGCAGCACGCAATCGAACATGTCGATCCCGCGCTCCACCGCGCCGACCAGATCGTCGGGCTTGCCCACCCCCATGAGATAGCGCGGTGCGTCCTCGGGCAATTGACCGGGGGCGAAATCGAGCGTGGCGAACATCGCCTCCTGCCCCTCGCCCACCGCCAGCCCGCCGATCGCATAGCCGTCGAACCCGACCTCGCGCAGCGCCTCGGCGGAGCGGGCGCGCAGTCCTTCGTCTAGCGCGCCCTGCTGGATGCCGAACAGCGCCGCGCGGCTCGCGTGCTCGCCGCCGGCGTCGAAAGCCTCGCGGCTGCGCCTGGCCCAGCGCATCGACATCTCCATGCTCGCCTCGATTTCGGCGAGGGGCCGGTCGGCGCGCGGGCATTCGTCGAAGGCCATGACGATGTCCGAACCCAGCAGCCGCTGGATTTCCATCGAGCGTTCGGGGGTCAGCATGTGCTTGGAGCCGTCCAGATGGCTGCGGAACTCGACGCCTTCCTCCGTGAGCTTGTTGAGATCCGATAGACTCATCACCTGGTAGCCGCCGCTGTCGGTCAGGATCGGGCGCGACCAGTTCATGAAAGAATGGAGGCCACCGAGGCGCGCCATACGTTCGGCACCGGGGCGCAGCATCAGATGATAGGTATTGCCCAGGATGATGTCCGCCCCTGTCTTGCGCACCGCTTCGGGCTTCATCGCCTTGACCGTCGCCGCGGTGCCCACGGGCATGAAGGCGGGGGTGCGGATCTCGCCGCGCAGCATCGCGATGCGCCCGGTGCGCGCCTTGCCGTCGGTTGCGTCGATCCGGAAGTCGAACCTCTCGGTCATGGTCAGAACCCGTAAATGATGGTGGCGCGGGTCAGCGTGTCGGTGGTGACATTGCCGATGGGAGGATTGCTGTCGTAGTCCACCTGATAGGACAATCGCGTGCGCAGGCTGTCGGTGACCCGGAAATCCAGCCCGGTGATCAGATTGAGCGTGGTGCCGGCGGCATCGAATACCGCCACCGCCTGACCGCCGGTTTCGGCAAGCGCGTTGACATCCTGGGTGAGCGTCAGCCGCTCGAGAATCCGCCAGTCGAAATCGACCCCCACCAGTCCGGCGATGCGGCTCTCGCGGCTTCCGTCGGTGGACTCGGTGATCCGAAAAGCAGGGCCTGCCTTGATCGAGAGCGAGAAATCCTCGCTATCGGCGATGTTGTAACCCAGCCCCCCCGAGATCGCGTAGCGGCCGGTGACGCCCTGCACCCGGTCGCGCTCGAATTGTGCCAGGCCGTAGGCGAAAACGTCCTCGCCGAATTGCCAGCGCGGTTCGTAGGCGAAGAGGAAGTTCTCGCGGCTCGTGACGCCGTTCTGACTTTGATAATCCGCCCGTGCGCGCACCCGGTGCGTCCAGTCGATGCCTTCGCGGATCAGCGAGAGCGAGGCCGTCAACCCGGCCGTATCGCTGTTGCCGCTCGACTGAAAACCGCCCAGCTCACCTTCGCCGCTCCACAGTTCGAACAGCCCGGCGGAGCGGATCGACTCTTCGTGCTGCGCGGCGGCAAGCGTGTCGCGTTCCGCTTTGGCTGCAGCCCATTCGGTTTCGATCGCCGCGATCGCCTCGGCCTCCTCGGGATAGGCGCTGCGGGCGAGTTCCAGCGCAGTGGCGACCTTGGCCGCATCGCCGGTCGCGCGAGCGGCATCGATCATCGCGCGCACCCCCTCGGGAAGCTCGGCCTGGGCAGGCGCAGCCCATATCGCGAACAGGGCCAGGGCGGCATGGGGAAGCGGTCGGCGAAGCATCATCGCCCGCGCCGATAGCCAATCAGGCGCGCAGTCGCCAGCCCGTCTTGAAGATCGTGGCGATGATCGCGATGCAGGTCGCGAGGAAGCCCAGGGTGATCGCGAAACTGATCCAGATGTCGACGTCGGCGCTGCCGTAGAAGGTCCAGCGCAGACCGCTCACGAGATAGACGATCGGGTTGAACAGCGCGATCGTGTCCCAGGGCTGGGGCAACATCTCTATCGAGTAGAAGGTTCCGCCCAGAAAAGTCAGCGGGGTGAGGAACAGCAGCGGGATGATCCCCAGTTTCTCGAAATTGTCCGCCCAGACGCCGAGGATGAAGCCGAACAGGCTGAAGCTGGCGGCGACCAGGATGATGTAGATGAAGGCCAGAAACGGATGCGCGATCGAGTAGTCGACGAACAGCCGTGCGGTCAGCAGGATGATCGCGGCCAGGATCAGGCTCTTGACCGCCGCCGCCCCTACGAAACCCGCCAACGTCTCGCCCACCCCGACCGGCGCCGAGAGCAATTCGTAGATCGTGCCGGTGAAACGCGGCATGTAGATCCCGAAGCTGGCGTTGCTGGTGGTCTCGCCCAGCAGGGTCAGCATCAGCAGCCCCGGGATGATGAAGGCGCCGTAATCCACGCCGCCGAGATCGGGCATCCGCCCGCCGATCGCCGCACCGAAGACGATGAAATAGAGCGAAGTCGTGAGCACCGGAGCGATGATCGACTGGAAAGCGGTGCGGAAGGCACGCATGATCTCGCGGATGAAGATCGACCATGCCGACCGGGCGCTGAAATGCATCAGGCGGTTTCCCTTGCGTTGGTAGCAGGCTGGGGGGCATCGCCCTCGCCCAGCACCGAGACGAAGATGTCCTCGAGGCTGCTTTCGCGCACGTCGATGCCGATGTAGTCGATCCCGGCTCCGGTCAGCGCCTTGGTCAGCGCGGCGACCTCCTGCTTGCCCTTGCCGGTGCCGTCGCCGCCGCGATAGCACAGGCTCGTGCCGCCCTGCTCCAGCTCGATCGGGAAATGCGCGAGCGCGGGGGGAATCACGGACATCGGTTCGGCCAGGGTAATATGCGCTTCGGTCCGCCCGAGCCGCGCCATCATTTTGGCTTTTTCGTCGACCATCAGCAAACGCCCGTTGCGGATCACTCCGACGCGGTCGGCCATTTCCTCGGCTTCCTCGATATAATGGGTGGTGAGGATGACGGTCACGCCGCGCGCGCGCATCTGGTCGATCAGCTGCCACATGCCCTTGCGCAGTTCGACATCGACACCCGCGGTCGGTTCGTCGAGGAACAGCAGGTCGGGTTCGTGCGCCAGCGCCTTGGCGATCAGCACGCGGCGCTTCATTCCGCCCGAAAGCGCCATGATCCGCTCGTCGCGCTTGTCCCACAGGCTGAGCGAGCGCAGAATTTCCTCGATCCGCTCGGGATTGGGCGGCAGGCCGAACAGCCCGCGCGAGAAGGCGACCGCGCGGCGGACCGGTTCGAACATGTCGGTGGCGAGTTCCTGCGGCACCAGCCCGATCCGCTTGCGCGCCTGACGCCAGTCGCGCGAGAGATCGTGACCGAAAGCGCGGATCGTGCCCGAGGAGGGCGTGACCATCCCGCAGACGGCGCCGATGAGCGTCGTCTTGCCCGCCCCGTTGGGTCCGAGCAGCGCGAAAATTTCGCCCTTGTTGATGGTCAGATCGACATCGTCGAGCGCTCTGAGCCCGCCGGGATAGACCTTGGTCAGGCCGGTGAGCTCGAGAATGGGTTCGGACATCGGGTGCAATTGTGCCCGGCGCAGCAAGATTGCAAGTGTCGCGGGCGATCAGGGCAGCAGCAGGCTCGAATCGCCATAGCTGTAGAAGCGATATTCGGCCGCGATTGCATGGGCATAGGCCTCCTGCATTCTTTCGCGTCCCATCATCGCCGAGACCAGCATGAAGAGCGTGGATTTCGGAAGATGGAAATTGGTCATCAATCCGTCCACCGCGCGGAAGCGGTAACCCGGCGTGATGAAGATATCGGTGTCGCCCGCGAAAGGGGCGATCGTGCCGTTCTCCCGGGTCGCGCTCTCGAGCAGCCGCAGCGAGGTGGTCCCGACCGCGATAACTCTCCCGCCCGCTTTGCGCGCCGCGTTGAGCCGCTCGGCGACGGCGGGTTCGATCCGGCCCCATTCGGAGTGCATCACGTGGTCGGCGGTGTCCTGCGCCTTGACCGGCAAGAAGGTCCCCGCGCCGACATGCAGCGTCAGCATCTCGCGCCCGACCCCGACCCGGTCGAGCGCGGCGACCAGTTCCTCGGTGAAATGCAGCGACGCGGTCGGCGCCGCCACCGCACCGTCCTCGCGCGCGAACATGGTCTGGTAGTCCTCTCGGTCCTGCGCATCGGTGCCGCGCTTGCCCGCGATATAGGGGGGCAGCGGCATGGTTCCGGCGCGTTCGAGCAGCAGTTCGACCGGTTCCTCCCCGGCAAAGCACAGCGTGAAGCTGCCATCCGCATGGCGGGTTTCGGCCGTGGCGGTCACCCCGCCGCCGAAGGTGACGAGGTCGTCCTCTTTGAGCCGCTTGGCATTGCGGATGAAGGCCTGCCAGCGGCGCAGGTCGATCCGCTTGTGCAGCGTCGCGCCGATCCTGGCCTCGCCGCGGCGGCCCTCGAGCTGGGCGCGGATCACGCGGGTGTCATTGAACACCAGCACATCGCCCGCGCGCAGCAGCCGCGGCAGGTCGCGCACGCCGAGATCCTCGAAGGCGCCCCCGCCCCGCACCAGCAGCATCCGCGCGGCATCGCGCGGACGCACCGGGCGCAGCGCGATCCGCTCGGGCGGAAGCGCAAAGTCGAAAAGGTCGATATCCATGGCGGAACCCGTCCCGGCTGCGCGGGCCAGGCCGCGCGGGAATTACTCGCCGATCGGCGCGTTCAGCTCATCGGCGGTGATCTCGGCCGCCGGAGCCGGTTGCAGCGCCTGAGGCGGCGGAACCGGGCGATTGTCGCTGGCGATCGACGCCTGGATGATCCGGGTCGGGTTGGCCGGCGGTTCGCCGCGGTTGATCGCATCGACCGCAGCCATGTTCGAGATCACCCGACCGAGGTTGGTGTAGCGCTTGTCGAGGCTGAAGCGCGGATAGAAGACGATGAAGAACTGGCTGTTCGCGCTGTCCTCGCCTTGCGCGCGCGCCATCGAGAGCGTGCCGCGGACGTGCGGCATCGGGTTGAACTCGGCCTCGAGATCGGGGAGCGACGAGCCGCCCTGTCCGGTGCCCGTGGGATCACCGGTCTGCGCCATGAAGCCGTCGATCACGCGGTGGAAGATCACTCCGTCGTAGAACCCCTGACGGGTCAGCGTCTTGATCCGCTCGATATGGCTGGGTGCCCAGCTCGGCATCAGCCGGATCGCCACCCGCTCGCCATTGGAGAGGTCGAGCAGAAGGATGTTCTCGCGGTCTTCCTCCATGCTGTAGTTGATCGGCGCGTAGACGGGTGCGGCTTCGGCGGGCGCAGTTTCGTCGGTGGCATCCTCGGTGGGGACTGGTGCGGGAGCCTCCGCCGGAGCCTCCTGCGCCTGAGCGGAGGTGGAAAGTCCCGCCAGCGGCGTGGCGACCAGCGCGGCGAGCGCGGCAAAGGCAGGCGAAAGCTTCAGCATGGATTTTCCGTCTGTTGGAACATGGGAACGGCGCGCGGTCTAGCCGCGGCGCGCTGTCGGTTCAATGAATGGTTCAGTAGTCGCCCTTGCGCCCCGTCTCGTCGACCCGGGCCACGACATCGTCGCGCACCTGCGCGCTGACGAAGGGCGTAATATCCCCGCCATAGACCGCAATTTCCTTCACCAGCCGCGAGGCGATCGGCTGGAGCGAGACATCGGCCATCAGGAACACCGTTTCGATCTCATCGTCGATCTGCTGATTCATCCCCGCCATCTGGTATTCATATTCGAAATCCGCGACCGCGCGCAGCCCGCGCACGATGACGCTCGCGCCCTGCGCCTTGGCGAATTTCATCAGCAGCGCGTTGAAGGCGACCACCTCGACATTGCCCAGACCCATGGTGGCGACCTCGCGCTCGACCATCGCCAGCCGTTCGGCAGTGTCGAACATCGGGTTCTTGGACGGGTTGGTGGTCACCCCGACGATCAGCCAGTCGACCAGCTTGCAGCCGCGCCGCAATATGTCGGCATGGCCGAGGGTGATGGGATCGAAGGTCCCCGGATAGATGCCGATGCGTTTGCTCATGGAATGTTACCTGTCTCTTTCGACGATGTAGCGCGCAAGCGCCTTCAGCAGGCTGGCGTCCTCGCCGTGCGAGGCGAGCCGCGCGATCGCCTGGTCGGTCAGCATCCGAGCCTGCGCGCGCGCAGGCTCGACTCCCATCAGCGTGACGAAGGTGGCCTTGCCCTGCCCTTCGTCCTTGCGCAGCGCCTTGCCCGCCTTGTCGGGGTCGCCCTCGACATCGAGCAGGTCGTCGGCGATCTGGAAGGCCAGCCCGATATCGCGGGCATAGGCGCGCCAGTGGACCCGGCCTTCGGGCGCCACGCGGCCTAGGATCGCGCCCATCTCGACGCTGGCGGCGAGCAGCGCGCCGGTCTTCAGCTGCTGCAGCCGGGTGACCTGACGCAGGTCGTAATCCTGTCCTTCGGAGGCCATGTCCATCATCTGGCCGCCGGCCATGCCCTCGTGCCCGCTGGCGCGCGCCAGCGTCGCCACCAGCTCGGCGCGGACGAAGGGATCGCCGGTGATCTCGGGGCGCACCAGAATGTCGAAGGCGAGCGCGTGAAGCGCATCGCCCGCAAGCACCGCAGTCGCCTCGTCGAAAGCGCGGTGGACGGTCGGCTTGCCGTGGCGCAGATCGTCGTCGTCCATGCAGGGCAGATCGTCGTGGATCAGCGAATAGGCATGGATCGCTTCCACCGCGCAGCCCGCATGAACCGCCGCGGTGCGGTCGACGCCGTAGAGCTCCGCGACCGCCGCCAGCAGCAGCGGGCGGACTCTCTTGCCTCCGCCGATGGTCGCATAGCGCATCGCTTCGACCAGCCGCGCGCTGCTATCCTCGGGGACCGGCAGATAGGAGTCGAAGGCCGCATCGATATCGGTCTGGATCCGCTCCAGCGCCCTTTTGAGCTCGGCGTGCGAATTCGGGACTGCGGTCACGCTCATCCTTCGGCGTCGAAGGGTTCCGTGCCCGACGGCTTGCCCGCGCCATCGGTGACGATCTTTTCGATCCGTGCCTGCG
>TARA_R110002072_G_scaffold4508_13_pt1 | contig 20536 bp, 13 predicted proteins | sample TARA_R110002072 | Tara Oceans TARA_R110002072 (sample SAMEA4397118) | marine metagenome | biome: Polar Biome; feature: [SRF] surface water layer (ENVO:00010504); material: water (ENVO:00002006), including particulate matter (ENVO:01000060) such as... | depth 5 m | reverse complement strand
ACGGTGAAGACTGCCGACAAAGCGCATGATTTTAGCCGCGACCCGCTGCAACTGGTGGTCGAAGATGGCTGGTTGCGCGCTGATCGCACGACGTTGGGCGCTGATAACGGCGTCGGGTGTGCGGCGGCACTGGCACTGATGACCGATCCGTCAGTGGTGCACCCGCCGCTGGAACTCCTGTTTACGGTCGATGAAGAGACCGGGCTGGGAGGTGCGCTGAGGCTGGATCCCGCGCTGTTGACCGGCACGCGCATGTTGAATCTGGATACAGAAGAGTGGGAGGAACTCTATGTAGGCTGCACCGGCGGCGGTGGCTGGGAATTCAGCCGCCATTTCGAGACAGCGCCGCCGCCTGCCGTGCAACAGTGGACGCTGACGGTGCAGGGGCTTGCGGGAGGCCATTCGGGAATCCAGATACACCAGCAACTGGGTAATGCGATCAAGCTGCTGGGGCAGTGTCTGCAGGGGCTTGAGGGTGTCCGGATCGGATCGTTGGAGGTCGGGGTGGCGCACAACGTTATCCCGCGAGAGGGCGCGATCAGCTTTGCCTGTCCTGCGCCTGTCGCAGCGCAGTTGCAGGCGCGGATAGACACCGTCAGGGAACAGGCGCTGGGGTATCTGCCGGCGGCGGATGGACAGGTGGCGTTCAGTCTGCAACCGACCAGGCTCGATGCGGTACTGAGTGCCGGCGATAGCGCGGATATTCTCGATCTGCTGGCCGTGTTTCCGCATGGCGTGCAGGCCTACAGCCTGGCATTGGGCGCTGAACTGGTGGATCTCAGCATCAATCTGGCGATCGCGAGATTGCGAGGCGGGGAATTCTTTGTGGAATCCAGCTTTCGGTTTTTCAACGCGGCGCAAAGCCTGCCCCTGCAGAACGCGGTATTGGCGCTGGCCCGTGCCTATCGACTGACGGTGAAGGACGTGGTCGGCTATCCCGGCTGGCAGCCCGATATGGACAGCGCACTGCTGGCACAGGCATGCGCGCTGCATGAGCAGTTGTTCGGCAGTGCACCGGCGGTCAAAGCGATACACGCCGGGCTGGAGTGCGGTATATTGAAAGGCAAGAAGCCGGAACTGGATATCCTGTCTTTCGGCCCCACGATTCGGGGCGCTCACTCGCCGACAGAGCGCCTGCAAATCACTACGGTAAAACCCTTTTGGCAGTTCCTTACCGCGCTGCTGGCACAGCTGTAAATTTCTGGAGAACCTCTATGCTGAGATCGCTGCAACAACTTCCGGCCGACCCCATTCTCGGCCTTTCGGCTGCGTGCCGTGCGGATCCCAATCCCGGCAAGGTCGACCTTACCGTCGGCATCTATATGGACGAGCAGGGCGTCTGTCCCGTCTTTGAAGCGATTAGAGAGGCGCAGCGCGCGATGGTGGAGGAGGAAGTTACCAAAGCTTACCTGCCGGCGGCTGGCGATGAGAGCTTCAATACCGGTCTGCAGCGGCTGGTGCTGGGAGAGGGGAGTGCCGCACTGCTGCAGGGGCGTGTGAGCAGTATACAGACACCGGGCGGTTGTGGCGCGCTGCGTATCGGCGCGGAAATAGTTCACGCCGCAGCGCCTGACGCACGGGTGTGGGTGTCCGATCCCACCTGGCCGGTGCATATACCCCTGCTGGGCAGTGTCGGTTTGGAGTTCCGCACATACAGTTACTATGACCCGACCACACACGGCGTCAACTTTGACGCCATGGTGGAGGACCTGAAAAATGCGGTGGCTGGCGACGTGGTGCTTTTACACGGTTGCTGTCACAACCCCTGTGGAGCGGACCTGACACTCTCGCAATGGGGAGTGATTGCGGATATGGCCGAGCGGCAGGGATTCACACCCTTTGTCGATTTCGCCTACCAGGGATTGGGAGATGGCCTGGAGGAGGATGCTGCCGGCCTGCGCCTGCTGGTGTCGCGGTTGCCGGAAGTGATTGTGGCGGCCTCCTGCTCCAAGAATTTCGGGCTCTATCGCGAGCGTGTTGGCGCTGCAATTTTTGTCTGCAGCGATGCGGCCAATGCCCGCGCTATCCTCAGCCAGGCACTGGCAGCGGCGCGGCGGGTCTACTCGATGCCACCAGCGCACGGTGCTTTGCTCGCGGGCCGGGTGTTGTCCGACGATTATCTCGGTGCAATCTGGCGCACCGAACTGAACGCCATGTGTCACCGCATCAATGGATTGCGCAGTGATCTGCGCCGGGCACTGGAAGCGCAGTGTGGCGGCGACTTCGCGTTTATCGAGCGCGAGAAGGGTATGTTTTCGTTTCTCGGATTGAGCGCTGACCAGGCACTGCGTCTGCGCAACGAATACAGCGTGTATATGCTGGATTCATCGCGCATCAATGTCGCCGGTGTGAACGCGCATAATATCAACTACATCGCGGAGTCGGTGGCGAAAGTGCTGTAGCGACGGCGCGCTCAGGTGGCAAAAAGCGCGGTGAGGTAGTAATCGGCCAACGACGGCGGATAGCCGATAATATCGACCAGGCGCCGATAGCACTCGCGTTGATCTGCGCCGCGTTCCCGCCACACCGGTACGCGCTTGACCAGGGTCTCGACCATTTCCCGCGGTGTGATGATCCAGGTGTCCTGGTGCACCTCGCCGAACGAAAAATCTGCAGGACATTTCTCAATTGCCATCGGTTTCATGTAGAGCGCGAGCGTGAGCACCTGTTGGGCGCCCTTTTCCACGATGTACTGGGTAAGGAACTGCAACGTGCCGCCGCGATCACCCAGATCGTCGATCACCAGTACAACCTCATCCCGCACCGGGATTGAAATGTCGTGTTGCACCTGCGGGCTGTCATGGCGCGCATTGGGCCCTTTGTACAAGGAGACACCAATGGTGCCAAATGCGATGCGCGCTGTGCCCTGTGGCCGCCCCTTGGCCAGGTGATCGTAGAGCAGGATGCCCGGCAGCATGCCGCCCATCGTGGCCATCAAAGCACAGGTAATGGCCGCATCGCTCTCTGCGTGTGCCTGCTGGTAGCGGTGGACCTGCTGTGATAGCTCGAATACCGCCATCGACTCAACCGTATCCGGCACCAGTAAAAATGTGAGTTCGTCGTCTGGTACTGCAACGCCGGTGGGCGCTCGCCAGAAGTCCAGATCGATGTCGCCCGGGGGACAGTGAAGCTGCTGTTGGTAGGTGCTCATGGTGTTTCCGCTGCAGGTGTTTCCGGCTATTGTAGCGATATCTGGTTGCGGTCGCATCGTAAAGCAGGCAATCCCCAACATGCCCCGCTGCCAACGAGTCGCTGGAGCGGTCTATACGTCTCCATCCTCCAGCTGCGACCAGCGCTCGAATGTGGCTTCCATTTCCGCCTGTATCGACGCCAGTTCCTCCAGTGCCTGCTGCACCGTGGCGTGGTCCTGCTGATAAAAGTCCTCTTTGGCGACAGCCGTTTCCAGTGCCTGCTGGCGCTGCTCCAGTGCCTCAAGCACGGCGGGCATACTGTCCAGCTCGCGCTGCAGCCTGTAGGAGAGTTTGCTTTTTTTCGGTGCGGCGACCGCGGCTGGCGCCTCGGGCGGCTGTTTGGCGGAGGCAGAATCCGCTACCAGTTGCTCCGAGCGCCCACTGCGCAGTTGGCCCCCGCGCGCTTCCCAGTCACTGTAGCCGCCGGCCTGCTCGGTCACCACGCCATCGCCCTCAAGCACCAGCAGGCTGGTGACTACATTGTCCATAAAATCGCGGTCGTGACTAACCAGCAGCACGGTGCCGTCAAAGGTCAGCAGAATCTCCTCCAGCAGCTCCAGGGTTTCGATGTCCAGATCGTTGGTGGGCTCGTCGAGTACCAGCAGGTTGGCTGGCTTGCTGAAGAGTTTCGCCAGGATTGCACGATTCTGTTCACCACCGGACAGCGCTTTTACCGGCGTGCGCACACGCTCGGGACTGAACAGGAAATCGCCGAGGTAGGATATCGCGTGCCGGCGCTTGCCGTTGATTTCGATAAAGTCCTGACCACCGCAGACGTTGTCTATCAGGTTTTTCTGCGGCTCCAGTTGATCGCGCAGTTGATCGGAGTAGGCCAGTTCCAGCTTGCTGCCAAAGATGATCTTGCCGGCGTCGGGCTCCAGCTTTCCCAGCAGCAGTTTCACCAGCGTTGATTTGCCGGCGCCATTGGGCCCGACAATCCCCACCCGGTCGCCGCGCTGGATAATGGTCGAGACGTTTTTCAGTACCACCTGGTCGCCGAAATTTTTGTCGACGTGCTGCAATTCCGCGACGATCTTGCCCGATTGCCCCGATGTTTCGACCGCAAAATTGGCGCTGCCGGTCCGCTCGCGCCGATTCTGGCGCTCTGTACGCAGCGCTTTCAGTGCCCGCACTCGTCCCTCGTTGCGGGTGCGCCTGGCCTTGATGCCCTGGCGAATCCATACCTCTTCCTGCGCCAGTTTTTTATCGAACAATTCGTTGGCCCGCTCCTCGGCTTCCAGTTGCTGTTCCCTGTGGCGCAGGAAACCCTGGTAGTCGCCGCGCCACTGGGTGAGATGGCCCCTGTCGAGTTCGGCGATACTGTTGGCCACGTTCTGCAGAAATCGTCGATCGTGAGTGATGAGGATGAGGGCGCCGGAGAAGCTGGCGAGCTGTTCTTCCAGCCAGCGAATCGCGGGGATATCGAGATGGTTTGTCGGCTCATCCAGCAGCAGCAAATCCGGCTGGCTCACCAGCGCCTGTGCCAGTGCCACGCGGCGTCGCCAGCCGCCCGAGAGTTCACCCATGGTGGCCTCCGCCGGCAGTTGCAACTGGCTGATGGTGGTTTCAACGCGCTGTTGCAGCTGCCAGCCGTCGGCCGCTTCCAACTGGGTCTGGACACGCGACAGCATCGCCATATCCGGTTGCTCCGCCTGCACCAGCTTGTGGTATTCGCTCAGCAGGCGCCCCGCATCCGCCAACCCTGCAGCGACGACATCGTACACGGAGAGCTCATCCGCCTCGGGCAGTGTCTGTTGCAGGCGCGCGATGCGGATACCGGGGCGTACCCAGCGTTCACCGGAATCGCTGCTGAGTTCTCCTGCCAACACCTTCAGCAAGGTGGTTTTTCCGGTACCGTTGCGACCCAGCAGACCGAGCTTTTCGCCCTTGGTGATACTCAAGCTGACTTGATCCAGAATAACCTGGGTGCCGTATTGTAGGTGAACAGAGTCGAGTCGAAGTAGGGGCATTACCTGGCACATCGCATTTTGTGGACGCGCATTCTACGCCAGCATGCCCTGCGCTGGCCACAGTTGGACAACCGCTGGCAATAAGGATATTTAACCTCGATCTGATCGGTTGAAGGTGCAGCGCTCGAGGAAAGAATCTGGCAGAATAGCCCCATTTTTTTGCGACCAGGCCGCTATGACATATATCGAACAAACCCGTTATGACCGACAAGTTGCGCAGTGGCTGATTTTCTGCGCGGTGGTTATTTTCGCAATGATCCTGCTCGGCGGGGTCACCCGGCTGACCAACTCGGGCTTGTCCATTGTGGAGTGGAAGCCACTGGTGGGCGCCATTCCGCCCCTGAGTGAACAGGATTGGCAGGAGACGTTTGCGAAGTACCAGCAATATCCCGAGTACCAGAAGATCAACCATGGCATGAGTTTGCATGAGTTCAAGATGATCTTCATGTACGAGTACCTGCATCGGCTGTTGGGGCGTTTGATCGGCGTACTGTTCGCGCTACCTATGATTTATTTTGCCGTGCGCGGACGTTTGCGGCCCGGTCTGGCGCCGGGGCTGGTCGCGCTGTTTTTTATGGGTGGCCTGCAGGGCCTGCTGGGGTGGTATATGGTGAAGAGCGGGCTGGTCGACGATCCCCGCGTCAGTCAGTACCGCCTCACCGCGCACCTGGGTGTGGCCGTGGCCATCTATGCCTACATGCTGTGGCTGGCGTTTGATCTTCTGTTCGCGCGCGACACCGGTTCCAGCGGCCAGAAAAAGCCGTATGCACGCTGGATGCTGGTGCTGGTCGCGCTGGTCTATCTAATGATCCTTTCGGGGGGGCTGGTGGCTGGGACCGATGCCGGGTTTGCCTATTCGACGTGGCCGCTGATGGGCGACTCGTTCATACCGCGCGGACTCTACGCGACGACGCCCGCGTGGTTGGCCGCATTCGAGGATATTACGACGATTCAGTTCAATCACAGGATGTTTGCGTACGTCCTGTTTGTCGTGTTGATAGTGTCGATGTTTCAGGTGTATCGGAATTCCACCCGGCGGCGCGCCAAACTGGCGTCGATACTGGTGGTGGTGGCTTTGTGCATTCAGGTGATGCTGGGGATCAGCACGCTGCTGTTGCATGTGCCGGTGGCGTTGGGTGCGGCTCACCAGGGTGGGGCGGTATTGCTATTGACGGCGATTCTGTTTCTGGGTCACGTGCAGTTGCGCCAGTCCTGACACTGTCGGCAGTGCCATGCCGGCAGTATCAATGGCGGCCTGTTACCAGAATTTGGGCAACACATCCTCTGCGCGGCGGCCCACGTTTTCGCGACGATCCTGCGATGTAAGATTAAACCGGACATCGACGCGGCGATCTTTTCCCTGGCGACGATTTTCCATTCGACGGTCAACGCCCTCGTACTTTCCGGTCTGGGTCTCTGCTACACCGAGCACAAAAAGGTCCGGGTCTCGTGTGTAAAATGAAGCTCTTTCCGCAGACATCGTTTTCTCCTCTGGCGTGACGTATAGCGATAAGCGAAGTCTGATAGAAAACATCACCCAGTGCACCAGTTAGAGCGCTGAAATCAGGGAATAAGAATGGTATCTGTGAGCGCGTTCACAAGATTGGCCGGACTTTCCCCCGGCTATCGCAACCGGCTGCGGTTTGGACCGGGCCTGGGCACAGTGTTCGATCACGATGCAGGTCGTCGCCTGTTTTGGCGCAGCCCTAGAGCGAGAGTGCGCAAATCCGACTGACATGGCTGTAAGGGAGCCCGGATTCCTCATGCCACTGATTGAACGCGTCCTGGATAAGTTGCAATTTTCGCTTGCCGACAGGGTTTTCTTTGACGTCGATGCCGCTGCGCTGCAGACAGCGCACCACATCTGCGGTGAGGATGAATGTGTCCTTGCCCATATTGCGCAGTACACGCTGTCCCGTCATGCCGCCGAGTCGGCTGCCCTGCGCCTTCATCAGTGCGAACAGACCGATCAGGTCCTGCTCGGGCCAGCGCGCAATGAGTTTTCCGAAACTCCCGTGTGCCTGCGCGATGTCAAGAATGAACTGAGCATTCGCCTGCACACTCAGCACTTTCTGGCGGTTGCGGATGATGCGGGGGTTGCACGCAAAACGATCGATCTGCTCGGGGCTGAGCATGACGATCTTGTGCGGGGGAAAGCCAAAAAAAACATCTTCAAACTCAGGCCACTTGTGATCGACCACCCGCCACACAAAACCCGCCTGGAAAATACAGCGAGTCATCTGCGCCAGCCACCGGTCGTCCTTGCTCGTGGCCAGCGCCTTTGCGCTGCGCAGCGCAGGCATCAGGCTGTCAACAGCGGAGGCGCCACCGTGGCGCTCGCAGGCGCGCTGATAAATGTCGGTAAAATGTTCCAACTAGTTGCCGCCGCTGCCGTCACACAGTGGCGGGTTCCGACAGTCGCCGACCCGGTATGCAAGCAGTACATTGCCGGGTAGTTGCCCGAACATGGAGTAGCCCGATTGCACATACACCCAACCGTCGGCCACCACCTGGCCGCTGACATCAATGGCGCCACCGTGCCCTTCGATACCGTTGCTGGCGACAAACGCTTGCGCGGTCTGCGTCTGCCAGAGTATCTCGCCAGTGGCGATGTCATAGGCCCGCAGCTTGCCGTCGAGGCCGGCACTGAAGGCGAGTTCCGGTGTCGCGGTAGCTGCGGCGGAGAGCCCGTAATAGAACGAGCACTTGTACAGCTCTGACAATTCCGGTTTCACAGATGAGCGCAGATTTTCCAGCCCGATCAGCGGTTTGTTTTTCTCCTCGATCTCACAGCCTCTATCGACGGGCTGCTGCCACAGCAGTTCACCGCTGGTTACATCCAGCGTGTACAGACCGGGACGCGGTGTATACCCGGGACGTTCCCGCTCCGGGTCTGCCACCGGTACCACCAGACGCTGCCCCGATACGGCCATGCCCCAGTGGATGCCGCCATTGGTGGTGCCAAGGCTGATGCGATTGCGCCACAGCACCTCGCCCGTGGGGGAGCGTGTGTCAGGGTTCAGTGCAAACACCTCGCCTGATTTTTGTCCTGCCAGAAGTATGTCCGCCCCGTTCGCATTCTGGGTGATGATAACGGAGGCCCCAAAGTCGAAATCACCGCCGGCATTCTGCGGGCAGTTGGCACCGCCGTTGAGACAGGCCGCATTCCAGACGTCGCCAACGGTCGCCTGGAAGCGCCAGGCCATCTCTCCCGTGTCCATATCCAGTGCAATGATGGCGTCGGAAGTATCCGTCGCCGGATGGGTGAGATTCTCTCCGGTGCCGAAATAAATACGATTGCGTTTGGCATCCACGGCAGGCGTTGTCCACACTGAGGCTCCGGAGGGGCCGTACTGATCCTGCCCTGCGGTGTTTTGTCCCTGTAGCGTTGCATCCTCTGTGGCATGCCATTGCCAGAGCTGTTCGCCAGTGCCGGCATCCAGTGCGATCACACCGCCGTGGGAAGTACAGCAAATATGGCTGGGGCTGCCGGCAGCGGCTACCTCAAACGATGAGATCGGCACGAAAAGCCGATTGTCGTAGTAGCTGATCGAACCGGAGATGACCGATGTATTGAACAGCCTGGCAGAGTGTTGCCAGACCACATCCAGGCTCGTCGGGTCCATCGCAAACACGGTGGCGAGGGAGTCGGCAAACACCAGCAGCTTGCTGCCGTCATTAAGCGTCGCTACCGTAATCGCCGAGCGAACGCCGCTGAAGACCTTGGTGTGAGCCCGTATGCAGCCACTGGTGCGGTCCAACGCGTAGAGTTGCCCGGTTTTATCGCCGAAGTACATCGTATCGCCAATAATCGCCGGCTGTGAGCGCATATCGGTGACGCGCGGGAACGCCAGGCTCCAGGCCAGTTCAAGGGTGCCTACATTGCTGCGGTCGATGCCGGCGTGCTCGCTGGATACGAAGCGCCTGTTGTCTGTACCCAGCCCCCAGTCGCTGACGAAGTTCACCGCCGCGCTGGTGTCAGGCGCAGTGCACAGGTGTTGCTCTACCCACTCACTCGCGTCCGGGGCGCTGCCCGCCAGATAGGTGGCTATCAGAAAGCGCTCCTGCTGCCGCAGTCCTGCCGCCATCGGTTGCATCTTGCCGAACTCCATCGCCACCAGAATGCTCTCCTTGGAAAACCCGGACAGGGCCTCCCGGGTCGGCGCATGCATGGCGGGATTGTCGTGACAGGTCGCACAGTGGCGGTCGAACAGGCGCTCGCCGAGATACTCCAGCGGCAGTTTATCCGCGTGGCGAATGGCCAGTGCTTCCAGCGTCTTGCCGGGTGAATCCATTAGCAACAGGCTGGCGCCCGCGACAAGCACGACAACGAGCAGAGCCAGCAACAGTCGTGAAAAAAACTTCCCCATGCCTCAGCGACAGTTCGTCTTCAGCAGTAGTCGCTTGAAGACAACGGCGTTGTGATCGCTTTCGTCTCGCTCGGGTTCCTCGGCCAGTTCCACATCGGGGAAACGCTTGAACAGCTCAGACATGCTCAGGTACAGCTGGCGCTTGGCGAGTGCCGCACCGATGCAAAATCGCGGCCCGTAGCCAAATGTTGCGTCGGGTTCGAACACGCGTTCGACATCAAATACTTCAGGGTTTTCATAGTAGTTGGGATCGTGGTCTTTCAGGTGCGGCATCATCAGCACCATCACACCCTTGCGCAGTTGCTGCCCCATGAACTCCATATCGCGGGGCGCGTAACGCGCAAAACCCATCTTCGATGAAATACCCCAGCGGCTGATCTCGTTAAATGCGTTGGAAAAGCTTTCCGGTGTGGCCAGGGCCTTGGCAATCTGGCTCCTGTCGTTTTTCAACAGGGCGTACACCGACCACTGCTGGGCGACCAGTGTGGTGTCTGCGCCCGCCCCGATCAGGGCCAAAATCAGTGTGATGATATCGCCCTCCTCGAAGCCCTCATTCTCGGCCTCGATGCGCAGCAGGGTGCTGAGGAAATCATCCTGTTGCGGGGCGCTGCGGCGCTCATCGATGATTTTCTTCAGGATGTCGATGGCGCGGTTGCTGTCCTGCCTGGCGGCCTCGCGCTGTTCGTCGGAGATTGTCGGGTTCCAGGTTTCGGTGAACGTCATTATCACCTGTTTGATTTCAGGCCAGTATTTCTCCGGAATACCCACCATCCGGGTGATGGAGATAAAGGGGATATGAAATGCGATCTTTTCCCGGTAGTCGAAGACATCTGGCGTCCCCAACTCGTCGAACAGTTTTTTGACCTCGGGTTCAATGCGAGCCTGGATCTTGTCGACAACATTGCGCGAAAAAGCCGGGGCCGTGACACGCCGCACCAGACGGTGGTGATCGTGGTCGGCGAGCAGGCTGTGACCGATAAGGGCGCGCTCGAAGTTACTCCATTCCTCCTTGGGAGGTCGCTTGGGCGCAAACTCCCAATCGTAGAAGTCCGAGGACAGGGGCTCCGTTTTCCAGCACGCCATGATGTCATCCATGCGCGTCATGATCCAGGCTTGCCAGGGTTCGTACCACACCAGTCGGCCGCGCTGCGCCAGCGCCAGGCACTGGGGAATGGGGTTTTCCATATAGTCTCTGGAATTGGGGTTGTACACTTCCTCAATCGGAGGAAGATTCTGTGCAGCGTCTGACATTGCATTCTCCTCGGTGCAGGCGCCTTGCCTGGCGCGCTGGTATCACTGTTTTGATGGGGCAGTATGGTAGCAACTTTTCAAAAAAAGTATACATTTGTATACCTTTTCCGCCATTCAAACAGGTGTGGGCCGTTCGTCGGTGTCCCCGCCGGAGCCAGTGCAGAGACGGTCATAGGTCGCCACCAGATTATGGATGCGCGCTGTGATGTCTGCTGGAACCTGATCCCATGAAAATCGCCACTGCCAGTTGCCCTCCAGGGTACCCGGTGTGTTCATGCGATGCTCGCCATTCAATCCGAGGAAATCCTGCCAGGGTATGATGGCGGTGTTGGCGTGGGAGGCCATTGCCTGGCGAATCAGCATCCAGGGCATCGCTTCGCTCGGGTTGTCGAAACAGCGGTAGACACGCTGCTGGAGACTGGCGTCCAGCTTCTCGAACCAGCCCAGTGTCGTATCGTTATCGTGGGTGCCGGTGTAGACGATATCGCCAGCTGAATGCCGGTGGGGGAGGTAGGGGTTATCCGGGTTGCCGTCAAACGCGAACTGCAGTATCAGCATGCCGGGCAGGGCGAAGTCGTGACGCAAGGCTTCCACCTCCGGGCTGATGACGCCGAGGTTTTCCGCTACCAGGCACAGTTCGGGATAGTGCTCACGCACGGCGCGCAGCAGTGCCCGGCCGGGCGCTGCTACCCATTTGCCCTCGCGCGCGGAAGTGGCGTCGGCAGCGATCTCCCAGAACGCCTCGAGGCCGCGGAAGTGATCGATGCGGGCGATATCGGATTGCCGGGCCGCAGTAGAAAAGCGCTGTAGCCACCACTCAAACCCCGTTTCTTCCATCAGTGCCCAGTTGTACTGTGGATTGCCCCAGAGCTGTCCCTCTTCACTGAAGTAGTCCGGAGGGACTCCCGTTACTGTGATCGGGTGACCGTCGCTGTCCAGGTTAAACAGTGACTGGTGGGCCCATACATCGGCGCTTTCAAGGTGGACATAGATCGGTATGTCACCAAACAGCAGGACGCTGCGTTGGTTGGCGTAGTCACGCAGTTCATTCCACTGGCAGTGAAAGACAAACTGGCGAAAACGCAGCGCCGCCAATGGCTGTGCCAACTGCTGGGCGCGAGCCTCGCAGGCGCCAGCGTTGCAGCGACTCAACTCCGCCGGCCAACTGGTCCAGGGCGCACGATCCAGAGCGTCGCGAAATGCCTGGAAACGCACGTAGTCCTCCAGCCAGTAAGCTGTTTCATGCAGGAACTGTGCATACTGTGCCGCCGTACCGCTCGAGCTCTGTAGTTGGTCGAAAAACTGCCGGCTTGCCAGGTCCAGTGCCAGCCGCTTGGCCTCCGGTGATGATTGACCGGCATCGACCTCGTGCTGCGTCAGCCAGTTTTTCTGCGCCAGCCATTGCAGATCGATCAGGTCGGGGTTGCCGGCGTGTACGGAAATTAACTGGTACGGGCAGCGATCAGGATGGGTCGGCCCCAGCGGCAATACCTGCCATATCTGCAGGCCGGCGTCAGCTATCAGGTCGATGAATTGCCGCGCTTCTGCGCCCAGGCTCCCGCAGTAACCCGCGCCGGGCAGGCTGCTGGGATGTAGTAGCACACCGGCCCTGCGGCGCTCCATGAGTGTCGTCATCACCCGGTGTCGCCGGATTGGTTGTGATGGCGCATGACGCCGCCGTGACTGGGGTTGCCTCCGCCACGAGAGATGATCTCGCCGAGGTACGCCGGCGCCTCCACATCCAGTAACAGGTAGAGGTTGGCCAGGTGCATCCGATAGAGCTGATCGAACTGCGCGACCGTATTGCCGGGATTGTAGTTCCCGAACCACCAGAACCAGTCTGACCCCTCGCAGATAGCCAGTTGCTTTTCCGCAGCGGAGATCATTTCAGGCGTTAGCTTGCCCGCGGCGAGCTGTTCGTCGAAGGTGTTTTTCGCCTCTACCAGCAGCTCCCATGCACGGTTCTTGTCGGGATCGCCTATCCAGGTAGAAAACGTCCCGTAGACCCAACTGCCCGCTACCAGCCTCTCTTCATGTGCCGGTTGTGGCGATTTCTCGGCAAGGAATTGTTCCATTGTCGACAGGCGCAACAGCGGGTGCTCGCACAGTTGGGTATAGAGCTCGCGCAGGAAGTGGTAACCGTTTTCAGGGTAGTACTCCCAGGCGTTTTCACCGTCCAGGATTATCGCGATCAGGCAGTTGTCGCGATCCGGGCAGACCTCGGCGATGTTCTCCAGATGGCCGACGAGGTTGGCTACCGCATCCTCTGCGTGCCAGCTGGAATAGGTAAATCCAATCAGGTCGGACAGTTCGTCATCGCGAAATATGCAGTCGATCCCGGCTGTACCGAAGCGGTAGACGCGGTGACTGCAGGATTTACTGTGTGCGTCGTGGCTGTTGTGCAGCACATTGCCGCCGCTTGCCACCCAGCGGAAATCGTTGTCGGCAAACAGTTCAAGCGCCTGTTGGCTGACGCCGCCCTCGGAGGGCCACAGGCCCGCAGGCCTGGAGCCAAAGAACCGCTCAAATGTCTCCAGCCCCTGCTGGATATGCCATTGTGCCCTGATGGCGCCGCCCGGGTAGTCGGAGTTGATGGGCAGGTGGACATCGGGCATGGACTCCCGGGCAGATTGCATATCCAGCAGCAGCGGAATGATGGGGTGCGCATAGGGACTCATACTCAGTTCCACCTGCCCCCGCTCTGCCAGCGCCTTGTAGCGCGGCACCAGCGACTGCAGCTGCTCGAGAATGATTTGCAGCAGTCCACGGCGATCGTGCAGGCTGAAGTTGGACGCTTTCTGCTGCAGGGCGGCAATGCGGGTGTCGCTGCGCTGTACCGATTCCGCCATCCAGCTGAGGTGGTACCATACCAGCAGGTCCGCGAGGAACTGGTTGGAGGCATAGATGAGGCTCTGTTCGTGCTCCTCGTACCAGTCCGCCATCGCGGCGAGGCGTTTATAGGGCTCGAAGCGGTTGATCATATGCTCGCGGTTCGCGCGCAGGCAGTCTTTCACCAGGCGCAGGCGAGCCTGCTGGTTGCCGGGCAGCGCGGGCTCGGCCAGCCCGGCCAGTACCGGATCGTGTATTGCGCCATTGCCCTTGAGGTAAGACGATATCTGCGCCGTGTAGTCCTCCAGTTGTTCCAGCAGGATCGGGGCAAAATTCACCACCGCGCGCGCCTCGGGTATAGCCTCGAGGTGCGCCGCCATGTCGACGTAATCCTTTATCGCATGGAGGTAGGTCCACGGCAGGTGGATAACGCCGGTGCGTAAATCCCGGTATTCGGGTTGATGCATGTGCCACATCAGCACCACGTTCATGGGTTGTTTATCGGACATAATGCAGTCTCTGCCCCAGCATTTCCGGTGTTACCAGTACCACGCCACCGCTGGTGACGTGAAAGCGGGCTGCGTCATCAGCCGCATCGACACCAATACTGGTGTTGGGTGGAATGTTGCAGCCCTTGTCGATAATGGCTTTCCTGATCAGGCAGTGGCGACCGACATCGACCTGGGGAAAAAGGACTGAATCCTCTACCCGTGAATAGGAGTGCAGGTTTACATTGCTAAAGAGCAGCGAATGGCGCAGCGAGGAACCCGACACGATGCAGCCGCCTGCCACCATTGAGTCCACCGCGGTGCCGCGGCGCCCGTCGTCGTCGAACACAAACTTTGCCGGCGGCACCTGGTCCTGGTAGGTCCAGATGGGCCAGTCGCGGTCGTACAGGTTGAGCTCGGGGCTGACCCCGATCAACTCCAGATTGGCTGCCCAAAAGGCATCCACGGTGCCGACATCACGCCAGTAGGCGGGCCTGCCACCGGGATCGGTGCGAAAGGGAAATGCTGTCACATGCCGGCGGTGGATGACATCGGGAATAATATCACCACCGAAATCCCGGCTGGAGTCCGGCTTGTCCGCATCGCGCAGCAACTCGTCAATCAGCACCTCGGTGCGAAATATATAGATGCCCATGGACGCCAGCGCCCGGTCACTGCCGGGACTCACAGGTGTGGGGTGCAGCGGTTTCTCCGCAAACTCAAAGATGCGCTGGTTTTCGTCTGCGGCCATGACGCCAAACGCGTGGGCCTCTATCAGCGGGACTTCCATGCAGCCCACGGTGATGTCGGCGCCGGCCTCCACATGCGCGGCCAGCATGGTGCCGTAGTCCATTTTGTAGATGTGATCGCCCGCCAGGATCAGCGTGAATTCGGGATTGTGCGTGCGGATGATGTCGATATTCTGGTAAACAGCATCTGCTGTGCCCGCGTACCAGGACGTCTCCATACGCTGTTGCGCTGGCAGCAGTTCGATGAATTCCCCCAGTTCACCGCGCATGAAGCCCCAGCCGCGCTGTACATGCTGGATCAAACTGTGCGCTTTGTACTGGGTGACAATACCCACTTTGCGAATGCCGGAGTTGACGCAATTGGACAGTGGGAAATCGATAATCCGGAATTTGCCGCCAAACGGGACAGCCGGTTTGGCGCGCCACTGCGTCAGCTGATGCAAGCGTGAGCCGCGGCCGCCGGCTAATACCAGCGCCATGGTGTCACGGGTCAGTCGGCTGACATATCGGGCAGTATCCGGCTCGCTCATATTAGGATTCATTGATCTGCTAACTGGTTAGCGTAGTGTAATTTGATTACCATCACTTTACACTGTCACATTGTGAACTACAGGGGCAAACTATTCTTGTGTTTGTAGTTGACCCAAATCAGTCAAAAACGAAATGAATCCCAGTTCGAATAAACGCGACTTGCAAGAGGACACCCGGCGCCTGCTGGCCGGGCGTCATCACGATCCGTTCGAGGTTCTCGGTTGCCATCGGACAGGCAACCGCTGGCTGGTCCGGGCACTGTTGCCTTTGGCGGATGAGGCGGAAATCGTGCTAGACGGCGTTGGCCGACCAATGGAGCGCGTAGCGGGTACCGATCTATTCACCTATACCGCGGAGCAGGTCTCGGTGCCTGACTACCAGCTGCGCTGGCGCGCGGAGCAGGCCGACTGGCGGCAGTCGCCGGATCCGTATCGGTTTGGACCCACCGTGGGCGATCTCGACTTGCACCTGTTTGGCCAGGGTAAACACCAGCACATCTATAAAGTGCTGGGCGCTCACTGCTGCGAGCATGAGGGCGTTGCCGGAGTCCGCTTCGCCACCTGGGCGCCAAATGCACAACGTGTCAGCGTGGTGGGTGATTTCAATCAGTGGCACGGGCTCAGTCATACCATGCGCAGCCGCGGTCCCAGTGGCGTCTGGGAGCTGTTTATCCCTGGGCTGGGAGCACAGGAGAAATACAAGTTTGAGGTGAGGGATGCACGCGGCAACCTGCACCTGAAGACAGATCCCTATGGCAACCGGTTTGAGATGCGGCCGGCGACAGCCGCGGTAGTATGCGCACCTACCCGGTTTGCATGGACTGACGAGGGTTGGTTAACCCGTCGCGCCGGATGGGACTGGCAACACCAGCCTATTTCCATCTACGAGTTTCACCCGGGCTCATGGCGCCGGGACGCGGCGGGTAATTTCCTGAATTTTCGCGACATGGCGGCACAGTTGGTCGAGTACATCGTGCCGCTGGGCTTTACTCATATCGAGTTACTCCCGGTGACGGAGCACCCGCTGGATGATTCCTGGGGCTACCAGACCACCGGATATTTCGCGCCGTCGCAACGTTTCGGTTGCCCCGATGATTTCCGTTACTTTGTGAATCACATGCATGAGCACGGCATCGGCGTCATCCTCGACTGGGTGCCTGCGCACTTTCCCAGGGATGCTCACGCGCTGGCACAGTTTGATGGCACTGCACTGTACGAGCATGCGGATCCGCGCAAGGGGGAGCATACGGATTGGGGGACGTTGATCTTCAATTACGGCCGCAACGAGGTGCGGAATTTTCTGCTAGCCAGTGCCAACTACTGGCTGCAGGAATTTCATCTGGACGGCCTGCGCGTGGATGCAGTGGCATCCATGCTGTACCTGGACTACTCCCGCGAGGAGGGCGAGTGGGAGCCGAACCAGTACGGCGGCAGGGAAAACCTGGAGGCGATCGATTTCCTGCGCGAGTTGAATGCGCTGGTCCTGGGGAGCCACCCCGGGTCGTTGATGATTGCAGAAGAGTCAACCGCGTGGCCCCAGGTTACCCGGCCTACCTGGGTTGGAGGTTTGGGCTTTTCCATAAAATGGAATATGGGCTGGATGCACGATACGCTCAATTACTTTTCCCAGGACCCGATCTACAGGCAGTACCATCACGACAAGCTCACGTTTGGCCTGATGTATGCCTTCTCCGAGAATTTCCTGCTGCCGTTTTCACACGATGAGGTGGTGCACGGCAAAAAATCCCTGCTGTCGAAAATGCCGGGCGACAAGTGGCAGCAATTTGCCAACTTGCGCCTGTTGCTGGCCTATATGTTCACGTACCCCGGTGCCAAGCTGCTGTTTATGGGATGTGAGTTGGCCGAACCCGGAGAATGGCGGCATCACGGCCAGTTGAACTGGGATTTGCTGCAGCAGGCGCCGCACCGGGGTATACACCAGGTGGTGGCTGACCTGAATCGGCTGTACTGCAATGAACCCAGCCTGTATCGCCACGGTTTTGACAGCAGCGGTTTTGAATGGATAGATTGCCATGACTCGACCCAGTCTGTGCTGAGTTATATTCGCCGGGATGGGGAGGACTTCAGAATCGTGGTGTTAAATTTCACACCCGTTGCCCGTGCCGACTACCGTATCGGGGTGCCGCGCGGTGGCAGGTATACGGAGGTATTTAACTCTGACTCCCGGTTTTATGGCGGCAGCGATGTTGGCAATCCGCTTGCAATGACCAGCGAACCTGATGCCTGGATGGGAAGAGACGATTCGCTTGTGCTGACGCTGCCGCCGCTAGGGGCGCTGGTACTGCGATGGGTGGAGGACGTTTGACCGCAGTGCAGAGATTGCTGTTTGTCGCCAGTGAGGCCTACCCGTTGATAAAAACCGGCGGCCTCGCTGATGTGGCCGGTAGCCTGCCCGAAGTCCTGCGACAGCAGGGGCTGGATGTGCGCCTGCTGGTGCCGGCTTACGCAGACCTGCTGCACGGTCTTGAATCCCCGCCTGACCTCATCGCCGAACTGGCGCTTGGCAGCGACACTGTGCGCATCCTGCAGTGCTACCTGCCCGGTACTTTGCTGCGTACATGGTTGCTGGAACACCGGCTATTCTCGGCGCGAGCGGGAAATCCCTACCACGATGACAACGGCGACCCGTGGCCAGACAACGCCGATCGATTCATGCTGTTGTCGCGGGCGGCGGCCGTGATCAGTACCTGCGATACCGCGCTGGCGTGGCGGCCGGACATCCTGCATTGCAATGACTGGCACAGCGGCCCCGCCATCGCCCTGACCCACCTCGAGCAGCCGCGCCCGCGCACTGTTTTTACCATCCACAACCTGGCCCATATGGGGATATTTGATCGGCAGACATTCGAGCGCCTGCAATTTCCGGCGCATCTCTGGCAGGAACAGGGCCTGGAGTACTACGGGCAGTGCAGTTTTATCAAGGCAGGGCTCGTGTTCGCCGATGAGATCACTACTGTAAGCCCCAGCTACGCCAGCGAGATTTGCGAGTCGCCCGGCGGCATGGGGCTGGAAGGCCTGCTCAGCCAGCGCAGGGATCATCTGACAGGCATACTCAATGGCATTGACAGCAAGACCTGGGATCCCGCGAATGACCCGCATATCGTGAAGACCTATAACGCCGATAACCTGGACGCTAAAGCCGTGAACAAGTCCGCCCTGCAGCAGCAGTTGGGGTTGCCGCCGCGGCAGGATTGTCCGCTGCTGGGCTTTGTCGGTCGATTGGTAGAGCAAAAAGGGCTGGAGTTGATTCTGCCGGTTATCGAGCAATTGCTGGATACTCCGGCTCAAATTGTCATTCTCGGCAGAGGTGAACTACGCTATGAGGATGCGTTGCGAGCGCTGGCGTCGCAGCGATCAGACGCTCTGTCTGTGGTGCTGGACTACGATGAAACGCTGGCGCATAGAATTGAAGCGGCCGCGGATATATTCCTGATGCCGTCCCTGTTCGAACCGTGTGGACTCAACCAGTTGTACAGTCTGCGCTACGGCACTGTACCGGTAGTGCGGTCGGTCGGGGGTCTGGCGGACACAGTCAGAGATGCCTCCGGGCAAGCCCTGAGTGAGGGCGTGGCCACGGGTTTTGTGTTCATACAGCCGCAGCCGAGAGATTTTCTTGACGCAGCCCAGCGCGCTATCACACTGTGGCGCGAACAGGCGGCCTGGCAAGCAGTGCAACGCACTGCAATGGCACAGGATTTCTCCTGGCAGCGCAGTGCTGAACGCTATCTGGAGCTGTATCGCTCCTCCATTGATTATTGAGGTAAATTCCACCATGCCGGGCTCCCTGTTTCCTCTTGAAATTCAACCGCGAATTCCCGCTGAACTGGGCGGATTGCAGGAGATGGCGAACGATCTGATGTACAGCTGGGACAGATCGATCCGCAACCTGTTTTATCGCCTGGACCGACCGTTGTGGGAGGCGTGTGGTCACAACCCCAAGGCCTTCCTGCGGCGGGTTTCCCAGCGACGTCTGAAAGATGCCGTCGCGGATCGCTCCTATATGGAGGAGTACCACCGCGTCATTTCCGCCTGTAACACCTACCGGGAACATCGCGGGCGCCCGGAACTGACCGGCTTGTTCGATCCGAAGGAGGACCTGATCGGTTATTTTTGCCTGGAATTTGGCTTCCACGAGAGCTTCCCGATCTACTCCGGCGGCCTGGGTATTCTCGCCGGCGATCACTGCAAGGCGGCGAGTGACGTCGGGTTGCCGTTCGTCGCCATCGGACTGCTGTACCAGATGGGCTACTTTACCCAGACCATCGATGGTCACGGCCAGCAACAGGTCACGCATACCACAACACGGCCGCACGATCTGCCGGTGGTGCCGACCCTGACAGAGAGCGGTCAACACCTGACCGTGGAGGTCGAGTTCCCGGGCCGCATGCTCAAAGTGCGGGTCTGGACAGCACAGGCAGGTCATATCAAGTTGTACCTGCTCGACACCAATATCCCCGACAACTCCGAGGCGGACCGCGCGATCACACACCAACTCTATGGCGGTGACCGAGAGATGCGCCTGCAGCAGGAACTGGTGCTGGGGGTGGCTGGTGTAAGGGCGCTGCAAGCACTGGGGTTGCACCCCACCGTCTGGCACATCAACGAGGGGCATGCCGCATTTCAGTTGCTGGAGCGCTGCGCGTCGCGGATGCGGCAGGGGCTGGATTTCGACACGGCGATGGAACTGGTCGCCGCCGGCACTGTTTTCACGACGCATACACCGGTGCCGGCTGGACACGATATTTTTGATCAGCACCTGGCCGCCAAGTACCTGTCGAAGATGGCGGAATCGCTGGGCCTGCAGTTTGAGCAGCTTTACGCACTGGGCCTGAACAGCGGTGATGGCTTCAATATGACTTGCCTGGCGCTGCGCTGCAGCCGTTTTCACAACGGAGTCAGCCGTATCCATGGCAGCGTGGCGGCAGAGATGGAAGCGAATCTGTGGCCACAGATTCCCCATGCTGAAAACCCTGTTACCTATGTCACCAATGGCGTGCACCTGGAGACATTCCTGGCCAAGGACTGGGTCAGTCTGTTCGATCTGCGCTTTGACGACTGGCAGAATGAAATGCTGAACGAGCAGTACTGGGAGCGGCTGGATGAAATTCCGGACTACCATTACTGGAGTATTCGCAAG
>TARA_R110002072_G_scaffold211501_4_pt1 | contig 20555 bp, 11 predicted proteins | sample TARA_R110002072 | Tara Oceans TARA_R110002072 (sample SAMEA4397118) | marine metagenome | biome: Polar Biome; feature: [SRF] surface water layer (ENVO:00010504); material: water (ENVO:00002006), including particulate matter (ENVO:01000060) such as... | depth 5 m | reverse complement strand
CAATAGTTTGAGTGGCGTGTTGGTTTTGCGACAAATCATTCTTTCCGCTATGTTTGATGAGGCCAAAGTATCGACAGTCGATGATAGAACGAATGTTAGAGGTGTAAGGAAATGGAAGGATAAAATAGAAGACTGGCTGGCACCGGATGAGCAAATAGAGAGCGAAATTGGTGCGCAGGAAAAAATATCCCACAGATTTAGGTTGGCGGAAGAAGAGATAAGAGATAATCACGATGATGAAGAGGAAGATAGTATATTTCTATTTTCTTACAGCTCCGTTGTTTCGAGATTGCTGAAAAAACGTTTTAAAGAGTTGTATCTATCTAGTTTCGAGCATGTATTTTCATCATTACTGCCATTTGAAAAAATCAGTACCTTGGCGAAGAAGCACGGTGTATTAGATGTAAATAAACCGCTAAATAATTACTATCGAGCATTTAAAGGAAAGCGGGAAGTGCTTCGGAAGGGTAATCAGGACATAAAGAATGCAGTTTCTATGTATGAGAAAGAATGTGCAACTATCACTGATAAATCTATTCCTCATACGGTGATGGGTCAAAAGTCTATTTTCAAAGCCTTGTTTGACGGATTTTTATCCAGCGCACAAGACAAGACTAATGACGAGTATTTGGAACTGGCTAAAGAATTTTCCGAGGGGTTTAACGATATTTATGGCAGGCTTTGCCCCTCTATGAGCTCAGATGAGAACTTCTTTCTAACTGATTACAAGATGAAAAAGAATAAGGTTTCCAAAGCAAAAAGTGTAGGTGGGGATTTCTGGAAGGGAATAATTATCAAATACAATGGTGAAATTGATTATTCTCGCTCCGCAGTTCTTATTATGAGCCAGCTGATTCAAGATCTAATTTTTTACCTATATACCGATACAGACGAAGACGCTGAGGACTCAAATAGTGGTGATTCTAGTGTATTTGAATTCACAGATTTCAATAAGCTGGTTCAGAGACATAAGCGACTCATAAATAAGTTGGAGTTTGAGGACGATTTGACTGAAGAGGAGCAGGTTGAACTAGCGGAGAAGGTAGTCAAATCTAAGCAGAAAGAATTGGAAAGGCTGCTTAACCAATAATTGGCGGCGGGATATAGCTTGAACAACGCGTAGACTTGGTAGCATTTAGACATTAGATATTGGACATTGCCGTAATAGGCATAATTACTAAATCACTATCTACTTAGCTGGGGGAAGTAGCATATATTTGCAGTTAGAAAACGAAACCAAGTTCTAGTGCTTTGTTTGATGGCAACAGGCCGGCGCGTAAAATGATCAGAGGAATATATTTTTATTTTCTAGTGGCTGGGGGTTGAATTTTCCAGTGTATTCAAAAAAATCTACTTCCTGTTCGCGCATTTTTATCTTGATTCTTTCTACTAGGAGTGGAGTTTCGGACTCCCAGTCCTTGTAACCCATTAGGCTGACCTTGCCTGAGGTCATGTGAGCTTTAATTAGCTGAATATCCTCTAGGTCACCATAAAGTTGAGTTGCACATCCGATATAAATACGAAGCTCGGGTGGAATGTCGCCCAAATAGTCTTTGTGGAAAATATAGCTATGCCCATCTAACATTTCTCCGCATTGTAGATTCTTATATGCGGTGTTGCAGGCTTCCTCTATTAATTCAGGGTCTCCTACAGCGAAAAGTGCATCTTTCGCTTCTTCAAGGGCTTCGTTGTAAGAACTGTAAAACGCCTTAATATCTCGCTTTAAGCTCTCAGGCATTTGTGTTTTTGGTTTTCGCTTATCAAACAGGCCTAAAGCGAAATATACCAGCAAATCTTCCTTGCGCTTATTTCTAGCCTCATTGAAAGTTAGCTCACCAAAAAAAGAAAGTAACGATTGGTGTGCCTTATTGTGTGAGCCCGCAACACGACGGATCTGATCAGAGTAATCAAATTCACTATTTGCCGGAATTCTTCCAAGTTCTAAGGATGTTTCCCAGAAATCAGTGAACAAATCTAAGTGCTTTTCGATAATGTCTTTCTTTATTCCTTGATCCGAGGTGGTCCGGGTTTTTAACTCTCGCTGGGTTCGTTGATTCCAGTCACGGTTGACGTGTTGTCGTTCAAATAGAAAATTCTGTTCTTCAACCTTGTCTTTAAAGACGATAAAAATACCCTGCCCGACTGCAATTGCATCATCCCTTAGCGTAGTTTCCACAAAAGAGCGAAATTCAGACTGTGCATAATATTTCTGAAAAGTTTTCCTGCTGGTGATCACTCCGTCTCTGTAAGGCTTAAACTGACTGATTACGCTGTCTCCCGCTATCATTACCGAGACTATCAATAGTTTCTCGGTAAATTCCCAGGCTCTTTTCAAAGTCTCCACGCGTTCATCGCGATCTTCTATGACATTAAGGACAAAACCCAAATTCACAATGTCGCTGCCTATCAGGACCCCTTCTGGTTCATGTACAGGGTCCCAGCCAGAGACGTCTAAACCATGTGCTTCCAGTTCGCGTAAGTCATCACCCTTGCCGCACCCATAATCAAGTACCGATAAGTCTCCATTCAAGTAGTTGTGACGCGCTAAGATCTGCATTGGTTGTGATAACTGATTACGGTCAATGGCTGTCTTGTGTCGATCTACTTCTCCATCAAAAGACCCATCAATAGAAACTACAGCGTTAACCTGAGAACTCATCGCCTTAGGCTGTAAATGACCGCCATCGTCCAAATAGTACCCCTTGCTTGAAATCAGGCGTTCCCAGTTCCTTTTGAAGCCAATTAAACGAGTGTTTTCATAAAGGCCGATGGCCTCACCCTCAGTTGTCAGTGTCTCGAATTCTCCGCGTAACGGATAATGGCTGTCTACAAAGGTTTCCTTGCGATGGAGAATTGGAGGATTATCAGAACTGTAGGTGGCTTTGCGCATTGAGAGTTTCGCTAGGTCTACGGTAAAACTATGCCGGAGAGCTGGATAGCTGTCTTCTTCGAAACCTGGGTAGGAAAGAAATGCGACTTTGTAGTCTCGTTTGTAGAATTTTAGAATATTCCATTCATCTTCAGGAATTTTCAAAGCGGTGGCAACCTTAAGGACAAGTTCTGCCATTGGAAGTGGAACAGCCCCAAGGGCGCTTTCGTGGACATAAATTGAGTCAGGAAGATTCTTACCAGTTGATATATCGCCAACCAATTTTTTGTACTGCGGAAATTCCATAATTAGAGAAGAAAGGCGCTACCTTAATACGTTACAAGTTCGATAGTATAGTCGTTCAACCGAGAAGAAAAATTAGTCGATACTTCAATGAGAGGTCTATCGTTCAGTAGATGGAATATTAGTAGCGATTCAACTTAAATCAACCCCCATTAAGTCTCTTGCCACCACTCTTAGCGATTTGGGGGTAGAAAAGGGGGTATTCTTGTCTTTCGTGGTATAGAAAACCTCCATAAATCAATTAGGTAGGTTGGTAATTCAGTTTCCAATAAGTCTTGAAGATTGTGTACGCTACCTACGAAGTTGAAGGACCATCCGCGATCGTTTTCAGAGGTGATAGTTTTGATTCGATGTTGGAGGTAGCACATGCGCTACTTTATGACAGTTCAGACTACGGGAAAATTCAGAATCTAGATGGAGATTCGCAATATGATCCAGATGTGAACACTACTTGTGAGGGAGAATCATTTTTGAGAAGTAACTGGCTGGAAATAATTAGTGCGGACGCCGCGAAGAACTAACCCAATTCGATCGACATAGCTCAGAATGCTCTAAACCAGATCAGCAAGATACCTGAGCATCAGCCCAGAGAAGAGATCGGTATGGAAGTAGAGTTTGGGGAGCATAGTCTGGTTTATATGTCTCGTAGAATGAGTCGTCGCCAGGCAGAACAAGACGAGGGCTCTGGAGCCCATTTCCAGGATGTTGAGTCCATTGAGGCGGGCTACCCAAAAAAAGCGAGCAGGGTAAACGTAGGGGGTTTTAGCGGCAAATTGATGAAATTGGCCTGACAGTGACGTTGCCCCTACTTTTGGCGGAAATGGTCATGAAATTGGCGCCGCCAGTCACAGTGGTGAATGCAAAATAATGGTTACATTAGCTAGGGACAGCAAAGCTTCTGAATATCTATCTGTGGGGTGCACAGGTTCGGCGAATATGGTGACCGAAAACCGGAAAAGCATGAGCGAGTGTTATGTTCAATCGAGCACTAATAGTCGAGTGTTGTGGAGCTCAGTTCATTATAACTAATCTCCTCTATCAGTCAGGGCTGGCGCACAATATGGTTTTGTAGGTGACCGGGAGGGTCAATTGTGTTCGAGAAATGCATTATCCAAATATGCTTGACGCCGTACTGGGAGAAATCCTCTCAAGTAATACTAATACTTTGATCGCTGATTGCATTATCTGCCAGTAGCGCGTAGATAAGATGGCGAATTGGAATGAGGCCAGGTAACTTGAAAAACGTCAAAAAGCTAGACAGTCGTGTGCAGCCTCCTTCGCCCAAAAAGGTGATTGAGTCTATACGGAAAGAAGTATTTGGTCTGGATAAATATGGTCGACCTTCCCACTTAAGTACCCAGTTACTAGGCACGTTTGAGAATTTGCTGACTATAGTCTCGAACGATATATACAGCAGTAATGTTCACTTTATATACGAACTTATCCAGAATGCGCAGGATAACACGTATCCGCATGACCAGATCAATAGTCTAAAATTTGTACTTCTGGATTATGACCCTACCAATTCAGAGGGTTCAGAGGGGTGCCTTTGTGTATTCAACAACGAAGTGGGCTTCTCGCAAGATGATATCGGTAGCATCTGCTCAGCCGGAGACTCAACAAAGAAAAAGAAAAAAATGGAGGGTTATATCGGAGAGAAGGGTATCGGATTCAAATCCGTTTTCAGAATATCATCATACCCGCATATTTTTTCTAATGGATATCAGATCAGATTTACTGATCAGGATAAGGAGGCTGGGCTCAGCTATATCATTCCATATTGGGTAGATGAAACTCCAAAAATTGTTGCAACCCATGAGGGGCTGACTTCCATTCTTCTGCCTATCCAAGCTGGAAAATATGATGAAATTCGCAAGGCGCTCATGGCTCATGAGCCTGAAGTATCTTTGTTTTTGAGTAATCTTCACTCTATTGAGATTGAGATACCACGTGATGAATTTCAAGCCGTTTTTCGTTTAAGAAAGGAAGACGAAAAATTCCTCTACTTGGATTCGGATTTAGGTGGCACCAAAAGTTCTCAGAAATACTGGTTATCTACCAGTAAAGTTGTAGTTCCTGGCGACCTAATCGAGCCTAAGCGTGAAGGTGTTCATAGCAGAACTATAAGCGTCGCGTATCCTCTGGAAGGCTCCATAATAAAGCACAGTATCTTCGCTTATCTACCCACCGAAATGCAGACTGGATTGCCGTTCATAATTAATGCAGATTTTTTGATGGTGTCTAACCGGGAGAGCTTTAATGAGAGCAAATGGAATGACTGGCTGTTAGAGGAAATCGGCAAGCTTTTGGGCGATGATATTGCAAAAATGGTTAAAGATGATCGCATGGGAAACCATGCTTTCAACTACGTGCCTTTTAGGAGTGAAGTTGAGAAAATTGACAAGCGTTTTACAGTAGTATGTGATTTGGCGATAGAGTGTATTAGAGGGCAACGAGTCATAAGAGATTGTGAGGGTGCGTGGCAGTATCCAAAGGACTGTATAGTTATTCCCGAGATGTTCAGAGAACTATTTTCTGGGTGCCCGAATGTTGAAAGTGAAAAGTATTGGGTTCATCCGAGCCTTGATAAATATGTGCGAGCTCTTCTGGCGCTGGGAACAAGGTTTATTAAGAAGAATGAGAGACTGGCCTATTTTCAACAAGCAGATTGGATATCGAAGCAGCCAGATGAATGGTTTCTATTTGCCTACAAATATGTGCTACTAGATAAGACATGCAATTTCGATACAGAAGATGTGACGCAGTTACCTATAATCCGTGCGGATGACGGTAGCGTTCACACTAGCGATTCTGGAGTTGTGTTTCTTCCAGCTGAAGGTGAAGCCTCAATCGATGTGCCATCTGGAGGCTTCTTTCCCAAATTTCTTATCTTTAATGAAAGCCTTTTTAAGGCAGTGAATTCGAAATCAAATTTGAAGGCGAATTTTAGTGTGATTTTCAATCTTCCTGAATTTACGCATGAAAATTATTTTGACAATATTCTGTTACCTACTCTTAGAGAGAAAGTTGGTGATTCTACTTTAGCAGAGAAGAAAAAGCTGATTCGCTACGTGGTTGGAAAATGGGATCAGCTCGGTTATGGGGATTTTTGCCGTAGTTCTGATCATGATATTCCGATTTTATTGGAAGGCGGTGAAATTGTATTTCTTGATAGTCAAAAACTTGATGTAAGTATACTTGCTCCTCGAACTAAAAGTTCAAGTTGGGGAGTGGTATTTTCAGATTCTGAGCTGGAATCTACTGAAATTCTTCATCAGGCATACGGTGAGGTCGATTCTGATGATTTTGGTCAATTCTGTGAAGACGCAGATATTCTAGAGTTTCCCGAGCCGCCTCTGGTGGAGCTCTCCGGGATATCAAGCTTAGGTGGAAATTATAGTAGCTATGACAGCTTCATTAATATGGAGTTTTTTAATAGTTCCAGTTATCCCTCTCAGAAGCCTAAATCAGGCAGAGTGAATATACTCCCACATATATTTTGGTCTCTGGAAAGTCGAGGTGATGCAGTTAGGAATGCGTTCATTGGCTACCTTGAATATCTTCTCGTGGAATGTGATGGTAGCTGGGAAAAGAGTCCCTTCGTAAGATTCGCCGAGAATGAACGAGAGTACTCGCTGCAGTCCCCATTGTTCTACACGCTTCTAAACTCGCCATGGATACTTACAACAAGGGGCTATAGAAAGCCCACGGAATGTTTTGCAAAAAATAAGAACCTCCAGATAATATTAGGCGATTCGGTGCCATATGTGCTCGATCGCTTTTCGAGCGATCTGTTGATCAAGCTTGCTATACCAAATGACGCCGGAATTGATACCGTACTGAACTATATACGGGAGCTATCAAAATCAAGCAATAAACCTGGAGCCGATCTGGGGGCAATATACAGAAATCTTGCGAACCAAGATAGTGGTGGTGAGCTTGAGACTATTTTTGCGACGGAAACCCTCATTTATATACCGTGCGAACCTAACGGAGAGTGGAGGTCCTCGGGAGAACTTATATGGGAAGATGTTTCAGATATTACGGATGATTCTTTCAGGAGTCTGCAGCAGTATTACCCAGATGAACTAAGATCATTTTTCGTTGACTCTCTCAAAGTAAAAGAAACAATTGACCCAGAGAGCTATGCCGATCTTTGGAGAAATCTTCAGAAGGTTCCGATTCTGGATGGAAATCAGATTAAGTTGTTCTCCAGGGCATTCAATAAGATCCGCCAGGAAATCAGAGCCAATCATAATCAGGAATGGTTAACCCGCTTTCGCGAAGATGCGTTGCTCTATACCGATCAAAAAAGATGGGTCACATTGGATGGTGAAACCCCGCCCTTTCTTCCAGACGACGAAGTATTGCGTCGAGCCTTTTTACACAGGGTGCCCTATGTATATCGGTTCGATGATTATTCCTATGGATTTCAAAGCACACTTACCGATTTTCTTGGCGTCGAAAAGCTTAGCGAAGTTGTCAAAGTGTCGCTTGTCAATGGGGCCGCTGCGGGATCAAGGAAGCCTAACGACTATTTAACAGAGTATTCAGCGTGGATGTTGTGTTACGCAATAGCCAACCGAGGTGCTGATGGGGCAGATAACCTCAAAATTCTCATAGACGATGGGCGTATAGAAACACTATTTTCGTTACAGGAGATAGTGGTAACTAAGCTACAGCTCACGGCAGCCATTCCATATACCAGTATATCTGTTGCGTTGTCAGACACCCCGGTATTTTGTGATTACGAAAATCGCCTTATATATATAGAGCGGAATACAGATCGGGAGGATGTGCTCGATATCCTAGCTTCGGAGATGGCAAAGTTTCTTTCCAGTCGAATTGCTCGAGCAACTGAATATGAGGATACCTTTAGAAGGTACTTCGCGATCGGCACCGAGATGGCTTACAAAAAGCAGTTGGATAGAAAAGCTACATGGCATCTACCGAGAGATCTTCGGAAATTTATCACAGCAATCGCTAAAGATAATGCTTATGTGCCAGATGACCCGGTACCTAGCTCGCCAGAGGTAGATCTGAATGCAGGTACCGTTTCCACTCCAAAAAGTGGTGGAGAATCCGCTGGAGACGCCCAGGGCGGAACGGTAACCGAAACCCCGAGTAGTGGACCCTTGTCTGGATCTAAAGGCATCGGGAGTGCGGGATCAGCCAGGCCGAGCAACACACCATCGATGGGAGGAGGCAAGGATTCGAGTGGCGGTAATGCTCAGACAACGCTGGAAGAGGCTCATCCGCGGGCATCTTCTCCCTCAGCGCATGGTCAAAGAGTTGGGTCAAGGGGGAGGCGCTCTAGGTCTGACGGTCTGGCCAGCTCTGTTAACCAGGCGAGGCGCAGCAAGCTGCGGTCTTATGTTCAGCATGGGACGGAGACAGATTCAGATACTAAAAATGGCGACGAGAACCAGCGCCTCAGAGACGAAATGGGCGAGCAAGGCGAGCTTATAGTTCTGGAGGATTTGAAGCACCTGGATTTTGTCGTAGAGCGAATGCCCGCATTCAACAAGGGCTATGATCTCGAAGCAATCGATCCAAATTCCGGTGAGCTTCTCTATATCGAGGTAAAATCTGATTCCTTTGGCTGGTCAGATAAAGGTGTCGGTCTTACATCTGCGCAGTATAAAAAGGCAAGTGAGTCGCGGGGGGCATATGTTCTCGCTGTCGTAGAAAACCTGCGAAGCCCCCCTTACTCAATTTCATATGTCAGAGACCCCATAAGTCGAATCAGTGAATATAGATTTGATCAGGGGTGGGCTGAGTTAGCTGAGAAACTCGGGGTAGCGAAAGCTCAGGGAGCCGAGCTATCCGCATCGCAGAAATTGCAAAAGCTAACCGACTTTCAAGAGTGTAGGGACATCATCGCTTACTGTGAAGAGAATGAATATCCGCTCCCGGAGGTTGGGCTTGAACTCATGAATCATGTAGGTGAAGTGGTGTACGAAACCATAGAACTCGCGTGGGAAGAAGACCGGGTAGCTGTCGTCGCTGATGCGTCTGAGGTAGGTGACATTTTCGCTTTGGACCAGTCATGGATTTGTACCCCAATGACGGATAGCAGTGATGTCTGCGCTTTACTTGATAAAAAATTTGGAGAGTAGGTTCGGGGGATCTCGGTAACAAGGCAGCTGAGCTGGAGTTTTGTCTCCTTTTCAGAAAATCATGTTTGCGCTTGTGCAATTGGAGGCTCTGTATAGTCCAAATCTGAGGGAAGGCGCCAAAAAGAAGGAAAGTTGATTTCAATTAGTGTGCTCACCTCTCGGTTATTATACTTTGCCCAATATTTGTCTGTATCGACCATAATGTTCGCTCGACAATCATAATTAAAACCAAAAGGCGATCAAATATTGAACAGCGCACAACCACATTTCGCCCCTGCCGCCCGAGTAGTCATTCGCGACTGCGAATGGATAATCCTTAGGGCCGATCCCAGCTCCGAGGGTGGGTATATCCTCACTGTAGACGGTATTTCTGAGTTGGTGAACGGCAAATCCGCTCAATTTTTAGCTAAAGGGTAAGTAATAATCATGAAAGTTGCATTTGCTGATGGTTATTTCGAGGCGCTCATAAAATTGACGCCGAATGAGCAAAATTTGGCGAATCAGGCCGTACTCAAATTGCAAAATGACCACGGCCAGTCCGGGCTAAATTACGAAAAGCTATCGGTTTGTAAAGATGGCTCGATGCGCTCTGTTCGTGTTAATCGTGATGTAAGGATTATTCTGTGTACAACCGATACGGCAGGTTTGGTGATACTACTTTATGTTGATCACCACGACGACGCTTATTCCTGGGCAGAAAAACGTAAAGTAGAGCTAAACCCATACACACAGGCCATTCAGGTATACCAAGTAGCTGAACAGGTGATCAGCCCCGCGGAGGCGGCTCCAGCGCCTGAGCAGCCTAGCGGTGCGTTTGGAGAGCTTAAGGATAAGCAGTTATTGCGACTGGGTGTGCCTGAATCTTCGATACCGGTCGTCCGAGATATCTATATTGAAGCAGATCTAGATGACGCCCTGGGCAAGAGCTTTATAGATCAACAGACCCACGATGGCTTATTCATGTTTATTGCCGGCGGAACCTATGAGGATGCTGTACTTGAAGTAATGGCTGTCGAATCCCTAGAAGAGGCAGAGGCCACTCCCAAGTCAGTTACCCTCGAAGAGGCCATCAACAGCCCGATCAATATGGCTCACTTTGCGGTGTCGGAAAACGAAGCCGAATTGCAGGAAGTTTTGGAGCAATCGATACAAAAATGGCGGATATTTCTACATCCCACGCAGCGTCGATGGGCCGAGGGAACTAAAAACGGTCCCGTGCGTGTGCTCGGTGGTGCTGGAACGGGTAAAACAGTGGTTGCTATGCACCGCGCACGCTGGCTAGCGCAGCATATAGCGACAGCAGAAAAAAAAGTACTTTTTACTACATTTACTAAAAACCTTGCAGCGGACATTCAGCAAAATCTCCAGGGGCTGTGTAACCCTGATGAGATGAAATTGATCGAGGTGGTAAATCTAGACTCATGGGTCATGTCATTCCTTCGGCAGAGTGGTTATGACTACCAATTACTCATGAATTCTAAACTGGAGGGCCAGTTTTGGTCTCAGGCGATGGGAGAGAAGCCCGCTTCCAGCAGTCTTGGCGAGGCATTCTTCCGGGATGAATGGCAGTTCGTTATACAGCCGCAATCGATCGGTTCCGTTGAAGAATACAAAAAGGCGAGCCGTGTGGGCCGAGGCACGCGACTAAATCGATCTAATCGAGTCGAATTGTGGCCTGTTTTTCAGGAGTACCGGTTACTGCTGAGCAGAAATAACTTCAAGGAAACTGATGATGCTTATCGAGACGCAGCGAATCTTATTGAACAGGATATAGATACTCGACCGAGCTACAGTGGGATTATCGTTGACGAAGCGCAGGACATGGGGACACAGGCGTTTAAGCTGGTTCGATCGATGATAGAGGAAGGTCAAAACGACATTTTTGTAGTAGGAGATGGCCACCAACGTATCTATGGCAAGAATAAGGTGGTGCTTGGACGCTGTGGGGTCAACATTCGAGGTAGGTCAGCGAGGCTTAAAATCAATTACAGGACCACAGATGAAACCCGCAAGACTGCAGTAGGTATTTTAGACGGCGTCAAAGTAGATGACTTGGATGGGGGGGAAGATACGCAGATCGGATACCGCTCTCTTATGCATGGGCCAGAACCTCAGATAATGACTTTCGGATCTTTTTCCGAACAGTCGAAAGCTATCGTGGACTTTCTGGAGTCCAATGAGTTAGCACTCGAGGGCTCCTGTGTGGTCGCAAGGACAAATAAGGAAGTCGACTTTATAGCCTCGGAGCTCGAGGAGCTCGGCATTTCTACGCTCAAGATAGATGGTCGCGCAGGCCATACTGAAAAGACTGGGAAACTTAATATTGCAACAATGCACCGCGTAAAGGGCTTGGAGTTTGATTACGTCTTCTTGGCCTCAGCCAATGGTGGACTTGTCCCTCTAGATTATGTCCTTGATACCGCAGGAGATGATGTAACTCGAAGACAGAAGGAAGATGAGGAAAGGGCGTTGGTATATGTGACTTTGACACGGGCTCGAAAGCAGGCATTTGTTTATAGCTATGGTTCGCTTGGAAAGTTTTTTAGTTAATGCCTTCAGTGTGTAAGTAGTGTCGCTACAATCAATCGAAGATTAGGATAAAAGGTTGAGACCCTATGTCTCTACCATAAACTATCCAATATTCTGTTTGAGCAGCCTCCCGAGGGGTGACTGCAGCGATAATAGATGGATTGATACTGGAATGGCGGAAGGAGCGAGTAAACCTCTCGCTGTGCGATCGGCTTCTATCTCTTCGCGAAACATTGCGCTTACAAGTGTCATTCCCGATTGGCGTGAGCTCTTGCAGATCGTATAGGGCCTCTGACCTTTTACTCTAAAGTCGCCTATAATTAATCTCATAATATTGGAGTTATATGGCGTGAAACCAACGACGATCAAATTATTTTTGGTTAATGGCAGTCCAGATGGCTTGAGAACTGCAGAGCTATCAAACTGGAGTGGTAAGGCTGTCGCTGCCCCTAGGTCTCAATTGGAGCAGCTTATATCGAGAGAAGAGGTAGCCAGCCCTGGCGTCTATCTTCTCTTGGGCGTCGATGAGGACGAAGCACAGCAGATATATATAGGTGAAGCTGAGGTTGTGAAATCAAGGCTTAAGCAGCATGTGGCCAAAGATTTTTGGCAGAGTGCCATTGTATTTATAAGTAAAGATGAAAACCTGACTAAATCCCATATCAAATTCTTGGAGGGTGAGCTTATTCGTCGGCTTCAGGAGGCGGGCAGAGCGCAAGTACAGAATAGCCAAGGCAGTGGGGCCAAACTACCTGAGTCGGATAAGGCAGATATGGAGGCCTTCTTCGACCAGATATTGCAGTTATTACCTATTCTGGGTGTGACCGCCTTTAGGCCAGTCAGCCCCTCTCAAGTAGTAACAAAAGACGAAGTACTTCATTGTCGAATTAAGGGGCTTGAAGCCTTAGGTAGTCGTACAGAATCTGGATTTGTTATTTACAAAGGTTCTCAGGCGGTACTCAGTCATCGACCGTCGGCCAAATATTCAAAGCGTGGAAGAGAGCAGCTTATAAAGGATAAAGTCATGGTACCCGATGGTGATCATCTGATTTTTATCAGGGATGTTGAGTTTTCAAGCCCTAGTGCAGCCGCAGCTGCTGTTAGGGGCGGTGCTAGCAATGGATTGACTCATTGGCGGGATCAATCTGGTAAAACCCTAAAGGACATTGAAGAGAGTGCATGAGCTACCTGTTCAGATGAATGGGGCAGTTTGGTTATGAAATGTGGTCTGAGCCGTTCTTGGCACTTTATCTTCTGGGGGTCAAATTGGGCGTATACCTGAAATGAGCTGGCTGAGAAGAATTCGTCTACTAGGCCGAGAATGTGATTCTCTTCGGTCTGGCACATCATCACTCTCTGTTACCGCTGAAGCGGAACCTGGACTCATTGCATTACACAAGACTATACCAGACTGGAATTTACGCGTGGTTGTAGCTGGTGGTAGTCAGACTTCGTTAGTGAGACTCAGTAGATACCGGGAGACCATGAGCTTTATGCCAGAACACCTCCTATTCGCCAAGTTTCCTGATAATCTAGAATGACTGTTGAAACTATAGACGTCGTGGCTGCCGTTATACGCAAGGATGACGAAATTCTGGTGTGTCAGCGCAACCTAGAAAAACGCCACGGGGGGCTCTGGGAGTTTCCCGGAGGGAAAGTTCTGGCCAAGGAAAATTTCGAGGATGCCTTACACAGAGAAATTCTGGAAGAGCTAGCAGTAGAGGTGTCCCTAGTAGGCTCGACTCTTTACTCGGCTAGAGATGGGGCTTCTCCATTCTTGATTCACTTTATTGAGGCAACCATTTCAGGTATACCAGTTGCGTTGGAGCACCCTGCGATAGAATGGCAAACTATTGGTGCCATTGGAAAATTGGCAATGGCTCCAGCGGATAAGGAGTTTGTCCTTGAGTATCTGTCTCATATAACGGAGGGTTCAGCGTAATTTCCGATGAAGTATTGGTGGGTTAATCAGAATCAAACATACAGGCAAGAGGTGTCTGGTGGTTACATGTGGTCACCAAAGCTCAATTCAAAAGGTAATCGCAATCGCGCCTACTCGCTGATGCGCACCATCAAGCATGGTGATATGGTATTTTCATTTGCAGATACGAAGATCAAAGCAATAGGTGTTGTTCAGTCAAACTGTTATGAGTTTCCAAAACCAGCCACATTTGGTATGGCAGGCCAGAATTGGTCAGATGCTGGTTGGCGGCTAGATGTAGCATACACTGAGATTCAGAGCCCTATTCGCCCCAAAGATCACATGGATACCCTCAAACCTATATTGCCTGACCGATATTCACCGCTTCAGCCAAATACGGGAAATGGGAACCAGACCTTCTACTTGTACGACATTTCGGATGAGCTTGCGTTTACGCTGGCTGGCCTGATGGATCAGCTGATTCTGGATATAGTCAAAGGCAATTTTGCATCAGAGCCGTTGTTTGCAGATTCGCCTGACAAGTCTTCCGAAAATATTTCTCGATGGGAAGACCAGGTAGAGGAGGGCATAGTCTCTAATGCCACTATCGAAGATACTGAGAAAGACGCCCTAATCCGTTCGCGCAGAGGGCAGGGTCGATTTCGCAAAGAACTTTACAAAATCGAATCCGCTTGCCGGATTACCGGCGTAACGCAATCTCAACATCTTATAGCAAGCCATACCAAGCCCTGGCGCGATAGTAATAATACTGAAAGGCTGGATCCCGAAAATGGCTTCATGCTCACACCGACCGTAGATCATCTTTTTGATAGGGGTTTTATTAGCTTCGAGAATAATGGCGACTTATTGGTTTCCCCAGTTGCTCACCAAGATGCTTTGGCAAAGATGGGGGTGCCGGTTGATGGAGTCCTAAATGTCGGAACATTTAGTCAGGGGCAGAAGGTATATCTCGACTGGCACAGGGAATCGTTGCTGCTCAAATAGTGCCCCAATAAAGTTGACTCCCCAACCGACTCGGTGCCGCAACCTACTTGGGGGTAGCATTGGGGGTACTCTTTATTTTCTAGCGACATTAACTAAAACTAATCAATGACTTGTATGTGGAAGTTGGTTGATCACGGATCAACTGAACTAAGTCCTTACCTCCACCAGCCCCCCCGTCACTGCAAAATGAATCCACCGACTGATCACAGCCTTACCCGTCGCCCGAGTTATGCCCTCAGCATAAGCCCCCAACTGTCCCGAATACCCCACCGCAATTTCCTCCCAATCAGACTTCGCTCGTGGCGACGCCTTGTGATCAATCAGGACAAAACCCTCAGCGGTTTCCACCAGCAGGTCAATCCATCCACTTATGACTTGGCCACTGTCGTTGGTGTAGTGAATGGGATATTCGGTGTAAAGGTTGATGGGGTCGAAGCGCGCGTGTATGGCTGCAATTAACCGATTGGTACTCTCGTCTGCCACTTCAACAGAAATTGTATTTTCCATGCCATGATCTACCAGTACCCGTTCGGTCGCCTTCTGCCCCATAAGTGTCGTGGCGATCACCGCATGCAGGGCAGAGCCCAGCGTTGCCGGATCATATTCCCCATTAATGTCTAGTCTCTCACCCAGTTCAATGACTTCACCCATGTAGGCAGTTGCGATTGGTGCTACTGATGAAGGGCTCAATCGTGATGGTAACGTTTCCAATGTAACTGCATCGCTGGTCAGCCTGGTGGGTTGATACTCTTGTATCTCTGTGTCCGTTTCGCTTTCCTCAAGATCAACGGACTGGCTGGGTATCCTGGTCCCATCAGGAAGTGTGAACGCTGCGCCGTCAGGTAACATCCACTCAGCGCCCAGCGTACCCATCCACTCACCGGTTGTATCGGCCTTGTTCATGGTGAGTATCAGTCCATCCCTGGCGCGCGTCAGGGATACATACAATAAACGTTTGGATTCCTCAATCTCCTGCTGCATCGCTGTCAGGCCTTCCTCGCTTTCGGCTATCTGATCCAATAACGAAATCCCGGCGCTTTGCAGCCCTGTGAAGGCCGGCCAGTAACGCAGGGTGCGGTTGGCCAATGGATCGTCGAGGCTGACGGTGGTAGGGGAGGGCAATACACTTAATCCCCACAGTCGGGGTTTGAGTTTGGCATCCAGGTCCATGGCGATCACGATGGGCCATTCCAGGCCCTTGGCGCCGTGGTGGGTGACCAGTTGTATGGCGTTCTCCGTGCCGCCGGTGGCCTGGGTATCATCTTCTGCGTCCGCCAACTGGTATAGCCACAGTACCAGGCCTGCCGCAGTGGCGGGTTGGTGCTGGGCGGTGCACTGGTTCATGTATTCTTCGCCGTGATCCAGCAGTGCTGCCAGATTGTTGAGGCGGTGCTGGGCGCGTTGTTCGGTGGGCCCCCAGCGGTAGACGGACTCCCTCACATTACCGGCATCGATGGCGGTGCGCAGTGTTTCTACCGGCGTGAGGAAGGTCAGGCGACTGCGTTGGGCTTTTAACGCTGCCACCGGGCCTTGCTCGTCTTCTTCCAGCCACTGGCGAGATTTATTGTCCGAATCCTGCAGATAATCCATGCGTTGTGCGATCCAGGCTTCGGGATTGTCGCAGAGGGTCAGGCTGAGTATCTCTGCGCTGGCCAGGGTGTCCATTGGGTCTATGAGACGGCGCAGGCAGGCCATGGTCAGGCACCCTTCGGGCGTGCCCAGCAGACCGGGGCGCTTGTAGCGTATCGGGAGATTGGCATTGCTGAGAGCAGACGCGATGGCATCGAGGTTGGCGTGGGTGCGGCACAGTATCGCGATATCGTTGTAGTTTGCGGGACGGACCCGCTTGCTGTCCTTGTCGATAACGGTTCGGCCAGTTTGCATCATGTTGCTGATGCCATTGGCTAGGGCGTTGGCACGTTTTTCTTTGTTCCTGCCCTGCAGGCGCCAGGTTTCGACGGTGGGCTCGTCGCTAAAGGAATCCCTGGCGGATTCGAGGGTGACTTGCTCGGGCCTCAGTGTGTCGGCAAAAGCCGGTGCGAACAGGTTGTTGGCGTACGCCACCAGTTCCGGCGTCGATCGCCAGGAGTTTGGCAGTATCTCCGGTTCGTTGCCTTCTTCTGTCACGCGCTGCACCACCGCCGCCATCAGGGTCGGGTCGGAACCGCGGAAGCCGTAAATGGATTGCTTGATGTCGCCCACCCAGATCACCTGGTCGGCCAGCTGCGATAGCTTCAGGAACAGGGCCAGCTGTATCGGGCTGGTATCCTGGAATTCATCCACCATCAGTAGTTGCAATTCTTCCTGCAGGGTTTCCTTTACGGCGGATTGGTCCAGCAATTGGTACAGGCGCTGTTCCTGGTCGACGAAATCGATCAGGCCTTTCTGGGTTTTCATGTCCTGGTAGGCACTGAGGGTGGCGGCAGCGATCTCGAAGGCCTGTTCAGCGAAGAAGCGTATGTCTTTATGCAAGTTCGGGTGTTTGGCGTAGTCGATGGCGATGTCGGCGATGGGTTCGGCGTAAATTTTGGACTTGGTACCGGGCATTTTCTTGCTGAGGGTAATCCACTCGGGCCACGTGGCGCGGTGCTTGTAGAGCCCGGCCTGGATGCCGGTAATGAGTGAGACATAATCCCTGGTCACATTGGTGCCATCTACGGTGGTATCGATGCCGTCCAGGGCCTGCTCGATGACGTTCAGTAACTGCCTGTCCAGATCGCGGGTGGTGACCTTGGGAAAATGCCCCAGTAACTGCTCGGCACTGACTTTGCCCAGGTGACGAATGTCATCGGGTGATTGATTGTTAGCGCGAGCGGCATCGGCGATGCTTTTCACCTCGGCGCGCCATGTGAGTTCCATCTTTCGATTGATGATTTGCAGGCGCTGGCAGGTGGCATTCATGTGGCGTATCAGCGGCTTGTTATCCGCCAGGGCCCGTTCCATGGCCTGGTAGAACAGCACGTCGCCCTGGGTTTCGTCCAGCACCTGCTGATCCGGTGGCATGCCGGCCTCGAAGGCAAAGCGCCGCAGGATTTCGCCGCACACGCCATTCACGGTGCCAATCAGTGATTGTTCCATCTGGTTGGCCACGCCCAGTTGACCGGCCTCGATGAGGGCGCCGCGCACCCGTTCCTTAAGTTCGCCTGCCGCCAGTTTGGTGAAGGTGGTGGCGATGACGCCGGCGGGTGTTGCTTTTTTGGATGACAGCAGTTGTTCCAGCTTCTGCGTGAGGGAGTAGGTTTTCCCGCTGCCGGCACCGGCGCTGATGAAATGTATATTGTTCATGAGTCAGCCCCCCAGCCGGTGAGGACACGGTAGTCATTAAACATGTCGCTGGCTTCAGGGATGACCAGGCAGTCTTCATCTGGCGTGGATTCATCGGTCGATTCAGTGTCTGCCACCGTGACTTCCACCCGGCCGTTATCGAACTGTGCCTTGCGCCAGCGCCAGCTCTGTTCGAAACGTTGCCAGTACTGTGCGGCGTTTTCATCGCCGTCGGGCTTGAGAATTTCCGCATGGGGGAAGAACTCGTGGTTCAGGCTGAGCATGTGCGAGTCCATCACGATGAAGTAACTCAGCGCGGGTGACCCTTTAGCGTTATTGTTGCGCCGCAACTGGGCGTACGTCGCCAGCTGCAGGTAGCTGTTATCCAGCAGTGCGTCGCGGCGGTATTTTTTGCCACCCCATTTGATATCGACCACCGCCTCCTGGCCATCAGCTCGAGTGGCCAATATATCGATAGAGCCGTTGAGCCTGCCGCCCGCGTACAGACCCTCCTGCCACAGCTCCATTTTCACGCTTACCACCCCGGCGTCCTGGAGGTGCTCTACCAGCGTGGTGAGGGAGTTCTGTACCTGGGTAATAAAGTGTTCGCATTCCGCCTGGCGGCCTGGCACCAGTAGCAAAGCACCTTCCTGTTGTAACAGTGTGCCGATGTACTTTTCCACCCACCCCGCGATAGACAGGGTATCGATGGTACCGATAGCGGGGTGCGCGTTTAGGAACTCCTCATAGAGGCGATGGGCCAGACTGCCTTTGAGCAGGCTGCCATCACTTACGCTGGCGAGGGACCCAGGCCGGATTCGGGCGGCGTACCGCAGGAGCCATTGATAGGGACTGTGAATATAGGTATCCAGGCTGGAGAAGGATTCAGCATACCGTTCGGGCAACCCCACCGAGTCTGGCAATTGCCACCAGCGCACTTTAGGAGGCAGTGTTCTGGGTTGCAGCGGGCTTTGTGCAATGTCCAGGCTGGCGGCAGTGTCGCTGCTGGCAATTTGCAATGTGGGCAGTCCCTTGGCCACGCTGTCGATCTGGTCCCAGATGGGATGATGACGTTCGGCATCGTCGTGCAGGATGAGAATGCAGCGTTCCTTTGCGCAAAGAATAGGGCGCAGCCACGCTTTACCCAGCCATTCCAGTTGCTCATCTTCAGATTGCAAGTGCACGCCATTGGCGGTGAGGGCATCGCGCTCGGTGCGCGACCAGGGCCAACGGTGTACCCGGTCACTGACCTGGCAGTCCCACCAGATAACGTTATCCACCTCTCGGGCGAAGGCGCCTGCGTGGTCTGCGCGCAATATCCTGGGCTGGCCAGGAATTACTTCCGCGTAGCGGTCTGTGACCGGTGCGCCGGTGCCTCGGATATCCTCGATCAGGCGCCTTACATTGTCCTGGGAGAGCAACTCGCGGCCGTGGGACTTCAGGCGTTCTATCGCGTTTACTAATTCCAGGGTCTGGTTGAGAGCGACGTTGTACAGGGATTTACGGGCGTTATCATCGGTTGATTCTTTGGCGCCCTGCAGCCAGTCGGCGACTCTCTGGGCGCGTTCGGACAGGGTGTTGCTGTCTACGCCGGTCTGCGGTGAAAAGCGCGGCGATTCCAGCCAGTACCGAATGCTGTCTTCCATTTTCCGGCGTTTGCTTTTGTCCTCGTTCTCCAGGCTCTCGTTAATGGCCTTTTCCCAATCCGCACTACCAATCCCTGGGGTGCTGGCGACTGTCTGAGCGAGTTTTTCCCTTATCCGCCCGGGAATGGGCCCCACGGAATGAGACAGGAACTGGAACAGGGCAGTGGGATTGAGTGGTTCCCATAGCAATTCACAAGCCAGCGGCAGTACCTGGAACACTGGTCGCCAGGGCGACAGGGCACTGAAGCCCAGGCGCGGGCTGTTCAAGTGCTCGAGTGTCTCGTCAAGCAAATCACCGCGCATCTCGGCCAACAGGGCGATGGATTTATCCGGTGCCTGCGCCAGCCAGTTTTGGGTGAGCAGGGCAGTGAGTGGGGTGCTCTCCTGGGGAGAGTCAGCACGCAAGATGATGACGGTGCCGTCGCCGCGAAGCGGTATGCTCTTGTTGGCCGCAGCGAGCAGGTGACGCTGGAGTTTGCCCAGGTCGGAGTCTTCGTCCGCTTGCGGAATTGCCGCAGCCTCTTCATTGATGACGGCTTCAGTTGCCGTGATTAGGCGCTGCCAGAGAAAGGGAAAGTCTGATAGGGGATCTCGCAGGGTGATCGATTCGATGGCGATAGGGTTGTCTGGCAACAGTGTTATCACCCGCTGTATGCGTTGTCCCAGGCCGGGCGCTACCGCATCGCTTGCCAGTTCATCAATAGCCGCCATATCCCTGAGTCGGGTAGGCGCGTCGTCGTTAAAGGCGCCTTGCCAGCCAGCCAGGTACCACTGGTCACGCCATTGCAGCAAAGTGCGGGCGACCGAGAAGGGGTCGGCTTCCCAGGATGCATGGTAAAAGGCATCGGGATTATTCACTTTGTCTATGCAGCCTAGGTATTGTATGAGGCGGGTGGTGA
>TARA_R110002072_G_scaffold83915_8_pt1 | contig 20577 bp, 18 predicted proteins | sample TARA_R110002072 | Tara Oceans TARA_R110002072 (sample SAMEA4397118) | marine metagenome | biome: Polar Biome; feature: [SRF] surface water layer (ENVO:00010504); material: water (ENVO:00002006), including particulate matter (ENVO:01000060) such as... | depth 5 m | reverse complement strand
GGCGCCGCGACCAGCCTCAAACTCATGCCGATGGAAAAAGTCCATGTCCCCAAACCGGAGATCACAGGCCAATAAAATGTGAAGAATATCCTCTCCCCGGAAGTTCGGAGGATTACCAGCGACAACATTGAGCATGAAAACTTCAAGATCTTCATCGTTGGGAAGCTTTCCTCCAGTGGAGGCTGCAGCGTGCTGATCTTCGGCGCTGCCTATGCCATCAAGCCAATCCAGAGACTCGGAAGTATCCCCGGCGGCAATGGATGTCATTCCCGCAATTAACTCACCCTCTTCTTGCAGCCTGCGCTGCTTCGAGCCGTCAACCAATTGCCCTGCGGATGCCCTTGAATCAGATCGTAAGCCAGCAGCCCGGAGGATGTCCCCTCTCTCTACCACCCGGGCACCACCGTTAGGCAACTCTCTGAATCGGGACACATCATCCACAGGCTCTGCGGGTATCTCCTCAGGGTCAATCAGGTTCATTTTGACCCTGGCGTGTTTATCAACTCGAACCCTGCGCCAGGCATCCAGCAATACGGTCATTATCAACAGTACCCCGACAATGACCATCCAATCTCGTATTGTTAATTCCATCAATTCCAAATCGCTCATTTGTCCACCCGATCAACTAGCCGCCATTGCAGCGGCCTCTTCCACATCGACCGACACCAAGCGAGAAACACCGGGCTCGTGCATCGTCACGCCCATCAACTGATCGGCAAATTCCATCGAGATTTTGTTGTGGGTAATGAAAATGAACTGCACCTGCTCCGACATCTCTTTTACCAACCGTACATATCGTCCGGTATTAGCATCATCCAGAGGGGCATCTACCTCGTCCAGAATACAGAAAGGTGCCGGGTTCAACTGGAAGATAGAAAACACCAGAGCAATCGCCGTCAGTGCTTTCTCACCGCCTGACAGCAAATGTATAGTTGCATTCTTTTTGCCCGGCGGCCTGGCCATTATGCTGATTCCGGTGTCGAGCAAGTCATCTCCTGTCATTTCAAGGTAAGCGCTGCCACCCCCAAACACCCGCGGGAAGAGCTCCTTCAGTCCGGTGTTAACCTGCTCAAACGTATCGCGGAACCGATTCCGCGTTTCTTTATCAATTTTACGAATCGCCGATTCAAGTGTGTCCAGTGCCGTCACCAGATCCTCGTTTTGAGCATCCAGGTAATTTTTGCGCTCTGACTGCAGCGTAAACTCGTCTATAGCGGCTAAGTTGATTGGCCCCAGCCGTGCGATACGATTAGCCGCTCGCTCCAGAGAGCGCTGCCATTCGGGCTCATTCGCATCCTCGGGTATGCCCTGTAAAACTTCATCCAGCACATGTTCGCCTTCAGTCAACTGCTTGTGAATACTGTCCCGCTGCACCGTCACCGTTTGATTTGCTAGTCGTTGCCGCTCCAGCTCACTGCGGGTCATCTCCGCTCGCTGTTCGATAGCCGCTCGCTGCTGCTCTGCTTCACGCAACTGATGTTCTATCTCCGCGACCAACTGCCTGGCCGCCCCCAATTCGTTCTCAGCCTGCAGGCGCAGCTCAAGCTGCTGCTCTAGCTCGGATTGTAATTCTGACAACGGACTATCGTTTTCATTTTTAGCGAGCGAGAGGCTCTCTTTTCTTTCCCGCAGCTGTGCCACCTGATGATCCGTGCGCTCTATGGAGTCACGCATCGCATTCAGTTGTGTATCCAGCGATTGATGCCGCATGGCTACCTGGTGAGCCAGATCTTTATCCTGACGGGCTTTCTGTCGTGCGCTGTCCAGCGTCGTGCGTAGCACATCTCGCGTAGACATTAATTCTTCCCGACGACTGGAGTCAGCCTCCATACGCTCAATCGATTCAGCGAGTACACGGCGCGCCTCGGCGATGGCTTCCTGCTCACGCGCAAACTGCTCCTTTCCCTCTTCGACCTCTTTTACTATACGTTCCCGACGCAGCTTTATCTGCTCGGCTTTCGCCTGGCAGGCAGAGGCCTGGGCGCTAATTTCGGCATGCTGGCGGGAAGATATCTGCATTTCGCGCTGACACTCCTGGCGCTGCTGCTCGAGATCTTTGAGCGTTGCTTCACATTCCGCCAATGCCTGTGTCAGTTGCGCTTCCCGACACTGTTGCTCCTCCACCTGCGCGTTAAGAGCCTCCAGTTCTTCGCGGCGCTGGATAACGCCCCCCTCCTGACTGGCAGACCGCGCTACGCGCAACCAATTCTGGCCAATCCATATACCGTCTCGAGTGATGATGGATTCGTGCGGTTCGAGTGAAGCTCGCATGCCCATTGCCTGGGTTAGGTCATCCGCAGCGCGCACACCCGCTAGCAGAGTATCGGCGTGTCCATTGCTTTGCACCTTCGATGCGAGGTATCCCGGAGTTGCCGCTACCCTATCGGTCGACTCAACCAATAGCACATGACCCTGCTCCAGGGTATCGAGATACCCTCCGAGTTTTCCTAGGTCCTGGACGCACACCGCCTGCAGGGAATCACCCAACACTGTCTCGACCGCCAATTGCCAGCCATCATCAACCTGCATCTGCTCAAGTAATCGAGGCTTGTCGGCGATGTCCTGCGCCGCCAGCCATGCTCCGACATCCCGGTTGCTGTCCTCAAGTGCTGCCTGCTGCAGTGCTTCCAGCGAAGCGCTTCGTCCGCGCATTTGCTGAAGCTGGGAGCGAACATCATTTAATTCAGAAGACAGCTGCGTTCGATTGTCCCGCTTCGAGGCCAGTGTCTCTAGCAATACCTCGCTACGTTTTTCATGGCCCAGAAGCGTGCTCTCGATCTTGGCAAGTTCCTCGCCCAACTGCTGGGCTTCGGCCTCGGCCGGGCCCTCTGCCAATCCTTGCATCTCTTCTTTCAATTGCTTGGCGCGCGCCTGTAAGCGCTGCTGGACCTGTTCCACCTGCTGGATTCTGGATTGCTGGACCTCCGACTGCTGTCGGGGTTCCGCTGCATGTTGGTTGAACTCGTCCCACTGCTGCTGCCAGTCGTGCATGGCCTCCTCGGACTCCAGGAGAGCTTGTGTAGAGACTGTCTCAAGTGTCTGCAGTTTTTCCAGGTCGGGGTTCAAGGTCTCTATTTCGGCTTCCCAACCAGTCAGCTTGTCTCGATCGACGCCCAGATGGCTCTCTGACTCCTGGAGATTCTCTGTGGTTTTCGTGAGGTCCTGTTGCAGTTCGCGCCCACGATCCTGCTGATGCGTGATCGTCTGCTCAATGCGGGCAACCTCTGAACCCAGGGAATAAAACGTAGCTTGTACCTTATTAAAGGCATCAGTGCGATCAGTATGGTCTACCCTGAATTGCTCTATAGCGGTATCGACATGCTGGTGTTCCGAGTGAATCCCTTCCAGCTTGACTTCTAATTCACCGACCGCCTGCGTGGCAGTCTTGATCTGACCATCTAGATTCCGGCATTGCAGGGCCAACAATTGCGCCTTGAGCTCACGCTCTTCCTGCTTGAACTCTGAGTATTTTTCAGCGGCCTGCGCCTGGCGCTGTAAGTGCTGCAATTGCCGCTCCAACTCTTCGCGCAGATCGGTTAGGCGATCGAGGTTTTCAAGGGTACGACGCATCCGGCTTTCCGTTTCCTTACGTCGCTCCTTGTATTTGGAAATACCGGCAGCCTCTTCAATAAACACCCGCAGTTCTTCAGGCTTGGATTCGATCAATCGACTGATCATGCCCTGCTCAATAATGGCGTAACTGCGTGGCCCCAGCCCGGTACCGAGAAAGATATCGGTGATATCGCGGCGCCGACACTTCGTGCCGTTGAGAAAATATTCGGACTGGCCCTCGCGCGTGACCTGCCGTTTGGTGGAAATTTCAGCGTAGCTGGCGTATTCGCCACCAATTCGGCCTTCCGTATTATCGAATACGAGCTCTATAGCGGCCTGGCCCACGGGCTGACGATTCACCGAGCCGTTGAAGATGACATCTGCCATCGACTCACCGCGCAGATTTTTCGCCGAACTCTCGCCCATCACCCAGCGCACAGCATCGATGATATTAGATTTGCCGCAGCCATTGGGGCCCACAACCGCACACATGTTGCTTGGAAAGTTGACCGTAGTGGGGTCGACGAAGGACTTGAATCCCGCGAGCTTGATAGACTTTAGTCGCATATTACCTTAAGTATCTAACATAACTTTCTGTTTTTTATAGGTTTATATCGGTATATGACCAGAAATGCCCCGACTCCGAACCACAATATGTAGTGTATCGACTTTCATTGAACAACACTATGCCTGAAGGGGAGATTTATAAAATTTCGCTTTGGAAGGGCCTCACAAGTCCGCAACTTCAAGCCCACACCACACCATGCGGCGTGTATTGCGGTGAAAAACGGGGTGCTCACAGAGGTGGTCTACTCGTATTCTAAAATGCCCTGACATCGATCTCGAGTCTGCTCTGCTCAGTGAAAAAGCTAAACCCTCGAGCCGAATAGCCGCTAACGTATATTGGCACGCAGCTCGATCTTAATAGGCTCATTCGTGTCTTTAGGCGAAAGCGGTCCGACCTGCCCCAGCCAGGTAGCATTGTCCTCGCCAGGGCGCCCCTGGGGTGAGACTTGCACTGCCACGATCACTGATGAGGCTTCGGACAGTTTCTGGCCGGCCATTGAGTTGCTATCGTCCAGCCGCAAAGTAACGGGCAGTTGTGCGCCTGTTAGCCGTTGCACCGCGATAGGCATGCGACTGCCACCTTCTGCGTTGCGCGCGAGAATAAAAACGGTATCTGATGCGGCAATGTCAGCACCTTCCGGCAGCGGGACATGTACCGATACACCCGCGCCAGATGCAACGTCCAAATTGGCCACGGTCGTCGCAGTGGTAGTTGTATCTAGCGCACCGGGCTCTGCAGCGGCGAGGTTCTGCCGAGCCGTTTCGATAACTTCGGCGATCATACGCCCGCTCTCTGAGTCAGGCGTTTCCATCGCTAATAAGCGTTCCCAGTAAGCGATAGCAGCGCGGTACTGCGCCTGTTCGAAAGAGGCCATACCCAAAAGGCCAAGGGCGGTTCGCTGCTGCGGGTCTATCGCCAACGCCTGTTCAGCACTTAACCGAGCACTTGCACTTAGAGTGTTCCCGGCAGCCCGGTAGTCTGCCTGCGCAGCGAACGCGAGCGCCTGAGCGTCACCGGGCACCGCCTCCAGAATCTCACTGTAAGTTTGCGCTGCGCGGGCATACTCCTCGCGACCCATGTAGTAGCGCCCTAACAATCCCAGGTAGGGCAAATTGTCGGGCCGCTGTTGGGCGCGCGCTTCAATGGACTGAACCAACTGCTGCATTTCAGCCGCAGAGGTACTTTCATCGAGGCTGTTTAGTTGGCGAGCTATGAGAACGTCCGGGGCGGCCCCAAGAACGTAGTACAGACCGCAGGAGACAAGAGCCACCAGTGGCAAAAGCATCCAGACCGGAAAGGACTGAGACGTGGTTTTTTGACCGGGTGTACGCAGTTGTTCATCTTCCAAAAGGCGCAGCTGCGCATCTTCATGCAGGGAATCATTGCCTTCTGAGGTCAATTCTGCCTGCCGCAGACGAAACCATTCCAGGTTCGCCTTCTCCAGATCTTTCTCGGCGGCTCCCGGGCGTATTCGGGGAAACAGGTAAAAAAGACCGCTGAAAAGAATGAGGGCCGCACAACACAACCAAAAAGTGGTCAAGAATTTTTCCCCGTCTCGTCTTGTGCTAACAGGGTATCCAGGCGCGCCTGTTCTTCGGCACTCAACTCTGTGGGCTTCTTATGGCTTACCCCCGACGGAGGGCGCAGCGTCAGCATCAGTACGCCTATTCCTGCCAGCAACAATAATACCGGCGCCACCCACAGCAGCATGGTAGTCCCACCAAATCGCGGACGGTAGCGCACAAACTCACCGTAGCGCGCCACCATATACTCCAGCACTTCCTCATCCGATGCACCCTGCTCCAGTTGTTGGTGGAGCAACTTGCGTAAGTCCTGGGCAATCGGTGCGTTGGAATCTTCGATGGTCTGGTTCTGGCATTTGGGACAGCGCAGCTCTTCGCTCAACATCTGATAGCGGACTTCCAGTTCAGGACTACTGAATTCGTAGGTTTCGATGAGCGCCAGAGAAAATCCTGCGTGCAAAAAAAGAACTGCAAATAAAAGCTGGCGCACAGCAGTCATTGGCCCGGTATCTCAGCTTGCAGTGACTGGTACAGTGGCTGAAGAATCGTTGCCCACACGTTTTGATCCACTATGCCCACATGTCGAAATCGAATGACGCCCCGGGCATCGAGCAAATAGGTCTCCGGCGCACCGTAGACTCCCAGATCAAGCCCCAGTGTTCCCTCCCGGTCTACAATATTCAATTCGTAGGGATTGCCCAGTTCCACCAACCACTCGCTTGCGCCGCGGTCATCATCCTTATAATTGAGACCGAAGATCGGAACACCCCGCCCCGCCAGTTCCAGTAAATAAGGATGTTCAACACGGCAGGCCACGCACCAGGTTGCCCAGACGTTCAGCAAGCCGACCTGGCCGATTACGTCTGCGCGCGAAAGATTACTTGCTCCTCCTAATTCCGGAAGAGAAAATTCCGGGAGAGGCTGGTCAATCAGGGCGGAAGGCATTTCGTTGGGATCCAGCCCCAGGCCCCGAAACAGAAACAACGCCAAAATTGCAAACAACATCAGCGGTATAAAGAGTTTGAGTCTAGACCGCATGGGCGCCGGTCTCTGCTGGTGACGTGGCGCGCTGCCGTCGGTAGCGCTTGTCCAGCGCTGCAGTAAATGCACCTGCCGCCATGAGGATCGCGCCTAACCACATCCAGCGCACCATCGGTTTGTAGTGCAACCGCATGGCCCAGGCACCACCGCTGCCAACGGGTTCACCCATGGCAACATACAAGTCGCGAAACAAGCCCGCGTCGATTGCCGCCTCTGTCATTACCGAGCCCGTAGCCAGGTAGCGCCGCTTCTGGGGCATCATGATCGCGACAGGAACCCCATCGCGAGTCACTTCAAAGCGTGCTTCCTCCGCAACGAAGTTCGGGCCGCGAACCTGCATCACTTCAATAAACCGAAAGTCATAACCGGCCAGATCACGCACATCACCAGGACGCATTTTCAAATCGTGCTCGACGGAGTATTGGCTGGTGGCGACAACGCCAGTGACACAAGCAGCAAAGCCAAGATGGGCGATGACCATGCCACAATAACCAGGAGTCAACCGTCTCCATCCACGCAGCGGACCGGCGGGCGTGCGCACCTTCTGCAGTACGTCCCGAGCAAGGCCAATAAACAGCCAGAAAGACATTAGTACCGCCAGAGCTACCCAAATATTATAGGGCGCTTGCAGCAGCGGTAGTGTAAAACCACACACCACTGCCACCGCAGCAGGTATGACCAGTTCGCCACGCCAGCGAGAGACCGTATCGCGCTTCCATCGAGAAATCGGTCCTGCTCCCATAAAGGGCACCAACAGAGCCATAAGCGGGACGAATACTGCGTTGAAGTACGGTGGGCCAACAGAGATCTTGCCTTGGCCCAGAGCATCTACCATGAGCGGGAACAACGTGCCAAAAAGCACAGTAATTGTTGCCACCAGAAAGACCACGTTGTTGCACAAAAGCAGACTCTCTCGGGAGACCCATCCAAAGCTCACCCGACTGCTGACGGCAGGCGCGCGCAGGGCATACAGTGTGAGTGAACCACCGACAACAATCGCGAGAAATATCAGAATAAACAGGCCCCGGGCCGGGTCAGTGGCGAAAGCATGTACGGATGTGAGCACACCCGAACGTACCAAAAATGTACCCAGCAGGCTCAGTGAAAACGCAAAAATAGCCAGCAGCACGGTCCAGCTTTTAAACAGCCCACGCTTCTCTGTCGCGGCCAGTGAATGTATTAACGCGGTGCCAGCCAGCCAGGGCATGAATGATGCATTCTCCACCGGATCCCAGAACCACCAACCACCCCAGCCCAATTCATAATACGCCCACCAGCTACCCAGCATGATGCCCAGACTTAAAAACGCCCATGCGATGTTAGTCCAGGGTCGCGACCATCGAGCCCAGGAAGCGTCCAGACGCCCGCCCATCAGTGCGGCGATAGCGAAGGCAAAGGCCACCGAAAAGCCCACGTATCCCATATAAAGTAGCGGCGGATGAATGATCAGCCCGGGGTCTTGCAATAACGGGTTGAGGTCGCTGCCATCGACCGGCGTGCCCGGCAGCAACCGAGCGAAGGGATTGGAGGTGAATAAAGAGAAGGCGAGGAAACCCACTCCGATCCCACCCATCACAGACAGCACACGGGACACCACCAATAAAGGCAACTGACTACTGAACACAGCTACCGCCGCCGTCCAGAGAGAGAGAATAAGAAGCCAAAGTAACAGTGAACCTTCATGATTTCCCCAAACAGCCGCAAACTTATAGATCGGCGGCAACAAACTGTTGCTATGAGACGCCACTAACTTGACGGAAAAATCATCCTGTAAAAATGCTGTACTCAAACAGGCAAAACTAATGCCAACAAAAACCAGTAAGCCGACGGACAGACTGGGGGCCAGCGCCATCGCAACGCTATTGCCACGCCAGGCACCCCAGGCGGGCACCAGAGTCAGAATCACCGCCAGACAGAGGCTGATTATCAGTGCAAAGTGCCCAATCTCAGGAATCATTGCGCATTTCCTTTGTAGTCGTAGCCAGAATTTTCCAAAGCGTCAGCCACCTCCGGAGGCATGTAATTTTCATCGTGTTTAGCCAGTATTTCTGTCGCCTCCAAAACACCCTGTGCATTCAACTCACCGGAAGCCACCGCACCCTGCCCCTCATCGAACAAATCCGGCAGGATGCCGGTGTAAGTCACCGGCACAGTCGCTTGGTAGTCGGTGAGCTCAAAGGTAATCTCCAGACTGGTCTCGCTGCGACGTAAGCTGTCTGCCACCACCATGCCGCCGACCCGAATAGGCTGACCCACCGGCGCTTTACCGGCGGCAACATCAGACGGTGGGTAGAACAAGTTGATATTACCGCGGAGGGCATACATCATCAGTGCAATGGCGGCACTGGAAAAAAGCACCATAAACAGTACCAGATACAATCTCTGCTTTCTTACGGGATGCATCAAAGTTCCTTTGCAGAAGGACTAACAACGGCAGGCTGCACGCGGTTTAGCTCGGCAGCTAATTGTTGCAAAACTTGCTTGCGCCTGCGTACGGGGGCGACCACCAAAAGAGCGATAATCGCCAGCGCAACCAGATACACCACCCAGACATAGACACCATGCCCATCCATCGTCAGGAGGGCATGCAGGCTGTCAAAGTACATCAGTGCACTCCCGTTTCGCCAGCGAGCCAACCCAATGGGTGCGAGACTCTCGCCGTAGTAGCTCAACGCGCATATTCAGCAACAGGCAACAGGTAAACAAAGCGTAGAAGGCCGCTATCATCAAGAGCAATGGATACAACATACTGGCATCAATAGTGGACTCTCCGGTTAACTTAATGGATGCGGGCTGGTGCAGGCTGTACCACCAGTCAACAGACTTGTAAATGATGGGGATGTTCACCATACCCACCAGACTGAGGACGGCACAGGCTTTACCGGCAGCCTCTTTGTTATCAAAGGCCTCATACAGCGCCACAACACCGAGATACAGGAACAGTAAGATCAACATGGAGGTAACTCGAGCGTCCCATACCCACCACGCACCCCAGGTCGGCTTACCCCAAACGGCGCCGCTAAAAAGCGCGAGGAAGGTGAAGGCTGCACCAACCGGCGCGGCCGCCTTCATAGCAACATCGGCCATTTTCATGCGCCAAATAAGGTTAATAGCGCCTGCGAGGGCCATCACGTAGTACCCCGCCAGTGCCACTACGGCAGCGGGCACGTGTATATACATAATGCGGTAGCTATTCCCCTGACGAAAATCCGCCGGAGAAAACATCAGGCCCCAGACCGCACCGATTATCAGCAGAATCAAAGTAACAGGCAGCATCCATCGCAGGATGGCACCCGAGAACGCGTACAACCAGGGCGGAGAACCGAATTTATGAAAGATGGGCCACATAGCAACCGCAATTATACAGTGCGCACTGCGCCGAACAAACAAATCTGGGCGGAACTACTGTAGATATACAATGGACGATCAAGCATCAATGCTAATCCGCAGCCCGGCTGCAATCGCCAGAGGCGCCAGCGCAATCGCCAGGCACAGCATGGCAGCGAGTATCGCCAGGTAAGGTCCTGCCGGTATTCCGCTGACAGCGCCCTGCACCGCCGCGCTACCAAAAATGAGTACCGGCATGTACAAAGGCAGGATTAACAGTGATATCAACATACCGCCCCGCTTCAGCCCCACCGTCAGCGCTGCCCCAATGCCTCCCAGCAAGCTCAGAATAGCGGTGCCTAGCAGCAGGCTTATGACAAGGGTGCCGACCGCCTGTCCGGAGAGATTCAGCATCAGGGCGAATACGGGAGACGCCAATGCCAACAATAGTCCTGTCATTAACCATTGGGCGCCTATATAGGCAAGCACCGATAAATAGAGCGGCTGAGGTGACAGCAACAACTGTTCGAGACTTCCATCCTCGAAGTCACTGCGAAATACCGCATCCGATGTCAGCAAATTCGACAGCAGCGCAATTATCCACAGTGTCCCGGCGGCAAAACCCGCAAGGTTTTCCAAGGCCGGGCCCAGGCCCAGTGGAAAGAGCGCGATCACCATGGCGAAAAACACCAGTGGATTACTAATTTCAATCGGCCGTCGCACGGCCAGTAAAAGTTGACGGCGCAGTAAGCGAATACAGAATTGCCAGGTTCCGGGCGCACTCACGCTGCGACACCCGCGCCAAGATTCAAAAAGCGCACATCACAATTGACCTGCAACGCCTGGTGCGATGTCATCACCACCGCGCCGCCCGCTTTAACATGCGCGGCCAACAGCGTTTGCAATTCATCCACGCCTTCCTTGTCGATAGCGGCAAACGGTTCGTCTAATAGCCACAAAGCAGCCTCGGAAAGAAATAAACGCGCCAGGTTCACCCGTCGGTGTTGACCGGCTGACAGCGTGTGGCAAGGTACGTCCTCATAACCAGAAAGTCCTATACGAGCGAGCGCAGACTCGATTTGCGTATTGGAGTAGAGACCCTCTCCGCTCACATGCCAACTCAGATTCTCCCTCGGTGTTAACAGCGCTTTAACCGCCGGCTGATGCCCGAGGTACAAAAGCGGTGAGTCGCAGACCACCTCGCCTTCGAAACCGTAGCGTGAGAGACCACAAAGAATGCGGATCAGACTTGTCTTGCCAGCACCGTTGGGCCCCTCAATTTGCCACAATTGCCCAGCATAAACTTCAAAAGACAGCTCCCGGAACAACTCTCGGCCACCGCGTATGAGGCACAGTGACTGGGACGCCAGCAGAGGCGAACTGGCGGCGGGATCACGCGACACTAGAGGTTAACCGCCCGGATGCCCGGCAGGTTCAGGTCTGTATCGCGCTCAACACGCAGATTGCTGAAGTCGTACAACGCAGAATCGCCTAGCTGTGACGGAGCAATATGCCGGATACTGCGAAAGATCGACTCTGTGCGCCCCGGATACTCTCGCTCCCAGTTAGCCAACATCTGCTTGACCTTCACGCGCTGAAGGTGGTCCTGAGATCCGCACAGATTGCAGGGAATAATAGGGAATTCTTTGTAGGCTGCGTATCGCGCGAGATCGGCTTCTTTGCAATAGGCCAGTGGACGAATCACCACATTCTGCTTGTCATCACTGAGTAGTTTCGGCGGCATGGCTTTGAGCGAACCGTTGAAAAACATGTTCAGAAACAGCGTCTCGACGATATCATCCCGATGATGGCCGAGGGCTATCTTGGTAGCACCGATATCTTGAGCAAACCCGTAGAGGCTACCGCGCCGCAAACGTGAACACAGGCCACAGGTTGTTTTACCTTCGGGCACGACCTCTTTCACAATACTGTAGGTGTCTTTTTCGAGTACGTAATAAGGGACATCCAGCGCAGAGAGATAAGCGGGAAGCACCTCTGCGGGAAACCCCGGCTGCTTTTGGTCCAGGTTTACCGCAATTAGATCGAAATCCACCGGTGCGCTTTGTCGAAGATTGATAAGGACATCCAACATGCCATAGGAATCTTTACCTCCCGAGACACACACCATCACCTTGTCACCCGATTCAATCATATTGTAATCGGCGATAGCCTTGCCCACGTTACGGCGCAAGCGCTTTTGCAGCTTGTTGAATTCCAGTCTTTCTTTACGGGATAGCTCGCGCACGATGATGGCCGTTAGTACTTGATTTGGCGGGCATTTTACTTGCTAGTGGTTACTCGCGTCCAGTTGTCGCTGCGTGAATTTCTGTGGCTTTACATGGGGCTATACATCGAGCGTGGCATTTGCTGCAGGTTTTGTTCTCTGCCAGCGTCACCGGCGGGGTGCCTCACTGCACTGATCCCTGTCGGTTCTGGGTATGGGCTTAGGTTGAAAAGTAATGTGTTGTCTGAAGGAGGCAAGCGAGTCCACGCCCCATCCCCACCCTCGAAACCGAATATCTAATCGGACCACTACCCCATTTTCCACTACCTTGTAATTTCGACAGTTTGCCGAGACAATGTGCGCCGCAAAATACTGCTTCGAACTAATTGTGAGGACTATTCCCCCATGAAAAAACCTGTTCACGTGACTGTTACCGGTGCCGCGGGCCAAATTGGTTACGCACTAATCTTTCGAATTGCCTCCGGCTCAATGCTCGGTGAAGACCAGCCCATCATTTTGCAATTGCTGGATATCACACCCGCAATGGAAGCGCTTGAAGGTGTGAGAATGGAACTGGAAGATTGCGCCTTCCCACTCCTGGCAGGTATCGTTTGCACAGACGATCCCAACACCGCATTCAAAGCGGCCAACTATGCACTTTTAGTCGGCGCCCGACCCCGCGGGCCAGGCATGGAGCGCAAGGACTTACTGGAAGCCAACGCTGAAATTTTTTCCGTTCAGGGCAAGGCCATCAACGATCACGCCGACAAGAACATCAAAGTATTGGTAGTCGGTAATCCCGCCAACACCAACGCACTGATCACTCAGCGTAACGCTCCGGACATCAGTCCACGTAACTTTACGGCAATGACGCGCCTGGACCACAATCGGGCAAAAACCCAGATCGCTCTTAAAACGGGCAAAACCGTGAACGACGTCAGCAACATGACTATCTGGGGCAATCACTCAGCGACCCAGTATCCAGATCTTTTTAACGCTAAAGTTAACGGTGAGGCCGCGATCGACCTGATTGATCAGACGTGGTATGAAAACGAATTTATTCCCACGATACAGCAACGCGGTGCTGCTATTATCAAGGCGCGAGGCGCGTCCTCTGCCGCCTCCGCTGCCAACGCTGCCATCGGGCACGTGCGCTCCTGGGCTCTGGGCACCACGAGCGACGACTGGGTTTCGATGAGTGTCTGTTCCGATGGATCTTACGGTATCACTGAAGGGCTGATCTACTCTTTCCCTTGTCATTGTGCCGATGGCGAGTGGAGCATCGTGCAAGGCGTTGAGATCGGTGACTTTAGTCGTGCCAAAATGACAGCGACGGAGCAGGAGCTAACCGAAGAGCGCGACGCCGTTAAACACCTTCTGCCGTAGTGTTTGACGAGTTTAGGCAACAACACGATGTAAGGGGACTGCGTTAAAGCTATTCTGCCCCCATTTTATTGGGTTAAACTTAGTTCATGACCGAAACGGCCCCCTCAAAAAGCTATCACCACGGCAATTTGCGCAAAGAGTTGCTGGATACGGCTGTGGCACAGCTGCGCGAAACCAGCATCGAAGAGCTGAGCCTGCGCGCACTTGCACGAGCGATTGGCGTATCGCAAACCGCGCCCTACCGGCATTTTGCAGACAAGAACGGATTGCTTGCGGCCATGGCGACGCAGGGCTATCGCGAACTGCTCAAGGAACTGCGTCAAGCCGGAGCGACGACCCTGGACTCCCCCCCAGACCAATTGTTCGCCTTTGCTCACGCTTATGTGGATTACGCCGCTCGCAATCCGCAGCTTTTCAAGTTGATGTTTGGGCCCGCGGTACAACCGACCCTAAATTATCCAGAACTGCGCGAAGCCAGTCGGGATACGCTGCAATTAGTGCAGGATATTTTGCAACGCGGCCTGGACAGGGGGATTTTTCGTCCGGTGGATGACATCACTTATCTAGCGAACGCCGCCTGGTCCAGTATCTACGGATTAGCTACCTTGCTGGTTGATGCGCCCGGGTTGTTCGAGCGTTACATCGATTTGCAGCGGCAGGTTGACCTTGGTGTGCAGATCTTTTTGGATGGTGTGAGCGTTAAGCGCTCCGACGGCGCTGCCCGTTGATCTCTTTAAACGCTAACATCCGGATGCCTGACACTGAATAACGACTAACAAAAAAATACGCGATTCAAAGCTGCCGCAACACCAAAACAGGTGGCGTTGAGACTACCCGACGACAACTGAACACACCCAAACCACCAATAATTAACGCCCCCGCAAAAATCCCAAGCGGCCAGATCCAGGGCTGCGGTGTATAGGCCATATCCATCACAAATGTTTGCAGGATGAAGACTGACAGCTCTGCCGCCACCGTCGCCAATAAACCCGCAAATAAACCCAGCGTAGCAAACTCAATCAACAACCCCCCCAAGATCAGCCGACGCTGCGCCCCCAGCGCGCGCAGTATTGCACTTTCATGCATACGGGCGTCGACGCTGGCTTGCACGCCGGCAATCAGCACTAAAGCGCCGGCAGCGAGTATCACCATTAATACCAACTCAATGGCGGCGGACACCTGATTAATAATGTTCCGAATTTGCTCGACTACGATGTCCATTTCGATCACTGTCGCCGTCGGGAATTGCCGGATGAATCGATTGAGAAATACCTTGTTCGAAGCATCGAGATGAAAACTGGTCATAAACGTCGCAGGGTAAGGCGCTAATAACTTTGGCGGAAACACGAGATAAAAGTTCGGCCGCATCGACTGCCAGTCGAGTTGGCGGATGCTGGTCACTTCTGCCTCCAAGGGTTGAGAACCCACCAGAAAGCCCATCGTATCGCCAACGGTGATATCAAGCCGCTCGGCAAATTCCTCCTCCAATGAAACCACTGCTCGATCCGTACCAGAGGCCCACCACTGACCAGCAACCAGTTCATTCTCAGCTGGAGCGGCATCAGACCAGGTGAAATTGGTTTCGCGCTGCCGTCTATTCTGTTCAACATCGTCGGTACTGGGCAAGGACTCGTCATTAATCGACATAATTCGACCGCGAATCATTGGGTAGAATGCCTCGCTGGGAATATTTTCTGTGCGCAGCAGATGCTCGATCGGCTGCACATCCTCCGGGCCGATGTTGATCATAAAGTGATTCGGCGCATCCTCGGGCATCTGCGTTTTCCATTCATCTATGAGCGAAGTTCGCACCAGGATAATCACTAGCAACAACATTATTGCCATTGCGAAAATGACGACCTGCAACGCATTTGTCGCGCCACGACGTTGCAAGCCTGCCAACGCAAGCCGCCAAATACTGCCTGCGCTCATACCCACCAGGCGACCACCTCGAAGCAAGGTCAGGGCCAGGCAAAAACCGAGCCCCGCCGTTACCGCCAGTCCGGCGAGCACAGCCAAGGTCAATTTCCAGTCCTGGCTGTACCACCACATGAGCAGGGCGATCGCTACCAGGCCGATCGCGTAGTCGGTTGTCGCCCTGCGGTTTTCAAGCGGCAAGTCCCTGCGCAAGACACGCAATGGGCTGGCCTGTGCCAACCGACGCAGGGGCGGCCAGGCAAAACATAGCAAGCAGGTCAGTGATGTCGCCGCACCGATAGCGTAGGGCCGGATGCCACTGGGTCCCGGTTGCACCGGCAACTGCTCTGCGAACAATTGAAAGAAAACTGACTGTATCCCCCATCCGAGCAAGCATCCCAGGCAGGTCGCGATGCAACCCAGGAGTAACAAACTCCGCCCGTAGAGCTGATTCACCGTGCTCGAGGTCGCTCCAAGGCTTTTGATGATCGCCACATAATCGTGGTGGCGCTCACTGAAACGTCTCGCTGCCAGCGCTACAGCAACGCCGGCCAACACGACAGCCAGACTGCCCGCCAACAGGAGAAAACTCTCCGCCCGGCCCAGGGCATTGGCGATGCCGGGCTGTCCCTCATCCACATTCACAAGTCTCTGCCCATCCTGCAACTTGGGTTCCAGCCATTGGGTAAAGGCGTCCAGAGATGTAGCGGGTCCGGCAAAAAGCTGCCTGTACTCCACGCGACTGCCGGGCTGAACTACGTTGGTCGCTGGAATGTCGTCGTAGTGCATTAACACGCGGGGGCCAAAACCATAAAATGAAGTGCCCTGATCAGGTTCAGTGCGTGCAGCGGCGGTGACCACAAACTCTGCCTCGCCGATGGTTATTTTCTGCCCGACAGCAGTGTCCAAGAGGGGGAACAGTCGTGAGTCGAGCCAGACTTCCCCACGGGCAGGCCCTGTTGTAGCCGGTAAAACGTCACCAAAAGGCGCGCGGCTGTAGCTCAATTCACCTCGCAGTGGATAAGCACTACTCACCGCTTTTACGGAAGCGAGATACATACGATCGTCGCCCGCATAGACCATGGAGGGAAACTGCAGTGTCAGCGCGTGCGGAACTTGCTGCCGCGTGGCCTCCTCCAGCCATTCCGTAGGCAGCTCCCGGCCGCTACGGACCACCGCATCCGCTGCTAGGAACCGGTGACTCTCCTGCACCAGTGCGGTTTGCAATCGCGTAGTGAACGCGCTGATCCCCGAAACCACACCCACGGCAAGTACCAAAGCCATAACCAGAACGCCCAGTTCCCCACCGCGCCAATCCCGCACCAGCATCTTTGTAGCCGTCATCGACACGCCTTTACTCCTTCACCAGCGCACCGCCATCCAGACGGATTCGCCGCTGGCATCGCTCTGCCAGAGCAGCATCATGCGTTACCAAAACAAGAGTCGTTCCCTCCTCCTGGTTTAGCTCAAAAAGCAGTTCAATGATATGTTCACCGGTTCGGGTGTCGAGATTTCCCGTTGGCTCGTCGGCAAAGAGAATAGCCGGTTTATTCGCGAACGCACGTGCGATCGCCACTCGTTGCTGCTCTCCGCCAGACAATTGCAGCGGATAGTGGCCCATTCTGTCACCTAGCTCCACTCTCTCCAGGAAAGATTCTGCCTGCTGCGCGACATTACTTTGACCCTGTAACTCCAGTGGCAACATCACGTTCTCAAGCGCAGTGAGGGCCGGCAGGAGTTGAAACGACTGAAAAACAAAACCAATGTTTTGCGCACGAAACTGTGCCCGGCCATCCTCATTCAATGCACCCAGGTCAGTGCCATCGATATCAATTGACCCGGCACTCGCTTCGTCCAGACCCGCGAGCAGACCCAGGAGGGTCGATTTGCCAGAACCGGAAGCCCCGATAATGGCCACCGCCTCACCCGACTTGATTTCCAGCGTAATCCCTTTCAGTATCTCCAGCTCGGCGCCCGCCATGGGCACCCGTTTTTGGAGGTTTTTGCATTTGATCATCCAGCAGTTCCTTTACAGCGTAATTCGCGCTTCATTCATAGTCTTATGGCTGTCACTCTCACAATCGGCACATTCGGATGAGCACGAACAGAGTATCTTGGTATTTGGGGATAGTATCAGTGCAGCCTATGGTATGTCTCTGGAACAGGGCTGGGTAGCGCAACTGGCTGAAGTGCTGGAGGCACAAAACCGACCCTATACCGTTGTCAATGCCAGCATCAGCGGTGAAACGACGGCAGGCGGCCTGAGACGCTTCCCTGCACTACTGAGTGAGCACGAGCCCACTATCGTTATTATTGAACTGGGTGCCAACGATGGACTGAGGGGATATCCCCTTGGAACCCTGAAAAAAAATCTCATTCAGATGGTCGAATTGGCTCAGCAAAACAACGCCAAAGTGATACTGCTGCCGATGCGTATTCCTCCAAACTATGGTTCTCGCTATACAAAAGGATTTTACCAAACCTATCTGCAGGTGGCGCAGAAAACCAACTCGGTGCTAGCGCCATTTATTTTGGAGCAGGTTGCACTCAATCCCGCGCTGATGCAGGAAGATGGAATCCATCCCACTGTCGAAGCGCAGCCCCTGATGCTCGACACGCTACTCCCCACAATCCTCAGGGAACTGACTGACTAATGGATGAAAAAACCTTCGACGCACTCCAGCGCGCTGATCGATCCACCATCTGGCACCCCTATGCCCCGGCATCAGGCGGCCCAGACGTCTACCCCGTTGTTGGCGCCAGCGGGGTACGACTGGAACTGGCTGATGGCAGGCAGCTCATTGATGGTATGGCCTCGTGGTGGTGCGCCATTCACGGATATAACCACCCGGTTCTTAATCGCGCCGTCGAAACGCAAATTCAGAAAATGTCACATGTCATGTTTGGAGGACTAACCCACCCTGCGGCTACGACGCTGGCGCAGTTATTGGTAGAGCTCACTCCGCCGGGGCTTGAGCGGGTTTTCTTTAGCGACTCAGGCTCCGTGGCAGTAGAGGTGGCGCTCAAGATGGCGATTCAATACTGGCATGGCGTGAACAAGCCCGAGAAACAAAAGATCCTGGCTCTGCGCAGCGGCTATCACGGTGATACCTTTGGTGCCATGTCTGTTTGTGATCCTGTCACCGGCATGCATCACTTGTTTGGCAGCGCTCTGCCCACGCAGTTTTTTGCACCTTCACCCAGGTGCGGATTCAATGAGCCCTGTACCGACAGCGATTTAGGCGAGCTGACGACGATTCTGTCTACTCACTGCAATGAACTAGCCGCCGTTATTGTAGAACCGATTGTTCAGGGTGCAGGCGGCATGCGCTTTTACTCTCCTGAATACCTCATCCAGCTAAAATCATTGTGCGAAGAATACGGCGTCCTCCTTATCTTCGACGAAATCGCTACCGGTTTTGGCCGTACTGGAAAATTGTTCGCACTGGAACATGCCGATGTCGAGCCTGACATTCTATGCTTGGGCAAGGCGCTTACAGGGGGTTATATGACCTTGGCTGCAACTTTATGCAATCAACGAATCAGCAGCGGGATCAGCAATAGTGAGGTAGGTGCCTTCATGCATGGGCCGACCTTTATGGCCAACCCTTTGGCCTGTGCAACGGCTACGGCTAGCATCAAACTACTACTTTCTCAGCCCTGGCAACGCACCGTGGAACGGTTGCAGCTTGAACTGGCCGCAGGTCTTGCGCCCGCGCAAGAATTAGCGAATGTCGCCGACGTGCGCACGCTTGGGGGTATTGGCGTGATTGAACTGAAGGAGCCGGTGGATATGCGGGTTGTGCAACCTATGTTTGTTGACCGCGGTACCTGGGTACGACCCTTTGGCAAGCTGGTGTATGTGATGCCGCCGTATGTCATGGAAAGTGCGGATGTGGCTACTTTGACCGCGGCGATGGTTGACGTGGTGGCGCAATTATAGGTTTGCGATAATACCTTCGTGCCACTGGAATCTGACCATGTTGTACAAAAAGCGCACTGTCCAATATAGTAGATGCATGCCCTAGTGGCCATTTCCTGGTGAATACTTTCGATGTCTACACGTCAGCAATCCGCACTTCAAAAGCAATTCTATGACGTCATATTCGGTACGGAGACTCCAGCAGGAAAATGGTTCGACATTGCGCTGATTCTCGTGATCCTTGCCAGCGTGGTAGTCATCATGCTGGATTCCGTATATAAACTGGATGAGGAATACGGCAATATATACCTCCAATTGGAATGGGCTTTCACCCTTCTTTTTACTGTTGAATACGCAGTCCGAATCTGGTGTACAACCAATCGTAAAGGCTACGTGCTCAGCGTTTACGGTATTGTCGATCTGTTGTGTCTGTTGCCCACCTACCTCTCCATACTCCTACCTCAAACTGCGCCGCTACTTATTATCCGCCTATTACGCATTCTGCGAATCTTTCGGGTTCTGCGACTACTATCGCTGTTACGGGAAGCGAACTTTCTGGCCGGAGCATTGCAGCGTTCGGCGCGCAAGGTGTTCGTGTTTTTCGCAATGATGATGATACTAACCACCATCTTCGGCTGTTTGGTCTATGTGGCAGAGGGAGGGCGAAACGGGTTCGACAATATCCCGGTCAGTATCTACTGGGCGGTTGTGACGATTACAACGGTGGGATACGGCGATGTGGTGCCTCACTCCGCCATTGGCCGGGGCATAGCCGCAATAGGCATGCTTGTAGGCTACGCTGTCATTGCGGTTCCCACCGGCATCATCACAGCCGAACTGACTTTGTCGCAACAAACAGGCCAGGACAAGGACCAACGTGAATCCCGCAATTGCACAAATTGTGCATCAGTAGAAAAAGTCTCCACAGCTCACTATTGCCGAAATTGCGGCTCGCCGTTGCCGAAACCCGGTCATGAGTCTGCTTAACCATGGAATACCACTCTGACCTTCTGGGGCCGTAATGTGTTCGACGCCGAGACTACCTCCACCATGGCCGGCGCCGTTGCACAGCCCGGACACTTTATAGCGTCTTACAAAGAGCCTCCAACCTGGTGGA
>TARA_R110002072_G_scaffold106585_6_pt1 | contig 20610 bp, 19 predicted proteins | sample TARA_R110002072 | Tara Oceans TARA_R110002072 (sample SAMEA4397118) | marine metagenome | biome: Polar Biome; feature: [SRF] surface water layer (ENVO:00010504); material: water (ENVO:00002006), including particulate matter (ENVO:01000060) such as... | depth 5 m | reverse complement strand
CGTATACCCCTCGTCCATCCCCAGCCGGTAGGCCTGGAATTGCCAGTTTGCGTGCGCCGTCAGCGCAGCGGTTAGTGGTTCGCCACTGGGAAGGGCGCGTAGCTGCACGCGCAGGAGGTAATTCTGGCGCTGGTCCGCCAGCGTGAAATTCCCCGTCGAGACATGGCTGCCGATTTCACCTGACACCAGCGGAATCTGCTTCTCGCAATACAGCCCCTCGTTAATGCGTGCCAAATGGCTGCCACGCCGGAACAGTTCGATGGCCTCATTATGTCGATCCTGGGACTGCAGGTTGCGGGCCAGGCTAAGTAGGGATTCCGAAAGACCTTCTGCATAAGCGCCATCGGTGGATTCGATCGTGGCAATGGCCTTGCGATAGGCTTGTTCCAGCTGACTGCTCTGGCCACTTATCGCTCCTGCAGTCTCCTGCTCGATGCCCATCACCGGCAGAGCGCAAAAGGCAACCAGCGCTAGCGAGATAGAACACAGATGTGCGGGAAAGGACGTTGTAGACATCTCACACCCCCGTGAAAATGCTGGCAGGCCATCCATTGGTGGTGGCACTGAAACCTTGGCAAGACTATACATTACAGACTCAGGCGGACAAAATACCCCCCCGCTGCCGCATTGGCAATGCGCTATTACCCTGGGAGTGTTATGAGTCAGTTTGCAGAAGAAACCGCCATAGAGTGTATAGGAGACAATATTTTTCGCGGAGAGTTGCATGCGCAATGGCGGATTGGTGCCGTGCCTAATGGAGGTTATGTGCTGGCAATCGCCGGGCGCGCGCTGCGCGCCGTATTGCCGCATAAGGATCCGCTTAGCGTGAATGCCTTCTACCTGGCACCTACTGTTGTGGGTCCGATAGAGTGCCGAGTGGAAATTCTGCGCTCTGGGCGTAGCACCAGTTTCGCCGAGGTCGGTATGTATCAGGAAGGGGAGCTGAAGATAAAGGTGACTGCTGCTTTCACCGATTTGGACAGACTAACGGGTGAGAACTGGTCTGCCGCTGAGCGTGTGCATCAAATTTCCTGGGATGAGTGTGAGCCCTCGCCTGATCAGGGTCTGGAGTTTCGAGAGCGGGTGGAATTGCGGTTGGTGTCTGGCAAGGAGGTATTCAGTGAGCGTAAGACCAATGGCAGCGGCGAATTTTGCGGTTGGGTGCAGCTGCGCGATGGTAGTGCCCCAGATGTCATGTCTCTTCTTATGTTTGCCGATTCGTTCCCGCCACCGATTTTTACTGTGTATGGGCTGGTGGGCTGGGTGCCGACTGTGGAGCTTACGGTGCAGGTTCGTGGACATCCTGCGCCTGGTCCGCTGCAGGTTCGCTTGTTCTCGCAGCACCTGACAAGCGGTGTGGTTGAGGAGGATGGTGAGATATGGGACAGCGCGGGGCGGTTGGTGGCGATTAGTCGTCAGACGGCGAAGTTTCGTTTACCCAAGGGTAAGTAACTGGGATCGCGCATGGATGTTTCCGATCGGTTTCGTTTGAGCTAGTACCCCGCTACCCATCCACCCGGCCGTCGAGTATCCGTGGCACCATACAACCAGCCGTTTTCAAGCATGATGGAATTAGTGCGTCCCGTCGTGCGATTGCCCACGTCCAGCGGATGGCCCATCTCCCGCAGCAGTTTGATCGTATCGGGGCTGAACCCCTCTTCCAGCTTTAATTCATCGGGCAGCCACTGGTGGTGCATTCTTGGCGCGGCTGCCGCTGTGGCGATGTTCATGTCAAACTCCATCGCGTTCAGTATTGTTTGCAATACTGTACTGATAATCACGCTGCCCCCGGGGCTGCCAGTGGCCAGCCAGGGTTTGCCCTCGTGCAACACAATCGTGGGGCTCATCGATGAGAGCGGGCGTTTACCTGGCTCGATACTATTAGCGTCTCCCTGGACGAGACCGTAGGCATTGGCGGTACCGGGTTTGCTCGCAAAGTCCCCCATCTCGTTGTTGAGCAACATGCCAGTGCCAGGCACCGCAATGTGCGAGCCAAAACTGAAGTTTAGCGTGTAGGTATTGGCCACCACATTGCCGAAACGGTCGGCGACGCTGTAATGCGTAGTGTCAGTGCTTTCACCGCCCACCAGTTTCCCTGGCGCAATTTCCACTGACGGGGTGGCGGCGCTGCTGTTAATGCGTTTTCTCTGACGTGCGGCATACGCCTTGTCTGTTAGTGCGGCGACGGGTACGTTCACATAATCCGGGTCACCCAGATACTGACTGCGGTCGGCATAGGCAAGCTTCATACTCTCTGCGAGGTGGTGTATATAGCTGGCGGAGCCTTGCCCCATGGCCTGCAGGTCGTAGCCTTCGAGAATGTTCAATATCTGCACTATGTGGACGCCGCCAGAGGAGGGTGGCGGGGTGGAAACCACGTTAAAGTCTTTGTACATCCCGCTCACGGGTTGTCGCTCAACAACGAAGTAGCCGGCCAGGTCAGCTGCGGTTATGAGACCGCCACCGCTTTTCATTTCGTCGGTAATGCGCTGGGCCACCGCTCCGGAATAAAATCCGTCTTTGCCCCGCTTGCTGATTTCGCTCAGCGTCCAGGCCAAATCTGGTTGTCGCCAGGTGTCCCCAATGTCGTAGGCCGAACCGTCAGGTTTAAAAAACAAACGTGCGGCCTCAGCGTTTTTCCGCAATTGGTCTGCCCTGGCATTGATCTCGTAATAGTGACTGAAGGAGACGATCAGCCCGTCTTGCGCCAGTGCAATGGCCGGTGCCAGTACCTGTGCCCGGCTAAGTATGCCGTATTTCTCTTGCGCGTAAAGTAGTCCTGCCACGGTGCCGGGGACGCCCGAAGACGTCAGGCTGAAATACTCGCGCATCTTGTCAACGTTTCCCTCCTCGTCCAGAAACATGTCCCGGGTTGCGGCTGCAGGGGCAGTTTCACGGTAATCAATAAGTGTTTGCCGGTTTTCTTCGGCGAGGTGAATGAGCATGAATCCTCCGCCAGCGAGATTGCCCGCCCTGGGATAGGTCACCGCCAGAGCGAAGCCGGTGGCTACTGCCGCATCAATTGCATTCCCGCCAGCGCGCAAAATTTTCATTCCCACTTCGGCCGCTAATTTTTCTGCGCCGACCACCATACCGTGCTGTGCCACTACCGGAAGAAAGCGCTCTTTGTAGTCGATGATGGGTGTTTGAATGTGCGGTTGGGCCGCCTTCGCTTCCGACGTCTCGTTCCTCGCAGATTGTGTGTGTTGCGCTTTAGCAGAAGCGCTAGATGCCAATAATACGCACAGCAAACTCAGTGTTAGTAGTGATAGCCGTAGATTGTTCAAAGGGGGGGCTCCCATGTTTATCAAAGGCAGACTTTAACTGTTTTGCTTTGCCACGCATACTCGTAGCTTGAACATTGCAGCGTCAGGTCAGTATGGCGGCGTTCATTTTAGAGGTGGCCTTATATGCAGGTGCTAGAAGAAGAACTCGAGCAACGCTGGCGGAGGATGTTCGCTGCTTTGGCGGCAGGCGAAGATGTACCACCCTCACACAGACTGCGCGCCGAGGGCATGATGGAGGCCATAGTCCTGATCGGGAGGACCACGCGTGATGAACTGACGCTGCGCATGTGCAGTAGTTACCAAAGTGCTTTTGGGCGGAGCATCGCCGAAACCTTCGGTAACGATTGGCAGGCGCTGTTCCCCTTTCCCCAGATTCCTGCCATGGCGAATCGTGCCCCGGTGTATCCCAGCACTCAGGACTGAGCCGTCAGCGACTATGGAGTGACGCATCAGCGTGGCTCGCGCCACATGAACCAGACTGTTGGGCCATTTTCCCCTATCGCCTGTTGAGCCCTGATCTCGAAGCCGTGGCGTTCATACAGGGGTACGTTGCGGGGGTTACTGCTTTCCAAATAGGCGGGCATGCCGCGTGAGTCACAAACGGTTGTGCCGCGCTTGAGGAGTTCGGCGCCGATACCCTGTCCCTGGCTACTTTGTCGACAACCCAGAAATTGAAGGTAATAGTGAGGTTCTGCTGGGTGGTGCCTGGCAAACACCGAACCCTGTTGATATACGCGCCAGACCGGGCGCAAGCCATCATGCCTTATCAACTTCAAGCCAAGCCTGAGCAGACCCAAGCGCGGCGCTAACTCAAAGCGCTCCTCCGGGGGCAGCCACAAGGCGGCGGCGCGCCCACTCTCTTCGGTGTGTACGATCCCGCGCGGCAAGTACACGTCTCTCACCAACATGTGAAAGAAAAATGGATAGAGCTGCGTTCTGGGGAACACCCAATTGAACATTGGATCGTGGGTAAAGCTATCACTGAGCGTATCGACCAGGGTATCCAGGTCATTCAGGTCAGCGTTGCGAATGTTCGGGGGTACATCCATGGTGCCAGGTTTTGCCTCTATCTCTTGCGACGGTTATTATAGGTGATTCACAGCGTAGCAGGATTTAAGTTTGCGATACGAGAAATTCCGACGGGAATATACAGCGGGCGGGCTTACGCTTGAGATGCTCGATGCCTGCCCGCTGCGTCAGTTTGAAATCTGGCTTGAACAGGCCGTGATTGCTCCACTGGAAGATCCCACTGCCATGGTGTTGGCGACGAGCGATGAAAACGGGGGGCCGTGGCAGCGTATTGTGTTGCTTAAGGGCTTGACTGCCGATGGTTTCGTCTTTTACACCAACTATAAAAGTAACAAGGCCCGTGCGATTGAGCGTCAGCCTGAGGTGTCATTGTTATTTCCCTGGAATGCGCTCGACCGGCAGGTGATTGTGGGAGGCAGGGTTGAAAAAATGAGTAATTCCGAATCTGACACCTATTTTTCTTCCCGACCTCGGGAGAGTCAAATAGCCGCATGGGCTTCCCAGCAGAGCCGGCCGATATCCTCGCGCGCGGCACTGGAACAACAGGCGCAACGTATCCGTGAAAAATTTGTCGGGGCAGAAATCGCTATGCCCGACTTTTGGGGTGGTTATCGCGTGGTGCCACGACAGATCGAATTCTGGCAGGGTGGTGAGCACCGGTTGCATGATCGCTTTTTGTACCGGGAGAATTCTAGGAGTGGCTGGGACATCGAACAGTTGCAGCCTTGAGCTCTCAGAGAAAGGCGAGAAGATAGCGGCACTGATGTTAGAGAAGTTGTGAAATGTAGGCACAAAATCGAGTACCCGCTCGTGGGAACGTTTGCGGCCAAGGAGTGTCTTCCCTGTTCAACTGCATGACCAAAGTTAGCCTGCAGGAATGTATTTACGGCGTGTCCCGATAGCCTGAACTCGAATTTGCGCTGATCGAATGACGGGTATTTGAGAATCCTGAAAAATCGACCCCATTAGAATCAGCGCGCGCCCCGTTGTGCAAAATAGCGCGGTTCCTCATCAATACCCAGTAACAGTCTGCGCACATTATCGAGCGCTCCGGCTGCAATCATTGTCTGGAACAAGGAGCGCTCCACCGGCCAGCAGAGGCAGCGAGTGCGAATGTGCTCGCGGTCTCCCCAGGCCAGCCACACCGTACCCACCGGTTTGTCAGCTGTGCCACCCCCCGGACCGGCGATGCCGGATACGGCAATCGTGTAGTCTGCTCCTGAGCGCTGCAGAGCACCGCCTGCCATTTCCCGCACGACTTCTTCGCTGACGGCACCATGCTCACTGAGGGTTTTCTCACTCACGCCCAGCACCGATTGCTTGATGGCATTGGAATAGGTGACGAAGCCCGCGTGGAAGCTATCCGATGAACCCGGAATACGGGTCAACATGGAGGCGATCAGGCCGCCGGTACAGGACTCTGCAGTGGTCAGGCTGGCACCTCGTTCGCGTAGCAATTGCAGAACGCTCTGCGGCAGCGTGACAGCGCCCTCGCCAATAATGTGATCGCCGAATAACTGCTCCAACGTCTTTCGGCATTTCTGTTGCGCAGCGGTGGCCGCGGCGTTGTCGATAGTGAGCTTGATTTCCATTTGTGGTGCGCCGGCGCGAAAGCCCAGGTCGACCTCCTGCGGCCAGTCTGTGACGTTGTCGCTGATAATCTGTTGGGCGGTGGATTCGCCTAACCCGAAGGTCTGCAGGCGCAGTATGTTGCGACCCGGTGGGCGCTGCAGGCGCGCGGCGAGTGTGCCGACGATGTCGCCCATCATTGCGATTAATTCGCTGGGTACACCCGGCGTACAAATAACGCGACAGTCACCTAGAACCATTTCAAAGCCCACGGCGCTGCCAACGGGGTTGTCTACAATGCTGGCGCCCGCAGGAAGCATGGCTTGCTTAAAATTAGCGGCGTTAAGCTCCAGGTTGCGTTTGTTACACCACTGTTGCAAATGGGCCACAGCCTGCGGATGTTCCTGCAGGCTGACCCCGGCGACCGCGGCGAGAATTTCAGCGGTAAGATCGTCAATGGTTGGACCCAGTCCGCCGTTGACGATAACCAGGTCGGCGGTGGCCACCATGGCGGCCAGTTCCGTCTGCAGTAGTGCCACGTCGTCGCCAACGGTGACCTTGCGGTAAACACCAATGCCGACTTCTCCAAGGCGCTGGGCAATTAGGGCGGAGTTAGAGTCCACTGTGTCGCCACTCATAATCTCATTGCCGGTTAGTAGTAGTTGAACCTTCAGTTCGGAATCTGCCATGGGGATCTCGTGTGGTGAAATAGATGGCCAGCATAGCGCCAATGCTTTTGCCAAGGCAAAGTGCTATCGTTTGGGCTCAAGGAGCGAGAGCTTGTCCGAACTTAATTACTGTCCTGAATGCGCCGGCCCTTTGTTGAGCCACCTGGTGGGCGGCGAAGAGCGTAATCACTGGTATTGCCAGCGCTGCCAAACACCGCATTACGACTATCCCCGTGTGGTTGTTACCACTTTTATCGCCAGTGGCGACCGATTGTTGTGGGTCCAGCGCGGGTTGGAGCCACGCCGCGGTAGCTGGGCGATCCCCGGCGGCTTTATGGAAAATGACGAGACTCTCGCCGAGGGTGCGGCGCGGGAGCTGCAGGAGGAGGCCGGCATTGTGCTGCCCCCGGATCAGCTGCAGCTCTACATGATGGGGACTATCACCTTTATCAATCAGATATATGTGGGCTTTCGCGCCACTGTGGATAGCTTGTTCTGTCTGCCTGGAGAGGAGTCGATGGATTGTCGTTTTTACACTCGCGATGAGTGCCCCTGGAATGAGGTTGCCTACCCACAGGTTAACGATTCTATCGCCCAGGCTTACGATGATCTCGACAGCGGCACCTTTGATATCTGGCAGGCGGAGATGACCGAGAGTCGTTACGAGCTGCGCCCGGTTTCCCGGACCCGTACCGATCAGGCCTAAAAACCCCTGTGCTTTTCCAGGTAGGCGAGCTCCGCCTCGCTGGACTGGCGGCCGAGAATGGCATTACGGTGTGGAAAGCGGCCGAATTGTGCAATCACATCCCGGTGGGCAACAGCGAAGCGGGTGAAGCCAGCGAATTGCGCAGCGCAGCTAATCGCTCTCAGGTCTTGAAATAGCGCAACACATTCGTTTTGTACTTCAATGTCCTCGCAATGCTCTAAAGGGAGGTAAAGAAAGACCTGATGAATTGCCGGCAAGCGTAGATGATTGCCAGCCTTGACTGTTTGTTGCGCCAGAGCAAGCGCATGCGAATCGCCGGCGAAGGCCTGTGTCGTGCCTCTGTGGATGTTGCGTGTAAGCTGATCGAGCAGAATCACCAACGCGATAAGGCCTCTGTCGGTCTCCGCCCACACATTGAGCTTTCCGGCCAGGGCAAGTTCCAGCCACGCCCCGAAGCGGGCGCGGCAGAATTCATCGTTATGATCATCAGCACTAAACCACAGCGCATAATGGTCTTCCATGCATAGGCCTGCCCCATCCAGCTCACCGAACCAGAAATCGTGAATGGCTTCAATAATAGTGTTCGGCATAGGAACTAGCCCAGTGAGTGTGCGAAATGGTAAGGTTTGCGCCTCTTTTTATTCAGCATAGCGGAAAAGTCTTATGTCACTAGTACCTGAGGTTCAATTAAATACCGACGAGCAAAAAGCCAGCTACGGTTTTGGTCTGCAGTTTGGCGAGCAGTTACGGCGCAACGATTTCAAGGGCCTGGACCTGGATGCCGTATTGGCGGGCATTCAGCACTGGTATGGTCAGCAGGAGGCCGCTTTGACGGACGACCAGATAAACCCCAGTTATCAGGCGATTCAGGGCCGCCAGAAGGCCAAAGCGGCAGAGCAGGCGGGCAAGCGTTCTGTCCTGGCTGAGACATTTATGACCGCTAATGCGGCCCGTGATGAAGTGTCCACGACGGCCAGTGGCCTCCAGTATGAGGTGCTCGAATCTGGTAGCGGCGAAAGCCCCAACGCGAAGTCTACGGTGGTCACGCATTACCATGGAACACTGGTAGATGGCACCGTTTTTGACAGCTCTGTGCAGCGCGGCGAACCCGCTGAGTTTGGCGTTCACCAGGTGATTCCCGCCTGGACCGAGGCGTTGCAGATGATGTCGGTGGGTGACAAGTGGCGCATCGCGTGTCCGCCGGAGTTGGCCTATGGTGAGCAGGGCGCAGGCGATGCCATTCCACCCAACACCGCCCTAGTGTTTGAAATCCATTTGCTTGAAATCAAGGCCTGAGTACGAATGAGCGCTAGCATCAATCTGCCGAGAATTTTGCGTGTTGGCGCTGGTGCCAGTGGGCAACTGGTGGCGACATTAGCTGAGCTTGGACTCGCGCGGCCACTGTTGATCACCGACCCCTATATGAAAGAGTGCGGTTACTGTGAACGACTGCAGACGCCTCTGGAAGAGTCGGGCATTGCCTGCGGCCTATTCAGTGGCTGTGTGCCAGACCCTACTACCGACAGTGTCCGCGCCGCCCTCGCTGAATTTCATAACGGCGATTATGATTGCGTGGTGGCCTTGGGGGGTGGCAGTTCGCTGGATACCGCTAAGGCGGTCGCCGTGCTGGCGGAGCACGGTGGCGTTATGCGCGACTATAAAGTGCCTCGTCAGGTGGACTCTGGCCTGCCCATTATCGCGATTCCGACCACCGCCGGGACGGGTTCTGAGGCCACGCGAGTGGCAGTGATCACCGATACCGAAACGCAGGAAAAGATGCTGTGCATGGGCCTGGGCCTGATGCCGGTGGCGGCATTAGTAGATTTTGAACTGACCCTCACCATGCCCTATCGTCTAACCGCAGACACCGGTATCGATACCCTGTGCCATGCGATGGAAGCCTATGTCAGTCGCAAGTCCAACCCGTTTACCGACAGCGTGGCCCTCACTGCCATGCGCACTATTTACCAGAACATCCGCACCGCCTGCGCTGAGCCTGACAACCGCGAGGCGCGCGAGGCGATGATGCTGGCAGCTACCCAGGGGGGAATCGCCTTTGCCAATGCATCGGTGACCTTGATTCACGGTATGAGTCGCCCCATTGGTGCCATATTCCATGTACCCCATGGGCTGAGCAATGCCATGCTGTTGCCTGAGGTGACTGCCTGGTCGATTGATCATGCGCCGGTGCGGTATGCGCATTGCGCGCGCTATATGGGTATTGCCGGTGAATCGCACGATGACGAAGAGGCATGCGCCAGACTGGTAACGGCGCTGGCCGCGTTGACCACCGACTTGCAGGTGCCCGGACCCCAGGCATTTGGTATCGCCCGCAGCGATTGGTTCGATTCCCTGGGGCTAATGGCCGAGCAGGCACTGGTCTCTGGCTCTCCGGCTAACAACCCGCGCGTTCCTTTGGCCGAGGATATCGTTCAGCTATACGAGCGCATTTGGTAAACCAGAAAGTGTTGCCCCAAGCACGGTGTTGTCGGCGAAAAAATCGTCCTTGGGCGTCCGCTGCGCTTACATTCACAATCGCCTTTGATTACACTATGCAACCTTTCTTAACCTCATTCTACGAGGGGTAATGTGCTTATGAAACGCGTCGTATTCAACCAAAAAGGTGGGGTTGGCAAAACGAGTATTGCTTGTAATCTGGCGGCGATCGGAGCTGCGATGGGCTATCGCACGCTGGTGGTGGACCTCGATGTGCAGGGGAATACTACTCATTATCTGGTGGGGGCCGTTGATGCTGATGCCTTTCCCGCTGAAGCCCAGGGTGTGGCCGGCCTGTATCGACAGACGGTGGGCACACGCAAGATGCGCCAGAACCCGGATTCTTTTGTGTGGGATACGCCCTATGAAAATCTGTTTCTAATGCCCTCCAGTCCGGTACTGGCTGACATGGAAAAAGAACTGGAGTCCCGCTACAAAATCTACAAGTTGCGCGACGCCCTGGAAAAACTGGATGAAGAGTATGATCGTGTGTATATCGATACGCCGCCCAGCTTCAATTTTTATTCCAAGTCGGCGCTGATCGCCGCCGATACGGTGCTTGTTCCTTTCGACTGCGATAGTTTCGCGCGCCAGAGCCTGTACTCGCTGATGGACAACATTGCTGAGTTGCAGGAGGACCACAACCCCGACCTGTCTATCGAGGGCATTATCATTAATCAGTTTAATTCCCAGGCGCGTCTGCCGGGTGAGTTGGTGAGTGAACTGGAAGGGGAGGGGCTGCCTATATTTAAGTCCTATCTCAATAGTTCAGTGAAGATGAAAGAGTCCCACCGCGATCATCGCCCCCTCATCGATCTGGCGCCAGGGCACAAGCTGACGGGCCAATTTCTGGACCTGCACGCGGAGCTGGAGCAAAGCGGCGCCAGGGTCAGCGCGGCTGCCTGATTTCCATCCTGGCATCGCAGTGCTGGTGCCAGGTGGGCAATTAGGTATATCTATATACGTTTCAGTTATTTGTAACTCCCTTTTTGATTCTATAAAGTCCGCTTCCCGACGCTAGAAACGGTTGCGTGAATCCGCGTGGAACTGGACATCGACACAGTTAACAAGACCCTGCGCCACGCCAGCGCTGACGAGATTGTGCAGTGGGCGTTAAGCCTGGGTCGTAAGACAATCGCCACGACAAGTATGGGCCGTAACGCAGCGGTGATGCTGCACGTGGTGGCACAGGTCGATAAATCTTTGCCGACCATCTGGGTCGATACCGGCTACAACCTACGCGATACCTATGTGGTAGCCGAACGATTGGTCCGCGATCTGGATGTCAACATCCAGGTGTATTCGCCCGAAATGACCTCCGAACGGCGCAATGCCATCATGGGCGGCATACCGACAGTTGATGAGGAGGAGCGGCATCAGGATTTTACCCGCCAGATAAAGCTGGAGCCTTTTGCCAAAGCACTGGGCGACTACCAGCCAGAAATCTGGCTGACTGGGATTCGTCGGGAAGAAACCGAATTGCGCAAGAGTCTGGATATTGTCTCCATCGACGGGGCCGGCATCATTAAGGTCGCGCCGATATTCTATTGGTCTGAAGACGATGTTGAGAATTACATGGAGCAGTACGAACTACCCACCTGCAAACACTATTTCGATCCTACCAAGGTACACGACGGCCGCGAATGTGGCCTGCATACGGCTGCCTGAGGAAACGCGTTATACTCCCTGCAGTAGAGTGGAGAGTGCGCCATGCGATCACCTGTTATGAGGAAAGCGCGATACCCTCTGCGACCCTCGCCTGGTCGCGGCTGCCACGTTGCATTCGCAATTTTTTTTTGTAGCACCTTACTTGCCTGTTCTACTACCACTCCCGATATCCGGCTGGTCAGTCATCTTCCTCCGTTGCCGTTGGGCGACCAGTTAGTTGCTGTCGCCGATGTGCAGGCGCGGGTGCCTACGCCTGATCTGCTCGCGCTCAATGAGGACATGCGTGAATTTGTGCAGCGCTACACGGAGGGCGTGGGTCGCGATCGCGAGCGTTTGATGATGCTACATCGTGCGATCAGAGGGCCTGCCACGCTCGGTATTCAGTACGACTCCCAGGCCCAGGGAACTGCACAGGATGTATTTTACCGCGGCTCCGCCAATTGTCTTTCCTACGCCGCGCTGTTTATCGCGCTAGCGCGGGAGGCAGACCTGAATGCAAACTATCAGTGGCTTGAGGTGCGCCCCCAATGGACGCAAGAGGGGGAGCGCGTGATGGTGCGACGACACGTCAACGTGGTGGTGCAGCTGCCGCGTATGGAACGGTACATGGTGGATATCGATCCATTGCCGTCCCGTGACATCGCGGGCTCCGCCCAGATGAGTGATGCTGATGCGGAGGCTGTTCACCACAGTAATATTGCCATGGAGGCCCTTGCCGTGGGTGATACTGAGCAGGCCTGGTTGCAGGGTGTGCGGGCGTTGCAACTCAGTCCCGGTTTAGCGCACTTGTGGGTCAACCTCGGGGTAGTTTATCGCTCCAATGGTCAGCATGATGAAGCTGAGCGCAGTTACCTGTACGCCTTGCAACTCGATTCCAAGGAACGGTCGGCAATGAATAATCTGGTCGTTCTCTATGCTATGCAGGGGCGCGAGGACGAGCACAACTACTGGGAGCGGCGAGTGGCTAAGTACCGGGATGCCAATCCGTACTACCATGCCTGGCTTGGAGACCGTGCAGCGAAGGACGAAGACTGGAAAACAGCCGCGAGCTTTTACGGAAAAGCGGTGGCGTTATCCCCGCAGGAAAGCCAGCTTTTGTCCGCTCTTGCAGAAAGTCATGCACAGTTGGATGAGCCAGAAGCTGCATTGGTTTATTGGCAACGCGCCATCGAGTTCGCCACTGTGCAATCTGAGCGTTTTGGCTATCAGCAACAGTTGGATGCCATGCAGCGAGAACGTTTGGCGGGGACATAGGTGTAATGACGCGCGCTTGTCTGATAGACGCGTAACAAATTGCGACTACTCCCTTTCATTATCTGCCGTGCTATCCAATGCTTGCTCGGGTTGCGACTCTTGAGGGTTGGCAGGTTGGTGTTCTACAGAATTTTCAAAATCTCGGTAGCCATCCTTGCTTACAGTAACGACAAACGCACCTTTGCGAGTGATTTTAAGAGAGCATGGCAGCCTGCAGTTTTGTCCTTTTGTGAGTGCACAATCCTGTTACTTTTAAGTGGACTCTCTACTGCCGGATATACTAGCAACATCTTCGAGCCTTGGGGAGCAAATCAATACCGGTTACCTAGGGATCGATACGTATGTAAGCCCGCCGCGCCATTTTGCCGGTAAGCTGCGAGAAAAAATCCGCCGTCAACATTTGCCAACCGTATTTGCGGCGCAGTGCGGTCAGGGCGGTGTTCATATCGGCAGGCGTGTCCAGCACATAGGCGTGAGTATCGCGCCACTCGCCGGTGACTGTGCCGGTCATAGTGCAGGTAGCAATACGCGACTCACTGAAATTGCGCAGGCGCTTTACCTTGCCAGCTTCCCCGGCGGAGAATACGTAGTAACTGCCGCGGTCTGGCGCAAACCACACCGGCGTGGCGACCCAGTCGCTGGAGCGTTTGCGTGTGGCAAAGCTGACGTAGTTGCCGCTCACTACAATATCTGTTTCATTGGCGTTCATGGAATAACCTGTAAGCTGGGTGCATTGATTGGTGACCGCAGTCGCCATTAGATCGACAATTGACTTAGGTCACAATAGCCGCAACGACAATCGAGGGAAGATTCGACATGAACCGTTTTGATGCTAGCTCCACGACTGATCACGTCATCGAGGGTATTTCGCTGGCCGGAAAACTGGCTGTAGTGACTGGAGCCTCTTCGGGACTGGGTGTGGAAACTTGTCGCGTGCTGGCAGCCGCGGGGGCGACGGTCATCATGGTCGCCCGCAATGAGGAAAAGCTGCGAGCGGCCGAGCAGGAATTGCTGCGGGAGCAGCCCGGGGCAAAACTGCATACACAGTGTATGGACCTAGCTGACCTTGCAAGTGTGCGTAATGCTGCTGCCGAGATATTGCTGAACCACTCCAGGATTCAGTTGCTGATCAATAATGCCGGCGTTATGGCATGCCCGTTGTTACGTACTGAGCAGGGCTTTGAGATGCAGTTCGGTACCAATCATCTGGGACATTTCCTGTTTACCTGCCTGTTAGCACCGGCGCTGATTGAGGGCGCGCCAGGCCGAGTAGTGAACCTGAGTTCAGCGGGGCACAAATTTGCGCGCTTTGACTTCGACGATTACTCTTATAAACACCGCAAGTACGAAAAATGGCAGGCCTACGGTGAATCTAAAACCGCGAATGTGCTGTTTTCGATAGGTTTGGATCTGCGGCTGAGTGAACGGGGTGTGCGCGCCTTTGCTGTTCACCCCGGTGCGATTATGACCAACCTCAGCCGTCATATGCAGGAGGAAGATTTTACTTCGCTCATGGAGTACAGACCCACGGATAAACCGCTGGTGTTCAAATCTGTCCCTCAGGGCGCAGCCACCACAGTGTGGGCTGCCTCGGCGCTGGAGCTGGCGTATCGCGGCGGTATTTATTTGGAAAACTGCCAAATTGCACAAGCAGCCGAAGAGGGTGGCGAGGATGGTGTTGAGGACTATGCTATCGATGCCGTTGATGCGGAGCGACTTTGGTCATTATCGGAGGAGTTGGTAGGGCAATCGTTTGAATTTTGATCGCTTGAGTCGTGTTGTCATGACTTGCCCCAGAAAACGGCTGGTAGGCAATAACTGCTTTAGGTAACCTACGCCGTTCCCAACTTCGTCAGGACAATAAACTACGCATGTCTGATCACAGTCCAATCGTTGAACTCCTCAAGGGCCGGGTAGCCCTCGGCGCGCAGGTAACCGTTAAGGGCTGGCTGCGCAGCAAACGCGATTCCAAGGCGGGAATATCTTTTCTGGCCGTGCACGACGGCTCTGCCTTTGATGCCATTCAGGCGGTGGTGCCCAATACCCTGGACAATTACTCATCTCATATATTGCTGCTCTCCACTGGCTGCGCGGTCATTGTGCAGGGTGAGCTGGTGGAGTCTCAGGGCAAGGGACAGAGTGTTGAGATTCAGGCAACTTCTGTCGAAGTAGTGGGTGTCGTGGACGATCCCGAGACGTACCCCATCGCCAAAAAGCGCCACAGCTTCGAATATCTGCGCACGCAAGCCCACCTGCGTCCGCGCACTAACACTTTTGGCGCCATAACTCGGGTGCGAGCTACTCTATCCAATGCCATTCACAACTATTTTTACGACCACGGCTTCAACTGGGTCAATACGCCCATCATCACCGGTAGTGATTGTGAGGGAGCGGGGGAGTTGTTTCGTGTCAGCACGCTGGATTTTGCCAATCTACCTCGCGGCGGATCGGGTGCGGTAGATTATGAGCAGGATTTCTTTGCCGGTGAGTCTTTTCTCACTGTGTCGGGACAACTGGAACTGGAAGCGTATTGCCTGGCCATGAGCAAGGTGTATACCTTTGGCCCCACCTTCCGTGCAGAAAACTCCAACACGAGCCGTCATCTGGCGGAATTCTGGATGGTTGAGCCCGAGATTGCCTTCGCCGATCTGAATGATAACGCCGCGCTCGCAGAGGATTTGCTCAAGCATGTCTTTGCGGCGGTGCTTGAAGAGCGAGAAGACGACATGGCGTTTTTTCAGCAGCACATCGATGAGGGTGTGATGCTGCGTTTGCGGGGCGTAATCGATAACAACTTTGAGCGTATGGAGTATTCCGAGGTTATCGATATTCTGAAAAGCAGCAAAGCAAAGTTTGAATTCCCGGTGGACTGGGGTTTAGATTTGGCTTCTGAACATGAGCGCTACCTGACTGAGAAACATGTAGGACGCCCTGTCGTGGTGATGAACTATCCACGCGATATCAAGGCGTTCTATATGCGTTTGAATGATGATGAAAAAACGGTCGCGGCCATGGATGTACTCGCACCGGGTATCGGCGAAATTATCGGCGGGAGTCAGCGCGAAGAACGTCTTGATGTGCTCGACTCACGTATGGATGAGCACCTGCGCGAGTCACTGTGGTGGTACCGGGAACTGCGGCAGTATGGAACCGTGCCGCACGCGGGATTCGGCTTGGGCTTTGAGCGGTTGTTGAATTATGTCACCGGTATGGAGAATGTGCGGGATGCTATTCCTTTTCCCAGAACGCCCGGACATGCGGTTTTCTGAATACCGATCCGCTCCCTGGCCTCAAAAAATCTGACCCAAATAGGTAATTTCGCGGGGATTGGAGGGGAAACTACCCAGAATTTCCAAAAATTCACGCAGATTAACCGCTTTCCTCGACCATACTAAAGCCATACATAGACGAGCTGTGCCGAGAGCGGTAGCAGTGGAGGATGGAAGGTGGAGCACGCACACGAAACTATCGAAGATTGTCAGATCAGTGAGATGGCGATCGTGAACGTCTTTACCAAACTGATTTTCGGTGAGGAACAGGCATACTCCAGCCGAGAGTTATTAATTATTCAGGCTCTGCGCGTAGTAGATGCCCGCGTGGTGCGAGATAGTCATCAAGAGATGGGAGAGTATCTGCGGAACATGAGTGTTCGGGAGATGATTCAACTGGTCTCGCGAATGCGGGAGCAATTAAACGAGACGATTGGCGCACTGCCCTCCCATTGTTTGCCGGAGGTAGGGGCAGCAATTGCCCGTCAACCACAGTAAATCATTCGGTGCGCCGACTAGCTTTTGCTCACCGTTGGTTTTAGCCCGCAAGTTGCCAGAGGTTGAAACAGCGTCTGATACAGAGTCTGGCCGCCGATCCCAATAAACTGCAGTTCCACTGGCTCGCCTAATTGAAATCTTCGAGTTGTGCTGGTGAGACTGGCCGTCCATTTGTCGTAACTGAACTTTTCCTGATCTTTACGCAAATCTACAAAGCCTTCCAAACCATTGTCGTCCAATCGAGCGGTAAAACCACTACTTGTAACGTGGCTGATCGTCGCCTTGAAGATCACCGTTTCTTCCGCACTTGCCAGCTTGCTCAGATACTTGCTTGTCAGCCAGCGCTCTGCTTCTCGTGTAGCGACCCGACTGGCGGCTAGGCGGGTTTTCAACGCATCGATGGTGGGCAGGTCAACAATTTTTGGTTCGGCCCCGTTTAAGGCTGCCTTGATTTGTCGCTGCACCAGGAAGTCTACATACTTGCGCAAAGGTGAGGTGCAGTTGGTGTAGCAGTCCAGTGCCATGCCCATGTGTGGTGCTGGCGCTGTGGCGATGTCGGCACGTGTGAGCAAGCGATTAACCATGGTGCGAAGGGGTAGCGTATGGTCGGGGTTTGCAAGACCTTGCATGATGTCGCGATAGCCTTCCACTGTATTAGGGTCGAGCTCAGCTAGCTCTGGTACATGCATGGAGAGAAATTTACGCAATTCGTCGTGCCGTTCCGCCCGAAACCCCGGGTGTGTGACAAACGGTCCACTTGCTTGACGTTCGTTGAGAAAGCGTGCCGCACATTGGTTGGTAGCGACCATGCATTCTTCCACGAGCTTTTGCGATAGAAGTTTTTCTGAAGGCTCGATAGTTTCAATCTGTTTGTTGTCGTTGAGGATCCACCGAAACTCCTGACGATCTTCCATAACCAGGCCGTTTTCTTCCCGCCGTGCGCGCAATGCCCGGAACACCTGGTAAAGGGCTTCCAGCGGCGTAGCGTGACTCATAAGTTCATCATACTGACCGTTGAGGTAGCGATTTACTGCGTAGTAGGACAGTTTTGCGCGGGAGCGCACGGTCGCTTCGATAAACTCGAACTCTCCCACTTCGCCGCCGTCGCTAACGGCAATTTTGCAAACCAGCGAGGGACGATCATCTCCTTCAGAGAGGGCGCAGGTGCCCTGGGAAAGAGCCTCAGGCAGCATCGGCAGCACATCGCCGTGGAAGTAGATTGAGGTAGCGCGGGCGGCCACATCGCGTTGCAGCTTGGATCCGGATTCAACATAGGCAGTCGGGTCGGCAATAGCCACAAAGAGCGTCCAGCCGTCGCTGCTTATCTCCGCGTAGAGAGCGTCATCAATGTCCAGTGTTTTTGCGGTATCTATAGAGACGAATTCGAGGTCGGTGAGATCGCGGCGCTTTTGGGCTTCCAAAGGTTTGCGATGAGTGACACACTGCTCCAGATCCTGCTTGGCTTCTTTGCTCCACGCAGTCGCAAGTCGATACTTGGCCATGCTGTACAGGTTTTCAATTCCCGGAGTTTCCTCATTGCCTACTACTGAGAGTACTTTGGCCTGCGGTTTACCGTCGCGAATGGGGTGCCGCAAAATCGCGCAGCGCACATAGTCCCCTTCTTTGACGCCGTTACGTGCCTGGGGGGGAATGAATAGCCAGCGGTTCAACTGCGGCAGGTCGGGTTCCACGAATATGGCTTTGCCCTTGCGGACACAGCGCCCGGTAAAGTCCTCCAGCGGACTGTTTACCAGTTTTTCAATATCGGCGATCGTTTTGTTGTCTTTAGTGGGTCGAATACAGACCCTGACCCGATCATCCGGGAAGACTTTCAGCATCTCTTGTGGGGGAATGAAAACCTCGCGGCCATCATCCAAAACGGCAAAGCCATAGCGGGACTGAGTGCCCTTGATGACCGCTTCGGCGCGTTCTTTTTCGGCCTCCATTTGAGATTTCAGGCCTTGTAACTGCGAGAGCGTATCCTGATTGAGCATTGATGAAACAACTTTAAACTAGAGATAAGCAGAGTATCGTAGCTGAAATCATCACCCCTGTCTGCGAGTTATGGCGGATTCGGCAATTCCGCCTGCAATTGAGCCGCGCAGCATTGACAGCCCGACGCTCGGGGTTTAATAATCGGGAGAACGCGGTGGTAATCCGCCAGGAGGAGCCTTTGCCGAAACCCTGGACACCAGATAAGTGGTTGAAGACCAATTATCGTGTGTCGACTTGTAAGCACCTGAAGGTAACCAGTCGATTACAGCTGGTGGCTTGCACACCTTTGACAATTGCGATCCCGCGAATTCACTCTTACTCTTTTCTTAAACCTTATCCGACCGGACGTATCGGGCAACGCTCACAACACCCTAACCCCCTTTCTTTTGAACACATTATGAGGATTCCTCTATGGACTCAGGTTCTACGCTGCGTGTAGAAAAAACCACTCCCCTGAAACCCGTTATCAAGAAGACGTATGTACTGGACACTAATGTCCTGTTGCACGACCCCATGGCTGTTACGGCCTTTAAGCAACACCATCTGGTCATACCCATGACCGTTCTGGAGGAATTGGACGACATCAAGGATCGGCGCGACAAAACCGTAAGCCGCGAAGCGCGTATTGCCATCGGAATGATTGATAAGGTGGTCGATGCGGCCTCTCCGCAGGAAATCCAGGCCGGAGTCCCGGTAATTGGCTCCATGCTAGAGGGGCAGATACTGGGAACACTGGCCATCTATCCCGATCAGCGTCTGAGCGAAGAATCCGAAGTTCCCTACCTCGATGGCACCAAGGATCAGGCCAACGACAACAGGATCATCAACGTGGCATTGCGTCTGCAGGCTGAAAACCCCAAGGAGTTCATCTGCCTGGTGACTAAAGATATCAACATGCGCATCAAGGCCAAGGGCTCGGGTTTGATGCATGTGGAGGACTATCGCCGCGATCGCGTGCTTGATGATATCGACCTGCTTGCCACCGGACATGAGCATTTACCCGGGGATTTCTGGTCGACGATCAGTGAGGTGGATACCTTGCGCGAGGGAGACTGTACCTTGCATCGGATTCCGCTCAAATCACTGCCCCAGGCCTACCCCAATATGTTCGTCTACGATGATCAGGAGTTCATGGCGTTTGTGAAGCGGGTCGAACGGGACTTTGTGTATTTGCGCTGCGACAGTCGCGACAATTTAATGCACAAGCGGTTTTGGGGCCTGGCGCCTCGCAATATGGAGCAGGCAATGGCGATGTCGCTGCTCGATGATGACAACGTAGACATGACGGTGATGACAGGGCCTGCCGGTTCGGGTAAAACGCTGCTGGCGCTATCTTACGGCCTGCACGCGATACTAGAGCAACAGAAGTTCAGCAAATTGATTGTGGCGCGATCCACACCACCCATCGCTGAAGATATTGGCTTTCTGCCGGGAACCGAGGAAGAGAAAATGGCGCCCTGGCTGGCGGCCTTTGACGATAACCTGGAGATTCTGCACGGTACGGACGAGTCCTGTAATGGGAGCATTAGCTATGTCAAAGAGCGCGCTAACATTCAGTTCAAGTCCCTGAACTTTATGCGCGGACGCTCGTTCAATAACGCTTATATCATCATTGATGAGGCACAGGGACTGACGCAGTTCCAATTGAAGTCTGTTATCAGTCGGGTGGGAGCGGATTCAAAGATTGTCGTACTGGGTAATCTCGCGCAGATCGACAACAAATACATCTCGCCTCTTACTTCCGGGCTGACTTACCTGGTGGAGAAGAGCAAGGCGTATCCCCATGCGGGCATCATGCACGTCAATGGTATTGTTCGTTCGCGGCTGGCGGCATTTGCGGAGGAAAACTTGTAGCCTGTAGTAGGTGATGTTTGATGCCCTGGTTTAAAACTGGGTTCAGGGCATCAATCGCCGCCTGGGCTATTTTCGACGAAGAACGTCACAATTTTGTCCTGCAATGAGCCTCTGTAATCAGCAACCAGACCCCCCGTCGCAAACGTTTCCGATACCGTCACCATCTGCATCGGCCTGATCGGCATTGGCGACGTCCGGACAGTTATCCAGGTCATCCCCGACACCGTCGTCGTCGACGTCCAGGGGGATGATATTGAGCATGTTGTTACCATTGTGCACCACGACTCTACCATTGGTTGCAAATATAGACGCGCGGG
>TARA_R110002072_G_scaffold8726_3_pt1 | contig 20651 bp, 13 predicted proteins | sample TARA_R110002072 | Tara Oceans TARA_R110002072 (sample SAMEA4397118) | marine metagenome | biome: Polar Biome; feature: [SRF] surface water layer (ENVO:00010504); material: water (ENVO:00002006), including particulate matter (ENVO:01000060) such as... | depth 5 m | reverse complement strand
GAAATCTCATCGAGATCATGGTTCTATTTTTGGGGGAAAGGTCAGGTGTTCGACATTGGCGGTTGGAGTAAGGGGACAAGCCCGCCTTTACCTTCAAAGTATCCTCGGAAGACTTCCATTTTTTAGATGAAAAGCCAGGCTATAGACCAGCACCCTATATGCCGTCTCGAGGCATGACCTGGATTCAGCATAACGACGTCACAAAAAAGCAAAAAACTGAATTGAGGTTTCACCTCGAAGAATTTCATCGGATTGTGTCTCTCGGGTTGAGCAAGAAGAAACAAAAGAAATTGGGTTTGAATCAATAAGGCGGTAGAGAGGATGAGCGAACTCAGGCGGTAGTAGCTATGCGGGAGGTGTGTTTTCGAGATTGCTGTTGATCGGAGTTTGCCAATTCTGGGAAAGTTCCGATACTCCTATTCGACTAACAATTCCGGTCCGCTTGAAGTGAGAGTGTTAGTATTCACCAGACTCGATTTGTGGGGCAATTGCTTCTCATTCTCGGTGGTCAATAATCAACCAAGGTAATCTGGAAAAAATATAGCTTTGTGATATAAGGCAAAGCATGTTGCAATGGATTTAAGGACTGAAAGACATTTGATGTTCACTGATTACTAGAAAATAGTGAGCGAGTGATACGAATTTAGGACCTCACGATGCGATTAAAAAAAGCCCTTGGAATTTTGTCGAAATCTTCTCCGTATGCAGTTTCTACTGTCAGCGATGAGATTGACGTAGAGCTTGAAGCCATAAAAAAATACCTTTATGTAGAAACTGAGGTTGAGAGAGATTTTCGAGAAAAGTTAAAGAACGTCAAGCCAAGTGAAATAGTTTTTTTGTGTGGAAGCAGTGGTGATGGAAAGTCAGAAATCTTAACTCGATATCGGGAAAAGTACGAGCTCGTTGTCCAATTTCACCTCGACGCAACCCACAGTTTTGACCCCGATGCCACAGCAATCGAGACGCTCGACGAGGTTTTCTCGAAGTTTGTAGAGGCTGAGATGCCGCTTGTAGTTGGCATTAACGTAGGGATGTTGGGGAACTATGAGCGGGAGGGGAGCGATTCTCATCTCGAAATTCGACAGGCGATAAGGTCGTTTTTGGAAGGGAACCCCCAATCGGGTTGTTACACTTTCATCGACTTCGAATCTTTTCAAAAATTTCAGATAGTTAATGGGAGAGTTGAATCGGAATTTTTTAGTTCTCTCCTGGAAAAAATTGTCAGAGACGATTCAAGTAACCCTTTTAGAAAATGTTTGGAATATTCAAGGTCGACAGGGAAAGATAATCAGTTAATCGCCAACTCATTATTATTACGTGATAAAAACGTCCAAAAAGTTGTTATTGAACTGCTTTTTTGCGCGCGGATTAGAAAAGACCAATTTATTACTGCAAGAATGCTGCTGGATTTTGTCCACTGTTTGTTAACGACTCCTGGGTTTCTCTTTGATAACCTGTTCAAAGGCGGGGCTAATGAGTTGCTAGTCGCGATAGCCGATTTCGACCCGAGTGTGATTAGAAACAAGGCTTTAGATTTATTTGTGATACATCGGTCACTTCAGTTCAAGGATGAAGAATACAGTGATTTTCTTCGCGAACTAGTCGTTAAATTCGAAATTGGTGAGTTGCTGCCACCTCAGTCGATGCTTCGCTGCATATATCTACTCAAGCACTCAGAGCTAGACAGCAATTTCTGTGCAAGCTTTCTCGATTCGTTTCAAGAGGAATCATTACAGTTATATAAAAGCATGTGGCAGTTGCATAAGGATTTCGACGGCACCAAGGAGGCTAGAGCGAAATTAAAGTCATTCTACAATGAGGTTGTTCGTGGTTCGATAAATAAGTACGCGAATAGAAATGCACCCTATCTCACTAAGGACGAGTTTTACATATCGTCTCACGGTGGTGCTGATCTGGCAGCTGAAGTGGATATTTCCATCTCGCCCCCAACGGCCCTCGACCAATGTTTGGACATCGCCAAGTTGGAGTTGCACGTGAAAGTTAACGATGAGCAATTACCGCCGGTGCCAGTAAGTGTGAACCTTCTTTCAATGATGGTAGATATTGTCAACGGGTTTAGACCCAATAGGCATGAAAAAAATAGTGTCGTTATGTTGGATGAGTTGGTTAATAAGATTACTCAACATGCAAACGAGTCAAAAGTTCTTTATCTGCATAAGAGTGGCAGTACGCTCAAGATCAAAAACAATTCTGATGGCGATATTCAAGTGAGTGGAATCTAGGTATGTCAATTTTGAAAGATGACATCTCCGTATCACCCAGCAACTACCTGAATGGTTACTTCCCTGCTCGAACTTCTGGTAATGATGGTGCTTTTGATTGGGAGGTTGCGAAAGGAATTGTAGTTCGGAATCTTTACGAAAAAAAGTTGGCTAAGAAACTAGTTGTGAAAGAAATCGATTCGCCGACTTATGCGGGCTTTCAACAAGTGTGTCGCGAAGATTTCGAAATGAGACTGGATGAACCCGAGCTCTGGGATACCTTGGAAGAAATGTATTTCTCTCCTGATGCATTCTTCGATATTGCGCCCGAATGCTTGCTATTCAAAATCTCTAATTTGACCGCGAGCTCAGCGAAACATCGGCTTGGTGATCTATTTTCAAGCTTGATGCAAGACTACTCGAACGATAACCCGGAACGAATGAAAAGGAACTTTCTTGAACAACAAGTGGTCGATTCTCTGCGATCGACAAGTGTTTTAGAAGGATGTGTCGACTCAAAGTTCTCCAAAGGAATAAATGAAAAACCGTTTCTACCGTTCCTTTCAGTGTGTTTTCAGCGAGATATCAAGTTCCTGTCAAATCGGCCCTCGTACCTTATCGAGAATCTCGAAGGATTGTTAAAGCTCTACGGCTATCTTTATACCGCCCAGTTGGCACTCAATATTAGTGGTTTGTCAGAAGAACCGGTCGCTAGGCCGCTCTATTTCATTATGGAAAATGAAACTGCCAGCATAGAAAGAACGGACCTGAGCCGAAATGGACATAAGAGAGTATCGTCCAAGCTTAACCTGATCTACCCATACCTATCCATGGCGGAAACTCTCTACGATGCTAAAGAAGTAGGTGCCCGATTGCCGCTGTGGGAGCTGGCTTCGAAGCTATCTCAATCTGATAGTGGTTACCTAAAATCTTACGCGAAGGAGTTTGCATCTCAAAGAAATCTCGAACTGGATGTAGATGAAGAGAATCAAGAGCCTCTCTATTGGTTCGCAACATTACTCAGGTTGGCAGAAATGCAATTCGACAAAAGTGGAGATCGTAAGGCGGCGCTTGATCGGTTCACCAAATCTACTGAAGTTGAACTATGTAACACCTTCGTGAGAGCGCGCGGTCGAGCTGGGAAAATATTAGTAATGAATCAGGACTACCTCGTTCTGTTGACCAACCTAGCGATAGGTGAGGAGCAAAGATTACGCTTCCACGAACTTTTGATTCAATTTAAGGCGCGCGGTGTCTTTTTTGATAAGAAAACACAGCAAGCGCTCATTCGGTTTTATGAGCGGGTCGGTAATGTTGAGCGAATGAGCGATAGCGGAGATGCGGTTTATGTCCGAAAAACGATTTGAAGTTTTTCTAGCCCGCTCCTTTTTGGATTGGGCGGGTGACCACTTAGAGGCAGGCTTTCGCTATCAATTCCAGTCTCCTAATTTGGATAACAGCCTGAATCTTTATCGCTCGCTTAACAGCCCTGATCTGGTGGCTGGGATCATCGAGACGAGAGGTGCTAAGCTCGCCTATATTGAATGTGAAAGCGCCAAGCTCATCACGGTTGTCCACAATGACGAAGTAGGGCCCGGTTATACGGAAAACTTCATTTCGTACATACGAGATGAAGTGGCGGGACAAAAAGGCAGCTTTAAGAAAACTGCACTGCTAATAATTCATAACAGTTTGTTGGATACCATCGTTAATAGTGCCGAGGACCTAGCTGACGAGAATTCCATATTTCACCCGCTTCAGGTTAAAGAGCAACTATTGAACCTCGTCAATCTAAACAACAAGCCAGATACACAACAAATTTCTCGGACTCTGTTGGATTATCAGTTTGATCTAATTGCGGAAGACCAGGGCAGCATGTTTGGCTTCGAGCCACTTTTCACGGCGATTGCGGATGGAAAAATTGAATTTGAAGAATTGGATTTGCTACCAGATCCAGCAATCAAGTCAATGCAGGGTCGAGGTGCTCCGGAACAGATTAGGCAGCGCTTAGATAGCAATCGAGCTCTGCATGATGAGATTGAAGATGTTCTTGAGCATTACCCGGACCAACTAAAAGGCAATTTGCCAGATCTCAGTAGCTCGTTTATCGACAAATATTTTTCGCCTCTAGAGCCGGCCGCCTGGAAGTCCGTTGCCTATGACGAATTTCGCAAAGAACAAGATCGCAATCGAAATCAATACTTGGAAGTAAGAAGTGAATCTTCAGCATCAAGTGAACTTTTAGTCAGAACCCGAGGAACGAGTAAGTCAGCGCAAAAAGCAAGGCATCTCATTCTTATTGTTGATGAGGAACTAGATGAATTTGATCTATCACTCGAATTCACGGGAGATAACATTAAACAGAGCGAAACAAAGCTCGTTGATGACAACCTCAAGAATGGAATGTCAAGTTCTCAAGTTCAAATATCTGGTGGTAAAGCAAATACAACAATCGTCATCACGGGTGAAGTGAATAAAACTCCTCAATTTTTCAGGTTCGAACTAAAGCGCGAAAGAACTTCCGAGAACTATCGGTTTCATTGTCTTGTCGTTAGAAAAGCCCAGTTTAACATTGAAGCAATACGAAACTCTTTCTGCATCGATGTGATCAAGAAGCTAGTGAAGTTACAAATTCAAGAGACGCAACTCGAGATATCAACATCCGGAGCGGGGAAGACCGCACTAGTATCTGAGGTAGGCCAGTCATTTGGTGTCGAAGATCAAGATATTATTGATTTTTCCGATTTGGCGAATGAAGTCGACAGAATTACATTCAGCGTGACTAGCGGCGAATCACAGCTTACTTTTGATGTCGAAGGGGCTGCTGCAACAGACGTGCTTACACTACCTCTGTTACTCGACCAAACGAAAGAGCCACATTTGTTTACAGATACATTCAATGGCGTATTTAATAAAACTAAAGATCGTGTCTTTATAAACAATCAAGAGGTTAAGGGCACGGTTCACCTCAATACTCTACTCAGCTACGAGTCAGAATTTGTTAGCCAGGGCCTCCTATTTCGTGGTGATCGCCTGGACAAAAAACTTCTCATTTCGGATTTTGAAGATGAAGCGGGAGAACTCTGCGATGCTTATTGCCAGCTATATCAGTACTACGAAGACGAAAAGACGCTGCCCTCATTGTGTGGTTGGGGGCCCACTTATCAGAACCTCGTACTTGCGGTTGTAATAGCATACAAAAATATTCTTGAATCTATTCCCGAGAAACGATATTTGGACGATTCACAGAAGCGAGTTCTTAGAATAGGTATGGCCCATCTAGGCGGCAAGGAGTACATCCTGCCGATACACCCGCTCGTTCTCTCTTACTATCATGCGCTTGTTACAGCAGCGGTTAACGATGAATCTAGAAGCTTTTTTCTTTTGCCTGCGATCACGTTAGCAAGACTAAACCCACAGGGGTTATTACCCTTTATCTACGACGCCGAGCATGACTTTTCCTACGTTAATGCTGACGAAACTAATTGCTTCTGGTTGCATTGTGTTCCACATAAGGAGGCCAATTACAGTTACGTGACTAAATTGGTCAAAGACAAAATATCCGAGTTCACAATAGCCTTTGGTGTTTTATTTGAGAAAGAAAGTAGTGGCACCGCCAGACCGACGCTTATCGTTAATTCAGTGAATAATTTCGAAAATTATGAAGTTTTTATGGGTGTACTAGCCTATGTTGTCAAGCATAAAACTAACGCTTTGAATATCCATGTAAATCTATATGACGATGCGTTTATGGAAAGCGAGTTTGATCGGTTTTCTGATTGCGCCAGCTATGATCGAATTAAGGAACGCTATGGTCTGAACAAGGGCGCAGCGAAAGACCATGCGGACACAATTGTCGACATGCTCCGCACGCGAGTCACTTACAGTAAATTCATTCATAAAGATGTCAGCGATCAAGCTTATGCTCACTTAACCTTTTTTAGAAATAATCAAAAACTAAAGGTTATAGATGTTAACCCAGAAGAAAAACTATCAGGCATTAGCTGCGATGGTCTAATCAATGGTGAGGCATCTGCCAATGAGCAGGGTAACTATATAACTGGCTTCGGTTTAGCCGCTGTTGAATATAGCGGCCTTGCTCATGTTGAGATCGCAAAGCTAGTGGGCAGACTAATACGCCCAGCTAGGGAATCAACCGTAGAGTATCGGGACAATAGTGCGATTGCCCTGGCTGTTGATGATCAATTTAGAATGCTATTAGAACGCTCATATACGAGTTCTATATGGACGACAGTTATTGATCCAAAAGTGACGCTCGATTTCTTTGATAATTCTGAAAACATGCTGTTGATCCATTATTCGGACCAGTACACCAGCTCTGCAAGTTACGATGCGATTACTGTCACCCGCCAAACAGATCTTTATGATCGTATACTGGCTAAGGAAGATGGTGGACTTATTGGTGAGTTCAACGCCTTTAACGGTGAGTGGTTGTTGCAGATGGTGACGGCATCTACCAATATCCGAAAAGAACGTACTGGCATCTTGGCAGCTTACAAGCTCGTAAGCTGTCTTTTGGCTGATTCAGATATAACTTGGATCCCCATGTCGGCTGCAGAGATGATTCGAGTATCAGGCAATATCGGTCTAAATATGTCTGAGACAGAGCTAGCCCGCCATGTTCAGGGCTACTCTTCTGGAGCAATTTCGGACGATGTGCTGTTTGTTGGCATCAAGGATGACAATCTCTTTCTGTTGCCTCTAGAAGTTAAAACCGGCGCTAGCTATAACTCGCAGAAGGCTGTGAACCAAGCTAAAGAGCTCGTCCGATACCTGGTCAAAGATCTGCTGAGTGGCGACACCTTAGAGCGCAAAATTTACCGTAGCCTATTTGTTCGTCAAATGCTGATGCAGGTCGATAAATATCTGCTTTATTCCGTATACCCCGAAGGCTATTTCGCGCCTTTGATAACCACGAAAGAGTGGTGGCTGAAGGGCGATTATGCAGTCGTTGCCATTGCAAACTATCCTAGGGGTTTCGTGGTTGCAAATTTGGAAGGGGACAACTGTCTTGAGACAAGCGCCATCGAGGTCGATGGAATACTAAAAATAGAAGTCCCAGCAAGCTTTATTGCTATGACTATATCGAAAAATTTGCAGGGCCTAATGCTCAATTCAGATGAGACTGCGATAGCATCGCTAGCTGAGAAATTTTGGTTGAAGGAGGTCCTAGCGGAGAGATTTGTCTTCGATGATGAGGACGAAAACCCTCAAGAAGTCGAGAGTGATGAACCGGAACAGCAGATCGCGTCCGTATATCCATTCAAGCCTATTATTCAGTCACCACAGATAGAAATAACCGCCTCAGAGCAGAATCAAGCCGTAGCGGAGGATAGCAAGGAATTATATGGTGAAGCGTTAAAGATACTCATTGGACATGAAGTTAATCATGGTGCAGCCGTTTATTGGGAGCCAACCAATACGGCTAAGTTCATGAATACCAACTCTGGCATTATTGGCACGATGGGTACGGGTAAAACTCAGTGCACGAAGTCAATTGTGACGCAGCTCCATCGTAATCAACACCGTAATGTTGACAGTAAGCCGATTGGGATGTTGATTTTTGATTACAAGTCCGACTACGTCGACGATAAGTTTTTAGCGGCGACATCAGCGCGAAAGTTTAAGCTGCATAAGTTGCCGTATAACCCTCTTAGTTTGTTTGGTGATACCCCGATGCTGCCAGTTCATACCGGTCGTGGTTTTTCCGAAACGATGGGCAAGGCATTTGGTCTCGGACAAAAACAGTTGTTGCGTTTGAGAAAGCTGATCTCGGATGCCTATGAGTTAGCTGGTATCAGCAAGTCTGATCCGATGACTTGGACTCGAGCGGCACCGACGATCGCAGATGTATGGGCGCTTTTTATGGATCAAGAGAAGGTGGAAGAAGACTCTCTTTATGCTGCATTAGAAAGCCTTCATGAGTTAGAAATATTTGAGGATGATGTTTCTAAATGCACAAGCCTATATGAGCTGATTGATGGCATAACCGTGGTGGAATTAGCAGGCTATCCACCTCAAATTCAAAACCTGGTCGTCGCGTTAACGCTGGACCTTTTCTATTCACAAATGCAGAAGCAAGGTAAGCCTCATGTGCGAGGTGATTTTCGACAAGTGACTAAACTTATATTGGTCGACGAAGCCGATAACTTTATGTCTCAAGATTTCCCAAGTCTGCGTAAGGTTCTTAAAGAAGGTCGTGAGTACGGGGTGGGCGTTATACTTTCGACTCAAGATATCACTCATTTCAAGACCAAAGAGAACGATTATTCAGCCTACATACTAAGTTGGGTTGTTCATCGTGTTTCACAGATCAAGAACCAGGACATCAAATCACTTTTTAACAAGGATGATAGAAGTGAACAGGAATATTTGATGAAGTCTATTCGTGAGCTAGATAAACATTATAGTTTGTATGTGGATGGCGATAAGAAAATTAGTAAGATAAAAGATAAAGCATTTTGGGAGCTATGATAGATATATGTCTACAATGGACATTTTAGATTTTCTCAAGCCGGGGTATCAGACATTTATGAGCCTTGGCGATGTCGAGCACAAAAAGATTGCTGAACGAACAGTTACAATCAGCCCCAGATATTGGAGTAAGTATGGGCCCAGGATATCTAGAATTCCTCTGAAGTGGAACGAGGTCAAATATTCTGAATTGCAAGCTTACCTTAAAGCTGACAAAAATCGCGCAAAGAAAACGGGAGTTTATGTTTTCTTGATTCGACCCGAAGAGCAATTCTTCTCGACGCCAAAGTTTGTTTTTTATGTTGGGATATCAGGCGAGCGAGGTTCAGACCGGCCGCTGAGAGAAAGGCTTCGCGAGTATACCCATGTGTCGAAGATCAAAAAGCGAGATCGAGTGCATCAGGTGTTACGTTATTATTACAAGAGTACTTACATACAGTACGCAGAGGTAGATGCTACGAAGGTCGATTTAGATGGACTTGAAAATAACCTCCACGGATTTTTCTACCCATGGGCTTCAATTAGGGATTTTCCAGTCGAGATCAAGAAGGCCCAAGCTGCATGGGGTAACAACTAATGAGAGATGTCTTTCCGTCCTTAAGAGGAGTTTTTGGGAGCTGGATTTTTTACCCAATTCTCATGAAGCCAGAGCAGGTAAATAGGCTAATACTGCAAAGTAATGAAATACGAGAATCACCAACTCTTGATGACTATCTTCAGAGATCTTTGACATCAAATTTGTCCAAGATTCGGTCATATATTGTTAATCGAGAAGACCGCTTCTTTAACTCGATCATAGTGGGAGTTTTCAACGATGTGCCCAGCTGGAGTTCTTTAGACCTAAGTAAAGTAGACTTCTTGGAGAGCGAGTTAGAAGCGATTGAAGACTCTATGGGATTACTTTCATTGAGTGGAGGCGAAAAACTCTTTGCAATTGATGGTCAGCATCGGGTTGAGGCGGTAAAGAGCATGTATCTTCACGACACATCCTATGATGATCAGATCTCTGTGACCCTAGTGGCACATGTCGACAATGTAAAGGGAAAGAAAAGAACGAGACGGTTGTTTTCTGACATAAATAAGAAAGCGCAGAATGTAAGTCAGGGTGAGTTAGTTATTATTGACGAGGAAGAGATCGAGAATATAGTAGCAAGGAGAGTTTACGCAGATCTTGAAAAGAGGTACGAGGGCTGTGTTGCTGTAACTAAAACAGCCGCAGTAAATAAGAGTGACGAGTATTTTGTGAATTTGATCACCATAGCGAAAGTGACAGCTGTATTTTCCAAACATTTATCTCTTAAGAAAAAATGTGACCCTAGTGAGCATCAGGTCTTGGAAGTCTTGGAGTTAACAAAAAGGTATTTTGATTTCATCATTTCAGCTGAAGTTCGAGAGGCTTTAGCTTCTAAAACGGTCGTAGAAGAACGCGAAGAAAAACTTAACGTTCTATTTAGACCTATCGGTCAAGAAATTATGGCACAGGTTTATGTTGCGTGCATTGAGTCTAGAAGCTTAGGTCACTTCAAGGAGAAGTTTCCCAAAATTGATTTAGCACTGAGTTCACGTTATTTTCTCAATGTGATCTACACACGTAAGCGTTTGGTTTCGAAAAACTCAAAGCTTAGTAGAGACTTGCTCCTTTATGCGCTTGGTGTAATCAACAAGAAGCAGATATTTGTTCCTGAAGGATTTGAAGATGACTTTTTGAATGGGAAATTGATTCGCTTGAGCTAAAAGATGAGGCTTAGATGGAAAGGTTTTTCGTAGGCAATATATTTTTGGCGTCGAGTAACGCGGCCAGATTAGTGGTTCTGCTTATCATAGAAAGACCGTCGTCGACATGCGATGCCCAAGCATCATGAAGTTGTGCTTTGGTAAAGCTTGGGTATGTCTCGACTAGCAGCAGCTCAGTTATACGGCTCTGTGTACCAAGCCAAGTGTGTTTGTCGAGCTCTCTGCCAGTGTGTTCGATCTCGGCACTCAGGTCCGCGCGATAGCCCCGTTCAAGTGAAGTAAAAAAAGCGAGTCTTGCGCCAATGTTGACCGTGAGCCCAGTGCTATTCTGTAACCGGCGTAGCGAGTTAGTAGCATTTTCCGATATTCTCATCTTATTTGGTAACACTATTTCTCTCCGTTTTTCTACGCCAAAAATAGCCTTCGTTGAATTTTGAGCTACCTTTTTTTGAGTCGTAGTCAACAGAGAATGCATGCGAAATTTCTGGTGAAAGTTCACTATAAAAACCTTCATCAATCTCTGTATCCGTCGAGAGAACTACAACTTGGTGGCTTGCTGTTGGGAAATAGTTTTTTACAAGGTTTTGACGATGTCTTGAATCTAGTCTACCGAGTGGTGTGTCGATAATAATTGGTAGATTTCTTCCAGAAGTGCGTCCTAGCGCCTCAAGCATTGCGATTGCGTAAATTTGTTTCTCGCCGGCAGAAAGCTTTTTCTTGTTTATCGTTTTGCCATAGCTATCAATAAGATGTACATCGAAGGTTGTCGGGTCTATTTTTGCCACAACATCCATATCATCTTTTCGCGCGAGCTTGCTAAACGATTTGATGAACTCTTGTTCGAGCACACCGAGTTTACGTGTTTTAGTTTCTTCAGCGAAATCACTCAACATCGTGCGTGAGTTGGCAGCTAAATGAATGCCTTGATCATGGCTCATCGCCTTACCGTACTTTTCGTCAAGATCCCTTAGGCGGCGTAGATTGTCCATGGCGTTGCGCAGAGCTCGCTTTGCTGCCTCTTTGTTTACATCTATTTGTTTAGTCAGGCCGCCTTTCTGACTTTGTAGTTCGCCTAGTTCAGCCAATATGTCGTTCAAGCGTGCTTGTTCTGGTGCCCGCGCAATGTTTGCTGCAGCCTTTTCAAGTTCTTCTTCTAAGGCTTCTACTTTGCTGCTCAAGTCTTCTAGTTGTTTGACTTGTTGTGGCAGATAGGAGGTCATCAACGTCTGAATGTTATTGAACTCGCTATCCGATATGTCGTGTATAAGCGCGCTGGCGTTACCTTCCGCTAGCAATGGTTTGAAGGCGGTGTCGATAGCAGTATTGATTGTCTTTCCGTTAGCCGTTCCTAGTGAGTTAGCAAGTTCAGCACGCAATTTGGATATGTGTTTGTCGAGTTCTTTACTCGCAGCAATTTTATTCTTAGTAGCCTTCTCTTCTCCGAGTTGTTCTAAGAGTTTAGAGATGGAATTCTTTGCCAATGCAAGCGGTATTGCATCAGCGAACAAGGTCCTTATTTCGTTGTTCGCACTGTCCTTTTCCTTAATGATTTGTTCCGCTCGAATTTCTTCTGCTTCGCGTGATTTTGCCCAGGCGCCGCCTAGGTCGTTAACACGTTGTTGAGTTCTAGCGATTTCGGCGGCAATGCTCACAAGCTCGGTATTCAAATCGCCATTTTGGCTGATGAAAGATTCGTACTCTGCGTAACTCGATAGATAGAGTTCTTCAAGCTGTTTCAATTCTTTCGATATGTCTGTTGGTAGTTTGGTTTGTGTGTTTTCGCGTAAGTAGATGCCGAGATCCGCTCGTAGTCGGTCGATGATATCTAGGCCGAGTAATCGTTTGATGGCGTCTGCTAGTGCTTCGTTGGCCTCATCCTCTGCTAGATCAGCTATTTTCTCCCCGTCGAAGAAGAAGAGATCTGCTACACCAAGGGGTATTAATTCGTTCAGAAAACTCTGAAGTTGGTCTTTGCTCAATCCCTCAAGTAATTGCTTGTCTCGAAACACTTCAAGGTCTTCTACAGTTTTGCTTCCTTGGTTCATCCAGCTGCGAACAACCTTAAGTTCGTTTACAACCCCGTGCTTACCATAGGTAAAGTTTAGTTCAACGGTTGCTGCATTCGGTGCAATGATGCTATTGCGCGGTTTGTGGATGTAGTCGGTGAGCTGTTGGTGATATTCGCTGATAGTGGTATTTCTGCCAACACTCTGTCTGCCATAGAGTGCAAGTCTTACTGCAGTCAGGGTTGTTGTTTTCCCCGCACCGTTTAGCCCACCAAAAAGCACGATTGATCGTCTACTGCCGTACTTCTCTCGTGGTGCAAGGTCGATAACATGGTGACCGCTAAACACGCCAAAATTGGTGATGCTTAAAGATTTGATGAGCACCTTTATAACTTCTCGTATTCAGCTGCGAGTTCTTTCAATTTCTCGTCATAGCCGACATCTAGCGAGGGTTGGTGTTTGTTCGTCGCCATCTTCTTTTTGATGTCTTCCAATGAGCCCCAGTCACGGTTTAGTAATGCGCCCATTGCTTTGTATAGGCCTTTTCTTCTGCTCAAACCGTCCATCGAATGCTCTAACTCGATGAGTTTCATAGCTAGCTCGAACGGTACTTCATGTTTCTCTTCTAACGCTTTGAGTAGATCAGCATCTGCTTGCGTAAACGTGCCGGCATCTTGATCAGCCCAATCGAGATCAGTACCGTAAACCTCCCTGTAAATTTTTGGGAGTGAATCTGCCCAATCTGGCTCATTAGGGTCGAACATCCATTCACGACGTATGGCATAGAGCTCTTCCGGCTGGATGAGCGTGATTTTAATGCCGCCGTCATTTATCTTCTTTTCTATGGTTAACAGTTGTTTTAGCCACTCTTGGCGCTGTTTCAACCAGTAGGGGCCAGGTATCGTTTTTATAATTGTGTTTGAATCATCATTGACTGCTTTACGCGCATATTGAACTTTCCCGGTGCGTCGCTTGAAGTTTCTATAATGTTCTTTGTTTTCAGGAAGTGTGCTTTTGTATAGCTTGTTGCGAAACTTCTTCAGTTCTTTTAACCATTCATTCCCGTTGCCAGAAGCAATCAAGCCTTCTATCGCTCTGTCTTTAGTGACAACGGTGCATGTCCAGCAACCAAACCGTGAATTCCCACAAGAGGGTGTGGTGGTGTCAACGACAAGTGGGCATTCGCCGTCAGTGGTTGAATCTTTATAAAGGTCAAAGAGTTCAAAGTGGTCACCGCCCCATGGTGCGGGGGCACCAAGGAGGTACATCCATACGTCATCGTGAGTCCAATCTTCGATTGGCGTATAAGTTAAAGCACCAGTAAGTGTTGCATGTCTATTGAATCTAGAGCCTTGAATCAGGCGTGCGGCTTTCTTAAGAGTACCGTCTTCCTTCCGAACTTCTTTGCCTTCAATGTTGCTCTTCCTGGAGCTACCTTCCTGTTTCCGTGCTCCTAAAACCACGACGACTTCCCCAAAACGTGCGACCTTATCCAGGATGAACTCGCTGACTGGGTCAATTTTCATTCGTTCGGTGCACCACCGAAAGTTCTGAGTGGGTGCTGGATACCCTCGGCCCAATAGATTTGCCCAGAACGTCTGGTCCATTTTTGGTAGTACAATATGGGCCGACATGGGTAGGCCTTGTTTGTTAGCCTTTACGTTAATTTGTTCAATGACCTTGGTCACCATATCTACGACCATAGGTGTTTCGACTAGGGTGTCTGAAGAAACCACATAAATATGTTTGTGACGTTGGGCTGGCTTCAGTTTAGTGAGCGCAACATAGACCAGAGATAGGATCGTGGTGCTGTCTTTTCCCCCGCTAAATCCGACAACCCAGGGTTTGTCATCTCCTAAGTAGAGTGTTTGTATTTCCTCGATCATGGCGGGCAATTTAGGCTCATCCGCCAGCATTGCGTCCATAGTTTCATGAAGTGGTTGCTGATTACTCATTTGTTAAACTGCTCTTCGAGGTTCTTGTTGTCCGCGGTTAAAGACACATTCAAGTGTGCCCGAATTAGATTGGCAGTGAGTGCGACATTCGCCCTGGCTTTACTAAGCCTTCCGTACATCAAAGCCCTGCCTTCCCAAAGTTTAGTGTTGGAACGAGACCAATCGATCTCACGTAAGTTATCCAGCTGTGCTTTCCAGGTATCAGGCTGTTCACTAATTAGATCTGCACCTGCACTACCGAGTGCTTGTAGCGTTACGCCGTGTGCATGCACATAATTTTGCCTTAAGTCTGCAGTGCTTACTTCTTTACGCTGTGCTGCTTGCCAATCTGGAATGTTGCTGCAAACCGCAGACCAAAATTCAGCGGCTAACTCTCTTTCTTCTTCGGTGATATCGTCTCTTGCAGATTTTCTGAGTAGAGCTCGACTGGCGAGTTTTATACTACTTAGGGTAAACAGTTTGGTACTCCGGTTCGAGAGGCTGGACTTGTCTAGTTCGGTTAAGCGTTTGAAGCAGTCTACATTTGCGACTAAATAACGCGCCAGTTCAGAACTAGGGTCTCTATGATCATAAAGTGTACTTAACGAATCATTTGGCCTTACTGCATGCTTGTTTAAGTCTGCGAACATTTGCTGGCTGCGTTTGAGGTCTTCGTCGATAAAAAACAACACGGGAATGTGGTCGTGACCGAGCTCGTGAGCCTCTTTTATCGCTTCTTCTATCGCTGCACGACGATGTTGGCCGTCATTGATTAATATTTGTGCGCTCATGGACAAGGTGAGCATACCCAAGTTGACGCCTGGTCCAGTATCCGCCATGGGTTCAAAGTGAACTTGTTCACTAACTGAGGCCGTGATTGCAGAGAGCGTGTAGTTATGCGGATTGGCGATTAAGTACTCTGCTATTTCGGGGATTCGGCCCTTATTTAGTGTGCGTTGCGCTCTTAGCTCGGGCGGTACCTCGTCTTCATCGAAGACAAATATTTTGGGCACGAGGCGCATAGGACACATGGCTATATAGCATGGTCTACCGGCTTGGACCCCTCGCGCAGCGGGGAAAGTATGGCTGTATTCGTCGATAAGTGTCTTTGCCATATTCGCTTTCTAAACACATTGCTAGTGACTGATTAGATAAGAGATTGTATGTAATAAAAGACAAGCATGGAAGGGATACATGCAAAAGGAAGTCATTTATGACTTCCTTTTGCTTTTTATAAATGAATTTCGTTGATGTGCTGTTTTTGGAAGTCATTAATTTTTCCCGCGAATTTCGCGCGATTGGCAAAGCCATTAAGCTTCTTTGGGAATAAATGCGTGTTTGTCTTCTAGCGGTGGCGGCTCAAAGGGGCCGTAATAGTCAAAGAAGTCTACATCTTGTTCTCTAAGGTTGATTTTGATCCGCTCTTTTAACAGCGGTTCTTCTTTGTCCCAATCGTCGTACGCCAAAAGGCTAACCTTGCCGCTCCCTATATGCACCTTTACGAGGTGGATATTATCCAACTCGCCATAGAGCTGCGTTGCGCAACCAACATACACACGAAGCTCCTTTGGACATTGATATAGATACTGTTGTTGGAAGATAAAATCATGCTGGCCGTTTAGTTGGCTGGCAGGCAGTGCTTCGCTAGCTTTGACGCAAGCATCGAAGATTGCCTGCGGCTCGGAAACGCTGAACAACAATGCCTTGCCTTGATCTCTAGCATTCGTGTACTTCTCAAAAAAGGTTTTGACGTCCCTCTTTAGACTCAGCGGCATCCGCGCATACGCAGGACGTTTTTTGAAAAAACTTAGTGCAAAGTATACGAGCAAGTCATTGGTGCGCTCTTGTTGCGCCTGTTCGAATTGCCGTTCATCGAAGTGACCGGCGCATAAGAGAAATGCTTTGTTATGCGAACCCATAATCTGGCGGATTTGGTTATGTTGTTCGAACTCGTCGTTGGCAGGCAGGCGTCCTAAATCGAGACAGGTGTACCAGAAGTCTTCAAATAGAGCGCGATGTTTATCGAATAGGTCTCTGGCCACTTTCTTACTGACTGGTTTTGTCGTTCTTGCAGTTAACTGCCGCCATTGGTGGCGAGTTCGCTGTCGCTCGAGTAAGTAATTTTGCTCCTCTAGTTTGTCTTTAAAAATCGCAAAGACACCAGGTCCTAATGCAATTGCGTTGTCATCGAGCGTGGTCTCGACAAACTGCTGGAGCTCACCTTGCGCGTAGTACTTCTGGAACGTGTTTCTTCCTGTTATGACGCCATCTCTAAATGATTTAAAGCGCTCATAGATTCGTTCATTGCCTAGCATCGCAGATACAACTAGCAGCTTATCTGTGTATTCGTATGCTCTTCTCAGCGTCTCTGCGCGTTCCTCTTTGTCCTCGATAACATTAATGACAAACCCAAGATTAACGATGTCACAAGCTTCAATATCGACATCAGGCCGGTGTGCTGGGTCCCACCCGATACATTCAACGCCGTTTTCTTCAAGCTCGCGTAAGTCATCACCTTTGCCGCATCCATAGTCTAGAACTGTGTATTCACCGTTGAGATAACCGCGTTGTGCAATCAGGAAAAGTGGGACTGATAACTTGTCTCGAGAAATAGCAGTTTTGTGTCGCTCTATGTTTCCGTTAAACGGATTGGTGCTAATACGGTTAGGTTTTTCTCCGAGCGGTTTTAGTCGCGTCTCATTATCGAGGTAATATCCCTTTTGTTTAATAATTCGCTCCCAGCTTAGCTTAAAACCGATAATGCGAGTGTTCTCATAAAGTCCTATTGCTTCCCCTTCCTGCGTGAAGCTGCTAAAAAAAGCTATCTGCGGGTGGTCAGGTGCGACGAATGTTTCTCTTCTATGTAGGATCGGCGGATTGTCAGACTTGCCGTAGTTTGCTTCTCTTACAGCTAGCTTTGATAAATCAACAGTGTAACTTTTAGAGAGAGAGGGGTAGGGCTCATCGAAAAACGTAGGGTAGCTGAGTAATGTTAGCTTGAAATCTCTCTTGTAAAGCTTAAGTAGTTGCCATTGCTTCGAGTTGATATTTAATGCTTTGGTTATCTTGAGGACAAAAGCCGTAAGCTGTTTGGGCAAAAGGCCTATAGCAGTTTGATGGATGTATATCGCTTCAGGGAGGCGCTTGCCGATTGGGACTTGTTTTACTAAGTCGCTAAATTGTTCGTAGTCCATTGTGTCGTAGTAGATTGGGGTTTAGTTTTATCAGCCAAGTATGATGCAGTAACATAAAAATTAGTTTTAGAAGGATTTTCCCAACACCGCAGCATTTTTCCAGGGTCCTAATTTCTTGGCCTTCAGTCGACGAAAGTTGTCGCCTTCTTTCTCAATTAGCCTAAGGTCTCCAAGTCCTGAAGTCTCTGTATAGACCTGAATAATCTTCCGTGCAATTTGTTGATTCAATTTACTGCCTGGCCCAAAGTGTTTCATGCTGTGGGGGCTAAGTTTCTTTGCCAAACCGTTTAGTAGATCACTTTTACTAAATTCAGCATGGGCGGGCAAAAATTCTTCGCTAAAGTAGTGCCAGGCCTCAGCCCGCTCTGGGTCGGTTACTAGTTCATGATGCAGGAACCACTTCGCGATATTGGTTTCCAATGAAGGGTCGTTCTTGAATAAAACTTGGCCCATGTCAGTCAACTGCAGGGGCAAACCCATCTCAGCTAGTCCTGTCTTGTGGAGCCAGCTTCTGTAAGTTGCAGCGAATGGAGCGCCATAATCGAATTGTTCAGCTAGTTGTTTGTCTTTTTGATCAGGGTGTTTGAGCGCTAACGATACTAGCTTCGCCATTCTGGCTCGATCCAATGCGAAGTTACCATGAAAAAGTACCGACATAATTCTTACTCAATTTTTCTACAACTAGTAGTAAGCTTGAGCTTAGTCTTTGAAATTTTGAAAAGCTATAGTTAGGCTGTGATGGATGTGCCGACTTGCACTAGCAGCTTTGATAAACGTCCGAAAAAGCCAGCATGGCTCGATAGTTTCAACGATAGGTTGCGCTGAATCGTGATTTAGTTGATGGGACCATGAGTCATTTTCGTGGAGTGGAGGCACTTGGTAAATGCGGTATAACTTAGCCATGATTACCATTCTCAAACCTATATAAGCGTAGCGGGTATATGCTATCGCCATGGTCATAGTTTAGGAGTAACCAGTGTCTAGTCCGATTTTTGTTGGGATAGATGTGGCGTTCGCCAAGCAGAAAAAACTTCCAATCTGCGCTGTGCAGATGGTTGGTGGCAGGCTTACGCCGATACCTGTACGGCGTGAAGAAATGCCACGCGGCAGGGGTAACGTTGCTGCCATGGAAGAAGGCCAGGTAAGATCCTTTGCTCAAGCAACATTGTCCTACATCAAAAGTTTGAGTGATCGTGCAGGTGCTCCGATCCGTTGCATCGCTATTGATGCCCCAAAAAGCTATGCGATAAATGGCCGTCGGGCATGCGAGGTCGCAATGGATCAACGCGGGATCAGTTGCTTCGCGACTCCTAGTAGAGATGGCTTTGAGCTCGCGCGAAAAAAGGCCAAGGAGCATCTCCGCAGAGGTGGAGCTGAAAATAGACTGCCCCATGCCAATCAATGGTGGATGCTTGTGGGGTTCGCGCTATTCGATGAATTGTCCGCCGAATATGATTGCATCGAGGTGTATCCTCAAGCGACTGCACATGCCCTCGGCGCATCGAGTACACATAAATCCAAATTAGAAGGATTCAACGCTCAATTGTCTGCAGTTGCAAAGCAGACGGGTTGGAAGGATGTGGACGAGCTTGCTCGTGTAATGGCAAGTTCAGTGCCTGGGCCTAAGCACGATCAACTTGATGCGTTTATCTGTGCGTGGCTAGCAAGCTTATCTCCGACAGGGCTTGAAGCTTGCGGAGTGCCACCAGATGATGTGATTTGGATGCCAAGATTGGGTGATCAGGTTGTACAACCACCGAAACAAGGAGTGTTGAGCCGACTCTTGGGCCGACTAGGTCGCAAGACTTCTTGAAGCGTCACCATTACTTTAACCAGGTGTCAAAGTGCTTAGGTGTTGGGATACTTGCCTAGGAAGGTTTGGGATCTTAAAAGAAGTCTCTTTGGTACCGAGGGCCGGAATCGAACCGGCACTCCCGTGAAGGAACCGGATTTTGAATCCGGCGCGTCTACCAGTTTCGCCACCCCGGCACGTTAGAGAGGCGCGATTATATCTAAATAGCGCGTTAATGAAACCCATTGTGTATGGCTATTCAATTTCAGTTTCTACTGGCTGGCATTTATCTTCGATTGATTGCTTGAATCTCTGCGATCAGCCTCCTGATTTTATTTACCTCGGCTAGAGGTAGGCGGCCAAAGACTACCCGGCGTTCTGAATGCCGCCGGCTTCGAATTCAGCCTCGGTCAGTTGTTTGCTGAGTGCCCGGCGTAAGTCTTCGGGCATATCCTCGGATTTAAATGCGCGAACCGCTAGTGCTTCCATTAGATTGTTGTAGTGCTCCTGCGAGATCAGTACGGCCTTGCAACGCTTGTGGTGCATGATTTTCACGGGGCCAGTAAGCGCTTTATCCATTGAAAGACTAAACTGCCGCTGGAATTCTGAGGATGTGATTGTCGTCATGTGGTGTATCCAGAGAGTGGTGCTTGGAACAACAGATGATAGTGAAATATCGGTAAAATACAAATAATACGTATTTTACGTAAATTGTGTAAAAGTAACTCTTAAGATGCAAAGGTGCCCACACACCTCAAAAGCCATTACTTGGGAGCTACAGCCTCCTGAACAACACCTGGATCCGGCACAGGTGCCGAAAGCAAATTCGCTCTGGGCGTGATCTAATTCGATCGCTCTACCTGCCCAGGTCGACTAACCCAGGTCTTTGGATGTTGCCATGCTGGCCTGCTCTGTTTCGGCAACTCGCCTGTCATTGAGTCATGTTCGAACGGGGATGCTGCTCGGTTGGCTAGGAAGCCAGACATATTGCCCGTGATGAATTTGTCCCAGAGCACGATCCCGCCGCTGACTGCATTGATTTCAATATTCGTTAGCTCTCTCATTTTTGTCCTCACTAAATTTGTTATAGAAGTGGTGAGCGACATGGCCCCCAACGAGGGCAAAGAGAAAAATAGCGAAAGCAGCCAACAAATCAAACGGGAACGCACGATTTGCCCATTTTAAGCAAAGCGCGATTTCGATCGGCAACATCACAATGCTGGAAAGCCAGATAATCCACTTTTTGTCATGCTTTAAGGCATAAGGGATCGTCC
>TARA_R110002072_G_scaffold61642_10_pt1 | contig 20659 bp, 23 predicted proteins | sample TARA_R110002072 | Tara Oceans TARA_R110002072 (sample SAMEA4397118) | marine metagenome | biome: Polar Biome; feature: [SRF] surface water layer (ENVO:00010504); material: water (ENVO:00002006), including particulate matter (ENVO:01000060) such as... | depth 5 m | reverse complement strand
GACCTATGTCTTATCGTCAGATGTTGCTGCTGTCGATCCGAATGGGGTTTGTGAAGCACAAACTACTGGAGGCGCAGCCAATTTAACGATTGATGGCGCCCTTACAAGTGGTGGAGTTGCTACTTTAGTTCCGGTGCGTAATGCAACAGTTACCTCTGCTGGTTCGTCGGAAACAGGTAAAACTTTTACGTTTACAGGAACAGATGCAAACAACAACGCTGTAACCGAAACCCTAACTGGTCCGGGTTCCTCGGCAACTGTAAGCACTACAAAAGTATTTAAAACAATAACCCAGATCACTGTTAATGGGGCTTTAACAGGCAACGTAACCGTAGGAAGTGGGACGACTATCTCTGAAACTATTTTTGCCGGAAGAGCGCGTATTAGAGGGGTTTATTTTGTTAATAGTGGTAACTCTGGTCCGTTAGCTTTTGTTAATGGTAATAACGGGGACGCGGTTTTGACATTACAAACTTCTGGTACGGCAGCCAGTTCAGATTACCCAGACATCCCTGATGAGGGGCTTTTGTGTTCAGACGGGGTTTTTGTTAATTTTTTAGCAGCCGATGTTGCGGCTTTTACGGTGTTTTATAATTAATGGCTACTACTAAGAACGTAGAGCGGTTGCCTAGCGGTAGGTTAAAGTACCGAGGAGAGACTTTTGCTGGGTATAACAAGCCTAAAAGAAGTGTTAAAGGTGCTAAAAAGTCGGCGGTTTTGGCTAAGAAAGGGACCGAAATAAAGCTAGTGCGTTTTGGTGATGCCAACATGACAATAAAAAAAGACCAACCTAGTCGCCGTAAAAACTTTAGAGCGCGTCACAATTGTGATACCGCTAAAGATAAATTCACACCACGTTACTGGTCATGTAAAGCATGGTAATAGAAGACGCTATTAAAGAAGAAATTAGGTCTTGGTCTAAGGAAGCTTTAGAAAAAGTTAACCCTAGCTTTGCTAATTTGCCCCCATGCCCTTTTGCCGAAGGAGCGTGGGCGGAAGACCGCGTAGGGATTGCGTTTAAGACGTGTCCCGCTTTTCAAGATTTAACGACGTTGATTTCTACTTGGGACGATAAAAACGATTTAGTGGTTCTTGTGGACCTTAATTACATTAAAGATTCTGAAAAGTTTTATCAGCACATTGACGGTTTGAATGAGGCTATTTCTCAAGGTATTTTTATTGAAAAAGACATTTGGTTAATGGCGTATCACCCCGAGGATCAACCTAGCGATATGGTTTACACTGAAAATGATTTTTTAAGTGTGATAGATACCGACTATGCCATGATTTTTATACAAAGATTAAGCAAGTTGCATGAAGCTGGGGAAAAATTAAAGAAAACAGGGTATTACACAGAGTATGAACAACAATTTGGTTTAATGGATATGTTAAGAGTTCGTGAAACCTACTACCGGAGGCTTAAAAATGGCTCGTAAAAAACAAGGTTATGATTCTCGGTTAGATGAATCTTTAGGCGAAAGAAACAAAGGTAAGAAAAAGCAAAGCATGGCTTCTCGCCGTAAAGAAAGCGAAGGCACTGAAAAGTCTATGGGCAGTCGTAAGTTTGCGGCGGTTGGTACTATGGACAAAGGTAACCGCAAAACCAAAGCAAAAAGAGTGGTTAACTTAGGTGCAGGTGGAGCAGTAGGAAGAAGTTCAGGCAGTTCGGATAGTTCTTCTAATACCCCTCAACACAAACTTATGGCTATGGGAAAAAGCGTTCCTCAAGGCAAGTCGCCCGTTAAAATGCGCGGTGGCGGCATGGCGGCGGTAAAGAAGATGTCTCGGGTAAAAGGCCCTAGAGGGCGCTAATGACTACCTCTGGTTCTACCGATTTTGAGCTAGATGTAGCGGACTACATCGAAGAAGCTTTTGAGCGTTGTGGAAAAACAGTGCGTACTGGTTACGACTTAAAAACAGCCAAACGCTCTTTGAACTTATTGTTAGCAGAATGGGCAAACCGTGGGTTAAATCAATGGACGATTAGAGAAACCACGATGCCTTTAGCAGCAAACATACGTGTGTATCCTGGTGGAATACTTACTATGTCTGTTGCAGCCTCTGCTAATTTCACTATAGGTGAAACTTTAACGGGTGGAACTAGTGGGGCAACGTGCCAAATTACCAGCATTCCTTCTGCAACCAGCTTTGCTATTACTCTTCCGGTAGGTTCGTTTTCTAATGGGGAAGTGATTACAGGCGGAACTACAGGTACGGCCACCACGCTATCAGCGGCAATAGACTTTTTAGATGTTCGCGGAACAATTGATATCTTGAGCGCGGTTTTAAGAAGAGACAACACGGACTACTCTATACCTCGGGTAAGTAGAGACGATTATCTGGTAATACCGAATAAAACGACTACAGGAAGAGTAGATCAGTTTTTCTTGAACCGTTTGGTCACGCCTCAGTTAGAAGTATGGCCGACCCCGAATAACAATACGGATATTATTGTGTACAACCGGCTTACTCGCATACAAGACGCGGATACTTTTACCAATACAATGGAAGTACCTTTTCGGTTTTACCCTTGTTTAACCGCCGGACTTGCTTACTATTTATCCCTTAAAATTGCCCCTGATCGCACTACGTTGCTTAAAACACTGTACGAAGAAGAATTTATTGTTGCGGCAACGGAAGATAGAGACAGAGCCTCCTTTACCATACAGCCCTCTGTGGCGTATGCGAGGGTTAATTAATGGGTAAGTTTGCTCAAGGCAAATACGCCCTAGGCGTGTCGGATCGTTCCGGCTTTGTGTATAAGCTTAATGATATGCGGCTTGAGTGGACAGGTTCTTTAGTAGGGCCTGATGAGTGGGAAAAAAAACAACCTCAACTTGATCCTCGGAAGCATATCAGTGATCCCCAAGCGTTGAAGAATCCACGCCCAACAACACCGATGGTGTTGTCTATTTATGTAGGGGTCCCGTTAGTTGAAGACCCTAATTTAAGAAACCTCACTGCTTTCGGGCAGGTAGGTCAAGTAACAGTAATATCATGAATAGTAGAGTAAATTTAGGTGCAGCTTGTCCTTTACGAATGAATAAAGGCGGAGAAGCTAAAAAATCGAAAGTAAATGAGGCGGGGAACTACACCAAGCCTTCTATGCGTAAGCAAATGTTTAATAGAATAAAATCAGGCGGAAAAGGGGGAAACCCCGGTCAATGGTCGGCGCGTAAGGCTCAGATGTTGGCAAAGCAATACAAAGCAAAAGGTGGAGGCTATCGAAATTAATGGCTTTGAAAAAATCTCAACAGTCTTTAAAGAAATGGACTAAACAAAAATGGGGTACAAAGTCAGGGAAACCGAGTGCAAAAACAGGAGAAAGGTATTTGCCTAAAGGGGCAATAAAATCTTTGTCTGCCAAAGAATACGCGGCTACCACTCGTAAAAAACGAAAAGACACTAAAGCAGGAAAACAGTTTAGCGCACAACCAAAAAAAATAGCTAAAAAGACAAGAAGACACAGATAATGGCTTTTACATACGATCAGCTAAAGACAGCGATACAGGATTATACTCAAAATACGGAGACGTCTTTTGTTACTAATCTGCCTATTTTTATACGTTCTGCGGAGGAACGTATTTTAAAGACGGTTCAGTTGACGTTGTTCCGTAAAAACTCTACTGGAAACATGACTCAGGGGGATGAGTTTTTGATCATGCCCACAGATTTTCTGTCGCCGTTTTCACTGTCTTTCACTGACGCCAGTAATGACAAGAAATTTTGTGATTTTAAAAGCGTAAATTTTATCCAAAGTTTTAACCCGGATAGGACGCTTACCGGAGAACCGCGTTACTACGCTAGTTTTGACTCTACTTCTTTTATTATTGGCCCTACGCCTAACGATAGCTATAGTGTAGAGCTTCATTATTTTTATCGGCCAGCGAGTATTACTGCCGGAGCAGGAAGCGGAGAAACATGGTTAAGCCAAAATGCAGAATTAACTCTTTTGTACGGCTGTTTAATAGAAGCTTATGTCTATATGAAAGGCGATCCGACTTTAATGCAAGAGTACGAGCAGCGTTACGCTGAATCGTTAGTTGCGCTTAAACAATTCGGTGAAGCTAAAGAAGTTACCGATCAATACAGAACAGGGATGGTGATAAGGGATAAAACATGATGACTAATGAGTTAACAATGTCTGTGGGAAATGTAATGGTACATACTACCAATAATCGAGGATTCACTCCTGAAGAGGTAGCCTCTCGGTGTGTAGACAGGATTATTAGCATTTCGGATCAAGCCAATCCTGTGTTACAACAGCAAGCTCATGCGTTTAAAACCAATATCGAGAAACTTGTTGCTGGATATATTAAAGAAGCGATTCAAAGTGATAGAACTACGATTTATAATGCGTTAAATGATGCTGGGGAACCAAAACTAGCCGAACTGATTAGGAGATTATGATATGGCTTTTAGTGGAAATTATATGTGTACAAGTTTTAAGCAAGAGCTTATGGAAGGAGTACACAATTTAAAAAGCGGGGGCAACACCTTTAAAATGGCTTTGTATACGAACAGTGCCACTTTAAACGCAAGCACTACTGCGTATACTGCTTCAAACGAAGTGTCTGGAACAGGTTACAGTGCGCCTGGAAAAGATTTAACTAACGTAAACCCAAGTGCCTCTGGAACTACAGCCTTTGCTGAGTTTGGAGATCAGACTTGGGGATCGTCTACGATAACTGCAAGGGGAGCGTTAATTTACAATGATACGGCGGCGGGTGACCCTTCTTTGGTTGTTTTAGATTTTGGTTCAGATAAATCGTCAAGTTCTGGGGATTTTGCAGTGGTTATGCCTACGTTTAACTCTAGCTCGGCGTTGATCAGGATAGCCTAAGATGGCAGACGTAACCATCTCTTTAGAAGGATGGGGCGTTTCTAGCTGGGGATCGCCCTCCTATGGTTGGGGAGAAACCTCGGCGGGAGTTGTAGGAACAACCAGTGTAGGTGGGGTTACTGTTTCGGGTGACTCCAGTGTAACAGTCGGCGGTGTAGAAGCTACTTCCGCTGTAGGAAGTGTTTCGGTGGCCGTGGTTTATCACGTCACCATCAATTTAACAGGAGTGACCGCTACTTCCGCAGTGGGGTCGGCTACCGGTAGCATTCCGGTTACAGTGCCTCTTGAAGGTTGGGGTATTGGAGATTGGGGCGATGCTGGATGGGGTAATTCTAACGCTGGATCAGAAGCCACCACAGCAATAGGATCGGTTACAGTTTTTGCACAGGGAACCGCTAATGTAACGGGCGTAGAAGCTACAACAGCGGTTGGCTCGGTAACGACAACAGGTACATCCAGTGTTACGCTTACTGGAGTATCTGCAACAGGATTTTTAAATGCAGCAACGGCTAGTATTCCGGTTATTGTTAATGTAACGGGTACATCCGCAACGTGTAGCGTAGGCACAGTAACTCAGGTTACGGATATTACGATAATTTTAACTGGAGTGGAGGCAACTGGGGCGGTCGGCGGCACTTCAATGTGGATAGAAATACAACCGTCACAAACACCAAATTGGGTTCCAATGGCAGCATAAAGAGGATTTAAAATGGCAACTTATGTTAATAATTTACGATTAAAAGAGATTGCCACTGGCGCAGAAAGTGGCACATGGGGCACAAGTACAAATACCAACCTTGAGCTAGTAGGTCAAGCTCTAGGTTACGGCGCAGAGGTAATGGCGTCAGATGCCAATACTACTTTAACAATGGCAGATGGTGCGTCTGATGCAACCAGAGCGTTTTATCTAAAAATAACCTCTGGCGTAAGTTTGAGTACGACCCGTGAAGTAACGCTTGCTCCAAACACTGTTTCTAAAATGTGGATTATCGAAAACGCTACGAGCGGTGGGCAGTCCATTACTATAAAACAAGGCTCGGGCAGCACGGTTACTATTCCTACCGCAAAGTCTAAAGTTGTTTATACAGACGGAGCAGGGGCAGGAGGAGCAGTAAAGGACGCTTTAGAATATATTAACAATTTTCCGGGTACAGTCACTTCGGTAGCGGGTACGGGAAGTGTTAATGGCATTACTTTATCGGGTACAGTCACCAGTTCGGGAAACCTTACATTAGGCGGAACTTTAGGTAGTGTTAATCTTACATCACAAGTTACCGGTACACTACCTGTCGGTAACGGCGGAACGGGAATTACATCTTTTGGCACGGGAGTAGCGACTTGGATAGGAACACCTTCTAGTGCAAATTTAGCTAGTGCTGTAACGGATGAAACTGGTTCTGGTGCTTTAGTGTTTGCTAATACTCCTACGTTTGTAACACCTGTTTTAGGAACCCCTAACTCGGGTAACCTTTCTAGCTGCACCGCAGACGGTACTGATGAAGTAGGCTTTAGAAACGCTCCTGCGGTGGGAACAAAAACAGGCAGTTATACGCTTGCTGTAGGGGATGTTGGCAAATATGTGCAATGTGGTTCTAGTGGTGCGATTGTAATACCTAACTCTGTTTTTGCAGAAGGCGATGTAATTTCTGTTTTTAACAACACTACGGGTGATGTAACCATAACTTGTACAATCACTACTGCTTATAAGGCAGGAGAAGACTCTGATATTGCTACGGCGACGTTAGCTACTAGAGGGGTTGCAACCATTCTATTTATTAGCGCAACCGTGTGTGTCATTACTGGAAACATATAAGGATAACTTATGTCTGGAATAACATTAATGTTGCTAGGCAATGTTGCCGTAGTACCTGTTGTGCAGGGATATTTAAACACGGTAGGGTGGAATGATTTTCACAGTGGTGCGATTGGAGACAATAGTAGTGTAAATAGGTCTTCTCCAGTACAAGTTGGTTCTTTAAATACTTGGTCAAAAATTGGCGCTGGAACTTTTGTATCTACGTCCATTAAAGTAGATGGTACGATGTGGTATTGGGGCAGAGGAAATAACGGTCAATTAGGTGACGGTCAGAAAATTAAGCGTTCCTCTCCCGTGCAAATAGGCTCGTTAACTACTTGGTTTAGGTCTTCCTCTGGTGCATACGCCTCAATTGCAACTAAAACAGATGGTACGCTTTGGACTTTTGGTACGAGTAATTACGGCCAACTAGGTCGAAACAATACGCTCAATACTTCTTCCCCCGTGCAAGTAGGCTCTTTAACGGATTGGTTACAACCAGTAGGTAGCGTAAGAAGTATGTATTGCGTAAAAACAGATGGTACGCTTTGGTCTTTTGGTGGTAATGCAGACGCTGGCGAACTTGGGATTAACAGCAGAATCAGTCAATCCTCTCCTGTACAAATAGGTTCGTTAACTACTTGGTCGCAAGTATCTAGCCAAGGGGATTCTAATACTGCGGCGGCGGTAAGATCGGACGGTTATCTTTTTACGTGGGGTAGCAATGCCCAAGGTCAACTTGGGATTAATGTTTCTGGCGGCTCCCAATACCGAAGTTCTCCCGTACAGGTAGGTAGCAATGATTGGGCGTCAGTCTCTATGGGTGCTTCTCACTGTATGGCTATTAAAACAAACGGGACGCTTTGGGGGTGGGGAAACGGTGGAAACGGTGAATTGGGTTCGGGAGCTAATGCTAATACTTCTTCTCCGATACAAATAGGCGCGTTAACTGATTGGAAAGAAGTGTCTGCTGGCAAAGCCTATACTATTGCAGTTAGAACAAACGGAACTATGTGGGCTATGGGATGGGGCGATTCGGGTAGATTAGGTCAAAACAATGTAACTTCCTATAATTCTCCCGTACAAATAGGGTCTTTAACAACGTGGCTTAATGTTGTCGCAGGTTCTGGTCACAGCGTAATGTTAAAAGCTATTACATAGAGTAAAGGGCCAGATGAAAAAAATATACTTTTTGTCAGGCTTACCCCGCTCCGGTTCTACGGTATTAGCCGCGTTACTACAGCAGCATCCTGAAATGCACACTACGGCTACTTCGGGTTTGCTGGACATGCTTATGGGTACGTTAAAAGCGAGGGCGGCTTCTTTTGGTCAGCAGTCCAGTACGAAGGACGCTATGGCACAAGAAAAAGAAATGCAGCGGATATTAAAAGCGATTTGTGAAGCTAAGTACGCCGACGTAGACAAGTCTGTGGTGCTTGACAAAGAACGCGGTTGGGCTTCTGAAGTTAATATGCCCACGATACACAACGTGCTTGGATATAAACCAAAGATTATTGCTACTGTACGCAATGTCGAAGATTGTGTTTCTTCTATGGTGCGCGTGGCAAAGCCAAGTAATTTACTTGAGTTTTGTAACACTTCTGAACTTGTCGAGCATATTAAAAAATCGTATCAAACTTTGCTAGGAGCGCATAACGTAGCGCCTGAGTGCATACATTATGTTGAATATGAAGACTTAGTGAGTAAGCCCGAAGAAACTTTGCGTGGGATTGAAAAGTTTTTGGAATTATCTCCGCATACCTACGACGTAAACAACATTGACGCATCAAACTTGCAAGAGAAAGACGAAGAAATTTGGCAAGTAAAAGGTTTACACAACGTCCGTAAGACACTTAAAAAAGCCGACACTTTATCTGCGAAAGACACATTAGGGCATAAATACCGTGAGTTTGTACAACCTCGTTTTTGGCGTGGAGAAGAAACAAGCCGCTTACCCCCGCATCAGCTAGATGTTATGTTGGCGGTAGGTCTAAAAGGTAATTTAAAAGAAGCAGCAAAAATAGGTGACGAGCTTGCAGCTAAAGAACCCTTTAATGATCGCGTTGCTTTTAATCGGGGTTGGTATGAATTACGAAGAGGGAATCTTTTAGAAGGACATAAATTAATTTTCCGTGGTAGACATGAAAGCGTATTTGGTAATCCCCCACCACAAGTGCCTACTCCTATGTGGGATGGCGTAAGTAAAGGCACTGTCTTACTTCATATGGAAGGCGGTTTGGGAGATCAAATACACAGTGCGGGAATGATTCGCTACATAGTTAAAAAAGGCTGTGATGTAATTGTAGCTTGTTCGGGTGATTTGGTTACTTTGTTCAGAGATATATCCGGCGTTAGTGCCGTGGTTGTAACGGAAGCAGCGGGGGGAGTGGTACACGATTTTTGGGTTCCAGCTATGTCGGCGGTTATTCCTTTGCAGCTTCAATACGGGGATGTTGACGGCTCTGCCTATATAGCTAAACCCGGTAAATTCCTCAATAGGAACTATCCGCCCAGTGACAAGAAATTTCGTATTGGACTTAGATGGCAAGGTAACCCTGAGTTTGAACACGAACAACATAGATTGTTTCCTAGTCAGAAGTTGTTTGATGCTGTAAAAGACGTGGACGCAGATTTTATTAGCCTACAGCGTGACGAGGGTGCTGAGAAAAAGCCCAAGTGGGTAAAAGATGTACCGTTAAAGCACTGGGAAGAAACCCGTGTGGCTGTAGCGTCGTGTGACTTAGTAATTACTTCTTGCACTTCTGTAGCCCATCTATCTGCGGCAATGGGGGTAGATACCTGGATAATAGTACCTATTCTTCCTTATTATTTGTGGGCAAAAAAGGGAAGCATTACCGAATGGTACGATAGCGTAAAATTATTTAGGCAAACAACTTTTGAAAACTGGGACAGCCCTTTTGCACAAATACAAAAGCAATTGAATGATTTAGGAGATACAAATGGCAACAGAAACCGGATATTGGTTACGGATAGTAAATGGCGAAGTGAGCGAAGTTTGGAACACTACCCCGCCTAGCAGTCAAAAAGGTTGGATAGAAGCGGTAGAGGTTAAACCAGATATTACACCTAATCGTGAAGTGCTTACTACGCATTCTTTTAATTTAGAAGTTACTCCAGCACAAATTGTGTGGGGTAAAAAAGATATGGAGATAGTTGAACGGCAAGATTCGATAAAGGCAGAAGCAGCAATTACTTACAGGATAGCCGTTGAAACAGAACTGAAAAAAGAAATAGACGACTACCCTACAACTCAGTATGACGCTGCTGCTGTAGCCACCGCGCAAACAGCGTATGAGTCTAAAATAGATGCAGTTAATGCGGCTACCACGCATGATGCCCTAGATGCGCTTTAAAAGGTAATCACTTGAATTTATTTTCTACATACAATTTAACGGTAGATTCAGCGTATATTATTCGGGTCAAAGGGCTTGAGGATTCTGAACGCAAATCCGCAGATTGTGCAGCTTCTTGTGAACAGGTGGGACAACAGTACGAGTATTGGGAGGCTTATAATGGAGTTGAAGGTGAGCTAAAAGCCCCAAGTCACCACAATCCGATTATGGACTGCATAAAAATTATTGATCATTACATGACAAGAGGAGAAGTTGCTTGCGCTCTTTCCCATATTTCATTATGGGCTAAATGCGTAACAGAAGATAAACCGTTGGTAGTGTTAGAACACGATAGCATAATGACCCAACCCTATACACAACACGCAGTCTATAACTCTATTTGTTATTTAGGTAGCCATGAGCAAGTACAACAAGGGTGGGCGGTGTTACCAACGCCTCCCCATGCAAGTGAAGGCCCAAATTATCATTTTATTTGCCGCGCTCATGCTTATGCGATTGATCCAGCCGTAGCCAAAAATATGTTGGCTTACGTGATTAAATACGGGATTACTGGGCCGTTAGATATTTTATTAAGAGCTGATTTATTCCCTATTCATCAAATGGGTGTTTACGCCTACAACAAATGGGATGGTGATAAATTAGATACGACCATCAAAGGGAGGCCACTAGAGGGCCGAAGCACTACCCGCAACGATGACTTAAAGATATGAACGCTCTTATCCCTAAAACAGTACATATGTCGTGGAAAGACAAAAGTATTCTTGAGAGTACAAATCCCTTAGTGGTTGAAGGAGTCAAAAAAGTTATTGAGCTAAACCCAACTTGGCAAGTCACTATTTACGATGACAAAGAAGTAGATGATTATTTAAAAGACCAATTAGAGCCACAGCATTATGACTTGATCAAAGATAAACACATAGTACAAAAAACAGACCTTTGGCGTTTGGTCAAATTGTTTATTGAAGGCGGTGTTTACATGGACATAGACCGGTTCTGTGACACTAGCTTTGATGATTTACTGGAAGAAAATGTTAAGTGGGTTTTACCTGTGTGCAGAAATTACGATTTTTCGCATGATTTTATGATGACAACACCTGAAAACCCTGTGTACAACTACGCCGCTTCTTTATATGTACAAAGGTTAATAGAAGGGCATGATAATATTTATTTTTTGGGTCCACAGACCTACATGAATGCAATCACTAGAGTTTTATACGGGGAAATGATTGATCCAGACCCCGCTCCAGAAGTATTTGAAAAAATTAAAAAAATTGTAAATACTAGTGGTTCTATAAAAACACCCGAAGAAAATCCGCCTTATGATACGGTTATTTATAAAAAAGCCGGTCTTGATTTAGATTGGGAGGCTGAAAAACGTAAGTTGTACAAAGAGTTTGACTTAAAACATTGGACCGGTGATTGGTAATGATAGGTGAAATTGCTATAGCTTTAAAAGCTCTAGATAGTGCCTATACTATTTGTAGAGATGTTGTTGGAAAAACTAAGGATGTTAATGATTGGGCAGGAGCAGTAAACAATTTTCTTTTTGCTAAATCAAAAGTAGATGAGCATATAAAGAAAGCTGAAACAGAAGGAAAGGAAGGTTTGTTTGAAGGTTCGGCTTTGCAAGAGGCTATGTCCATTAGGCAGCAGAAAGATCAACACGAGGCTATGATGTCTCGGATCGGTAGAGCATATTCTGACGCTGGTAAAAGCCATGTATGGGGGCAGATCAAGGTCGATGCGATACGAATACAAAGGCAAAGAGATGCCAAAGCAAAAAAAGCTGCACAAAAAGCTGCACAGGAAGTGGATTCAGATGCTTTGTTACTTAGGCAATTAGGAATGGTTTTTCTTTGTATGTTTGGGGCGGTTGTTGTTATCGCTGGAATAGCTTTTTTAATATTTGGAGTGGGCGCAGCATAAATGCCGTTAACTAAATTACAATTTAGACCGGGCGTAAACAGGGAAACTACCTCGTATACTAACGAAGGAGGTTGGTTCGATTCCGACAAAGTAAGGTTTCGCTTCGGGTTGCCTGAAAAAATAGGGGGTTGGGCTAAAACATCTATTTATAGCTTCCTAGGTATTTGTCGGGCCTTGCATACGTGGGTAACGCTAGGCGGCTCAAAGCTTACGGGCGTAGGCACTTCTCAAAAGTATTACATTAACGAAGGGGGGCAGTATTATGATATTACTCCTTTGCGAGCTACCACCGCAGCCGGAGATGTAACTTTTGCAGCGGTAAACACAGAATCTACGCTAACGGTTACCGACGCTTCTCACGGGGCAGTCGTCAATGACTTTGTAACTTTTTCGGGAGCGGCAACACTGGGCGGGACGATTACCGCCGGGGTTTTAAATCAAGAATATCAAATTACCGAAATAGTCGATGACAGTAATTACAAGATTCAAGCCCGTGTTGCGGGAACCACTATTCAAGATATTACCGTTGACGGTCAGGTTACTCCCACACTTGTGGCAGCAAACGGGTCCGACACTGGTAACGGTGGCGCTTCGGTAGTAGGCAAGTATCAAATTAACACAGGGCTAACTTTAGCCGTAGCCGGAACAGGTTGGGGCGCAGGGACGTGGGGAAGAAGCACTTGGGGGTCTGGGGTTACGGCGACCACTACTAACGAACTTCGCGTGTTCACACAGGACAACTTTGGTGAAGACCTTATTTTTAATGTGCGTGACGGCAATATTTATTATTGGGATGTCAGTGCTTACACTTTGGGCACTGATCGCGCTGTCCCCATATCTACCCTAGGCACAGATACCACGACGCCTACTGTCGCCAAACAAGTGTTAGTCAGTGACCGAGATCGTCACGTAGTCGTATTTGGGTGCGATTCCGAAACAAGTCCCGGTGTACAGGACCCTTTGCTCATACGCTTCAGCAGTCAAGAGTCTTTGACCACATGGGCGGCGACTGTAGAAAACACAGCCGGTGATTTAAGAGTTGGCGTAGGTTCAGAGATTGTCTGCGCGGTAGAGACAAGACAGCAGCTACTGGTGTTTACAGACGTGTCGCTTCACGCCATGCAATTTCTTGGACCGCCGTTCACCTTTGGTATTGACCAAATATCCGAAAACACCACTATTGCGGGACCGCTTGCTGCCAAGGCCGTAGACGATATGGTGTTCTGGATGGGCGTTGAAGAGTTCTATATTTACACCGGACAAGTTCAAAAACTGCCTTGCACGGTTCGCTCGTACATTTTTAATGACTTTAACCTATCGCAAAAAGAATTAGTGACGGCTGCACTAAATAGTTCGTTTGGAGAAATCTGGTGGTTTTACCCGTCTAACGATGCAACTGAGATCGACAAATACGTGATTTACAACTACGAAGAAAAAGTTTGGTCCTTCGGTAGTCTGGTTAGAACTTTCTGGTTAGATCGTGGGGTTAACGATTTCCCAGTTGCGGCGAGTACAGATGGTTACTTGTACAACCAAGAGTCCGGGTTAAATGACGGCAGCACGTCTCCGGCCTCCCCTATTACAAGTTTTATAGAAAGCAGCCAGTTAAGCATTGGCGAGGGCGAAGACTTTGTGTTCTTGACGCGGTTAATCCCAGACGTGACGTTTGAGGCGTCTACCGATTCGGAAGCTAGTCTTAACATGACCCTTCAGACACGGAACTATCCTGGTGGAAACTATTTGCAGACCAACGCCTCGGCGGTCACGCAGACTGCTACAACGCCCGTGGAACAATTTACAACCGAAACTTACATTAGGCTGCGCGGCAGATCGTTTGCGCTTAAAGTAGACTCCAACACCGCTGACATACAATGGCGCTTGGGCAGTCCTCGGGTGGAAGTCCGCCCTGATGGGAGAAGGTAGTGGCCGAAGAAACTCATGAAGCGTTAATGAGTAGGTTGTACCCTATGGGTTTGGAGGAGGCTCGAAAAGCCTCTCAAGAGTTTGCAGATCAGGAAATGATGGCCGACGTTTATCGACGAACGGACCCTTTGGTAAACCCTTCGGGTGAGCTAGGAATACTTCCCTACATAGGGGCAACGCGCCCTTCAACTTACGAAGAAGGCCCAGCAAAATATAAAACGCTGGTAGTTGGCCCTACTACACCGCATCATTCTGGAATAGCGGCAGTGTACTATGGAAAAGGAAATCCGGTTAACGAAGAAAACGAAGTTGTAAAAAGTACCGGATACGATTTGCCTTCTCAGGCTTTAATAGAACAAGGATTTTCCCCTCTTAAACCCGAAGAAATATACTTACAACAGTTTACACCGGATTACTTAGACGCTCGTATACAAACGGAAAAAAGGAAAGGGGTACAACCCGCCGATCTCGAAGAAAGACGAGCAGACCCTGTTTTTAAAGACCCTGCCGCTACTCTTTTACACGAATTTTTTCATCGAGCAGTGGATAGCCCTTGGTACCCTGAATTTCAAAAATTTACCGAAGAAAATTTATCGATGGATGATGTTGAAGCGGTAAACTTTCCTAAACAAAGCCGTGCTAACAATGAAAATATGGCGGACACTATTGACGAAGCCGCTCGTAGCAATTCGGAAGCATCTCCATATAATAAACAACGATTAAAACGAATAGATGGGGCTTTACGGGAATTTTTTACTCCCGAACGACAAGAAATTTATGGAGTTCGTTTACCCTTACAAGCTTCCCAACCCGAAAAAGAAACGGGGTTAATGGATATTTTTACAACAATTTCTGCATTTATACCCAGTAAGATAAAAGAGTTGTTTAAAACAAAAACAAATGAAGATTATTTTAGGTCGTCAAACCCTATGGCTGACGGTGGGCCTGTGTTGGCTGATCCCTACGTTCCTGGTTTAGCAGCAGCCCGTTCGGTATACGATCAAGGCATTGCTCCTTTAGCTCAAAAAGTTCAAGGTTTTCTTAAAGGCACTGCGGGATTGCCCGGTACGGTAAAAGACTATGCGTTGGAAACGATACAAAGCGAAGGCGGTCCAACGACTAAAGTAATGGCGGATCTTTTGACGTTAGGTCAAGGAATGAGGCAAGGACTTCAAGACGATCCTTTGCGATTCATGGCCGAAATGAATCCTTTAGTGGGTGGAGCTTCTGACCTTTTTGAGACAAATCAAGTATTGAACTTAGCACAAACCGCAGAAGAGTCAGGAGATTTGGAAAAAGCACAGACGTTACGGGAACTTGCTAACACTATTGTGTTAATGGGAATGGTGCCCGGTGGTCCTCCTGCAAAGAAAACTTTGGAACAAAAATTAAAAGACATGGAAGAAAAACGACGCAAGCTTACAGAAGAAACCGGCTTGCCTTATGTGCCTAGCAATAAACCTGATCCCGGCGAAGGCAGAAGAATAGACATTAATGAGTCTCCACAGGACACCGCATTAAGAAAAGAACTAGAAGACAAAAGACTTGCTGATATTGAGCTTAACAGAAGCCCCACAGCACGGGCGGCACGGGCCACGGAACAGGGTTGGTCTGATGAGCCTTTATACCACGGGACCGCAGCCAACATCGAAGAATTCGATCCTTCTTTGGCCGGAAGTACCACTAACTCCAGCAGTGCTAAATTAGGTACATGGCTTACTTCCGATCCTACCGTAGCTAGTGGCTATGCTAGGTTTGCTGGGGAAGATGTGCCTATCTCCAGACTTATCGACGAAGCCACTTTGGCCGAAAAGGCTGGTAACTTTGATCTACACGAGCAAATTATGAGCGAAGCGGAACGCCTTGAATTGAGTGGAGAATTGGTAGGGGCCGGAGGCCAAAATGTTATGCCCTTGCGCGTTCGAGGGAACCTCATGGAGATGGATGCAGAAGGGCAAACTTTTGGTGAGCTTACAGATGGGCAATTAATGCGATGGGCCACAGAAGCTAAAAAACAAGGGTATGACGGTTTAAAAGTAAAGAATTTTTCGGATAACCCGGATTGGGGCAACTATAGGGCGGCGGATCATTATTTAATATTTGAACCAAAAAACATTCGTTCAGTTAACGCCGATTTTGACCCCGCGAGGATGCACGAGGCAGATTTGCAAGCCGGTATAGCTTCATTAGGAGCAAGAGAGGGTATGGCCTAATGAGTACCCGCAAGGTCGTAAGGCCGTTATTTCCGCAAGCTCCGGCTGATTACAGCCAGAACTACACCGCCGAGGTGGTTAGAGCGTTCTCTGTGTTTCTTCAACAGGTGCAGAATCCCGGCGATCTACGGGCCACGACCCTTACACTGACGAATTTACAAGAAAATAACCAAGGCTTAGAAATAGGCGCAGTGTTCCAAGTTAACGGAGTTCTGCACATTACGTTAGCGAATCAAGCCTACCTAGCGGGCACGTCGGCTACGACGGCAGTTGGGCAGGTAACGGTGACCGTATGAGAAGTGACAATATCTCTACTTTGAGCAATAATAGACAGAATAATAACGGAGTTTCCCTGTGAACGATTTCGTGCGTCCAGAATCAATGCAAGTCCCTGAAGGGGGCCTAGCTTCTTTTCTTACGGCAACGACCGGAGATTGGGCAGACACCGACGAAAAAGTCCCTACAAGTGGCATTGGTGGTGTTAAAGCGGTAGCTGATCACCTTGCTGAATACGGGCGTTATGAAGATACCTACATGGTCCACGCGGCACAGGGCGAGACAGTCGTTCCGATGGCTGTGTTTGACGAAAATCCCCGATTAAAAGCTTCTTTGTTTGCTCAAATGCGGGCGATGGGCATTGACCCAGAGCAATACGTGGTGGGCAGCGAGTTTAATTCTATTAATCCGGTAACGGGCCAGCCTGAGTTTTTTCTCAAAAAACTGTTTAAAGGACTTAAAAAAGCGGTTAAGAAAGTTATCAAGGTTATTAAGAAAGTAGCGCCGATTGCTTTGTCTATTGGTTTATCTTTCACCCCCCTCGGTGCGATAGCCGGTTCTGCGCTTGGTAGCGGCATAGGCACATTGATTCAAGGTGGAAATCTCAAGGATGCGCTCAAAGCGGGTGCAATAGGTGGATTAACCGCCGGATTGTTTAAAGGTGTAGCTGGTGGTTTGCGAGGAATGAAAGCTGGGCAAGGTTTTGGTACGGGCTTTAGAGCCGGTGTTGGTTCTGGATTACCGGGCGGGACTCCTTACACTCCATCGGGACTTCCCGATGTGGTCGAGTCTCAAGGCGTAGCGGGTCCGGCAGCTTCTCCTACTATTAATGTAGATACTTTAGCTACGCAACCTAGTGCCGCCACAAATTTAGGACGTATAAGTGGAACAAGCGCACCCTCTGGTTTTGCTTCCCCTGTTTCTGCCCCTGATCCAAGCATCATGGACTTTCAAGGCACGGCCTCCGGTTCTGGTACTGCGGCTAATCAGGCACTTCAAGGAGGCGATGCTTTTATTTCTAAAGGATTACAGACCACTCCTCCGCCTCCTCCTGGACCATCAACTACTCCAATGGGGCTTAAAAATCCTTTGGGAGATGCTGCGAGTCAAACAACAACGGCCTCTAATGTTGCTACAGATGCCTTAACCCAATCTGCACCAACCATTAGCTCTACATTAGATACAGATATGGGTAATTTTAATATTAACCCACAGTCATCAACTGCTGGTTTTAAAAGCTCCGTACCTCCACCTCAATCTTTTGAACAGATAGCAGGACAAGCTACACCAACCATTCCTTCTACTGACGCGGCAATGGCAGAGCTTAAACCACCGGGATTTTTCGAGTCGGTTAAAGATATGTTTGTAGACACTGGATCGGGTAAGAATTTTTTTGAAGCAGGGAAAGATGCTTTTTTTCCTACCAATGTTAATGCTCAAGATATTGTGGCAGAACGCTTAGGTTTGGATTCAGGGGCTTCCTTATCGGAACTTCATCAAGCAGCGGGCAGTGAAGCGGTCTATAAAGGCATGGTAGATGAAGCTAAAAAGAATTTAGTTTACGAAATGACTACTAAATCGGGTTATAACCCCGGTTTAATACGCAAATACGGACCTTTAGCCGCAGCGGGCACAGGCATTTTAGCGTTAACGACTGACGGAGAAGAAGAAATGGGAGAATCCATCGATCCGTTTGGGCAAGATTTTAAGACAGGATCGGACCTTTTCCGAGAAAATCCCGGCAAATACAGCTTGTTCCCCCAATTTTATAACAATTATAACTATGCACACGGCGGCAACGTCGAAGAGTTTCCTCGTAGAGACGGTGCAATAGCTGGGCCGGGTACAGGAACTTCAGACGACATCCCTGCCATGCTATCCGATGGTGAGTTTGTAATGACCGCTCAAGCTGTTCGCGGAGCAGGAAACGGCGACAGGAAACGTGGAGTTAGAAAAATGTATGAAGTGATGCGAACTTTTGAAGGAGTAGCATAATCGTGGCAACCGAAACGCAAGTACAGATTGTACGCGAAGATCCTGAGATAGAACAACGGCGGATAGACCTTCTTGATGACGCACGTAACTTAGCTCAAGCCCGTATACAAGCGGGAATTAACGATCCTTCCACTGTCGTTCCTAATTATGAAGTTGCTCAGTTGTCGGGTTTGGAGAACATGGCAGCCGATCTGGGGCAAGCGGGAATTGGAGCTTACACTCCTTATCTGCAAGGCGCTGCTAATCAGATGGGAGCAGCACAAGGCTTACTAGCCAATGCCGCTGTGCCTACATTGGGACAAGGACAACAGTACATACAAGAAGCGGGTCGGTTAGCTCAACAGCTACGTGAGATTCCTTATCAGTATCAAACGGCTGCGGGCGAGGGGCTACTTGCCAGTGCCGGGACGTTTGATCCTTCGGCACAAAGAATGGGGCCAATGGACCCTCAAGTGCAACGGCAAATGGAACAACTTGCCGTGCAGGGACAGGGGTTGACCCCCGGTTCTCCAGAAGAAATGCAGCTACGGCAGCAGTATCAAGCACTAGAACAAAGCCAGATGCAAAACCCTGTAGATCGTTTTATGAACCCTTTCCAAGAGCAAGTGGTTCAGCAGACGATGGACGACATTGCTTCTCAAGGGCAACTTCAACAGCAACAAGCCAGAGCCAACGCGGTATCAAGCGGTGCGTTTGGCGGGGCACGATCCGGTATTATGGAGTCGGAACTGGCTAAAAATATGCTGAGAGAGCAAGGCAGAGCCGCAGGAAACCTACGCACACAAGGGTTTGAGTCTGCACGGAACGCGGCACAACAGGCGTTTGAGAACACGCAGCAACGTCGTTTGGCGGCGTCTCAAGGGATTGGCAATCTAGGGATTAATTACGGGCAGCTTAGTCAGGGTGACATTAATCAGATGCAAGGCATTGGACAGGGGCTTGGTTCTCTTGCAGGACAGTACGCGGGCCTCGGGTCACAAGTCGCTAACCTTGGTTTACAGCAAGCAGGTTTAGGTGAGATGGCACAGCGATCTAATATTACCGACATCCAAACACTAGCTTCACTGGGAGCCATGCAGCGCGGTCAGCAGCAAGCAGGGCTTGATGCAGCTAGGCGTACTAATGTAGAGCGTCTCGCGCAACCTTATCAGCAGATCGGGTTTATGTCGGACATTTATAGAGGTACACCAACGAGTCAGGCAACTACGACACAAGTTGACTCACCTTCTCCATCCACGACCCAACAGGTTCTTGGACTAGGTATTGCGGGCCTGGGAGCAATAGGTGGAGCTAGAGCAATGGGAGGTTTAAGTTTCTGATGAGCGTATTAAACAGACCAATGTTTATGAATAAAGGCGGTTTGATGCGTCATGACGAGCGCACCATCCGTAATGTTGACGACGAGATTTACCGAATTGCACCGAGAACACACGGTAGTGGCGCGGGACGGATTGATGCGCGGGAAGAATATGCCCGTGATCTGCGAGAAAAAGATTATTTACGCGCTCAAATGAATCGTTTGGCAAATGGCGGCCAACCTATGCCCATGATGGACCCGGCAATGATGCCTATGGCTCCTCCTCCAGAAGCTCAAGTTCAAATGACAGAAGATGCAGCAGCCCAACAAGGCGAGATGTTAGGTGCTGAATATTTAGAAGGGATGATGACAGGTATTGATTCTGCTGAAAGCACAGAAGAATTAATAGATGCGATTCGCGGGGACGACAAGACGCTACAAGCCCGTTACGACGAGCTTGCTGATTTTGTTGGAGAGGATGATGCTTCGGCTACTCCTGAATCTGTCTTAACACTTGTTCAGCCTACTATTATGATGACAGAACAGGGAGCGATGGACTCGGGCATTGGCGAGTTGATGCAAGGCATTTCTGGCGAGGTAGAAATGGAAACCGAGATGGGCGCACCAACGCCTATGGGCCAAGGTGTTGGCGAGTTAATGATGGCGGAGTCGGTTGTACCTGAAATGAATCAGGGTGGACCTGTCCCTGTGCAATATTTCCAAGAAGCCGGAGAAGCTGTTTCTCCTTCTACTGCTACTGCTCGTCAACAAAGTTTAAGCAACCGTATGCAAAATTATGAGGCTTTGTATGCCGATGCTTTAGGTTTTGGTCCTCAAGATGAAAAGTTAGCTCAATTACAAATATACACCGACATTGCTAACCGAGGGTTGGCATTAGCCGGTGGAGTCAATCCTAATACCGGCCAACCCATGACCGGCAACACTCTTGCTCAGATATCTCAAGCGGCACAAGGTTTGCCTCAAGCTTTTGTTCAGGCGGGCGCTCAAAAACGAGGT
>TARA_R110002072_G_scaffold4764_2_pt1 | contig 20700 bp, 15 predicted proteins | sample TARA_R110002072 | Tara Oceans TARA_R110002072 (sample SAMEA4397118) | marine metagenome | biome: Polar Biome; feature: [SRF] surface water layer (ENVO:00010504); material: water (ENVO:00002006), including particulate matter (ENVO:01000060) such as... | depth 5 m | reverse complement strand
GGATTATCGCCCCAACTACACAGATCAGGCCATCGATATAGTAGCGCGCACAATGCAATCAGATATTGAGCTGCTCGGTTACAGTTATTGATTGTGTAACTAAGACTTCAGCGGGCTATCTGACGGATCCAGCAGCGTCAGTTTGTCGAACAGATTTTCTGCGACTGACAGACCCACAATGTAAACCATGCGCTCTGTTACTTCACCTTCGGCATGAATGGCTCCCGCGGGAATGACGAGTTTGTCGCCTGGCCCTAGCGGCAGGCGTTTGCCGTTTTCATCAAGCACGTAACTACTGCCAGATAACACGTAACCGCAGTTGTCTACATCGTGCCAGTGCAGTGGTAGTTCATCCATACGATCAGAGACGTAAGTCGTGGGCCAGAAATCCAGCTTGTCGATATCTGCAAGTACTTCAGATTTGGTGGTAAAGAAGTTATGGATGACGCGCATAGGTCCCGGTTCAAGTGCCATATAGCGTTACACCTTATTCTATTTGCTCATTTAATCTGACGTCGAGACTGGATTGCGGGTGTGCCACATTAGCCAGAAGAAACCGCCGAATCCGGCCAGCGCAGACGCGATTAAAATACCGGTCTTGGCCATCAGCAGGTCTTGCGCCGAGTTGGCAAAACCCAGGTCAGCGATGAAGATTGACATCGTAAATCCGATGCCGCCGAGTAGGCCTACACCCACAATGTGGTTCATATTCAATCCACTGGGCAAGCTGGCCCAGCCCAACTTGACGGTAAGCCAGGTCATGCCGGCGATACCCACAGGTTTGCCAAATAGTAGCCCCGCCACTACCCCCAGGGCAATTGGATGCTGGAAATACTGCGTGACACTGGTGAAGTCCACGGGAATGCCGGCATTGGCCAGGGCAAATATTGGAATCACCAGATAGGCGACAGGCAGATGCAGTGCATGTTCAATACGTTGTGCTGGGGCTTGCACTAGTTGTACACCATCACCCAGAGAGGTTACCAGGGAGCGCAGTCGATTGTTGTGAATGATGTCTGAGTTTTCCTCCACCGCTTCACGCATTTGCGCTGCATTATCCGTCACCCGATCAATGAATTGTCGTGGCTTGAACTTGGGCCGAATGGGGATGACAAACGCCACCACAATACCTGCAATAGTGGCATGGATGCCGCTGGCCAACATCGCCGCCCACAGTAGTATACCAACCGCCGCATAGGGGAGTGGGCGACGGATGCCGCCCAGGTTCAGTGCCATTAACAGCATGGTGCACGCTCCGGCATAGATCAAAGCCTGCAAGTTAATTGACTCCGTGTAGAATAGGGCGATGACCGCAACCGCGCCTAGGTCATCAACGATGGCCAGCGCAATGAGAAACGTAACCAGTGTTTTAGGGATTCGATTGCCGAGCAAACTCAATGCGCCAATAGCGAAGGCGATATCCGTCGCCATGGGAATGCCCCAGCCACCGGTTCCCGAGCCTGACGTATTAAAAACAACATAGAAAAGTGCCGGTACCACCATCCCGCCGATCGCAGCCATGATGGGCAGCAGCGCCTGCTTGGGTGAAGATAGCTCTCCCACCATAAGCTCGCGTTTCAGCTCCAGACCCATGATGAAAAAGAACATTGCCATTAGGGCTTCGTTAATCCAGTGGTGAATCGACAGAGAAAACGCCGCTCCGCCCATACTCAGGGCAATGTCGGTATGCAGGAAATGCTCGTACCGTTCGTGCAGTGGACTGTTAGCGATGACCAGCGCGATAACCGCGCAAACCATTAGCAGAACACCACTGGTGGTCTGCCGGTGAATAAATTCGTCCAGTGGCGTCAGTATTCGATTAAACGACTTTTCCCAGGGGGCGTTGTAGATTTCCTTACCGATGGGCATGGGGTAGCTGCCTTTGTTGTTTGAAAGATGTCATCACTGGGTTTCCAGGAAAGGGCCGTCCACACACAAACGACGACCATCGGGTGTCGCGCAGGAGCCGCAAATACCCACACCGCACTTGGTTAGATAATCAATGGCGCTATAAATCTGCTGCGGGCTACAAAATTCCCGTTGCACGGCGATAGCGGCGTGCACCATCGGTTGGGGACCGCAGTTGTAAAATAACAGTTTTTCTCGTTCCTGCTCGCTCATTGCCTGCAGGCGTTCTCGCAACAGCTCGGTGATGACACCGTGGAAACCGGCACTGCCATCGTCAGTGGCCACGTGTACCTTGGCGACCTGGCGACACTCATCAAGATAGTACAAGCGTTTGGCGGTGCGCGCACCGGTAAACACCTCTGCGTTGCCAAAATCACGAGCTAACTGGTACACGGCCGCAAGACCTGTACCACCAGCCACGGCCATGATTTTCGCGTCTTCAGCGGGCGCCACGGGTATGCCGTGGGGTCCGCGCACATAGGCGACGCTGCCGGGCGGTAACTCCATTAAAGCGTGGGTGAAATGTCCGACATCGATCACCACCAGAGAGAACGGATCATCGGTCAGCGCTGAAAACGGCTTTTCTCCCAGACCGGGTATCCATAGAAAGATGAATTCGCCTGCCTGGATATTAATTTTTCGGTCAAAGGTCAAAAGGCAAATGTCGTCGCATACCGTCTCGTTTTTTACCAGAGTCACCGGGCGGAAATTCATATCTATATCGTAACGAATCTGCGATTCAGCACGATTGGCGCTGCTGTCGAGGTCATTGCTCAGAGTTTGGAAGTAGTGGGCGATTTCATCGGTGGTGAGTCCGGTGAGGGAAGAGCCCACGCCGATAACTGCAGCGCCGGCATCAAGGTATGCTCGCACATCGTCAGCACTGCTGACACCGCCGCAAGCTATGATGGGTGCGTCTGTAACTGCCGCCACCTCGCGTACGCATTTCAGGCCGATGGGCAAAACACCCTTGCCGGACATGCCGCCCGCGCCGTTGCTCAGTACGGGTTGTCCGTGAGCGGACGTGTATCCGGGCCCCACAGTATTGATTGCACACACACCGTCGGCGCCGCCGGCAATGGCGGCCTGCGCAATGGTTGCGATATCGTCAGTGTTGGGCGTGAGTTTTGGGATGACCGGAATATCAACCACCGCTTTGACAGCGGCGGTGATTTCCCGGACCAGGTCAGGGTCCTGTCCCATCGCCATGCCATAGCCGCTGGCGTGCGGGCAGGAGAGATTTAGCTCCAGCCCGTCCGAAACTGGCGCCAGAATTTTTGCTACTGCGACAAACTCCTCGATACTGCCACCAAAAATAGAGGTGAGTAGGAAGCGGTCTGCCGGAATCGATAGTGCGCCCAAAAGCTCAAGCGAGGCATGAGCACCGGGGTTGGTCAGGCCAACCGCGTTGACGAAGCAGCCTGGAGCGTACTGGCTGTAAATCGGCTCGCGGTTACCTTCGCGTGGCTCCAGGCCGATGCTCTTTGTTGTTATGACGCCTACTTGTGGCACGTGATCGAAGAAATACTGGATGATAGACGTTGCGGTAGTGACGATGCCCGAGGGAATAGTGAAGGGGCCGGACAGGGTTTTACCGAGAAATTCAGTGTTCAAGATCGGGCTCGCGCGTTAATTAAGTGAGCGTGTCACAAAGAGTCGTGCAATTATACTGGTTTGCGGGTGCGTAGACGAATACGGATTTCGTATACTGTGGGGGTAGTGCCGGGATAGCGGCGCCTCTAGGGGTGCCCCGCGGCGTCAGCCAGCAGCTTGAAAAAGAATTCCCCGCTTTTGGTTATTTTGAGTTCGTAACATCCCGTCATGATTGTTTTCGTGTGTTGAATGTCTAAGGGTTGCCGGATAAACCGGGAAATATTGGGAGTGGCGTGGGATCGCGCGGTTTCCAGTGTCCAATAGAATACCCCGTTAAGTGCCGCAGAAGGTTTGATTGACCACCTGCTCGGGTTCCGGTGGGGTGGCGTAAAGGGCGCGGTCCGCGCTGTATTGGTGCGGATTCTCTAAAACTTCGACAAGCTGGTGAAATACGTCGAGGTCGTCTCTGTCAGTTGCCGCTGCGATAGCGGCCTCCACAAGGTGATTGCGCGGGATAAAAACCGGGTTGGCACGGTACATCTGGGCCTGTCGTTCAGCGCTTGATTGGGAATCTTGTGTCAATCGCTCGCGCCAGCGTTCCAGCCAGGGTTGCATGCTGTCTGGAAATTCAAAGAGTCCAGCAACACTACTGGCCCCCTCGTTGCTATTATCCGCAAGGTCGGCCAGCCGACGAAAAACGAGTGTAAAGTCCAGTTTTTGCTCTGCCATCAGTTGCCATAGATCTTCCACCAGGGAGGTGTCCGGTTCGCCAATCGCTTGCAGACCTAGCTTGCGGGCCATGCCCTGCGTATTGGCCTTAAGAAATTGGTTGGGAAAAGTATCGATAGCTGTCTGCGCCAGGGCGACCGCCTCTTCTGGGTCGTCATGCATGATCGGTAGCAGAGCCTGCGCCAGTTGCGAGAGATTCCAGTGCGCAATCGACGGTTGATTCCGGTAAGCATAGCGTCCACCGTGGTCTATCGAGCTGTACACTTGGTCAGGATTGAACTGGTCCATAAATGCGCAGGGCCCGTAGTCGACAGTCTCACCACAGACGAGCATATTATCGGTGTTCATCACACCGTGAATGAACCCCAACAGCTGCCACTGGGCGATTAGGTATGCCTGTCGGGAAATCACGCCCTCAAGTATTGCCAATACGGGATTGTCGCTGCTTTGAGCATCCCTATAGTGACGCGCAATCACATGGTCGGCTAACAGTTGCAGTGCCTCCTTATCCCGCTGCGCGGCAAAATATTGGAATGTGCCAATGCGGATATGGCTACTGGCTACTCGAGCCAATACTGCACCCGGTAGAAAGCGCTCCCGTTGGACGAACTCCCCGGTAGATGCTGCCGCGAGCGCCCGCGTGGTGGGAACGCCTAGGCGATGCATGGCCTCACTGAGCATATACTCACGCAACACGGGTCCGATCCCGGAGCGGCCATCACCGCCGCGCGAGTAGCGAGTGGGTCCGGATCCTTTGAGTTGCAGATCAAATCGGCTGCCATCCGGGGTCAGCACCTCGCCCAGCAGGACGGCCCGGCCATCGCCCAACTGCGGGTTGTAACCACCAAACTGATGTCCAGCGTACACGGTGGCGATGGGCTCGGATCCCGCAACCGTGGTATTGCCAGCCACAAGCTGTGTGCCCGCATCGCCTGCCAGCCAGTCGGCATCGATTCCCAGTTCGGTCGCGAGGGCACGGTTGACCCGTATCGGGCTCGGCTCGGCCACGGGTGCCGGTGGCTGTTGAGAGTGAAACCGCTCAGGTAGGCGCGCATAGCTGTTGTCGAAGGAAATTGAGTCCATTCGTTGGAGTCCTCAGGATTGGCTATTTAGTTACCGGGCAGTGTGGCGTCCCAGCAAACATGGTGGCAGAGCATAGATCATGCACCCACATCCGGATATATTCCAGTGTGAACAAGCGGCGTCGATTGACTGCGCCGCCCTTCAGTGGCTTGATACTACCCCGGCAAACGGAAGCTTTTAGCAAGGAAAGACGTGATGGCGAATAAAACCTGGGACACACTGATTCAGAATGCACTGGTATTTGACGGTACTGGAACTGAACCTCGGGAGCAGGATATCGCCATTGCTGGCGGGCGTATCGCCGCTCGGGGCACGAGGCTGCCAGCCAAGGAGGCGGTGCGGGTCATCGACGGCGAGGGCAAGTGGCTGATGCCCGGCCTGTTAGACATTCATACTCACCTTGATCTGGAAGTCGATTTGGAGCCGGGACTGCCCGAAGTGGTCAGGCACGGGACCACCACCGTGCTGGTGGGTAATTGCAGCCTGGGCACGTGCTTTGGTCGCCAACAAAGCGGTGATCAGAACCCTATCGTCGATTGCTTTACCCGGGTAGAGAACATTCCCAAAACGGTGCTCCGCCAGTGTGTGGAAGCAGTGGAATGGGACAACACCGGCGACTACCTGGATCATTTTGAAAACATTCCTTTGGGACCCAATATCGGCGCGTTTATTCCTCACTCAATGCTCAGAGTAGAGGTGATGGGCCTCGCCGACAGCGTGAGTCGCGACCCGACCGAGGAAGAGTTGACGCGCATGGAACAGCTGCTGGAGCAGGGTATGGCCCAGGGCTATCTGGGTATGAGTACGGATGGCTTGCCCTTCCATTATCTTGCCACTGAGCCTCATACGGCCAAGCGTATTCCCACACAGTTCGCCAGTTTTGGTGAAATGAAGCGTCTGCTCAAGGTGCTGCGAAAATATGATCGGGTATGGCAGACCACGCCTATTATTGAAAATCGCCTCAAGGCCTTCCTTTATTTTATGCTTTCCAGTGGTCGGCTGTTTGGCAAAACACTGAAAACCTCTGCACTGTCGGTAATGGAATTCGTCCTGATGCCCGAAGCGCATAAAGGCTTCCTCGGGTTTGCCGCCCTGCTCAACAGCCGTGTGTTTAAGGGTGACATACACTTCCAGGCGCTGGGCACCAATTTCCGTATTTGGTCGGATGGCATTGTCTCGCCGCTTTATGAGGAACTGGAAACGACCTGCGAGTTGATTGCCAAGGAATATGAAGATGTTGAAGGCCGTATGGCGCTGCTTAATAACCCGGACTTTGCCCGTCGCTTCCGAGAAGATTGGCACTACGGTCGTCGTGGCCGCAATTTGGCGCACCTTAAAACCAAGCTGGGCGCCCCGGAAAATCTTGTGATTCGCGACTTGCACCTGATGATCTTCGACGGTGCACCGGTCGTCGATTGGGAGGGCGAAAGTATGCAGGCTGTTTTTGATCGCGTGGAACGCTTTCAGTATGGCGCGCAGGGAGCCGCGCGGTCAGACGAAGAGCGCGCCGCCTTTGAGCTGTTTCCGCGGCCCATTCGAGATGATGCCGAGTTCATGCTGCATATGATGCGCACCTACGATAAAGACTTCCGCTTTTGGGTAGATGTGGGCAATGTTGGCAATAAGGCCACGCTCGATCTACTACTGTACAAGCACGCAATGCCCGGTTTTAACGACTCCGGCGCGCACATTACAAACATGGCTTTTTTCGATGCGAACCTGATGTCGCTGAAGTTGGCCCAGGCGCAATCGCTGGAAACAGTAAGCACTATGGTCAAGCGACTGACCCGTGAGCCGGCGGAATTTTTCGGCCTGAATGTGGGTACGCTGGAGATCGGTGCACAGGCAGATGTCGTGCTCGTGGATCCGGAGGTGTTAAAGACTTGGGACTCGAACGACACGCGGGTGCTGGAGTACCGCGAACTGTTCAAACACAAGCAGATGCTCAATCGACCAGAGGGCGTCGTCACCTCGGTTCTGATCAACGGGGAGCCAGTGTGGCAGGACGGTGCAGTGACAAGCGCGCTGGGTGGGGAGCGATTGGGCAGAGCACTGCGTGCTGCCTGATGTCGCTCAGGCAGATTTGTTTGTGCGTTTGCGGGTAAGTAAGCGAAAAACCCAGAACCCGAGTCCGATGCATGCGAACGCAATCAAAAAAAGTCTTTCGTAGTGTTGGATATAAGGGAGCGCCGCTTCAAAGGCGGTCCCGAATGTGTAGCCCAGGCCACCGACAACGACGGCCCAGACAAACGCACCAATCATGTCGAGAAGAAAGAACTTAATGGGGGATATTTTGGCGGCGCCTACTAAAAATGGGGTTACGGTGCGAATGCCATACAGAAACCTCGAACCCAGAATCAGTAATGTTTGGTTTCTTTCTAGCATTTCGAGCACTTTTGCTGATTTGGCTTTCCAGCGTGGCCGCTTGTCGAGAAATGTTCTACCCCTGAAACGGCCAATATAGAAGGCAGTTTGATCACCAAGAAAGCTGCCCAAAAATGCGCAAACAATCACCCACCGCAAGTCTAGAAAGCCACGGTGAGCGGAAAAACCACCGAGCACCAGAATCGTCTCACCCTCCAGGAACGTCCCGATCGCTATGGCTGCATACCCATAGTTGGCTACGAGTTCTTCCAGAGACATTTTCCAGTTATACCGTCATGAAGTTGAGTTCGGTGAGAATGATAACAGTTTGCGCGCCGCCGCCGTATTCATCCGCCGGCTGGCGTTCCCTGTGACGAATCGTTCGTAGTAGTGGAGACCGGGTCGGATCGCACTGGCAGGAGTCGCCCTTCGTGGACGGTGCCCCATACTCTGATGTCCTTGATCTTCATTGCGTCGAAGGTCACCGGGTTTTCTTCGAGAATTGTAAAGTTGGCTAATTTCCCCGGTTCGATGCTACCTACTTCATCTTCGAGTTGGAGCGAATAAGCCGCCTCCAGAGTGACCGCCTTAAGAGCGCCAAGCCTGCTGACACGTTGCTCGGGCCCGCGCACGTTGCCATCATTGGTTACGCGATTCACGCCCGACCACATGAGTAACAAGGGTTGGCCCGGGGCCATTGGCATATCTGAGTGGAAGGAATATGAGATTCCAGCTTTCTCCACATCGCCCATTCGCACCATGGGATCGGCGCGTGCTGGTTCGAGCCCATTCGCGCGATAATTGTCAGCCAGTGCCACCGGGTAATAGGGATTGCCGCTGACGATCGCGCCCAGCTCTTTGATCCGGGCTACCTGCTCCGGAGTGGATATGGCGAAATGAATGATCACCGTTCGGTGATCTGTGCGCGGATTGCGGCGCAGGTTCTCCTCGAGTTCGTCGAGCACCATATCCAAACCGGCATCACCATTGACGTGGATGTGCAGCTGATAGCCAGCGTCCCAGTATACTTTCATCGTTCGAGCGAAGAACTTGGGGTCCATCATCCACTCGCCCTCGTGTCCGTCACTGTAGCCGTCACGAACCTGCATTGCCTGCGAAAAGATGGCGCCGTCTGCGAATAGCTTGACCTGCTTAGGCAGGAACGCAGTCATGCCCCGGCCCCATGTGAGCATCTTTTCACTCTCACCAATGACTTTTTCATCTTCGAAAGCACCCGTCACTGACTTTCCATCTACTATGTAATAAAAGCGAAATGGAGAGTCCGCATTACTAAGGACCGAATTTTGTATTGCTTGCATTGGCTTTGAGGCCATCCCGCCGGGCTCTGCTCCCAAGGTAACCCCATTGGCGTGATAGTAATTTTGCACAAACTCCAATCCGGATTTCAGACGATCGGGTGTGAATATAGCGGGCGCTATCAGAGGCATCACGGCGAACCCGCCTTGCTCCCAATAGTGCGCATTAGCAAAATCGGATTGCGCTTTAACCGAGTCGCTTTGTTGCTCATACCACTGACTTGTGACCCCGAATTTCTTTTCGGCCGCTGTGTTGAGATAAAACTCATGCGCAGATCGATGCCAGATAATAATGGGGCGGGTAGCGCTGATCTTGTCGAGGTCTTGCTTTTTGAGTGCACCGTGAAAGTACTGGTGATAGCCCCAGCTCAATAGCACTTCATCGGGGTTTTTGAGCTTTGCGTCTGCCGCAGAGAGTCGCTGCAGATATTCCGCTCTGCTCTTCGCAGCTTTTGACGTGCTTTGGGGGAGCACCCAGTCCTCAATGGCGATGATCTCCGACGTCATGGTTACCGCCGCCAGTAGAGGGTGGTCATGCTGAGCGATAAAGCCCGGCACGATGACGTAGTCGGCGAATGTCGAGTTTACTTTAAACGGCCGATCCCCCAAGGCGCTTTCAACTTCCAGGCGGGAACCCACCGCGAGAATACGTTCGCCTGCCACCGCGACTGCCCTGGCGAGGGGCTTGGCCTCATTCAGCGTAACGATCTCCCTCGCGGTGTATACCACCGCCTCTGCCAAGGTGGGGACGTTTTGTTCCGCAGGTGGTGGGGTGACTTGCGCCCACGCTGCGCCTGAGGCAAGCGTGCAGTAAGCAGCCATCCACAGACTGCGGGTCGCGTTTTTCCAGTTGCGGTGACGTTCGTTCCACATATTAATTCTCTAGGTTGCGTGGCATGTAAGTTGCCGATCCATTGTGACAAGCGGCCTGAACTTAAGACGGTCGCACAGAATTTCTGCGTCTCAAACGGCTTTAGCCCGGCATTTGTGCAAGCTCAAACACTGCAAGCGTGCCTTTGATCTCGAGGCAGCAGCGAAACCGCGTGGCGGTTTGGCGTCCGGGTCCGCAGGGCTTGTAGCGGGCAAATGTTATACACTGTCATGTCTCAAAAACTAGCGTGTTGCTCCTATGGTGCCTAGAGCGTAACTCCTACGCTGTCATACTTCTAAATTCATCGTCTCATTGAGCAAATAGTGCATCAATAATCTACGCCGTTGCAACCGATAGTTGCGCCGGTAATGCAGTCAGCTGGAATCTCTCGTAGAAAAGACCGTTTGAGCAGAGTTTGCATCGTGTCTCATGCAGGTTTAGTTTAGACTTTTATTTTGGTAATGGAGTGCGCGCATGCGTTGGTTTCTTGGTCTGACACTTGTCATCGTTGTCGCGATTATAGGGGTATTGGTCATGCCGGCGCGGATTGATCCAGTGAGTTGGACGCCCGATCCTGACCCAGGATTAACGGGCCCCTTTGCGCCCAACGATGAGCTTGCGAAGGCAGAACTTCTGCTGCAAGGGGATGTTATTGGCCCTGAAGATATTGCTTGCGCTGAGAGCGGCACCCTATATACCGGGTTGGATGACGGGAGGATAATAGAGATATCAGTAGATGGTAGTCATCGCGAGCTTGCCAATACAGGGGGTAGGCCACTGGGTATGGAATTGGATTCCGCTGGGCGGCTGATTGTCGTTGATGCGCACCGCGGCCTGCTTGCTGTTTCAATGGATGGCACCGTTGAAGTGCTTGCCGATACGGTAAATGGTACCAAGATCGTTTTTGCGGACGACCTGGATATTGCTGCAGACGGAATTATCTGGTTCTCTGACGCATCCATGGACTGGGGTTTTCAGGAGGAAATATACAACTTCCTTGAGGGCCGGCCCACCGGCAGGTTGCTGAGCTACAATCCAGTAAACGGTGAGACTAGCGTGCGCATGGAAAGCCTGTTTTTCGCCAATGGTGTAGCCGTGGGGCCAGAAGATGAATATGTACTGGTGAATGAAACAGCTACCGGTCGCATTCATCGCCTCTGGCTGCGGGGAGAAAAGGCGGGCCAGCGCGATTTATTTGCATCCAGCCTGCCGGGTACGCCGGATAACATCAGCTTTAATGGCAGCGATACTTTTTGGGTTGCTCTGCCCGGTTTGCGCGCGTCTCTGGACGCCAATGCGCAGCAGCCTCTGGTGCGCAAGCTGGTATCGCATTTTCCCGAAGATGTGCTGCAGGGAATTTCAAAGCCCTATCCGTTTGTGGTGGGGTTGGGGCTGGATGGTGAGGTGAAACGCAATTTGCAGAACACAGGAGAAGGCTTCAACATGATCACCAGTGCGACTGAGTGCAATGGGAGTCTCTATTTAGGCAGCCTGAGTTGGCCTGCATTGGCCCGATATCCTCTTTAATGGACAAGCCAGCCATTCGCGCATTCATCGCGGCATCTTCCTGGTTTGAAGATGCTCCCGATGACGTGCTGGATAAGCTGGCGGATGCGGCAAAGATAAAACATTTCCACGCTAACAGTTACCTTTGGTCCATGGGAGAGACTAATACCGCAATATTTGGTGTCGTTTCGGGGCGGATGCGTATGTATGTGTCCGGCACTTTGGGTCAGGAATTTGCGCTCGTTGATCGGAAAGAGGGCGCTTGGCTGGGGGAGGCTTGTCTCAAGGACGACCTTGGTCGTGCTATTGGTGCGCGAACGTTGGCACCCTCGGATATTCTGGTCATCCATCGCACTGTCCTACACGAAGTGGCTCTCGATTGGCCCCTGCTATACAGAAATTTGTTTCTACATCAAGTAGTAACCGCACGCGGTCTGTATGGTTTGTTGGGCGGCATGTTATTTTACCCGCTCCACGCCCGGGTGGCTGGCCGGCTTATGGCGCTGGTGCAGGAGCATGGGCAACAGATAGAAGAGGGCATACTCATCGATATAAAGATGAGTCAGAACGATTTTGCCCGACTTGCTATGGGTTCCCGCCAGCGTGTTAATCGTATCTTCCGGGACTGGGATAAACGCGGTCTGGTCATCATGCAGAGCGACCGCTTGTTGATCCGGGATATCGAGGCATTTGAGCAGGAACTGGCGCCCTTCGAATAGACAGTCACCTTGGTGACAGGCACGTCTAACCCATCCCTGCTAGCCTCGTCTGCCGAAATACTCTCATCAAGGTAGACAAAAGTGGCAGCTCCCCTTCTTGACCCGCGTGACCTGGACTTCATGTTATATGAACTGTTCGATGTGGAGTCCATGACCTCCCGCGAACGCTACTCAGATCACAATCGTGAGACCTTTGACGCTGCCATTAATACCTCTCGGGTAGTGGCGGAAAAGTACTTTCTGCCTATCCGGCAAAAAGTGGATACCAACCAGCCCACGTTTGATGGTGAAAAGGTGCATATGATCCCGGAGATCAAGGTTGCCCTGGATGCCGTGGTGGAAGCGGGTCTCGCTGCTCCTGGAGCAGACTATGAACTGGGCGGCATGCAACTGCCAGCCCTGGTGGCAGCAGTGTCGGGCGCGTACCTCAATGCAGCGGCCAGCACCACAATGGGGTATATCGGTCTGACCAACGCCAACGCCAATTTGATTAACGCCCATGGTACACCCCAGCAGAAGGAAAAATGGCTGGCGCCTCTGCTCAACGGACGCTTCGCCGGGACAATGGCGATGAGTGAACCGGGCGCGGGCTCCAGTCTTTCAGATCTGACAACTTACGCTGTGGCCGGTGATGATGGCGCCTACCGTATCACCGGTAACAAGATATGGATTTCCGGCGGTGATCACGAACTGAACGAGAACATTGTTCACCTGGTTCTCGCCCGTGTTAAAGGTGCGCCCAGGGGCGTTAAGGGTATTTCGCTGTTTATTGTGCCGAAATTTCTGGTGAATGATGACGGTTCGCTGGGCGCGCGTAACGACGTCACTCTGGCCGGTTTGTTCCATAAGATGGGCGGGCGTGGACAGACGTCCACCGCGCTAAATTTCGGCGAAAAAGAAGGGGCCACGGGCTACCTTGTGGGCGAAGAAAATCGCGGCCTACTGTATATGTTCCACATGATGAACGAAGCACGCATCATGGTTGGCAGCGCGGCCTCTATTATTGCCTTGTGTGGCTATCAGTACTCCCTGGACTATGCCAAAGAGCGACCGCAGGGTCGGTTGCCTTCTACCAAGGATCCGTTGTCATCGCCGGTTAACATCATTGAGCACGCCGATGTGCGTCGCATGTTACTCGCTCAGAAGGCTTACGCCGAGGGCGCCTATGCGCTGTGCCTGCTGGGCACAAAACTGGCCGATGATTTGCACACCGCACCGTCCGAGAAAGAGCGCAAGGAGGCGCACCAGCTGCTGGACTTCCTTACCCCTATTATCAAGAGCTGGCCATCCGAATACGGACCCAAGGCCAATTATCTTGCTATTCAGGTGTTGGGTGGCTCCGGTTATGTGAATGAACACCCTGTCGAAATGATGTACCGAGACAACCGCCTCAACCCGATCCACGAGGGCACAACGGGCATTCAGTCTTTGGATCTGCTGGCGCGCAAGGTCCCGCAAAATGATCTGGCCGGATACACGGCCTGCTTGGAAGCCATTCAAGACACCATTGCCGTGGCCCGCAATCGTCCGGAATTGTCCGACTTTGCTGATGAACTGGAGGCGGCTATAGGCACAGTTAAAGAGGTGACCGAATTTCTACTGGGCTCCATGTTGGAGAAAGACATTGACCTCGTGCTGGCCAACTCGGTCAAATATCTCGACCTGTTCGGCAATGTGGTTATTGCCTGGATCTGGCTGAAGCAAGGCGTCGTAGCCGCCGCTGGGCTTGAGGCTTCTTCTCACACGGCGGACAAAAACTTCTACTCTGGCAAGCTGCAGGCCATGCGCTATTTCTACCGCTATGAATTACCGGAAATCGATGCCTGGGCCACGCTTCTGCTGGCGCTCGATGACACCACCCTGGCGATGCAAGCCGATTGGTTTTAAGATCCCCCGTTGAAGCTGATAACGAAACTAAGTTACGGCGTTGGGCAACTGTCTGATGGTATAAAGCAAGCGTCATTCAGTACCTTCCTGTTTTTTTACTATAACCAGGTGCTGGGTTTGTCCGGTAGTCTGGCCGGTATGGCGGCGTTGTTGGCACTGATGGTAGACGCCGTAACAGATCCCATGGTGGGGCAACTGTCTGACCGTTTCAGGTCGAGATGGGGTCGAAGGCATCCTTTCATGCTGGCAGGAGCCATTCCCTTTGGTGTGGCAATCGTGGCTTTGTTTAGCCCGCCTGATGGACTTAGCCAAATGGCGCTTTTTGGCTGGATGCTCGGTGGCGCCATTTCAGTGCGCCTGATGCTGACGTTGTTTTTTGTACCGCACCTGTCCCTTGGCGCGGAGCTGGCGACCGATTATCACGGACGGACATCACTGATTGGCTACCGGGTGTTTTTTACCTATGCCGGTATTTTGCTGACCTCGGTCATTGGCTTTGCGGTATTTTTTCCGCAGACCGAGGCCTTCAGTAACGGGATGTTGAACAAGGCGAGCTACCCCGGCTTTGGCGTGTTCTGCGGACTCATGGGCTCCGTGGCCATGCTGCTCTGTGTGTTCGGAACCCGCAGCGCCATTCCTAATTTGCGCCCGCCGGTATCTCATGCCAACGAGCGGAATACTTTTTGGGCTTTTATCGACGTATTCAAAACACTGCGTTTAAGCTCCTTCCGCATTCTGTTTATTGCGGTACTTATCTTCAATACACTGGCGGGCACGGTACAGACTCTGTTGGTGTATGTAGCGACTTATGTGTTTGAGTTCCGGTCAGAGCAGCTTGCGGGACTTGCCGCCTCTGTCGTGGTCGGTATCCTGTTTTCCTCATTCGTAGCCCAGTCTCTCTCGCGGCGATTCGATAAGAAAAATGCCTTAAGCATCTGTGTAATTACCGCCGGGGTATTTGCATTCTCTCCCCAGGTACTTTATTTCGCGGGTTTACTGGAATCTATGAGTGTCATCGCGAAGTTTGCGTTTGTCTTTACCGTCAATGGCATCTCGCAAGTATTCTTTATCGCCTACATTATTTTGTTGGACTCAATGCTCTCGGATGTCATCGATGAACATGAACTGAATACCTCCAAAAGGGAGGAAGGGCTATTCTTTGCGGCGCGCTCCTTTGCCACTAAGGCAAGCTATGGCCTGGGCAGTTTTTTCGCCGGTATCGGGCTGGATTTTATTCACTTCCCCCAGAGCGCCTCTCCAGAGACGGTGCCCGCTGATGCAGTGCTGAGCCTGGCCATTCTCTCCGGACCGGTGATGTTCATTTTGTTTAGCGCAACGGTCATCGTATCCAGTCGCTATCCGCTGACTGCCGCCCGGCACAGCGACATTATGCGGGCCATTAAGGCGCGAGGAGATGTGCCGCAGCCGGGAGTATAGGGTGTTTGAGCTAACTCGAGCGAAGGGTTGAATCCACTTCAGGCGGGTCACTAATTCGGAACTCGGGATGTTGTATCTTGCCGCCTGCGCCGGCCACCAGGCTGACACCGCCGATGCTAACTAGCGTAATCAGAGCGACTACAAGAGAGGCCCATGGCAGCCAGCGCAGCCGGGCCCAGCCTATAACGATCGCAGTGACGGCGAGTGCAGAGTTTGCATACAATAACGGTAGCCAGGTTTCGGCGACTTCTGCGTGATAGTCCAGCCAGTCCCGACCGTGTCCGTCCAGAAGGTCATAAATTGCCGGGTAGGCAGCATCCCCATAATTTGCCACCGGAATACTTGTGCCGGCGGTAACGGCGATCAAGGCCAACCCCGTGAACAACATTGTGGTCTGACGCAGAATAAGCCCAACTGCCAGTACGACCCAGGCGACAATTAAGCCGATAACCGGGATGTGGTTAAGCAGCACGTGCCGATAGGCGGGGTCAGCTAGTAGGTCCATCCAGTCCATGATTTCAGCTCCGCAAGGCCCATGAGGTGCAGTAGGCCTGCTCACTGACCCAGCCGTTGAGGATTTCGCAATGGCCACACTCTTTGCCTGTGTCGGCCCTGAAAAACTGGCAGTTAGTGCAGGACTGGTCAGCAGTGGTGGACCGCTCGGAGTATTGAAGGGTGTTACGCATTTGCTCTTCACCGCGGCTGAGTAGCTCGGGGTCTGCGCACAGTGTGGTGACCGTGGTATCACAGCCATGCAATAGTGGGACTGCGGCCAATATGCCACCGTGCCGCAATAGCTGGCGCCTGGTCAGTGTTTGCTCATTCACTTTTGCTGGGCAAGCTGCACGCTGCTCTCGGGCATGATTACAAAGGCTGGTACGGCGGCGAACTTGATCACGGTCGACATCGAAGTACACTGACCGGTTTTGGGGTCGGGGTGACCGTCAGCGACACGTGGTAACGCATGGTAGACACCAGCGCATTGATAGCCGATGTTGTTGGCAGCGGCCCGCCCCAGATGCAAGGGTCCGATGTAAACTTCCGTCAGGAAGTTGAAGGCATTTTTGATATCCCAGTATCCCGCTAACACACCCTTCATGCTGCCATCGGCTAGCATTTCTGCACGGATGCGCAAATCGCGAAACCAGTAGTAGTTGTCAATTGCCTGCACCTTGAATTTCAGCTTGGCATCGACCGGCCCCGCAGTGAATACACCGTCTTTAATTTCGCCGCGAAATACGGCGCTGTGGAACAGCGTATCGTCATGTACGAGCTGGCTCATGTCTGGCACAACGTTGCCATTGGCATCTTTTGTAACCGGGCCGGCACTCGTGAACAGTCGCGCTTCCACACGACCATCGGTGGTGGTTCCCTCCACCAATTTCATTTCCAATAAGGTCGCGTAGCCATTCTCCAAAATCGAATTATTGGTATCAAATAGACGATCAAACAGTCCGTCAGGGCGAAAACCTTTCACGCAACCCATCAGGCGATAGTGCTGGTTGTCGATGCCTGTCTGTCCGTTGGTGCCGATAAAATCGTCATGTGCACACTGACCTCCGCCGTCGGCGCGAGTGTTTTCACTATCAAGGTCCAGACCGGCAACTGAAGCATTGCCTTCCAGCAGAACGTGGCCTGGGTCGGGCCATACTGAGGGGTCCTTGCAGGCATCGGCGGGCAACAATCCCAGCGCGCCTTCGTGGTCGCCGGCATCGAAGCGGCGTTTCACTTCATCGCGAACTTCAGCGTATTCATCGGAAAAAAAATCTTCATCGGTGATGTTCATACCCTTGGGGCAATCGCCGGGATCCTCTTTGGGAATATCATAAGCCCACTCGGTAAAAACAAAACCACGAATCTGATCTTCTGCAGCGGCGGCCACAACTGCTTCCGTGGGAGCCACGCTCGCAGACTTGTCACCGCAGGCGCCAAGCAGTGCTATTAGAGCGATGGATATCAGGTACTTCATTGTAGTTTACCCCTTGTCGTGTTTCGATCGCTTGACGATGCACTCAAACGAGAATTTCTGAAATAGGCCGGTCGGTTTGATTCTGATCCGCACCCCATTGGCCCACATTAAGGCCCATGGCCTGTTGCATTGTGAGGCCAACGCGGCTTACCGATTCGCCTACGCCGCTGATGTGCAGCCCGGTGCGCATTCGGCCACCGGCAGTACCCGCTGTCATAAACGGCATGCCCACTACGCTGTGCGTGTTGGCCTCTGAGGTTTCCGAGTGTGCCATCACCAGGCAGTTGTCCAGTAGTGTGCCGTCTCCCTCGGGCACCGCGTCCAGCGTTTGAACAAATTGGGTCCAGGCTTCCATGCCCTTGAGCACAAAGGCTGTCGCGTTAGGCTGGTAACCCAGCACTGCATCGCGCGGTTCCTCGTGTGTAAGGGTGTGGTGAGTATCGGTGCTGCCGGGCATGCGTAAACTGGAAGCGCGGTCGGAAAACTGCATATTGAAGACGCGGGTTTGATCGCAGGCCAAGGCCAGTGCCAGGGTTTGCGCCATCAGGCCGTGATTAGCCATCACGTTCTCAATTTCGGTATCGTGCGGGAGGTCGACCGGTGCTTTGGGAATGCTGCAGGCTTCCAGCGGTGGCGGCTGTTGTAACTGCAGTTCCAATTGTTGTTCGAGCTGGCGCAGCGCTGTGAAGTATTGATCTAGCCGAGCGCGATCGCTTTGTCCGAGCTGGCGCTCGAGACGCTTGCGGTCCTCTGTCACGATCGACAGCGCACTCTTACGGAGGAGGACGTTAGGATCAGGAGAAAACTCCGCCGCATTAGGGTCTGAAAAGCCGGGCCCGAATATGCGTGTGTAAAAGCCAAGCGCACTAGGTTCAGCAGGATTGACACTGCTGACATCACGCAGACTGTTGCTGTGTCGGGGATTTCCCGTCGCTGCCATTTCCAACGACCGGAAGCGAGTGCGGGTGCCAATTGCGTCAGAGATCAACACGTCGAGGGTGGGGCCTGTCACCGTGTCGGCGGTTTTGGGTGCGCCGCCGCATAGTGCGCCGAACACACCGGTACGGTGCACCTGATTCGCCTCCCCATTGAGCAGTACGCTATAGCCACTCAGTATATTCATACGATCGCGCATCGGTGCAATGGGCAGTAATTCTGGCGACAGCTCCCAATCGGTGCCCTCAGTGCTTGGATTCCAGCGCTGCGGATTCATGCCGCAGCCAAAAAACCAGGTGCCGAAACGTCGAGGTAGTGGTGCGCCGGTTGCTGCCATCGCATCGCCATTGGTGTTCAGGAAAACGTCGAGGAAGGGGAGGCCGACCGAAACGGCCGCGCCCCCCAGTGTGCCGCGTAGAAACGTTCGCCGATTGATACCAGCGCCGCTTTTACTGTTCTTCATGTTGATTCACTCCTGCTGAGGGTGAGGGTTGTACTGTCGCTATCGCTCTGCGCGTTAGTGCGTGTCGGTTCCTGCTTGGCCGTGTGCGCCTCGATAGCTGGTGCAGTGGCAGTACGAAATGCCTCACTGGTAGCAATATTCCGCATCAGTGCAGGCAGCTGGTAGCCGCTCTGGGCAAAGGTATCTTCCAGATAGCGCAGCAGGCGGCGTTCGCCGTTGGTTTGTTTTCTACCCACGGCATAGCGATAGAGATTCTCGACCAGACAGGCGCTCACTAATGGGCTTTCAGCAAAAGCCTGCCCCAACTCTGCGGCGTTGGAAAAGGTAACTCCGTCGAAATCGCCACTGGTGTCGATAGCCGATTCGTTTTCTGACATACGGAACTTGCCGATACCGTCGAAGCTTTCCAAACCGAGACCAATTGGATCTGTAAGTGCGTGGCACTTGCGACAGCTGGCCTGAGTGGCGTGCACCGCCAGACGATCGCGGGCTGTTTTATGGACCGCCGCCACATCCTGCGTGAATTGCGTGAAATCTACATCAGCCGGGGCCTCGGGAACAGTCTGGCACAGCAGGGCCTCACGCATAAACACACCGCGCAGCGTGGGAGAGCTGCGGCCCGGATGGGAATGCAGCATGGCGAAGCTCGCATGCGACAGCAGCCCGCCTCGTGATTGCTTGGCGGGCAGTGTGGCGTTTTCCCAGCCATCAACTGTGCGTACCGGTATGCCGTAAATCGGTCCCAGGGATCGAGTCATAGGCAACTGATTGGAAGTGAACAGGCTGCGGTAGTCCGCCTGTTGCGTTACCAGCTGATCGACCACAAAGCGCAATGTTTGTTCGCGCGCGTCGGCGGCCATGCGATTATTGAACAGGGGATATTGGGTAACATCCTTGCTCAGTTCATCAAATTGATCAAAAACAAATACATCCTCAAAGAAAGCGCTCACGCCATCCGCTAGATGTTCAGAGGCCACCATACGATCCACTTCTCGCGTCAGACCCTCTGGCTGGGCCAGTTCGCCGCGTTCCGCCGCTGCCAGAAGCGTTTCGTCCGGGCCGCGATTCCACAGAAAGTAACTGAGCTTGGTGGCGAGGCTCAGGTTGGTTAGCCTTAACCTTTCTGGCTGCTCTGGCAGGGGGGCGGGCTCGGCTACTTCAACTCTAAACAGAAAATCGGGCGCTACCATCAGACTGGCGAGGGCGAGTTGCAGGCCCGCATAAAAGTCTTGCTGTTCTTCGGCAACGCGGGTGGCAACTTCCGCGCGAAGCTGAATATCTTCCTCTGTCAGTGGTCGACGTAGCAGTGTGCGACCAAGCTCGCTGATTATTTGTGCCATACAGGCGTTATCGGGAGCGGTTGCTGATCGGGGTTGGCAGGGGAGAATGTCCGCACGCAGTTCAGGCGAAGTGGCCTGAGCAGCAATGCTGCGGGCCATGGCTTCGTACTGCTCGAATCCACTGCGAGTGACGGCGACCCGAGAGGCCCCGAGTGCGTTGAGGCCCTCCTGGCGATTGTCTGGTTCGAAGCGACCTGCCACCTCAACCTGACTGCCAAAGGCGTCTTCAATGGCATTGCGATATTGTTCGCCCGTGAGGCGACGCATCGCCAGTGGGCCGCCGGTTGCACTAGGGTCCGCACTGCCGCAACCAAACAACAGTAATACGCTGGCACCGATCAATATTCTGGACATGTATCTCATGTCTTTCCTTTGGCTTTGCGGCCGCCATCTGCCTCAATATAGAAGTTTAGATTACTATCTGGTTGCCGGCTGAACTATTACGTTTTCTTAATGCACCTTTAAGCGCTAGTCTGCTTTCAAAAGGTGTAAATAGCCGTGAAGCCAAACTCACGCCCCGGATAGTGCAGGCCCTGCAGCGTCTGGGTATTCTCGAACTGAAGAGGGTTAGTGTTTAGT
>TARA_R110002072_G_scaffold142853_4_pt1 | contig 20718 bp, 23 predicted proteins | sample TARA_R110002072 | Tara Oceans TARA_R110002072 (sample SAMEA4397118) | marine metagenome | biome: Polar Biome; feature: [SRF] surface water layer (ENVO:00010504); material: water (ENVO:00002006), including particulate matter (ENVO:01000060) such as... | depth 5 m | reverse complement strand
CGCCGCTCGGGATTCGGACAGTCCTCCCGCTTTTCGGGCGGGTAACACAGACAGAAAACATGGCCTGACTGGTCAGACCGTTACCCTGTCCCTTCCGGGCCTGGCGCGCTGTAGATAGTTGATCGTTGTGAGGCCCGGCTCACGGCTCACGGCTCACGGCTCACGGCTCGGGGGAGCATCGTGTACACTGGATCGGCCATCTTCTGCCCGGACGCACCCGGCGGTGCGGAACTCGACGTCGCCGCTGCGCGGCTTCAGTCTCGGACAGTCCTCCCGCTTTTCGGGTGCGCCCGGGCAGAAGAATACATGGCCTGATTGATCCAGCGTACACGATGCTCCCCCGGGCCTTGTAGTGGCGGGGGGGAATAAATACAACAAGACGGAGGTGCAGGGTATGTCTTACATTGACGGATTTGTGTTTGCGGTGCCGAAGGAGAATCGCGAGAAATTTATTGAGCATGCCACCATGGCGGATCCGATTTTCATGGAGGCCGGTGCGCTGCGGGTGTTTGAATGCTGGCAGGATGATGTGCCCAGAGGCAAGTTGACCGATTTTTACGGAGCCGTCAAAGCAACGGACGATGAGGCAGTGTGCTTTTCCTTTGTGGAATGGCCGGATAAGGAAACACGTAACGCAGCGATGGAGAAGTTGCATCAGACCATGCACTCGGATCCGCGGATGGATCCACAAAAGAATCCCATGCCTTTCGATGGTGCCCGCATGATTTTTGGCGGGTTTGAGGCTGTTGTGAAGCTGGGAGGTTGATGCGATGAACACGAGCAGAGTTTCTGCCTGTCTGCTGTCTACGGTGTTAATGTTTCCGGTACTGGTCAGAGCGGAAGTGCTCTATATCGCGGAGGGCGGTTTTGCGCTTGAGAATCGTGTACAGATCAACCAGCCGGCAGACAATGTCTGGCAGGCGCTGGTCTCGCAGGTCGACAACTGGTGGCCGAAGGATCATTCGTGGTGGGGCGGCACGTTCAGTATTGATACCCGGGCAGGTGGCTGTTTCTGTGAGCGCAGCGGCGAGCGTTCAGTTCAGCACATGATGATCGCGATGGTTGATCCGGGCAATCTGCTGCGGATGACCGGTGGGCTTGGACCACTGCAGGGTTTGGGGCTGGCTGGCGCGCTGGATTGGCAACTGGTGCCGGATGAGGCGGACAGTCAGGTCACGCATGTCACGCTGACGTATCGTGTAAATGGTCATATGCCCGGCGGCTTTGAACAGCTGGCGCCGATAGTGGATCAGGTGCAGGGTCTGCAGCTGGGTGGGTTGCAGCGGTATTTCGAATAGGCTGGCCGCTTGTGTCAACTTGCCTAATTGGGAGCAGTCAGGGCAGCAACCGTCACCGCCGGATCGGCCACCTCCCTGCCCGAACCGCCCGGCGTTGCGCAACTCGCCCTCACGCTGTGCGTTCGGAGCTCAGACAGTGCTCACGCCAGGGAGCCTCTGATTAAGTCCATGAACACTCTGGCATTCAGCCGGCGCTGCTATTGAGGCGCGCTTTTGCAGGCATGCGTCCACCTGTCAAAAAAGTGCAACGAAAATAACAGTGCTGGCTGAATGCCCCGGAGGGCGGGGCCTGGCGCACACTGCTGCTGCGTTCTCGTGCTTGCCAAGGGCTACGGCCATTGCCTGCGCACGATGCCTTTCAGCCGTGCGCGCCAGACTCCCGCAGAGTGATCATGGACTTAATCAGAGGCTCCCCTCGAGCGGTCCGTGCCGGGAGAAGACGTGGCCTGACTGATCCGGCGGTGACGGTTGCTGCCCTTCCTTTGGCGTAAACTTCGGCTGATACTGGTGGCCGGTCTCTGGGTCTGGATCGAGGTTAACAGCCCACGGAATAGCACAAGGGAAGGGGTTGGGTAGTGCGCGCCGGATCAATCGGGCCACGCTTTCTTCTGCCCCGGGTCACCCGAAAAAGCGTGAGCACTGTCTGAGCTCGGAGCCCGCGAAGCGCGCGAGGGCGAGTTGCGCAACGCCGGGTGACTCGGGGCAGAAGGTGGCCGATCCGGTGCGCACTACCCAACCCCTGACCGCTCTCGCAGTTCCCTGTAGGCCTCATCCTTTATGCCAGCGTAGGGCCACAGACGTTGTAATCAGAACTCAAGCAGATCCCTGCCCCGGAAACTCTCATTACTGTGTTGTCCCAGTGGCGCTGCCATGGATTCGATCATATAGAAGTCTGGCTGATACTCTACATCCTTTAATTCGTAAAACTCCGGTTTTTCAATGCCCTCGTATTCCACAACCAGCATTGATCCTCCGTGCTCCTTGCCATTATTGGTGGTGTGGTGGTCTATGTGATCATGGGTCATCCAGAGGCCGGGGTTGTTCATATGCACGATGACATCGTAGCGTTCACCCGGCTGCATGGCCACAACGTCGGCCTCATAGGGATGATCCAACGCCTTGCCATCCTTGTGAGTCACCAGCATGTCGTGCCCGTGCAAATGGAAGGCGACCGGAATGGTGGCTGCGTACAGACGCATCCGAAGTACGTCGCCTTCCTTGACCCGCAATGGTTGTGTCATGGGGAATGATTTACCATTGATGGAAAAATAATTGATTACCTGCCCGGGATGGCCGCCTTCCCCGAAGTTATCTGCGACCTCTGAATTCCAGCCAGAGAACATCAGGATGGCATCTTTGGTGACGGTTTTTTCCAGTTCAGTTGGTTCGGAGGGAGCAACCACCAGCGGGCCCCACATACCTCTCAGCCCAACGTGTTCTGATACGTTGACATGGCAGTGGTACCAGAGGCTGCCAGGTTTGTCCGCAATAAAACGGTAAGTGAAGCTTTCGCCGGGCTCTATCGGGTGTTGTGTGACATGTGGTACGCCATCATTTTTCCAGGTACCAGTCTGGAAGATGCCGTGCCAGTGGACGGTATGATTGAGTGTGCTGAAGTTGTGCACGGTTACTTCAACCTCGTCACCTTCATTGACATGGTAGAGAGGGCCTGGCACCTGACCGTTAAAACCCCAGACCTTGCTCTTGAACCCCGGCGCCACTTCAACTTCAACCTCTTCGATTGTCATTTCAAACTGGCGTAGTTCCGCCTGTGCTGTGCTCAGCGCTGCAAGCCATAAGGCAGGCAGCAAGATGTGTAATATAAATCGCTTCATGGTCGTGTTCCTGAAAAGTGTCAGTTTGTACAACAGAGCTGTCGTAGATGCATCACCAGCGCCTTGATCTCCCCTTCATCCAGATTGTGTTCCCAGGCCGGCATGAGAATGGATTTGTTGATTGACTTGCCGCCTTCCGCTATGACTTTGGTGAGCTCATCATCACTGCGCTGCAGCATCTCCGTTTTGTCGATGTGGGAGCGTGGCTGCACATTGAGGTGACCAGCGTTGACGCCTTTGCCATCGGCTTTGGTTCCATGGCATTGCACACAGTACATGTCATAAAGTGCGGCACCGTCTGGTTGGGCCATAACTCCGGCGGATAGTGTCATGAGCGCGGCCATAGACAGAGCTGCTCCTGCTAAAGACAGATCGAGTTTCATTTGTCGCCCTCCAGCATCATCAGGTAGTGAACCAGGCGATGAACCGCCGCTTCATTCATTTCCAGTACCGGCATAGTGGTGTTGCTGTCCCAGGCCACCGGGTTTTGTATGAATGACGAGAGATAGGCAGGCTGAAGTCGTTTGGCAGCATCGTAGAGCACAGGGCCGGAGAGGCCGCCGGACGTTGTGCTGTCCTGATGACAAGCATCACAACCCTTGAAGCGGCGAAAATCCATGACGCCCATACGCATCGCAACGGTTCCCGGTTGGTAGCTGTCCGCTTTGATCAGATCGTCCCTGCTACGTAATGCCATCATTGCTTCTGACACGGTGTTGGCATCGTCGCGGGAGAGGGCAGGGTGTTTGAACTCTGCTTCCGGGTTGATCTGATCGCCATCCTCCGTGTTGATGATGCGCCGATTGGGGAAGTAACCAGCCGGGTGGATTTGTTCAGGTTCTGTCAGCCAGTTCTGCAACCATTCACGTTGGTACTTGTTGCCGGCAAAGTGCAATGGAGGCGCTTTGCGGGTTAGCCGCTCACTGATATCGTTGCTTTTCGATTCGGTAATGGAGTGGCAGGATGCGCATAGTGACTGCAAGATGGCGTCACCGCTGGCCATGGCACGGGGGGTGTCCATGGCCAGACTTATGACACTGATCAGCAACCTGGCGTATATTGCCTGATTTACAGATTTCATGGTCAAAAACTCCGGTCGGTAGCGCTGTTAGCGCAGTATGAGATTACCGTTACGCCCTTTCTCCGGATCGGCATCGTCGTGGTTCATCAGGACAGTAATGGCGCCGCCCATTGCCGCTTTCATACGGTGGTCGACTATGGCATTGTTGGTCGGGCGATCTGCTGGTGGAATCAGATCCAGCACCATGCCATGGGCCGGAGCAACGTTGACTGTCTGTAAGCCATGACTGAGGTTTTTGGGATTACCATTGTCCCAGACGCGATCCCAGATGCCTGCAATCGGGTGCAGGGCTGCGGTGTCATTGATTGATGCATTAACAAAAAATATGCGTACACGCTCGCCTGGTTCGGCCTCAAGAGCGAGGCTGGCATTCGGGTCGTGCACCGGGTCGTAGTGAAAGACCTTGCCGTTGATCAATGCTGCTTCCCAGGTATTGCCGGCGGTGATGTCTTCGGCCGAACTGCCGTCTTCAAACAGATCGCCTTGTACAAGAACGTATTCACGGTCCGGCGCCGGATAGTTCTCGCTGTACCCTTCAGCCGGATCGACAATGATCACGCCGTACATGCCGCGACTGATGTGTTCGGCCATGGATTCACTGCCGCAATGGTAAATGAATACACCCGGGTAGTCGGCCCGGAATTCATAGGATTTCGAGTCGCCGGGGCTGACATCGGAAAATTCGTCCAGAACGTCAACGCGTGCTGCATGAAAATCCATTGAGTGGCTGTTGCCGTTGGCAGCATCGTTATGCATCGAAAATTTGACCACATCACCTTGTGTGACCCGCACCAATGGACCAGGAATTGTGCCGTCATAAGTCCACATGCGGCGGGTGTTGCCGGCATTATCGATGGCGATATCGGTCTCTTTGACGGTCATGGTGACGGGGACCTCGGCGGCCTGGGCGGATAGATTCAGGCTCAAAGTGAACGCGACGATAGCCGTGCGCAGGGGAGTGACTAGTTTCATGTCATATTTTCCTCGTGACAGTTATTGTTTCTGGTAAGTCATAGCTAGCAAGTGTTGTGCCAAGTAAATAGTTCTTGATAAACAAAGTATTATTTGTTTAAGTTGTTTTTATGACATCTAAATATTGGATGTTCTAATGACATCAAGGATGTATATATGACATCAGAAAAGGGGGCGATGAGTCCCTATAAGGATATGCTGCAGGCGCTTTCCGAGATTGTTGCGGACCTGTCGCGCGAGCTGCCTGTGGATGCGCGTTTCAAGCGTCTGCTTGATGCGCTGATGGCTTGTTTTCCCTGTGATGCAACCGCGCTACTGCAGCTGGAAAATGGTGTGCTGATTCCACGAGCCGTACGAGGCCTGCGTCAGGAAACGCTCGGACGCCGTTTTGTCACAGAGGAGCAGCCCCGATTAAAGGAAATACTGCACAGCAGAGGCCTGTTGCGCTTTGCTGCAGACTCGGACCTGCCTGATCCCTACGATGGACTGGTCGACTCGGAAGATCATCAGCTACATGTGCATGACTGCATGGGAGCACCGCTGCACGTGGATGGTCGGATCTGGGGGGTGCTGACACTGGATGCTCTGCATCCCGGTCAGTTCGATCACATTGATCTGCCTTTGCTTGATACGTTTGTATCTGTAGCGGCGGCAACGATACGGGCGGCTGAACTAATCAAGGCATTGTCCCTTGATCTGGAGCGCCACCAGCTGGTACTGCACAGCGTTTCACAGTACAAGGCTGACAAGGAGTTGATCGGAGACAGTGCCGCCATGACCAGATTGCGCCGAGAGGCCGAAGTGGTGGGGCGTTCAGATCTGCCAGTGCTTATTCAGGGGGAAACCGGAACCGGTAAGGAACTGGTCTCGCACCTGATTCATCTGCATTCGCCGCGCGCCGACAATATTATTGTGCATGTCAATTGTGCTGCATTGCCAGAGTCATTGGCAGAAAGCGAACTGTTTGGGCACATAGCGGGTGCATTTTCCGGAGCAGTAAACGCGCGTGCCGGCAAGTTTGAACTGGCCGACGAGGGCACCCTGCTGCTGGATGAGGTCGGTGAACTGCCATTGTCTTTGCAGGCCACGTTATTGCGGGCGCTGCAAAGTGGCGAAATTCAACGGGTAGGCAGTGACAAGTTGCACACAGTCAATGTGCGGGTGATCGCCGCTACCAATCGGGATCTGGAAGCTGAAGTTGCTGCGGGCCGCTTTCGCGCGGATCTCTATCACCGTCTCAGCGTGTATCCGATTACTGTACCATCCTTGCGTGATCGCTCAGAGGATGTGTTGTTGCTTGCCGGGCATTTTATGCAGCTCAATGAGCGACGTTACGGCCTGAAAGGTCTGCGTTTGTCACCCGACGCCAGCCGTTGGTTGAAAGAATATTCCTGGCCGGGAAATGTCCGTGAACTGGAGCACACGTTGGCGCGTGCAACGATTCGGGCCATGTCGAGAAAGCCGCTCCGTGCACGTATTACGGAAATTCAGCGTGATGATCTGGGACGTGATTCTTTGCCGCAGACTGTCTCTACCGCGCCGGATAGCGATGTTGCCGAGCATGATGGTTTTCAGCAATCTGTTGAGCAGTACAAACGTCAATTGATCGAAAGACGTTTTCGGATGCATGACAGGAATATTGCCGAAACAGCCCGGTCTCTGGGTCTGGATCGGGGCAATCTTTATCGCATGATTAAACGAATGGGAATTCATTAATGGATTTTTTGCAGCGCTTCTTTTCCTACGGGTTTCGACCGTTTTTTCTGCTTGGCGTAATTTACAGTATCGTGGCATTGGGTGTCTGGTTGCTGATCTGGCGGGGCAGCATCATGCCTGACTGGAATCGTGTGCCAGTGTTCTGGCATGCGCATGACATGATCATGGGATTGATGGCTGCTGCCATGGCAGGTTTTTTGCTCACCGCGGTCGCAAACTGGACCTCCCGCCCGCCGGTGTCCGGCTGGCCGCTGGCGGTGCTTGTGATGTTCTGGTCAGCAGGTCGTTTCGGGTTGCAGTCAGCAACAATCAGTGCGATTGCCGATCTGCTGTTCTGGGGCCTATTAACCGCGTTGATTGCCCGTGAGGTTTTTGCAGCCCGCAACAAGCGTAATTACAAGATCGTGATGATACTTGCACTCATGCTACTGCTGGATGGCCTGTTTCACCTTGGCGAATTGCAATTGCTGGTGGTGCTGGATCTGCGCCAGCTGCTATGGGCGCAGCTCTGGCTTGTCATAGTGCTGATCAATATTGTTGGCGGACGGGTGATTCCGGCTTTCACCGGAAACTGGCTGCGCCGCCAGCAGGTCGCCGGCACTATTCGTTCCTCAGCAGCCATGCCGGCAGACTTTGGCAAACCCGATATACTCGCGATTGGTCTGTTGCTCGCCTTTGCCGTGAGTGTAGTACTGCAACTCCCGCCTCCGGTAACCGTGCCGCTTGGACTGCTGTGTTTTCTAGCGCAGGCCTGGCGCTTTATACGCTGGAAATTCTGGCTGACGTTTTCAGATCCGCTGGTATGGATGATGCATCTGTCCTATGCCTGGCTCCTTGTCGGGATTCTTTTATGGACCATGTCTGTGGCGGATATGCTGCCAGTCAGTGCTGCCATTCACGCGCTGACGATCGGTGCGGTTGCCAGCATGATTGTCAGCGTCGCAGCCCGCGCCGCGCTGGGTCACACTGGCCGCCCGTTGCAAACCCACTGGCTGCTGACATCAACCATCATACTGCTGAGTCTGGCAGCGCTGAGCCGTATCATCGCTGCCGGCGTCAGCGCCCAGTGGTGGCTGGAACTCTCCGCAGGTCTGTGGATGCTGGCGATGCTATGTTTTGCACTGCGCTACGCCCCGATGTTGTTAGGCCGTTCGGCACAACAGCCCAGGGGATAGCAAAAGGGAAGGGGTTGGGTAGTGCGCGCCGGATCAATCAGGCCACGCTTTCTTCTGCACCGGGTCACCCGAAAAAGCGTGAGCACTGTCTGAGCTCCGAGCCCGCGAAGCGCGCGAGGGCGAGTTGCGCAACGCCGGGTTACCCGGCGCAGAAGGTGGCCGATCCGGTGCGCACTACCCAACCCCTGACCGCTTTACGCCCCGCCGTACGCCGTCTTCCACGCCCCGCGCCGGAAAATAACCAGATACATCGACGACTTGATAATATAATCCGCAATCAGCGCCGCATACACCCAGTAAACACTCAGCCCCAGCCAGAAAAACACCACCGTCAGCAATACCCGCCCGAACAGAAAGCCCGTAAACATGATCCGCGCCGGCGAGCGTGTATCGCCCGCGCCCCGCAAGGCGCCGCCAAACGTAAACTCAATCGACATCATTGGCTGAACGATTGCAACCATCACCATCAACCCAACCAGATAATCCAGCACCACAGGGTCAGTGATAAAAAAGCTGCCGATCAACCTCGCATTAAGACCAATCAACAGCCCGATCACTGCCATGATGGCAAACGAGACTTTCAGGTTTCTCCATGCAGCTGTTTCAGCATCATCAGGACGCCCTGCACCCAGATTCTGTCCCGTCATGGTTGCGGTGGCTATGGAGAACCCGATACCAATTACGATGGAGACCGAAAGAATATTGACGCCGATACCGTAGGCCGTGAATGCTTCCGTTCCGTACAGGGAAACCACCCACATAAAGGCAATGATGGAAAAATTGAAAATGGACTGTTCGATACCGGCGGGGACGGCAATACGTATCAGGCGTCGGGCGCGCTCCCTGCTGAAAAAGGATTGCGACTGGGGTTTCAGCAGCAAACGTTGTTGTTGCCATAACCAATAAAAAATTCCGGCAACCAGGGCGTAAGAGATGCCCGCAGCGTAAGCGGCGCCGGTAATGCCCATGGCCGGTAGCGGCCCGGCGCCGTAAACAAACAGATAGGCGAGGACAACATTGATCACGTTGCCGATGGCTGCCACCCACACAGGCGTCACGGCATCACCGGCTGCCCGCAGGGCGGCACTGATGACGGCCAGAAACGAGAAGAACACATTAAAGTAGATCAGGATTTTCAGGTACCGGGAAGCTTCGGCAAGGATGTCACCACTCAATCCGAAAATAGCCACCATCGGTGTGGCCAGCCACTGAACCACCAGACACAGGGCCAGAGATGCGCCCAGACAAAGTGCAGCGGAGATTTTCACCACCCGATCGGCTTCGTCCCTGTTATGGGCCCCCCATGCGTATGCGACCATGGTGGTGGTGCCGGCTGTGATGGAAAAAATTATCAGCTGAATGGCCATGTAGATGCGGTCGGCAGCAATGACGGCCGCCACTGCCTCAGCACCAAGCGCCGCGACAATCTTGATGGCAGCCAGATGCACCATCGACAGCAGCAGATTGCCGACAATGGTAGGGCCCGCCAGCCGGAACAGGCTCAGCCGGGGTGTGGAAATTGTGGTGTCAGACATACAGGGTTCCGGATCTGCGCGGACTCAGGAGGGTGAGTCGTTTCTGGCAACGCGAATGCGCGCAGAGAATACGCCTATGGCGGGAGTTTGGCAAATCGGCGCGGCCGTATGGTACTCTTGCTGCCTGGAAAAATATCAGTTCCCCCGGAGTATTCCTTTGTCGCAGGTTCAGTCTTCCGTTTCTCATTCTGCCTTTACCCGCCTGACCGTGCTGGTGGTCGCCTTTATAAATGGCTTTGTCATTATGTCCATTGAGTTGCTGGGCGGCCGTGTACTGGCCCCCTATTTTGGCAGCAGTGTCCATGTGTGGGGCAGTATCATCACGGTGTTTATGCTGTCACTGTCGCTGGGTTATCTGTGGGGAGGCCGCCTGTCGTTGCGCAATCCCGGGCCACGGCTGTTTTCGTTATTCTTTGTGGCTGCCGCCGCGTTGTGTCTGCCAATCATCTTTCTGGCTGACCCGATCATGACGGCGATTTTTCTGGCAGTCGAAGACCCCCGTTATGGTTCGTTGCTCACGGCGGGGTTGCTGTATTTTCTGCCAATCTGTGTCATGGGGATGGTTTCGCCTTATTCGGTGCGGTTGCTGGTGTCCACCCAGGAACACAGTGGTGGTATCGCGGGCCTGCTGTATTTTGTGTCGACACTGGGAAGTGCACTGGGGACACTGGGCACTTCGTTCTATTTTGTGATGTGGTTCGAGATCAATCAGGTGATGTGGGGATGCATGGCCGCGCTTTTATGCTGCGCGGCATTGGTTGTATTTTCCTTCCGTCAGGCAGGTCCGGAGGTGAAGCAATGAGAATGCCGGGAGTTTTGATAGGTGCGCTGGCCACTGTATTGTTCAGTACGCAGGTCGTGGCGCAACGTACTGTTATTCATGAAGAGCGTTCGCAGTACCGCAACGTCGTGGTTACCGAGTTTAATGGCCAGCGGTGCATGTTGTTCAATGTTCACCGGGGCGACATGAATCAGACCTGCATCGATCTGCGGGATCCCCAGCGTCTGGTATTCAATTACACAAAAATGAGTTTTGCCGGTTTACTGCTGAATCCCGACCCCCGAAGGATTCTGGTGGCAGGGTTGGGCGGTGGCACCATACCCATGGTCATGCGTGAGCTCTATCCTGATGCGGTGATTGATGTGCTGGAGGTTGATCAGGCTGTGGTTAATGTTGCCAAAGAATTTTTTGGTTACCGTGAGGATGAGCGCCATGCTGTGCATGTGGTTGATGCCCGCGTGTTTATCAAACGTGCCGGACTGCGTGGCGAGCAGTATGACTATATTGTCCTGGATGCCTTCTCCGGGGAATACATTCCGGAACATCTGCTGACCCGGGAGTTTCTGCAGGAGGTCGCTGATATTCTTGCTGATGACGGGGTTGTGGTGGCGAATACGTTCGCATCCAGTCAGCTGTATGATTATGAATCGGTTACATACCAGGCAGTGTTTGGTGAGTTCTATAATTTCAAACAGGCGGGCAGTGGCAACCGGATTATTCTTGCCATGAAGCAGCCGCTACCGGAGCCGGGATTGCTGCGGCAGCCAGCCCGGGACCTGTTTGAGCGCCTGCGGCCCTACGGTATCAATTTTCTGGAGTATCCTGCCCAGCTCAGCACCCGGCCCGATTGGGATGAGTCCACCCGGGTGCTGACGGATCAGTATTCACCGGCCAATCTGCTTAATTAGCGACGGGCTTGGGGCGGCGTTCCAGGATCTCGAACAATCCCATGCCTGCCAGCATGGCAACGACAAACACGATTGCCTTTATTTCGCCGGCTCCAAACGCTACCAGTGCGGGACCGGGACAGAACCCTGCAAGGCCCCAGCCGACACCAAATCCCAGGCTGCCCAGCACCAGTCTGCTGTCCAGTTCCGTTTTGGTTGGCAATCGCAGTGGCTCCCCCAGAAATGAATGGGTACGACCCTTGATCACAAAGCTGAAAGCGATAATGCCGACAGCGATGGCACCGCCCATGACCAGCGCCAGAGAGGGATCCCAGGCGCCAGCCAGATCCAGAAACGACAGGACTTTATCAGGGTTCGCCATGCCGGAAACGAGCAGGCCGATTCCAAAGATGAGCCCGGTGACAAATGCCGAAATGAAGTGCTTGTTCATGATGTTCTCCTCGGTGTCAGTTCAGGCGCCGATAACGTGGCGGATGATGTAAACAGTGATAAAACCGGTCGCCATAAAGGCGATGGTTGCGGTGATTGAGCGTGGGGACAATCTGGATATGCCGCACACGCCGTGCCCGCTGGTGCACCCTGCGCCATACCGGGTACTGAGGCCAACCAGCAGGCCGGCTATAATCAGCATTGGGTAGCCGGCATCAATCTGTATTGGTGGCAGCGCTGCAAAAATAAGCCAGACTGCCGGTGCCAGCACCATACCGCCGACAAACAGAACCCGCCACAGGATGTCGCCCGATGCCGGTTTCAGCAGGCCTCCGACGATGCCGGATATACCTGCGATACGGCCGTTGAGGAGGATGAACATCGCGGCGGCAAGGCCGATCAGTGCGCCACCTGCCAGCGCGGTCCAGGGAGTGAAAGATGCCCAGTCGATAACCATTAGTTGTCTCCTTTGTCAGTTTTTTATTTGCCACAATACAGTGAATGAAGTGCGTTCAGCAGTTCGAGTGCGGGACCCTGCTTGACGCGATAATAAATATGTTTGCCTTCACGCCGGGTCAATACCAGCCCTTCCCGGCGCAACACGCCAAGTTGCTGTGACAGGCTGGGTTGGCGGATATCCAGTTGCTGCTCCAGTTCGCTGACACACATTTCATGCCCGGTCAGCTGGCACAGCAGGATCAGGCGGTCTTCATGGGCCATCGTGCGCAATAGCGTGACAGCTTTATCAGCATTATTGCGCATGTCATTCAGATTGATCTGATTCATTCTCGGGCCAGGCTCCAGTCTACTTTATGATTACGATAAATATATTATATTTACAAATATATTATTTTCAAGTATTTTATTTGCAATGAAGCTGATGCTGCACTCAGGCAGCCAGAAAGGAGGATTCCATGAGTACTCACGATAACGTTGTCAAACCTGTTGTTGAGGCTTTTCTCGACACTGACTCGGAAACGTTCAGTTACGTTGTCTATGATCATGTGGGTGGCCATGCGGCCATTATTGATCCGGTGCTGGATTATGATCCCAAGTCAGGCCGCACGCGCACTGACAGCGCCCGGCGATTGATTGATTACGTCAGGGAGAAGAAACTGACTGTCGACTGGATTCTTGAGACCCACGCGCATGCGGACCATTTATCAGCCGCGCCGTTTGTTCGGGATAATGTAGGCGGTAAGACTGCGATTGGTGAAAAAATCGTAGACGTGCAGAAGATCTTCCGCGACGTGTTCAATCTTGAGAAACAATTCCTGGTTGATGGCAGTCAGTTTGACAAACTTTTTGCGGAAGGTGAGAAGTTCTACGTTGGTGACATGGAAGGGGAGGTGATCTATACCCCGGGTCATACACCGGCTGACATGTCCTGGCGGATAGGTGATGCGGTGTTTGTCGGTGATACCCTGTTTATGCCCGATGTGGGCACTGCACGCTGTGACTTCCCCGGTGGTAATGCCAAAACCCTGTACAGGTCAATTCAGCGATTATTGACGCTGCCGGATGAAACACGGCTGTTCATGTGCCACGATTACCCGGGGGATAAACGCGAACACCAGTATGAAACGACCGTTGCGGCGCAGAAAAAGCACAATATTCATGTGCATGAAGGCGTCACTGAAGAGGCGTTTGTAGCGATGCGTGAAGCGCGAGATGCGACCCTTGAGATGCCCCGGCTGATTCTGCCGTCAATTCAGCTGAACATCCGGGCGGGTGAAATGCCGCCGGCAGAGGACAATGGCACGGTGTATTTCAAGATCCCGGTGAACAAGCTGTGAGGTAAGGGGGGCGCGGCAACGCTTGCGCGGTTGTGTATAGACCTAATCGGCTCTTTACGGGCTTACTCGCCCAGGATAGCGCGCAGGCGTTGCATGTCGCGGATTTCGATTTCGCGATTCTTGACGCTGATGATCTCTTTCTTCTGCAGAGCGGAAAACACCCGGCTGACCGTTTCCAGTGTCAATCCCAGATATTCGCCGATGTCGCTGCGTGTCATGTGCAGCAAAAACCGCTCGGGTGACAGCTGGCAGCGTGCATAGCGGCTGGACAGGCTCAGCAGGAACGAGGCCAGGCGCTGCTCGGCAGTGTAGCTGCTCAGCAGTGTGTGAATCTGCTGATCCTTGACGATTTCATTGCCCATGATGGAAAAAAAGCGGCTTTGCAGATTGGGTAACTGGTGGCTGAGTTTCTCTAGTTGCGAGAAAGGGATTTCGCAGATAGATGAATGTTCCAGCGCCGTGGTGGAAACGCCGTGACGCCGGGTGGCAATGCCGTCCATGCCAATGATTTCACCGGGCATGTAAAAGCTGGTCACACGACTTTGCCCGTCTGGCCCTAGCACATAGGACTTGAAACTGCCGCTGCGCACAGCAAAAACAGAACGAAATTCGTCAAGCTGGCGGTACAGATGTTCGCCTTTGCGCAGGGGGCGGTTGCGCTCGATGATTTCATCAAGCTGCACTATTTCGCTCTTGTTCAGCGAAATGGGTAAACACAGATCGCTGAGGCGGCAGCTGCTGCAGCTGACTGCGGGGTTATGCGGGCACGGCCGGGATCGCACCGGGGCGGCGGTGGTTGAAGCTGCTATTGTTGTGTTTGTGGCATCGTTCAACGTGACATGTCCGTTCATAGAGTGTTCTAGATCATGAGTAATGGGGTGTGAGTGCTTAAATGGCGCTTTATTTACCTACTTACCTACTTACCTACTTACCTACTTACCTACTTGCTTACCTACTTGCCCACGCGCACCGTCATAATATCGCAACTTGCGCCATGCAGTACCTTGTTGGCTGTTGAGCCCAGCAGGAGCTTCCAGCCCGACGTGCCGTGGCTGCCGATTACAATAAGGTCGGCACCCAGTTCCTCGGCTTTACTGCGAATTTCGGTTGCCGCAGCGCCTGCCAGTACCAGCTGACGGTCAGAACTTATACCGTGTTTGTCCGCAATTCCCGCCAGACGCTGCGCGGAAATAGCCATGGCTTCTTCCTGCAGTTTGGTCATGTTGATAGCATAGGCATCAATCGGATAGGCCGCAGCGACCGGCTCAACCACATGCGTAAGGTATAGACGCGAGACATCACCGTCGGCAAACTCGACCGCTCTCTCGATGACCTTTTCTGACTCATTGGATAAATCGACTGCTACCAGAATTGTTTTGTAGCTCATGTGTGTCTTCTCCCGTCGATTGGCGTACATCTGCGATATCGCAGTGTAACCGAGCCTTGCCCAAATGAGAAGTCAGCGTCTGTAGGCCAGCGCTGATTGATTCGTGGTCTGGATTATCTTAATCTGCTGTAAATGCTCATCAGGGCTGCACAGGACGGGAGAACACCATGCAAAGCATAAAAAAGATAATGGTTGTCATTGAGCCGGATCAGGATAAACAGCTGGCTCTGGACAAGGCGGTGCGACTTGCCCGGGTATCCGGCGCAGAGCTGGAATTGCTGGTCTGTGATCACAGTCCGTACCTGGAGGACGGCTATTACTTTGATCCGCTGCAGGCGGCCAGGCTGCGTGAGGAACACGTTGCCAACAATCGCCGACTGCTGGAGGACATGGCGGCCGTCATCCGCGGGCAGGGCTTTCACGTGAGTGTTGATGCGCTGTGGGGTAATCCCCCCTATCGTGCCATCGTCAAAAAGGTGCTGGACAGCAAACCTGACCTGCTGGTGCAAAGTAGCCGTCATCACGAGAAAATTGCCCGCTTGCTGCTATCCCACCAGGACTGGCAGCTGTTGCGCTATTGTCCCTGTCCGTTATTGCTGGTGAAGGATCAGAGCTGGCCGGATCACCCGGTGTTTGTGGTCGCCGTTGACCCTACCCACGTCAATGACAAACCTGCCGAGCTGGACACACAACTCACCGCCGCTGCTGTCAGGCTGGCAGAGATCACTGAGGGATCAGTCCATGTTTACCACTCATGTTACCAGCCGCCGGTGTCGGGTATGTATCCGGTGAAGGTTGATCTTGATCTGTACAAACAGAAAACTGCGGATTTGCTCAGTGCGTTTTCACTGAAGGATGAGCAACTGCATGTGGTTGATGAGGAGGTGAAAAAATCACTTCCCGCACTGTTGAAAGATCTGCATGCCAATGTATTGGTGATGGGGGCTGTGTCCCGCTCTGCCGTTGACCGCTTTCTGGTGGGGAGCACCGCCGAACGCCTGCTTGACCGGGTCAGTCAGGACGTGTTGATACTGAAACCTGACGGTTTTACAGATAAGGTGAAAAAAGCCACGCCAGAGCATCTCTGAGCTTGACCGGTAGTGATCTGTTATTGATGTGTGCAAGTGTCACGGGTGTTGCGGTTTGCGACATGGCATTGACGTAATTGCTCAGGCGTGTGTTAACGTCATGCGAGAACAGCTCAACGCCCAGTTCGTAGTTCAGCCGCAAACTTCGCGGGTCGATGTTGGCTGACCCGATCATGGCGTAGTAGTCATCGATCAGAAACAGTTTACTGTGTACAAACGGTGCCGGCAGGTAGCGGATATCTATATCCGCTTCAAGTAATTGGCGGATCGAATTCTGCGCTGCCCAGTGTGCCGGTTTAATATTGTTGTGGCCGGGCAACAGGATTCGCACTGTCAGCCCGCGCATGCGGGCGGCAATCAATGCGCCGATCAGATCAAATGTTGGCAGAAAGTACGGTGTCATGATCAGTATCTGGTGATTGGCGGCAGAAACAACACCGTTAATCAGGTGGCTCAACTTGTCCAGATCCTTGTTGGGGCCATCCAGAATCAGGCGACTCCATATTGGAGAGTCCGGTTTATTGATATTGGTGCCGCGAAACTGGTGAACATCCCTGTCCTGGCTGCAGAAATGCCAGTCCTGCCAAAAGGCCCATTCCAGCTCATCGACAATTTTTCCCTGCAAAGCAAAATGAATATCAAGCACCCGGTGCGGATTGTCGAGTCTGCTGGCAAGGTGTCGGTTGCCAATATTCTGCCCACCGGTAAACGCCAGCAGGCCGTCCGCTATCATCAGCTTGCGATGGTTACGCATATTGATGTTGAGTGATGGCGGAATTATATGCAGAGGGTTGAAGCGATGGAACTCAATTCCCAGTTTCCTGAGTTTGCCGCCGATGCGGGGAAAACTCATCAATTCGCCCATGCCGTCAAGGATCACCTTGACCTGAACGCCGCGTGCTTTGGCGGCTGCCAGCGCATGTGCTATCTCAAGTCCGGTCGCATCATTGTCAAAAATATAGGAGGCAAGCAGTACCCGGTCACGCGCATTGCCGATGGCTTCCAGCATGGCAGGATAAAGTGTCTCGCCATTTTCATAAACCTGAAGGTCAGAGCACGCACTCAGACCCTTGCGAGTCAGCACTTCGCCGATGTTTGACAGTGGGCGAAAGGACGTGCCTTCGGGATCCGGTATGGTTTGCAGGGATTCACGGCTGATCTTGGCATGATAGTCCCGCTGGGCACGGGCACGCACTCGATTGATGCCAAACAGCAGATAGAGAATGGGGCCACCTACCGGCAGGATGATACACATTGCTATCCAGCCGAACGCTGCCTTGGGGTCGCGCTTGTTCAGTAGCGCGTGACCGGCTGTCCATAGCCCCATGGTCAGGACAATCAGCGGAATCAGCCAGATATAGATGCCAGATGTCACTTGATCCCACATGATGTCAGCCTGAGGTGCGCTTGATATCCGCAATCAATGCACAATGGTCGGAGAATTCACGCCAGTTGTCACCTGAAATTCGTTCGCAGCCGCTGACGTCAAAGCCGCGAAGGTAAATCCGATCCATGGACAGCAATGGGAAGAAAGCGGGGAAAGTGTCGGCACAAGCACCGCTATGTGATTCAAAAACCTCCGTCAGCCCCAGGCTGGTTTTCAGATTTCGATGGGTGGTCTTGCGCCAGTCATTAAGGTCGCCGGCAATGATCAGCGGCGCATCATCAGGCACAGTCCGCCGGATATAGTCAATCAGCTGAAAGGTCTGCAGTTTTCGTTCGCGTTCAAACAGACCCAGATGAATGCATATCAGATGAACGTCGCCGGCAATGGTGCCGTGCAGGAAGCCACGTTGTGAAAAATTGACAAATGAGGCATCGATATTGTCCCAGCTGACAAAGGGCAGTTCGCTGAGAATGGCATTCCCGTGATGTCCGTGCTGATAAATGGCATTCTTGCCATAGGCATGATGAGTCCATACCGTGTCAGCCAGGTATTCAAGCTGGGTTGCATCGGGCCATTGCTGCAGGCGTTTGCGATGCCGGGTGTTGTCGCCAACCACCTCCTGCAGAAATACCAGGTCAGCCTTGCTGGCGCGCAAATGCTCGCGGATATGTGAGAGCACCAGTCGTTGCGGTCCGAATGCAAACCCCTTATGGATGTTCAGCGTCAGGACACGAAAGCTGTCACGTGGCATGTGGACTCACTGTGCGCTGGTGTTTCATGACAAGTACATCGCAGGTCGTGTCATAGAGAATCTTTTCAGCAGTGCTGCCAACAATGGCCTGTTCGACCACATTGCGCGACAGCGCACCCAGCACCAGAATATTGCCTTTCTCGCGTTTGATTACCTGGCTCAGGGTTTTGGCAACATCGCCCCGTACCATAATGACATCATCTTCCGCGATATTATGCTCGGCAATTAATTGGCTGATTTTTTCCCAGTGCGTCTCGCGGACTTTTTTGATGTAGCTGTCTGCGCCGGTCACTTTCGGGAACATGGTGCTCAGATCCGGAAAATAACAGTGGTAAACCCGGGTGTTGAGTTGCATGGATTTGGCAAGGCTCGCCGCCGTATCCAGCAGCAGGTGATCAAGTTCATTCTGTTGCGCTTTGGCATGCATGGGGTCCACAGATGCTATGACACAGCCATCTTCAGCCCAGCGTTGCGCCTTTACCAGCAGCAACGGCGACGGGCAGTTTTTAATCAGACGCCAGTCGGTATTGGTGATCAGGATACGTGCGAGCCGGCCTTGATGTTCGACACTTTTCAGTGTCATATCCGGCTGGTATTCGCGAATTTTTCGCAGCAGCATTGAAGCACTGTTCCTGTCAGCACTGAACAGGGTGTCGGTGGGGATGCCCTGAGCTTCAAAACGCGCCTTGAGTGCGTCCAGTTTAGCCTGATAGTGCTGGGTAAAATGCTTTTTTTGAGAATGGAAAAATCGACTGGCCAGGCTGCCGGAGTCAGCGTCCTTCTGTGGCAGAACATTTGGCTTGTTCATCAGCAGCAGGACGTGAGAGCGGTAGTTGAATGCCAGCAAAATGGCGCGATCGATTACAAAGTCTTTTTCGTTGTCCGGATCAACGATGACCAGAATCTTTTTCAGCTGTTCCAATGTAGTGTCCCCATACCGCCTGTGTATTATTATCTGCGGTCATATTGGGTAAACAGGTGACAGGTTGTCAAGGCTGTTGAGCAGAGGATATGGCCTGGATCAAGTACTGAGGCAGGGCGAAAGCAGCTTTGTGCAACTCAGGTGTATAGTAACGGGTGCTGATGGCGGCAGCTGTCCATCGCTGCCGGAGTGTGCTCAGCTCAATCTGGCGATGTGCTGCTGTGTCACTGGCCCAGGCAAACGCCATGATACCGCCGACATAGGTCGGGACAGCCGCACTGTAGAAGTGCCAGTCGCTGAAAAGGCGGCTGAGGCGGCTGGCAGTATTGCTGACCTCACTTGTCTGCATAAAGGCGACGCCATTCTGGGTAACCAGAATGCCGCCCGGATTCAGGCAGCGCTGGCAGCCGGCGTAAAAATCTTTGGTAAACAGAACTTCGCCCGGGCCGAGCGGGTCAGTTGAGTCGGAGATGATGACGTCAAAGCGCTCCTCAGTGGTCTGGACGAAGTCGAATCCGTCGCCAATAATGATATTGGCGCGCGGATCATCATAGGCACCGGCGCTGTGATTTGGCAGGTAGCGCCGTGCCATGTCGATGACGGACTGGTCTATCTCGACCTGCGTGACATGTTCTATTGATGTGTGACGACAGACTTCTCGTAAAATGCCTCCATCACCGCCACCGATGATCAGTACGCGTTTCACATTGCCGTGCGCCATGACGGGTACGTGCGTCAGCATTTCGTGGTAGATGAACTCGTCCCGTTCGGTCGTTTGCACAACCCCGTCCAGAGTCATGACACGACCAAATTGCTGGTTCTGAAAAATCATCAGGTGCTGGTGATCGGTTTTGTGCTCGAACAAAACTTCATCAACACTGAACGATTGGCCGTAGCCGTTGTAAAGGCTTTCGGTCCACTGGCGCTGTGTCATGGGCGTTCTCTGGTTTATTCTTCGGTGGCAGGCTGAGTCAGGCCACGCAACTGTTCACCAACGGTGACGCGAGTTGGTTTGAATGCCGCCTTGAGGATGGGCACAGCTTTCTCTGGCTGGGCATCACCACACATGAAAATGTCGAATGCGGCGTAACCACGTTCTGGCCATGTGTGAACACTGATATGGGATTCAGCCAGCACTGCGACACCGGAAATCCCACCGTTGGGTGTGAAGTGGTGCATGTGAATATGCAGGAGCGTGGCACCGCAGTCTTCAACGCATTTGCGGAAGGCGGTTTCCATGATGTCCAGTTCAGTGAGGTTTTCTGCGCCCCAGAAGTCAATCAGAAGGTGTGTTCCCGCAAATTCCAGGCCGTTTCTGTGGATGAAATGATCCTGGGCCTCTGCTGCCGGCTCGCCGGTAAAGGTCGGCCATTCACTCTCATTCGCACTGGTGTCGGTAGGTTTGAGAGACTCTTTAATGGAGGAGATTGTGCTCATAATCCTTGCCCCAAAAAAAGATGGCGGTGAACTCATAGACCGTCTGTTTTGCTGTGATTAAGCAGTTGCCGTCTGGACTATAAGCCTCCACACCATGCGTGGTTGATAAGATGATTTGTCTGATGCTGGTCTGCTGATGACTGCAAGAAGCGACAGAGGGGGAGCAGTTTATTGATTTTTTGCGGAATTACAAGTGGTTTGGGGACTTTTTTTGCGAGTC
>TARA_R110002072_G_scaffold160669_9_pt1 | contig 20728 bp, 19 predicted proteins | sample TARA_R110002072 | Tara Oceans TARA_R110002072 (sample SAMEA4397118) | marine metagenome | biome: Polar Biome; feature: [SRF] surface water layer (ENVO:00010504); material: water (ENVO:00002006), including particulate matter (ENVO:01000060) such as... | depth 5 m | reverse complement strand
TATCCGGCCCTTGCAGATGAAACAGGGCGCAATGAAAGGTCGTTACCGGCTAGGATTTAACGCGTTCAGTGGTATGTCGAAAATACATTTCGCCGACTGTGCTCAAGCGATGATCCGCATGCTCGAAGACGATACCTGGCTAGGCAAAGCACCGATTATTCAGTATTAGCCGGGATAGCACCGACTCACTCGAATGTGGTACCGAAGATGACAGATTGTAACGATACAATGAAAGCTGCGATCAAAACCTATGATGCTGCGCAAGAATACAATTTCGCCGAGGGGTGCTACATAAACGAGCTTTCAAGTTCCAGTGACGATCCGCATGTTTCGATAGCCCGTGCCCGGCTGGCGCCTGGAAAGACCACTCGTTGGCACTACTTGAAAGGTACAGGAGAGCGTTATGTTATACAGGATGGTTTCGGGGTAGTGGAAATCCAGGATTTGTCGGCCAAGGAGGTGAATGCAGGAGATGTGGTACTTATCCCTCCTGGCGCCAGACGGCGTATTTGTAACACCGGCGCAGATGATCTGGTTTTCCTGGCGATTTGTTCGCCGCCCTTCAGCGCTGATGTTTACATTGATGCTGAAGACTAGGTGGATTACGGCTGAAACATGAGTCCCAATTGATAGCGGAGGCTAGCGATGGCAGAGCGATTTGAGCAGTTGGAAGATAAGCACATTGATTTTATTCAGGCCCAGAAAATGTACTTTGTGGGCACCGCGGCGGATGACGGTTACACCAATGTTTCGCCCAAGGGTATGGACAGTTTTCGAGTGCTCGATAATGCTACTGTCGCCTGGCTGAATCTCACTGGCAGCGGTAACGAGACGGCCGCCCATGTATTGGAAAACGGCCGCATGACAGTGATGTTTTGTTCCTTCGATAAGCAACCACTCATTTTGCGCCTTTACGGCCAGGCGACGGTAACGCATAAGGGTGAGGCGAAGTGGGATACTCTGTCGGCTCTATTCCCCCGTTACACCGGCGCCCGCCAAATATTCAGCCTGGCCCTGGCGCTGGTGCAGACCTCCTGCGGCTATGCCGTACCCCATTACACTTTAAAAAGTGAGCGACCGACGCTGACCAGGTGGGCGGATGGGCGCGGTGAGGAAGGGATAAGAGACTACTGGCAGGAAAAAAATACGGTAAGCCTAAATGGCAAAGATACTGGAATCAGCTAGGACAACGTGATGGCAGAGATTAGCTTTACCAGCGAGGAGCGCGATGTTATTTGTCGCAAAATACAACTGTACTTTCAAGAAGAACTCGAACGGGAGATAGGGCAGTTCGACGCCGGTTTTCTGTTGGATTTCTTTGCGAAGGAAATCGGGTCCTATTTTTATAATAGAGGTCTGTACGATGCCCAGGCTGTTCTTGAGAGTCGTCTGGAAAATATTGCCGAGGCTATCTATGAAATTGAAAAGCCGACCGATTTTCTTCGGTAAGCTGCCGCCGTAGAAAATAGCGCAGGGTTGACGGAAAATGGCACCAACTGATTGGGTGGAAAAATCTCGGCAGCTGTTGAGTGCCCGTCGGTCAGAATACTTCACTGATTTCTGCGATAACGATTTTGTATGAAAGAATTTGACCCATTACATGATGTCGAAAATAACCGGCTAATTCTCGATGGTGGTCAGTGGCCCAGCTTTCACGGTGCTGAAGTACAGGATCTCAGTATTTGGCGAGGCGATGTCCGGCCGGACGATAATGTGCGGACTACCTCTGTGATAGAGGCCTCATTTGAGTTGTGTGCGTTGCGCGAGCCGTATATTGCAGTGTTGAAGTTTCACGATTGTGACGCTATCAATTTGCAGGGATTCAATCACCAAAATGCAGTGTATGACTTGGTTTTTGAGTACAAGGCAAGGGATAGCTATAGTGATGAGACGCCGTTGCCTCGCCCTATAGTTGTAACTTTTGAGCGGGCATTTGGTGCGGCGCTGTCGTTTAATTGTTTTCGTATTGAGGCGTTACAAAAGATAGCGGTAGGTGCTACCGAATTGCAGGAATTGCTGGGTGCACTGGCTCCCGAACTAGTCTCCGGCGAGTTTGTGTTCGCCACGGTGCCAGACTCCCGGCTTGGCGAGTGTATGCAATTGTCTCCCTTAGCATCCTTTCGCGAAAAAGAGGGAGTGACCTTGGTACTATCCAGAGACAGTGCCGAGAAAGCGGGTTTCGATTGTGCGCTGGTATTTCGGTGTATTACGTTGGGGGTACACTCCAGTTTGGAGTTGGTGGGTTTGACTGCCGCTGTCTCCTCAAAATTGGCCCGAGGTGGAATCAGTGCCAACGTCATTGCTGCCTATCACCACGACCATGTTTTTGTACCGTCTGCATTAGCCGGCGATGCGCTGGCCGCGCTGCAGGAATTTAGCTTTCACAGTGAGAGACGCTAGACTCTCAGTCCAGGGCAATCGACATTGTGGTAATCACTCGCACCGCCACCCCATTAAATTTCTAACCCGGCACTACTCAAACACGCCATGCATGTACCATTGCCGCCCCAGGCGGTCGCGAAACACCCAGTAGTGTTGTCCGCCGCTGTCGGTGGCGACGTAATAATCGCGGCTCACCGCCTCGTGCCACCAGTTATCCTCGATGCGCTCCGGTCCGTAGACCAGGTCCAGGGCGCCCTGCCAGTACAGTTGTTTACCCTGTTGTCGCAGAGCTTTGGGTTGCGGCATCAGCCAGAAGGGGCGCTGGGCGCAGTGCTCGTTACTGCGGTGCTCATTCCCCGGGTGGTCACTGCTGATGAGTACCGCAAATTCCGGTAGATGTTCGTCACGGCAGCCGACTTTCTCAATCGCCTGTAAGCCCAGGCGGCTGCGCAGCCTGTCCAGCAGACTGGTCAGGGGCTCGCGCTGGTTGCGGGGGCTGAACAGGTCGATACTGTCCTGTTGTCCCGGACGCAACTGCTCGCAGATCAGGGCCAGGCCTTCCACGCTGTCAGTTAATGTCACCTGCGAAAAGCGCAGGGTGCTGAGTTGGTACCAGTTTTTCCAGTCGCTGTGATTGCTGGCACTGCGTACGCACACATCCCGCACCCGGTGATCGATGCCAATCAGTTGCCAGTTGATTTCGCCGGTTTGTAGCTGGGTGTTGCGCAGAAAGCGGCACAGAGATTGCAGCAGCAGTTGCACCGCGGGCAGTAATTCGTCGTTGGTTTTTACTTCGTAGCCATACCAGTATTCATCGCTGAAGGTAGCCGGGGGGTGATAGTCCACTTGCAGGTCTTCGCGCTGTCCCAGGAGTTGTTGCAGGAAGTGAGTGAATTCCTTGCCGCAGCGACGGCCCAGAGCTGTCGGTGGTAGTGCCAGTACATCGCCCACCGTATGTAGGCCGGCCCGGCGCAGGGAGTCGACGGTGGTAGTGAACTCCTGCAGCAGTTTCAGGGGGAGGGGGTTGAGGCGTTCCGTCAGTGGCTGTTGCATCGCCATGGCCGTGTCTTGCGCGGCAAAAGACAGCAGCCAGGCTGCCTTGGGTGTCGGCGCCAGGGCGTAGCGCGCCTCGTATCCCCGGCTACCGATGCCACTGGTGACTTCAGCCAGCAGCGTATCGATACCCCGGAACAGGTTCAGGCTGCCGCCGATTTCCAGTTGCAGGCAGTCTGACTGGTAGGTGTGCAGGGTAGGCGTGATGCTATAGGCCCAACAGCACAGTTGTTGCAGGCAGCGTTGCTCGGCCTGTTCATCCCGCTCCAGCAGACGCACCGGTTCATTGCCTGCCAGTGCCCGGACGGTGGCGGTGCCCATGTCCTGACGTATTCCCAGGGCAGCGGCGCAGTCGTTGGCGCGAACGACACGCTGCGCAGCCAGTACCACCACGGGTTGTTGTTCGCAGTGGCTCAGGCATTGCAGGGGTAACTGCTCAAAACGCAGACACAGCCACAGGCTCATGGGGGATTCCCCGGCCATAGGGCTCGCTTTTGGCGAGTGTGATCGCTTTTCTCGTTGTTCCTGAGGGGGCCTGTAACCGGGGGGGGCACTCGCCCTATAATATCACTAATACTGTACATATATACAGTATTAGTGATGCGGGCGCGCTTGTCTAGCGGCTCAGCAAAATGTGCAGCAGGTTGTCCTGGAGGTGATGTTGGCGGGTAGGCCGCTGTGGTTGTCGTAGAACCGGAGACCAGGGCGCACATACCGCGGTCACCCAGGCAGCCGTAGAAGCGATTTAGGCGCAAAACGGGTCATGACTATGTCTATTTGTTACGAAATGTGACAATTGGGTGCGCCGTATCGATCTTCGGGCTGCTATTGAGAAGTATGTTGACAGGCATTAATTACCGAAATTTCATGAATAATTAATAGATATGGGGTTGCTCAACCCGATGTAAGGGCAGATAGTGGTAACACTTAACCTAGGTAATGTTACTTTAGGTTACACAATAGAGGTCTACTGATGAAAGCTTTACTGATGTCTGCCTTGATTCTCCTGGCATTCAACGCCTCTGCTGCCTGCCCAATACAGCGGCCGGGTGATATGCCACTGATACCCGATGGCGCAGTCGCAAGTGATGAGAGGATGCACAGAGCGCAACTGATGGCGGAAAAATACCTGTTGCAGGTGGAAGCCTACATGGACTGTGACGTTATGAACCGCCGGCAGTACCTGGCACTGGCCGAGAAAGTGGAGGTTTTTTCTCAGCTGTACAATGACGAGGTCATTGAGTTCCGGGTTCGCACTCATATTGTCGCGGAGAAGTAACGCCCCCTCGCTCTTGATGGGCAGTTTTGTTGCGGGTTTCCCGCATCAGGATGCAAGGATATATCTGCTGGTGCGTGATCTCCAACGGACAATATTGCGATTAGGCTACCGGTAGTGGTGTACCCACTGCCGTACTGTGCTGGTCGCTGGCTGTCCAGGTTGGCAAATCCCACAGCTGTGGCTGTTGCGGCACGTCGTCCGCCGGGGGTAGCTCTACATCGATGGAATGGTTGCCACCGCGCTGTTTGAGAATGTGCACCTTGCGATACTCACGCATTTGCAGGCGCAGGCTGGAGGGGGCGTGTTGCTGGCTTACCTGATTGGGGCGAAACAACACTGCCAGGCTGTCGCCACTGGCGGCGGCCAGTTGCAGTTTGCGCAATTCGCTGTAGCTGTAGTTCTGCGCGCCTAACCAGCTAAAGACGGCACTGCAGGTAGTGCTGCGCAGGGCTTGTTCGGTGGCCCACAACAAGTCTTTCCTGTTCTTGGGGTGGATCAGCAAAATTTGTTGGGTGTCGATGCCACGAGCGGCTAGTAATGGGGCGTAGGGTATGTAGGGTGGGGCGATAAACACTTGCCAGCGGCCCTGTTCGCTAAGATGTTCCATGGCGCTCAGAAACAGGCCCATGGCCCCCAGCCCACAACCGTCGCTCAAAAGCTCGATGGTGCTGTCCAAAGGCCAGCCGCCCTGTTGTAGTTGTGCATCCAGGGTTGCATAGCCGGTGGCGAGGCTCTGAGTGTTGTGGCAATCACTGTTTGCGGAAATGTTGTGGCCCTGGAAAGAGCGGCGGTGACCGCGCCAGGTGTCGTTGCGGTTGATAACCTGTTCCAGCATCTCATTCATGATTCTTTACCTCGTGGGGGTAGCTTGTCCAATAAACTGTATATATGTACAGTAGTATTGAAAGAGGTGAAATGCAAGTTATGAATTACTGGGTTGGGTGCGGGTAAGTAGAGCTATCAGGTGCGGCAACCCTCTGTCATGGTGTCTCGGATCAGACGCCGGACCGACTAACTGGAAACTCTGCAAAGCCCCAAAACAAGACGTTCCAAATTGTCCCAGGGTCTGCCATCAGCAAAGCCCTTGATACTGCCATCCACCGCGGCGGCCTGTTCCAGCAACAAAGAGAGGGATTCTGAATCGTGTCGGGCCAGGGCAGCCTGCATAAACGGCATACGCTTGGGCCATACACGCTGAGTGCTTAGGGCTTTCTGTGCATTCTGGCCCTTGTCGCAATCGAGTTGCGCCTCCAGTAGAGTGCGAATCTCGCGAGCCAGACTCCACAGGACCACCGGTGGTTCGGAACCTTCCGAGCGCAGCCCGTGCAACATACGCAGGCTGGCGGTGGCGTCGCCCTTGAGGGCGTTGTCAGCCATGTCGAACACGTTGTAGCGGGCATTGTTGGAAACGGCTTTGGTGACGGTCTCTGTGGTGATTTTTGAATCTGCTGCCAGCAGTTTGAGTTTTTCCACTTCCTGCACAGCGGCCAGCAAGTTGCCCTCTACCCGGTCACACAATAATTGCAGTGCATCGCTTTCAATGTCCATGCCCGCGCTGCGCACGCGTTGCTGCAGCCAGCGGGGCAGGTTCTTGGCGTCTATCGGCCACACCTGAATGGTCGCGCCGGCTTTGTCCAGCGCCTTGTACCACTTGCTGTTGGTCGATTGTTTGTCAATTTTGCCTGCCACGATGAGCAATACATCCTCGCTACCGGCAACCTCAAGGTATTCGCACAGGGCCTTGCTACCCTCGGCGCCCGGCTTGCCGCTGGGAAGACGCAGTTCTATCAGTTTGCGTTCGGCAAACAGAGACATGCTGGAGGCGCTGTGTAGAATATCCTGCCAATTGAAACTGGAAACGCCCGCGTCGATAATTTCGCGCTCGCTACAGCCCTCCTGCCGTGCTTTTTGACGGATCAGATCACAACATTCCTGTACCAGTAAGGTCTCGTCGCCGCTGATCAGATAAACCCGAAGAAGTTTTTGCTGCAATTGACCGGCAAGTTTCTCGGGGTACAGGCGCATTAGGGATTATTGGCCTGGCTAGCGGCGGCATAAAAACTGGTACGCTGCAAAATTTGCTGCGCCAGCTCCCTGCGACTCTCAACTTTAAGCAGTTGTAGTTCGCTGGCTTTACCGGTGACATTGTCCGGGTCATTCTGCATACGCTTCACAACCGATACGGTAGTGGGTGGTATCTCTTCCTTATTGTCTGCATTGAGTACCGAAAATTGTGCACGCATAATCAGCTCATATTCAGCAACCCGAGCTTGGGAATTGAGAGACAAATTGCGTTGTTCAAAACGCTCCGGTTGTAACACCAGGATAAAGTTGGCGCTGACGCGGTCGTCGGCCCAGATAACACCGGTGGCCGAGAACAGGGCGGAAACGTCACGCGTAAACTCGCTGTTGGGATCGTTTGTCACCAGGTACATACTTTTCCAGGCTTCGGGCAGGGCTGTGCCACCCGTACCCGCACCGCGCAGCTGAAAGCCGCAGGCGCTGAGCAGGCAGATCATGCCTACAATTATGCTGTAGTGAGTGAGGCGCCTGTACATGATGAGTCTCTTTTTCAGGAGTGAACTGACTTCAAGGTTAGTTGGCTACAATATTAACGAGTTTGCCCGGTACCACAATCACTTTGCGTACGCTCAATCCTTCCAGAAACCTGCTTACGTTTTGCTGGGATTGCGCCAGGGCTTCTATAGCACTCTTGTCTGTATCAGCCGGTACTTCCATTTTTGCCCGTACTTTTCCGTTGACCTGCACGACCATTTCGATCGTGTCACGGGCTAAAGCAGATTCATCGAAGGTGGGCCAGGGCGCGTTGAGAACTTCTCCCTCGCCGTTAAGGGTTGGCCACAAGGCATGGCATACATGCGGCACGATGGGGCTGAGCATCAACACGATAGCGCGCAGCGACTCGTGCAACAGAGCGCGACTTTGTGGTGCAGCGTCGTCCAGTTTGCCTAACTCGTTACACAGTTCCATGATTGCGGCGATGGCTGTGTTAAAGGTTTGGCGTCGACCAAAGTCGTCACTGACCTTGGCGATAGTCTCGTGAAGTTTACGACGAACATTTTTCTGTTGCTCATTCAGTGCGGCCACGTCCAGCGCGGGCGCAGGCTCGGATGCAACGTGCTTGCTGGCTAGTTTCCAAAGGCGTTTGAGGAATCGATTGGCGCCTTCCACTCCTGAGTCGGACCATTCCAGCGATTGCTCCGGCGGCGCGGCAAACATGCTGAACAGGCGCACGGTGTCGGCGCCATACGCGGCGATTAACGATTGTGGGTCCACCGTGTTGCCCTTGGATTTGGACATCTTGGCGCCGTCCTTAAGCACCATGCCCTGGGTCAGCAGGCGGATGAAGGGTTCGTCGCTGGTCACCAGCCCTTCATCCCGCATCAGCTTGTGAAAGAAGCGGGAGTACAACAGGTGCAGGATGGCGTGTTCGATGCCGCCCACATACTGATCTACCGGTGCCCAGTAATCCGCCTCGCCATCCAGCATGACCTGATCGTTATTCGCGCAGCCGTAGCGTGCGTAATACCAAGAGGACTCCATAAACGTATCAAAGGTGTCTGTTTCACGAGTAGCGTCTGCGCCGCAGCTGGGGCAGGAGGTTTGGTAAAACGCCGGCATGTCTTTGAGCGGTGAGCCCACGCCTTCAAATACGATCTCGGTGGGCAGCACCACCGGCAGGTCTGCGGCGGGCACTGGAACTGCCCCACACGCATCACAGTTGATAATGGGAATGGGTGCACCCCAGTAGCGCTGACGTGAAACGCCCCAGTCGCGCAGACGGAAGTTGACAGTGCGTTTGCCCTTGCCTGCACTTTCGAGTGTGTCGGCGATGGTGGCGAAGGCGGCCTTAAAATCCAGACCATCAAACTCGCCGGAGTTAATGAGAATACCTTTTTCTGTAAATGCCGCCGCGCTGAGATCGCACGGTTCGTTACCCGCGGGGGTGATCACCTGCGCAATGGGCAGTTTGTAACGCGTCGCAAACTCCCAGTCGCGTTGGTCGTGGCCCGGCACAGACATGACCGCACCGGAGCCGTAATTCATCAGTACAAAGTTGGCGACCCAAACAGGCACTTCCTCACCTGTCAGTGGGTGCGTGGCAGTAATGCCAGTTGCCATGCCGAGCTTTTCCATGGTGGCCATGTCCGCTTCGGCCATCTTGATGTTGCCTTGTGATTCGATAAATGCGGCTAATTCGGGATTATCTTCTGCCGCTGCTCTGGCCAAGGGGTGCTGTAATGCAACCGCGACGTAGGTAACACCCAATAGAGTATCCGGGCGAGTGGTGTAGACGCTCAGCGCGGTCCCGTCTTTGAGGCTGAAGTCCAAATTCACACCTTCGGAGCGCCCGATCCAGTTGCGCTGCATAGTGCGTACTTGCTCCGGCCATTGGTCGAGGGTGTCGAGGTCAGTCAGCAGTTGCTCGGCATAGTCGGTAATTTTGAGAAACCACTGATCAATCTCGCGGCGTTCCACCGGATTGTCACAGCGCCAGCAGCAACCATCCACAACCTGCTCGTTGGCCAATACTGTCTGGTCTGTCTCACACCAGTTTACTTCGGCTTTCTTTTTGTAGGCCAGGCCCTTTTCAAACAGGCGGGTGAAAAACCACTGCTCCCAGCGGTAGTAGTCCGGGTCGCAGGTTGCCAGCTCTCGGTCCCAGTCGTAGGCGAAGCCCAGTTGCTGCAACTGCTCACGCATGTAATCGATGTTCTGGGCTGTCCACTGTGCCGGTGGCACGTTGTGTTTGATTGCGGCATTTTCTGCCGGCAGTCCGAAAGCGTCCCAGCCCATGGGCTGTAGAACGTTCTTTCCCTGCATGCGCTGATAGCGCGCGATGACGTCGCCGATGGTGTAGTTGCGCACATGCCCCATATGCAGTTGCCCGCTGGGGTAGGGGAACATCGCCAGGCAGTAGAATTTTTCCCGTGTGTCGTCCTGTTGTACGGCGAAGCTCTTATTCGCCAGCCAGTGTTCCTGGGCGGCTTGTTCCAGGGCCTTGGGGTTGTAGGGCTGATCCATCACGGGTAGCTCGTTTCGTCCTTTATTGCATGGTCAAGTACGGCCTGATTCGACGCTCACTGGAGTGCGAAACGGCCAAAAAGAAGCGCGGATTCTAACAGTAAACCCTGTGGACTGGTAAGCGTTGGGCGGAAGTAGTTAGCGGAGGCGGGTCGGTGAGAGCACCTCGGGTATTGGCCACGATAGGACAGCGCACTAATCTAATTATCGCGCCAAAACCCCAGATACAGGATCGCCATAAGCAACAGACCGATGATGCAGCCGGTGATCATTGGCGTATTGCCGAAACTGCCAAAAGGCGTATTGCCTAGCATCGCCTGTGCCGTTCCAGTAAGGGTGGTGGCAACGAACTGATCAGTGCGCTCGACGATTCTGCCTTGGTGATCAATGATCGCTGAGATGCCGTTGTTAGTACCGCGCACTACATAGCGTCCATTTTCACGCCCGCGCATCTGAGCAATCTGCAAGTGTTGCCAGGGGCCAATAGAATCGCCAAACCAACTGTCGTTGCTGATGGTGATCAGTAAATCCGCATTGCGCGCGTTCTTTGCCACCAGATCGCCGTAGACAATTTCGTAACAAATAAAAGGTGCCGCGCGAAAGGCGCCCACTTTTAACGGAGCCTGATTCTCCGGTCCGGGGCTGAAAGCAGACATGGGTAGATCAAAGAAAGCGATCAGCCCACGCAGCAGGTTCTCCAGGGGTACGTATTCCCCAAACGGCACTAGCCGTTGCTTGTGATAAACACCCTTACCAAACCCCAGGGCCGCGATACTGTTGTGGTAGGACTCGCTGCCAGGCGGGCGAAAGGGAATGCCTGTAATCAGCGTGGTGTTCGCTGCTGCGGCGCGCTCGGCAATGGGCTTCAGAAATCCCTGCGCCCGTTGCAGGTAATTGGGAACGGCCGACTCAGGCCAGAGGACGAGGTCGAAGCCCAGTACCGGATCTGTCGCCTCGCGCAATTGACGGAGAATGGGTCGATACCAATCGGGATCCCATTTGTGCTCCTGCGGCACATTGGGCTGGATGATAGCGACGGTTATGGGATCTTCGCTGGCTTTGGCTACCCATTGCGTGGACATTAATACTGCCCCGCCTCCCCACAGCGTAATGAGGATCACGGCATACGTGGTAAGGGCGACGGGCTTGCGACTGCGCCACCCGAGAAACAGACAGGTGCCGGTCAGTGCGCAGATGAACGAGAGACCATAAACACCGGTAATGGGTGCCCAGCCGGATATCCAGGTTTCAACATGGGCATAGCCCAGATAAAGCCAGGGGAAGCCAGTGAGCAGCCAGCTACGGAGCCACTCAAAAAGCACCCATAAAGCGGGGAATCCCGCCAACATGCCGCCTGGCAGCGGGCGCACAAACCGCACATAACACCAGGCGAACAGCGCCTGAAGTAATGCCAGCCCGGCGCAAAACAGAGCCGTCAACCCTATAGCCAGTGGAATGCCGGCATGGCCGTGAACGTGAATGCTGACGTAAACCCAGGAAACGCCACTGCCGAACATGCCCAGACCATAGAGCCATCCGCGCCACAGTGCCTGCCTGGTACCGCAGGTGCTCAGCAGATAGGCGTACAGGGCGCAGCTTAATATACCTGCCGGCCAGAGATCGAAAGGCGCCAGGGACAGCGTAACCAGAGCACCGGCAACCGGTGCCAGTATCAGAACGAAAATGGGGTTAAGGCCGGATTCGGCGCGCATGATGTGTGGCTGCCAATGTGCGGTTATGTTCTGGGTGGACGCATGCGCAGGCTGTAAATTTTGCGCTGGTCAGCATTGACGACCTCGAACCGAAAGTCGTCGATAGTGGTCACTTCATTGCGCGCCGGCATATGGCCGAACGCGTGAATCACCAGACCGCCAACGGTGTCGAATTCTCCATCGCTCAAGTTGCAGTCAAAATAGGCGTTGAATTCATCGATGGGAGTAAGGGCCTTGACCAGGAAATCATGGCTGTCTATTTTGTGGATAAAACGGTCGGCCTGGGCATCCGTCTCATCTTCTATTTCGCCGACAATTTCCTCGAGTACATCTTCGATAGTAACGAGCCCGGCGACACCGCCGTATTCATCAATCACAATCGCCATGTGGTTGCGGTTCTCACGAAACTCCCGCAACAGGACGTTAAGACGTTTACTCTCGGGCACAACCATGGTTGGCCGCAATAAATCCTGGATTTTGAAGGATTCATGATCAGGGTTGAGTATTTGGGGGAGCAGATCTTTGGCCAGTAAAATACCCATCACATCGTCTGGACTGTCGCCAATTACTGGATAGCGGGAGTGCGCAGCGTCCGTGATTTGCGGCAGGATATCTTCCAGCGTGGACTCTGCCTTAATCACAACCATCTGTGAGCGGGAGACCATGATATCGCGGGCTTGCATATCGCTGACCTGCATCGCCCCTTCCATGATATTGCGCGCGTCCTCATCGATGATTTCATTATCTGCTGCGAGGGTAAGCACTGCTTGCAGGTCATGGCGACTGTGCGGATCAGAGGAAAAGAGCAGGGCGATCTTATCTATCCATGATCGATCATTTGCGTCATTGCTGGTGCGGTCTTCGCTCATCAAATGGAGTGCTCCCGAGGCACATTTGTTTTGTAGGGGCAGTCGAAATCCAGCTCATTAAGAATGGTGCTTTCCAGTGCTTCCATAATTTCGGCATCGTGTTCTTCGATATGGTCATAACCCAGTAGATGCAGGGTGCCGTGGACAGTCATGTGCGCCCAGTGCGCATTGGCACTCTTTCCCTGCCGTGCTGCTTCTGCGATGACAACCGGCGCACAAATAACAATATCGCCCAACAGTGGAAGATCCAGTTCAGTGGGCAAACCGGCTGGGAACGACAGAACATTAGTGGCTCCTGGCTTGCCCCGATACTGGTGATTCAGGTTTGCCATTTCATCGTTGTTTATCAGGCGCACGGTGATTTCAATGCTTTCCTTTGAGCTGCGGTTGCGCAGTGCTGCCGCTATCCAACGGTGTATGTTGTCTACATCGGGAACAGGTTCGCGACAGGCCGACTGGATATCCACGTGCAAATTCACCGCCGACTCTTGTCCAGGTGGGTCGTCTGGTCCTCGGCATTGTCATAGGCCTCAACAATACGCTGCACCAGAGGGTGGCGTACCACGTCCTTGTTGCCGAAATACGTAAAGCCGATGCCGTCAATATCGTCCAGCATGTTGCTTACATGGGTCAAGCCAGACTGTACTCCCCGGGGGAGGTCTATCTGGGTGGCGTCACCGGTAATAACCACTGTGGAACCAAAGCCGATGCGCGTCAGGAACATTTTCATCTGCTCCCGGGTGGTATTTTGTGCCTCGTCGAGAATAATGAAAGCATTGTTTAGCGTGCGACCACGCATAAAAGCCAGCGGCGCGACCTCGATAATATTGCGCTCGATATATTTGTTGACCGCCTCAAAGCCCAGCATTTCGTATAGGGCATCGTAGAGCGGGCGTAGATAGGGGTCGATTTTCTGACTCAGGTCGCCGGGTAGAAAGCCCAGTTTCTCGCCCGCTTCCACCGCTGGTCGCACCAGTAAAATTTTGCGCGCCCGTTCCTCGAGCAGAGCTTCGACACCACAGGCAACGGCCAGATAGGTTTTGCCAGTGCCGGCGGGGCCGATACCAAAATTGATGTCGCTCTGTCTGATGGAACGTACATAGTCCTGTTGGTTTTTACCGCGGGGCTTGACCGAAACGCGTTTGGTGCGAATGATTGCGATCGCTTGAATATCACTGTCTTGACGTGTCTCCACGAGGTACTCGAGGCCAGCCTGTTGCAACTGCAAGTGCAGCGACTCAGCGCTCAGCGCTACGTCCTGACATATTTCTTCATAGAGGTGCCTGAGCAAGTGCTCGGCAGTAGCGACCTTGCCGGCGGAGCCCTTGAGTGAAAATTGATTCCCCCGAGCACTGATGCTGACGTCGAGACGCGTTTCAATCTGGCGCAAATGACTGTCCAGATGGCCACACAGCATGGCCAGGTGACGCGCGTTATCGGGTTCTAGTGTCAAGTTCTGTTGCACTGACGGTCCAGGCAACGGTTCAGGGGGAGGTTTGCTGTTCAAAGTATCCTGTCGCCACATTGGGCATAATCGTTAAACATAAGGATATACCGGAATTGGCGGGCGTCAACCTTGCAATAACGCGCCGCGTAGCGAGTTGGGTAGCGCTTGGACAATATCAACGTCGACAAATTGCCCAATCAGGCCGTGGTCTGTGGCGGAAAAATTCACAGCGCGATTGTTTTCAGTGCGCCCCTGAAGTTCCCCGGGGTCCTTTTTGGAGACGCCGGTGACCAGGATGCGCTGTGAACTACCCACCATGCGTCGGCTGATGCCAGCCGCCTGCCCAGCGATACGTGTCTGCAATATACGCAGGCGATTTTTTTTGGTGGCCTCGTCAGTGTCGTCGGGCAGTTCCGCGGCGGGCGTTCCCGGTCGGGCACTGTAAATGAAACTGAAGGAGCTGTCGTAGCCGATATCTTCTATCAGTTTCATGGTGGCGGCAAAATCCGCGTCGGTTTCGCCGGGAAACCCAATAATAAAGTCTGATGACAGGCTAATATCCGGCCGAATTTTCCGCAGGCGGCGTATCTTCGATTTGTATTCCAGCGCAGTATGGCCACGTTTCATCGCCGCAAGTATGCGGTCAGAGCCGCTCTGCACAGGCAAATGCAGGTGGTTTACCAGTGTCGGGATGGTCGCGTAGGCGTCGATCAGGGCATCGGTGAACTCAACCGGGTGTGAGGTGGTATAGCGAATACGTTCAATGTCGGGAATTTTCGCGACGAAATGCAGCAACTCAGCAAAATCGACGACTTCGCCCAGATGGTTGGCCCCGCGATAAGCGTTGACGTTTTGCCCCAGCAAGTTGACCTCGCGCACGCCCTGGGCTGCGAGATGGGCGATTTCTGCGATGACATCATCCACCGGCCGCGAGACCTCTTCGCCTCGGGTATAAGGCACCACGCAAAAGGTACAGTATTTGCTACAGCCCTCCATTACAGAAACAAACGCGCTGGGGCCATCAACCTTTGGCTGCGGGAGGTTGTCGAACTTTTCGATCTCCGGAAAGCTGATATCTACAACGAGAGTGCCGCCCGGGCCTCTTTGCTCCATCATTTGTGGCAGCCGGTGCAGGGTTTGCGGGCCAAATACCAAATCGACGTAGGGCGCTCGGCGACCGATCTCGGCCCCCTCCTGGCTGGCCACGCAGCCGCCGACGCCAATAATCAGGTTGGGGTTCTTTTGCTTCAAATGCTTCCAGCGTCCCAGTTGATGGAATACTTTTTCTTGCGCTTTTTCCCTTATAGAACATGTGTTTAGCAACAGCACATCGGCGTCTTCCGGGTCGTCAGTGGAGACTAGCCCATGGCTTTCCTGCAACAGATCACGCATACGAGCGGAGTCGTATTCGTTCATCTGGCAACCGTGGGTTTTAATGTACAGCTTCTTGCTCAATGGATTCTCACAGCGGGCGCAGTGAGCGCGCCGCAGGTATTGCTCTGTTTCGAAAAGGGAGCGGATTATACCCAGATACAGGGGGCAAACCTAGGGGTACGCTGGTGTACGTAAACAGATCTGGGGGCACTTTAGCGGCGAGCGACGGCGGGCACTCCCACTTTGGGTGTGTCAGGGCGGGGGTGGGATTGGAGAAATGGGCTAGAGGGACATTTGTAACAACGCGGGGGACACGGCGGGCTGGAAGCTGTTATTCTGCATGCAGGGCGGTGACAATATCGCCCCCTGAAATCCAGACCCGCCCGCTGCCTTCGTGGGTCAGGCGTCTCTTGCCAGGTTCTACACGAGGAAATAATGGCCAACCAACCCGTTTACAAGGTGATTTTTCAGAACGGTAGTCAGGTGTTCGAGGTCTTCGCCCGCCAGATCTACCAGAGCGATATGTGGGGATTTATCGAGGTTGAAGAGTTCGTGTTTGGAGAGCGCTCGCAGATTCTAGTTGATCCGGGCGAGGAAAAGCTCAAGCACGAGTTCAATGGCGTCAAACGCAGCTACATTCCGCTGCAAGCCATTATTCGCATTGACGAGGTTGATAAGGAGGGCAGTAGCAAGGTTTCCAGTACCTCGCCTGCAGAGGGCAATGTTTCCAGTTTTCCTTTTGCGGGGCTTCCACCCGGGCAGCAGGGCGGCGAAGAGTAGACGCTCTGTGGCAGCGCCGACTCATTATTGTCTTTTCGCAGGTTCCAGGTGTCCAGTTCTCAGCCTAACGGCGTACCTGACTTTGTCTCTGTCTTTGTTGTGCTCTGGTGTCGTCCTGGCGAACCCCGTGCCCGCTGACGATGAGTCTCTGGCCAACGGGGCTTTTTTGTATGACCTTTACTGCGCCGGATGCCACGGTGTGAGTACCTCTGAACAGGGCTATGGTTTCAATGCCGAGGGCGAACTGGCGCAGGAGTACGATTTCTCCGACTTGATTGAGGAAGCTCAGGCCCAGAACGCGCTTACTGGCAAAGATAATGCGTGGCCCGACTGGGTTGAATATCCTGACTGGGAACCCGGAGATAATGAGTCAGCCCTTAAGTCAGAAATTCTCTACGATCTCACCGAGGCCATCGACGACGCCTACGGAATTGAGCCTGACTCCGGGTCCAGTTCTGAATATGTGGCGCCACAGACAGAGTTTTTTGAGTCCTTACCGAGTGAGCAAATGACTGATAGTGCTGGCGCTGGCGCATTCGATCCCGCCCCTGGTGTCACCAATCTCGCTGCTCCTTACCTGTATTTTTATGGCACCAGTGAGGAGGACATGTTCAACAGTATTGCCAATGGCGCAGGCGGCGCAGCTATGCCGGGCTGGCAAATTGAGCTTGGCAGTGATGAGGCCATCTGGGATCTGGTGAATTATATCCGCAGCTACTGGGGCGAGGAGTGGCTCTACTAGGGCTTAAGTCGGGCATTGAGTGAGGCGATCTTTACACACACTACAAATGCACTAACGGCTGCCTGCACATCATCAAGCGATGGATAGGTGGGTGACAGGCGAATGTTGCAGTCCTCGGGATCTTTGCCGTAGGGATAGGTCGCTCCCGCCGGTGTCAGCTTCACTCCGATCGTCTCGGCCAGTGCCACTACCTCCCGTGCCAGCCCCGGCAGCGTATTAAAGGAAATGAAGTAGCCACCGCGGGGTGAGGACCACGCGCCCATCCCGGTGCCGTCCAGTTCCCGTGCTAACGAGTCGATCACGCATTCAAAGCGCGGCCTGATCAGCGCTGCGTGCGCTGCCATGTGCTCAGCCAGTTGCCCCGAGCCACTCAAAAAACGGGTATGACGTAATTGATTCACTTTGTCTGGCCCGATCGTCCGGAAAGCCAGATGGTTTTTGAAAGCCTTTAGGTTTTCTATGCTAGTGGCGAGAAACGAAACGCCGGCACCGGCAAAGGTTACTTTGGACGTGGAGCCGAACTGGAATACGTTATTCAGAGTGTTGTGCTGCTGGCAGTAAGTGCGGATAGAGGCCAGCTCAGGTGCATCGTCGTAAAGTGAATGGACGGCGTAGGCGTTGTCCCACATTACGAGGAAGTGGTCTGAGGCGATCAGTCCCAGGCGGGCAATGCGTTCCACCGTTGCGTCGCTGTAGACAGCGCCGGTGGGGTTGGAAAAGCGCGGCACGCACCACAGGCCTTTGATGGCAGAGTCTTGCTTCACCAGCGCCTCGATTGTGTCCATATCCGGACCACTGTCGAGCATCGGTACCGCAATCATTTCGATGCCCAGATGCTCGCAGAGGGCGAAGTGGCGATCGTAGCCAGGAGTGGGGCACAGGAATTTTACCGCATCGCTGTTGCCCCATGCCGAGGCGGGGCCACGCAGGCCCTCAGTGAGGGCAAATTCGATAGTGTTGTACATCAACGTAAGACTGGAGTTGCCCCCAATGAGAGTTTCATCAGCCGGTGCCCCCAGAACACCGCCGAACAAGGCCCTGGCTTCTTCCAACCCCTCCAGGCCACCGTAATTGCGCGCATCGGTACCGTTGGCAGCGAGAAAGTCGTCGTCGAGGATTCCCTCCAGGGCATTCGACAGAGCCACCTGCTCTGTACTGGGCTTGCCCCGAGTGAGATCCAGTGCCAGGTTGGCTCCTCTTAAGGCATCGTACCGCTCTTTAAGCGTTTCCAGTTGGGATGTCAGTTCGGTGGCTGACAGCTGATCAATATGCACGGCGTTGTCCTCGTGAACCAAAGTCTGGTGGGTGACGGAAATAAGCAGCGCGGAAGTATAGCGGGAACCGCATTCGAGCAGTATGCCCCAGACCGCGAAGCTTGAATATTGCGCAAGTGCCTATATAAACATGGGATTGGCCGAGCGTTACGGCCTGGAATTGGACGAGATCAGGATTGCAATGAGCGACTTTGAAGAACCAGTAGATGGTGAAGTAGTGCCGTCCGAGGAAGGGCGGCAGGCGCCGGCGGTGGCCGATGATGTGTTGCCCGATACCCTGTATTTGATGCCCGTGCCCAACCGGCCCTTTTTCCCCGGTCAGGTGCAGCCTGTGGGTATCAATCCGCAAGACTGGGGCAGTACCCTGGAAGCGGTTAGCCAGTCTGGCCAGGGGTTGCTCGGTCTGTCTTATGTGGATCAGCCCCAGATTCAATCCGGGGAGGTGGAACCCCGGCAGGTGCCTGCAATCGGCTGTGTGGTGCGCCTGCACCGTGCCCCCGAGTCTCCCGGACAGCCCGGGCATTTTCTTGCCCAGGGCATCAGGCGATTCCGTATTGTGCGCTGGCTCAGTGACACGCCACCCTACCTGGTGCAGGTCGAGTATCCGCGTAGCCAGGGTGATCGAGACTCTGACGAAATCAAAGCGTATGCGATGGCCCTGATCAAGGAGATTAAGGAGCTGCTGCCCCTAAGTCCGCTCTACAGTGAAGAGCTCAAACAGTACATGGCCAACTTTAGCCCCAATCAGCCCAGCTTAATGGCCGACTTTTCCGCCGCACTGACCACTGCCAGCGGCGATCAATTGCAGGAAATAATGGATACGCTCCCGCTGCGCTCGCGCATGGAAAAGGTGCTGCTGTTGCTGCGCAAAGAACGGGAAGTGGCCGAGTTACAGGCACAAATCACCAGCCAGGTGAATGAGAAGGTGTCGGAGCAGCAGCGCGAATTCTTCCTGCGTGAGCAACTGAAAGTCATACAGAAGGAATTGGGTATATCCAAGGATGATCGCACCGCCGATGTGGAATTGTTTGAGGAGCGTATTAAGGCACTCGATGTTCCCGAAGTGGCTTCCAAACGAATAGGTGAGGAGCTTCGCAAGCTCTCGGTCTTGGAAACAGGCTCGCCGGAATACGGCGTTACGCGCAATTATCTTGACTGGGCCACCAGCGTGCCCTGGGGTGTAGTGTCCAAGGACAATCTAAACCTTAAACACGCACGTAAAGTGTTGGACGCGCAGCACGAAGGTTTGGACGAGGTCAAAGATCGCATCCTGGAATTTCTGGCCGTGGGTGCATTTAAGGGAGAGATAAAGGGTTCGATTCTGTTATTGGTAGGGCCGCCAGGGGTAGGCAAAACCAGTATTGGTCGTTCTGTGGCCGATACCCTGGGGCGCGAATTCTATCGCTTTAGTCTTGGTGGTATGCGCGACGAAGCGGAAATTAAGGGGCACCGGCGCACCTATATTGGCGCCATGCCGGGTAAATTTATCCAGTCCCTGAAGGAAGTACAGGTCTCCAACCCGGTAATTATGCTGGATGAAATTGACAAGATCGGCGCCTCTTTTCAGGGTGACCCCGCGTCTGCTTTGTTGGAGGTGCTGGACCCGGAGCAAAACAGCGAATTTCTCGACCACTACCTCGACCTGCGGGTAGACCTGTCCAAAGTGCTATTCATCTGCACGGCAAACCAGCTCGACACCATTCCGGCGCCACTGTTGGATCGTATGGAGACTCTGCGCCTTTCGGGTTATGTGGCGGAAGAAAAACTGTCCATCGCAAAAAATCATCTGTGGCCTAAACAACTCGACCGTCATGGGCTCAGCGATGAGCAATTGAAGATCAACGATGCTGGTTTGAAGTATGTGATCGAGTCGTATTGTCGCGAAGCGGGGGTGCGCTCTCTCGAAAAACAGCTTGCCCGCATTATGCGCAAGTCGATTGTGCGCCTGCTGAACGAGAAGGAAGCCAAGTTACGCGTGGGTAAAAAAGATATCGAAGATCTACTGGGCACGCCTCCATTTCAGGCTGAACGGCCGCTGCGCGGGATGGGTGTCGTGACCGGATTGGCGTGGACTTCGATGGGCGGTGCCACCTTGCCAATAGAGTCGTCGCGGATTCATACACTCAACCGGGGCTTTAAGTTGACCGGGCGTTTGGGGGAGGTAATGAAAGAGTCGGCGGAAATCGCCTATAGCTATGTTGTTTCTCACCTTAAGGACTACAACTGCGATCTGGACTTCTTTGATATCAGCATGGTGCACCTGCACGTTCCTGAAGGCGCTACACCCAAAGACGGTCCCAGTGCCGGTGTCACGATGGCAACGTCACTGGTTTCTCTGGCGCGTCGGGAGCGTATTAAACGACCGCTGGCAATGACAGGCGAGTTGACGTTGACGGGGCAGGTATTGCCGGTGGGAGGCATACGCGAAAAAGTTATTGCGGCGCGGCGTAGCAAGATTATGGAGCTGATTCTTCCCTTTGGTAACCGGCGGGATTTTGAGGAGTTGCCGGAGTATTTGCGGGAGGGTGTTAATGTGCACTTTGCTCGAAATTATCGGGAGGTGTTTGAGTTTGTGTTTGATGAGCATCGGGTGGATAAGTCTTTGCACTAGAACCTGTTTACGTTCGGCGGGGCATTCACTTCGATTTACTGTGGCCTTACCCTGAGTGCGCATCCCTGTCTGCCACACGGAGCACAGCGAAAAATTGGGTTCCAGCGTTTAAAGTGACGGTTTCCAGGTCCCCGGCGCCCGGGCAGTCACAACCGCCCG
>TARA_R110002072_G_scaffold72354_5_pt1 | contig 20736 bp, 18 predicted proteins | sample TARA_R110002072 | Tara Oceans TARA_R110002072 (sample SAMEA4397118) | marine metagenome | biome: Polar Biome; feature: [SRF] surface water layer (ENVO:00010504); material: water (ENVO:00002006), including particulate matter (ENVO:01000060) such as... | depth 5 m | reverse complement strand
ATTAAAAAGCACTTCACTTTCAGTTTGGCACTGACTTTTATTAAATGCACTAACTTTTGATTTAGCACTGAACCCGCTATTTCTTATACACGCTGTTACCGCCTAGTGCTTCTTTGTTCTTATTAATTTTAATATCAACCTTATTTTAAATTAGTATAAATTTCACTAAAAAATTGTAATTAAACCAACTATAAGACCTACAACAGTTGCTAGCCAACCTATGAATGTAAAAATAGGGTGATTAACCACATCAATAAAAACAGCGTAGTTATTTTTATTTGAAACTATTAGTTTTTTTTGAATCAATTTATTTGTGGCCTTTTTTATAAAATCAACCTTTAAGTCAACCGATTTAATTACAGCAAAAAAGTTCTTGCTTTCAAATTGAGAAGATTCATCATCTATACTTAAAAAAGTGCTATCTTCAACATTATTGGAATTACATATCATTAAAGATTTAAGAGTGTCTGCACCATTAACAAAACCTTCCCCATACATACCTTCAATTATACTTCTTAGATTTTTCTTTTTGTTGCTAGGGATATCACAATAATCACTTAAATCTTCAAATATTTTCTCGTATCTATGTTTTATAGCTTCAAATCCAAAGTGGATGTTCTTCATATCCCAATGAATCCAATAACAGTCTAAGTGTCTTTTAGCAAAATTATTATAAAGTTTTAAAATACGTAATTCCAATTCCCTATAAGAGTCTTGTATCTGGTCTTTAGGTATATGTGCCTTATCTGCTTCGAGATGAATAGCAAATTGCTTATCTATTTGACCATCTAGAGATTTTATTACAATTGAAGTGATTATTGGTGAAATATTTCCGTAATCATCATCATCAAATGTTCTACTTGCTGAATAATGTATAAACAAAACCTTACTCGAATCTTCGGTTATTTTTTTTAGATTATTGACAGCTGCTTTTCTATCTTTGATAACACCCATTATCTTTTAGGTTTTATTTTGTACTTAATCCGATTGCTGCATAATCTGATTTGAAAACAATTTTCACTACATATTCTGCCTTCCTCTGTTTTTATAAAACTCTCATCTCTTATTAGACTTACAGCATCTTTGATTTTTTGTTGTATCTCTTCCAAGTCCTCTTCATATAGTTTTTCAGGTGTTTTTGAACGGTTCTTTCCTATAACATATGTCATTATATAATTAGCAGTTTCACCTGTTAATTCTCTATGACCAAGTGCGTATAGCTTTAATTGGTCTTTTGTTATAGGAGCGTCTGCATCCTCCTCATCACTTTTAAACTCAACTATTGTAGTTTCATAAAAACCTGATTCTCCAATTTTTTTTATTAAGTCAATCCTACCAATAACAAGAATATTTCTATCAATTTTATATTGTATCTCCTGTTCCACAAATTCAATGTTATTGAATTCATCTAAATTGTCTTTATAGTAATCTTCAACATTGTTTTTTACCTTATCATATAAAGGTTGACTTAGTTTTGTCGATTTTGTCAAATATGGAAAATGGGTCTGCCTTTCAATCAAAGTTTTCAATTCATCTTCTGTTAGTCGAATTCCTTTTTTAGCTTCTTTATGAATTTCCATCAAACAATTATGAAAAGACCTGCCAACTCCCATTCTCTGATTTAGTGGATAACAGAACCCAAAAACTGAAATTAATTTAAACCGATAAGGGCACTCGAAAATATCTTTCAAGCTTGTGAAATCTAAGGAGATATTTTTTACCTTTTCTTTTGGTTTTTGTTCTACTTTTTCACCCTCTGAAAATTTATGTTTTAAATCAGATATTAGTATTGGAAATGACTTTACTTTAGCATTGGAAAGTTCTGGAATAAATTGAGACTCCTTTTTGTATAGTCTATTATTTAAATCTGGAGCTTGCGTTAATAGTAAATATTTTTGACTACGTGTTAATGCAACATATAATAAGCGTCTCTCATCTTCTTTATCATCATCACCTTCATAACGGGATTGCTCATCAATTAAACTTCTATCTAAAAAATGCCATTCACTTAACCCCCCTCTTTTTTTTGACGGTAGGTAATTTTGATTTAGTCCTGGCAGTATAACACAGGGAAATTCTAATCCTTTTGATTGATGAACTGTCATTATCTGAACGGCATTTGGTGTTTTGTAAGGATTATTCAACCAACCCTCAGGGTAATAATCTTTGGCTACATAAGTTATAAAACTTAAAAAACTGAAAAGATGAAAAGACGGACTTGTGCTATTGAAATTAATCGTTTCAAAATCATTTATTACTTGACTAAATTTGCCTAAATTGAAAAACATAATTTCGGCTCTTTCTTTAGTCCTTAGTTCTATGTCGGGTGTTTCTTTGTTAATGAAATTTTCTTCATAAACCTCTGCATCATTGAGGAAATTCCAAAATATATCCTGAAGAGAATATTCCCAATTATCTTTTATCTTTTCTCTTTCAGGGTCTTTCTCTGCAAGATTAACTATTGCATTTTCAATTTTTTCCTGAGAAATTTTTATGTTGGGTATATTTAGCCATTTTTGCTTAAGTTCAATTTCATCAATATCGCCATAGAGAAAGTTGAAGATAGATAATGCTGCTTGGACTTCTTCCATCTCGAATAATTGATTGACCCCAGCGGTTATGTAAGGTATATTGTGTCGCTCTAATGCTTCAACAATCGAATTTGCTTTATTCCAAGTTCTTAATAGTATAGCTACATCTGAAAAGGTAATCCCCCTAGCATCTTCATCATTCTCTTTAAATTTAACACCTAATATATCATCAATATATCGTGCAATTGCCTCATTCTCCTCATCTGTATCTTGATATCTATTATAAAGAATATCTTTTCCTCGCTGAAAACTTTGAGAATTATGAGACTCCATTCTCTTATCAGGAATTCTTTTTGAATTATTTAATATCAATGTTTCAGCTAACTTAGTTACCCCCTCTGAACTACGATAGTTAACAGATAGAGGTATAGTCCTAACTTCATTATTACTGAATTTCTTTTCAAAATTTATTATGTATTTATTGTTACTTCCTCTCCATTGATATATGTTTTGGTCATCATCACCAACCACAATTAATTTGCAATCACTAATCTCTTGAAGTCTATTTATTAACTTTTCTTGTAAAGGATTTACATCTTGATACTCATCAACAATCAAGTATTTTAGGTTTTCCTTAATGTACTTCGAAAGATTTGTACCTTCTTTTAAACTTTCCAATGCTTTTTCCATTATCATTGAAAAATCAAAATATCTTTTCGAAATAAGTGTTTCTTGATATTTCTCTTTAGCTTTTAGAATATTGCTTGGAAATTCAATTCCATTTCTTATTTCAGATTCCCTAACAATATCCATTACCCTCACAAAAAGTGAAGTATCAATAAACCTACGAAGACAAACCGAAGGATTTGAAAGTTTAGTGACATCTTTCATTCCAATAGTGTCGTAATGTTTATCAATAAAAAGTTTTAATTTAATGTCGTCTAAAACAGAAAAGCTTTGATATTTATACTCATTCTCCTGTAATGATTTTAAGCACCAACCGTGTATAGTCCCAATATACATATTAGCCATACCTCTGTATTGCCCTACATTATTAAGAATTTTGTTTTTTAATTCTCCAGCTGCTTTTTCTGTGTATGTAAAAGCAATTATATTTTCTGGTTTAATCCCAAATTCATTCTCAGGCTCTAATAAATAAGCAACTTTCCCCGCAACGGTAGTTGTTTTTCCAGAACCAGCACAAGCTATTATTCTTAGGTGCTTATCATTTGTAGTAATAGCCTCTTTTTGACTTTCTGAAAAGGAGTCTAAATCAATCATTCTGCCCATTAGCTTGTTTTTTTATAGATTAAAATCCTTTCCTTACTCATAGTGTTTGAGAAATTATTTCGACCTGGCATTCTTTTGCTCAAAATTTCTCTTTCTAAATCTGTAAATAATTTAATTTTCTTAGATTGAAAGAGTTCATTAAGGATTAAATCATTTCTGACTATTCTTTTGTTTACATTTCTATTTCCAATCGTCCAAGCTAAAAATGAATTCCTTCTCATTCTCGGTAGAATTTTATCAATGCTACAATCCAAGTCAAAAATGAAACGTGTTACCTTTTCTGCTTTTTTTCTTTCCACGTCTTTGAATTGATTAATAAACTTTTTTAAAGTTTTAGATTTTTCGAAAATAATCTCTTCTATCTCTTTTATACTTTTTTTGGATTGACCACCTAAGCTTTTAGAATCAATCTCTTGAGTGGTTTTAAGATAATCTAATTCAATATTTTCATCAATATCCTCCATTGGAATCCACTGCAATGGTAAATATGAGAATTGACCATAAGTTACAGTGGTCTGATTATCTCCGTATGGAGGAGAAGTAACTAATAAATTAAAGGTTTTTCGTGTTTTAATTCCTGAATAAGTATCGCCCCAAACAACTTCGGCATTTTTAATGTATTGCTCATTTTTGATATATCCATTTTTCACTAAAACCGTATTGTATTCACAAATATTCTTAATGTTTTTATGAGAAATATTAAGAAATGTTGAAATTGAAGAGGTCTTTCTTGAACTAATTTCTTCAATTGGCCGCATATGCATTTTAAATGTCGATGTTCTATCATTGCTTGTAAGCCTGACTGTTTCAGCTATAGCTACCCAAAAGAATTTTCTAATTTTTAAGGATGGAACTTTACGTATAGCTCTATGTATTTTAGATAAATCTATTTGTGAGCTCTTTGTAAACCATTTATCTATATTAGCAAATGAAACTTCAATACAACTTGATTTGTCAGCATTTATAAAATTAATAATTCTCTGCTCAGCCTCAATAAGCTCATCAATTGAATAAAATGTGGTCTTAACTTGGCTTATTAAAATGGATAAAGGATTTATATCTTGTCCATAAACATTCATTCCATATTTCATTCCAGTTACAAGTGTATTTGATGCTCCCATAAAAGGGTCGAGAAGAGAAACATTTCCGTTAAGAGCCATTGAAAGATGTTCTATGATAGGTTCCTGAACAGACGGCACCATCATTGCTGGATAATTCAAAATACTTCTTGCGAAATCATTTCTTAAATAATGTTTCCCATTTAGTGTTTCTGAACTAATTGATTTAATATTAATTTTTGTTTGTCTGTCCATATATTTTACTTCAAGAGCAAAGTTAATTATTATCTGCTCTCATTGTTTTAAGCGCTGCTTATTTAGCATTGGCGGTAACGTGTTCGAGTATGATTTGTTGCGATGGCAAGGACTAAGTTAACAAAAGAAACCGAACCAGAGGAAAATCAGAATGATTTTCCGAGTAGGAGAGAACCAAGCAATGAATTATACGCGGTGTTAGCCACTGGTTTTTTATTCAATATAATCATTCACGTCATCTTCTGGAATCCATTCTTTCATTTCAGGTAAAACTCTTTTTTGCATAAAATCAAAAAAATCCGAGTGTTCAGATTCGATAATACTCCACCCTTTTACATTTGTCCCAAATGAAGGATGAAAGACAATAACATTTTCCGTAACTTTTCCGTTCACAATTTCAAATCCGACAAATGTGTCCATATCTTGTCTTCTTCCAAAAGTCAGAACTTCACGATTTTGTTCACACTCAATTTTAAATCTTTCGTTGACTGTTGAATTAGGATTAATTTCTGTATCAAAATTCCAAGGAATGAATTGAGTCAAATTCAGTTTTGAAAACCAATTATATGAGTTGGGTATTTCGTAATTCATTTTTAGGTTTTATTCCGTTTTCTTATTAGTCCGCTTATTATATTAATCGGAAATATAATTTGTCCAATAATAACAATAGCAGATATTAAGTAAATTACCATTGTCAAGTTTTCATTAAAATCATATTCCATAATTGACTTTCTGAAAAATTCATTTAATATCAGAATTAGAAAAATTCCACCAAAAGTCAACGCAAAGTGAATCAAATTCAGACGTTTAGAGAGGTTTCCGTTAACTTTTTTCACAATCCAATAAATCAGTCCAATTATTCCGAAAAGAATTGAAATCATCGTAGCGAAATGATAATTACTCATCACGAAATATGTGTCGTGAATATTTATATCAATTCCTCCGTTTGCATTAAATCCGAGTATGAATGTGATTATTGCAAATACAAGAAAAACTATATGTGGACTTTTAGTTAATAGGTTCATTTAACTTGTGGCTAACGGTTTTGTGTAACAGGCGTTGCGTGGTTTAAGAACTAAGATACTTAAAAAAACACGAACGTTCGCGCTTGCGAGGATTTTCCGATAGGAAAATCAGAAGCAATGCGTGTTACACGGTGTTAGCAACTGGCTTTTATTCCAATTTGTATTTCCAATATAAGTTGTCATAGATCAGAAACGTGAGTATTAATCTTTGTATTTTGCTATCAAAATTCATTTCGTTGGTTAATTCAGTCAATATTTTTGAATCCGCATATGAATTCATAAACACTTTATCATAAATTGATAATTGCTTTTGATAATTTTTCTGATGGTCTGTAAAAGAATTAAAATAGCAAATATGCAATAATTCCTCACGAAAGAGTTGTGTGGTTAAATTATTCTTGATGAAATAATTGTCATTATTAAATTCTTTAAATTCTCTTTTTAGAAAGTCAGTTTTGTCGATTTTTGAGATAAAGGATAAATAATCATTTTTATTAATTCCAGAGAGCAAATTTCTGTTTTCTAAATAATTCTCGAACTTTTTAATAGAATCAAATACGTTAACTGAATTTTTAATATCTGATTCCGATGTGTTTAATGGATAAAATATTCCTCTTTCAAATGTTTTGGTGTTAACGCATTTTTGGTATTCCAATTCTGATTCGGTTATGGTGCTTTTACACGATAAAATGAAAAGCGTAATAAATATCGATAGTGTGTATTTCAAATTTTGTGTGTGAGTTTTTTCAGCTTGTTGCTAACATTAGTATATACAACATGCTTTAGGTTACTATTGTTGATATATTTCTTATCTCTATACTATTTTATTGCATATATACACCCAATTAGGAATATATACAACATGTTTTATTTAATTTGGGGAGTACTCAAATATACTATAATTTGTAATAAACCTTTCTGTCTCAAAAATAAACAGATTTTTTTAAGTGATTTTGCGGTTTTCCACATTTCCGCAAAAACCCCACCCAATTCTTTGTTTTTTTACTTCAAGTAATATTTATGGTTTTGTTCAAAAAGGAGCGAAGATCTAATCTTCTATTTTTAAAAATTTATGCGATTGGGCTGTTATTGAAAACAAAAAAACCGTCTCTGTATATACCCGGAGACGGTTTTCATTATTAATGGAGTGTTTATTGATCTACATCCTCATCATCCACTTCATCGGCCAATTCTTCCGGTGGTTGTACTGCATCCGGATCGTCGTCTGCAAAGTCTTCATAATCATCTTCGTCATAGTTTTCCATAGTGCGTTCCAGTTTAGTACTCACTTTGACAAGGTAAATGGTATCTTCGGTGCGCACTTCCACGCACTCTACAATTTCGCCGGCAGCGTTTTTAAAAGAAATGATGTTTAAATCATCATACCCATCAGGGTATTTTTCAACCAGAAGTTTTAAAATTTCGGGGGTTAGTTTCTTAAAATCAACTATAATTCTTTTCATCTGTGCTTTTCTATTGTTTTTTATAGGTCAGATGGAATGCCTCAAAAAGGATATCCATAGCATTATAATTAGTTAGTAGGCATTTCATAAATTACATATCTAATAAGTAGGCAAATATAAGTGGTGCCACAATTGTAGCATCACTTTCTATGATAAATTTTGGGGTTTTTATATCTAATTTTCCCCAGGTTATTTTCTCATTGGGTACAGCACCGGAATAGGAACCGTAACTGGTCGTAGAATCAGATATTTGGCAAAAATAACTCCAGAATGGGGTGTCTGTTCGTTCCATATCCTGATAGAGCATAGGCACCACACAAATGGGGAAATCTCCGGCTATCCCTCCACCAATTTGGAAGAAACCAATGCCTTTTTTGGAATTCTCAGTGTACCAATCGGCTAAAAAGGTCATATACTCAATACCACTTTTCATCGTGCTTGCTTTGAGTTCGCCTTTCAGCACATAGGAGGCAAAGATATTTCCCATCGTGCTGTCTTCCCAACCGGGAACAATAATAGGCAGGTTTTTTTCGGCGGCAGCATACATCCAGGAATCCTTGATGTCAATTTCATAATAGTCTTCCAGCACACCTGAAAGTAGCATTTTATACATAAACTCATGAGGAAAGTAGCGCTCACCTTTGTCTTCAGCATCTTTCCAAATTTTATAGATATGCTTTTGCAATCTTCTAAAGGCTTCTTCCTCAGGAATACAAGTATCTGTCACGCGGTTGAGACCCTTTTCAAGTAAATCCCATTCTTCCTGTGGCGTAAGGTCGCGGTAATTGGGTATGCGTTTGTAATGGGAATGTGCCACAAGATTCATAATGTCTTCTTCCAGGTTGGCACCGGTACATGAAATGATATGTACCTTATCTTGTCTAATAACTTCTGCAAATATTTTACCAAGCTCTGCCGTGCTCATCGCTCCCGCAAGGGAAACTAGCATTTTTGAACCTTGATTTAACTGGTCTTCATACCCTTTTGCTGCATCGACCAATGCCGCGGCATTAAAGTGTAAATAGTATTTTTCAATAAATTGTGTGATGGCTCCTTTACTCTTCGTCATCGTCGTCGTTTTTTCGGTTTTCATATTTAAATTTGTAACTTAACATTTTGTAGTACAATTTTGCCGCAAGGAAATCTGATGATTTTTCGTCCTCTTTAGGACAAAGCTCTACAATATCAAAGCCCACTACATTTTTCTTTTTAAACATCAGCTTTAGAAACTCCAAAGTTTCATACCAAAGCAGCCCCCCCGGCTCAGGGGTTCCGGTAGAAGGCATAATGGAAGGGTCGAAAGCATCGAGGTCGATAGTGATAAATACATTGGGCGACATCTGGCCAATGGCATCATCCATCCAGTCGTCATCGGTTACCATATCGTGGGCAAAATAGGTTTGGTTTTCATCCATAAACTCCTTTTCAGAAACATCCATAGAACGAATCCCCACTTGAATGAGGTTTGTATTGTTGCTGGCTTCATGCATTGCGCAGGCGTGATTGCAGGTCGAGCCGTCATACTCAGGACGCAAATCGGCATGGGCATCTAGTTGTACAACAGTTAGGTCTTCAAAACATTCATTGAATGCACGAATGGTACCAATGGAAATTGAATGCTCTCCACCAAAAATAGTCACAAACTTTTCCTGATTGATGTAGTTTTTCACTGTTTTGTGAACGGCTTCTACCATCTTTTCCGGAGAAGAGTTTTCTGTGACTGCAGGAGCAAGATAGACTCCCTTTTTGTATACCTCGCTGCGGGTCTCAATATCATACAGTTCCATGTTTTCTGAAGCGTGCAAAAAAGCTTCAGGTCCTTTGTCGGCTCCTTTTTGCCAACTGCTTGTCCCGTCATAAGGAACAGGAATGAGCACCACTTTTGCCTCGTCTATGCGGGCATACTTGTCCGGAATACCGGCATAATTTCTCTTAGTCATTGTAACCTAAAATTTTGAGTAAGTCTTCACTTTTTTGTTGTTCACTAAATAGTTTTTTGGTAAGATTACCGTTTTCGTCTCTGTTAATCAATATGTGTTTAGGCATAGGAATCAAGCAGTGCTGCAAGCCTCCAAAACCACCAATGGTTTCCTGATAGGCGCCGGTATTAAAAAAGCCAATATACAAAGGTTTTTCCTTTTTGTATTTTGGCAAATAAATTCCGTTCATATGCTGCTCACTGTTATAATAGTCATCACTGTCACAGGTCAATCCTCCCAGTAAGACGCGTTCATATTCGTCATTCCAGCGATTAACCGCGAGCATGACAAAACGCTTGTTGATGGCCCAAGTATCGGGCAGGGTGGTAATAAATGAGGAATTGATCATATTCCACTTTTCCCGGTCGTTTTGTTGTTTTTGGTACAAAACTTCATAAACAGCACCGCCGCTTTCGCCCACGGTAAAGCTTCCAAACTCTGTAAAAATATTGGGAACCGGTACTTCTTCCGCTTCACAAACCAACTTGATTTGATGAATGATTTCGTCCACCATATACTGGTAATCAAATTCAAAAGCCAGCGAATTCTTAATGGGGAAACCACCGCCAATGTTCAGGCTGTCGAGTGTGGGGCATATTTTTTTCAACTGTACATACACCTGCATACATTTTAATAATTCGTTCCAGTAATAAGCTGTATCACGAATTCCGGTATTGATAAAGAAATGCAGCATTTTGAGCTGTACTTTCTTGTTGTCTTTTATCTGGCGGTTGTAAAAAGGTACAATGTTTTTGTATCCAATGCCCAAACGGGAGGTATAGAATTCAAACTTAGGCTCTTCCTCTGATGCGATGCGAATACCAATCTTGTATTTGCCTTTAATTTCCTCATTGAGCAGACCTATTTCTTCAAAGTTATCAATAATGGGAATACAGTTTTTATGTCCGCTGTTGATAAGATTAGCGATGTTTGTAATGTATTGATCGCGTTTGAAGCCGTTGCAAATCACAAAAGTTTTATCGTCAATCTTACCATCCTCCTTTAATTTGTTGACAATGTCAATATCAAAAGCCGAAGAGGTTTCTATATGGATGTCATTTTTCAAAGCTTCGTGCAACACATGCTCAAAGTGAGAACTTTTAGTACAGTAACAGTAATAGTATTTCCCTTTGTACTTATTCTTTTTAATGGCCGATTGAAACCAACCTTTAGCGCGTTTGATGTTGTCTGAAATCTTTGGAAGGTATGTAAACTTAAGCGGGGCACCATATTCCTCCACCAATTCCATCAGGTCAATACCGTGGAATTGGAGCTCGTTGTCTTCAAGTGTAAATTCTTCTTGCGGAAAGTAAAAGGTTTGGTCAATTAAATCTATATATCGGGTCTTCATTTGAGTTTTAAAATTTCGTATAAATTAATAAAAAGTTACAGAACGCGAAAGTGTATCGCATAAATTAACGAAAGAATAATTCACTATCAAATGCGAATGGGGGTTAAAACAGTAAAAACCTGCACCGGAAATGCGATGATTAAAGCGGGGGTGGTTGATAAAATTTGGTGCTTTCTTTTGGAGGTAGTTTTTAAAGGTAACTTCCTGAAATCCAAAAGTGCCAACCGTAAAAAAAACTTCATAAGGCAACACAATGTGCTATTGCTATTTTGTGAAATATATCGTCTTAGCACATTACAAATGAAATCAAAAAAAATTGAATTACAACACAGGATTTAAAAAAAAAGACCCTTATAAATAAAAAAACCCATCAGCTAAATACCGATAGGATTGATTACGCTCAGAGCATATGATATCACAGCCCAAAAGTTTTGAAGTTGCAGACGGTCATTTTTTAAGAATTTAACTTACATCATCCCTAAATTAATCACTTCCTGCTTGGTCAAATGTCTCCAGTGACCTCGGGGTAAATCTTTTTTAGTGAGACCGGCATAAGAAACACGGTCCAATTTGATTACATCATAACCAAAGCTTTCAAAAATCTTTCTTACAATGTTGTTGCGATTGCTGTTTAACTGAATGCCTATTTCGCTTTTGGGTGCGTTGTCAACATAGGATATAGCATCAATCCAAACTTTCTTTCCTTCTATAATGGGGCCTTCTTCTATTTTTTGATAATCCTCATACTTGAGGTTTTTATCCAAAGAAACCTGATAGATTTTTCTAATCATTAAACCGGTATCGGTTAGTTTTTTTTGCATATCATGGTCGTTTGTAAACAACAAAAGCCCTGTAGTGTTGCGTTGCAATCTTCCCACGGGCACCAGTTTGTATTTGGAAGCATTGGCAACAAGACCCATAGCCGATTTATGCAAGGTTTCCTCACTGGTGGAGGTGTCAAAGCCTTTGGGTTTGTTGAGGAGGACATATTCTTTTTTCTCCGGACTGATGCGCCTTCCGTCAAACTTAACCTCATCAGTCAACTTTACTTTATGGCCCATTTCTGAAACCACTTGTCCGTTGACCTGTACCTGACCGGTAGAGATATACAAATCGGCTTCACGACGCGAACACATGCCCGAGTTGGCAATGTATTTATTAAGGCGCATTTCGTCTGAAGGCGCTTTGGGTTTAGGAGCTTGTTTTTTTGGGGGTCCCTTTGGGCTGAAGGGTTTCTTTTTAAAAACGTCTTTGGATTTGGATTTTCCTTCTCGTTTTCCGCCGCGTTTGTCTTGTTCTTTTGCCATAATCCTACTATTTTTTGCAAAGGTAGGTTATTTTATGTGCTTTCTGTCAACTGAATATTACATAATTCTGCTGAGCAATAAATCTATATCAATAAGCACAATGCTTAGGGTTCCCACAACGATGATGAGTTTTAAAATAGCGTGAAGAATCATATAATCGAGTTTGGCTGAAGACCGCCAGAGATAAAACAGAAAGATTGCCAGTAGAAGTACCGCAAAAAGAAAATAGAAATACATAAATCCAATTTCAAACCGCGTAAGCAATAAATAGATGGGAATAGCTGTAAAACAACTTAGAAAAGTAAGTATTTGTTTCGAAAACCGCTCGCCATACACCACGGGAATGGTTTTGTAATCAAGCACCAAATCGCCTTTGATGTTTTCCAGATCTTTCACGAGCTCCCGCATCGATATGATTAAAAACAAAAAGGTAGCATGCACAAAAATGACCAAAGCAAAGTTCTGATAGTAAATAAACACCGCAAAAAAGGGCGTGATCGCAAGCACAGAAGCAGTTAAATTACCAATAAACGGATATTTTTTAAGCTTGTGCGAATAGAACCAAATCCAGAAAATATAAGACGAAAAAAACACCACCGCCTTAAATGAAATGGCACTCGCCAAAATGACTGATAGGAAGTTAAGAACAAAATAAGCTGACAACTTGGTGTTCTGACTAATAAAACTGTCGAGATAGGTTTTGTTAGGCCGGTTGATTAAATCTTTTTCGGCATCATAAAAGTTGTTGATGATATAGCCTCCTGCAATCACAAGTGCTGATGCCAAAACAATGATAAACAAATTGGGGTCAAACAACACACTAAAAAATGGTTTCCCCGGTGCCAGTATATAAATGGACGTAAGATACTGTGCAATGACGATAATCAAAATGTTATAGCCCCTCACAACTGAAACCAAGCTTAATAGTTTGAGCATCAATTTTTTTGTTTTGTAGTTGAGGAGAGACATTGGATGTATGATATCAGATTTGAGATGTTAGATTTATGATTTATATCTCAAAGATAAAGATATACTAATAGATTTAATGAATAGAATTTCTATTAAAGTATTATAATCATAAATAACAATTGCTCCCCTCCTTTGGAGGGGTTGGGGGAGGACTAAAAACTATAAACCACTTCCAGTTTATGGTCTTTTAGGGCTTTCTGTGCTTTGTCAAGGTCTTCAGTAAAACCTAAAATGTAGCCGCCGCCGCCGGAGCCACAAAGTTTTAGATAATAAGCATTGGTATCGATACCCTGCTTCCAGAGTTTGTGGAATTGTTGGGGTATCATGGGTTTGAAGTTGTCCAGCACCACATTGGAGAGTTGCTTGATGTTGGAGAACAAAGACTTTACATCGCCTTTCAGGAAATCGTCCACACAGGCATCTGTATGTTTTACAAACTGGTCTTTCAGCATATTTCTAAATCCTTCCTGCTTCATGTTTTCCATAAAAATCTGCACCATGGGAGCCGTTTCACCGGTGACACCGCTATCCAATAAAAACACGGCGCCTTTGCCTTTTTTGAGTTGGGAAGGAATTCCGGCAGGTTCTATATTGTCTTGTGAATTGATTAATATGGGTAAGCTCAAGTAGCTGTTCAATGGGTCAAGTCCGGAAGATTTTCCGTGGAAAAAAGACTCCATCGCACTGAAAATAGACTTGAGTTGTAATAGTTTTTCTCGGGTGAGGTTTTCAAGAACAGTTATTTTGTCGTTTGCATATTGGTCATAAATGGCGGCTACAAGTGCTCCACTACTTCCAACACCATAACCTTGTGGAATGCTACTGTCAAAATACAAACCGGCTTCAATGTCCTTTTTTAAACTTTCTAAATCAAAAGTGACCAAATGAGGTTGTTCTTCCTGCAAGGTTTCCAGATACTCAGCAAAACGTTTTAAGCCTAGATTTGATTTATGAGTCGCCACTGTATGCTGCTCGTCAATCTTCAGTGCTCCGTTGTAAAAGTTATAGGGGATGGACAAGCCTTTGGAATCTTTGATGATACCATATTCACCAAAGAGAAGTATTTTTGAGTAAAAAAGGGGTCCTCGCATTATTTTTTTAATTTACAAAGTAAAGATAAAGAATTTCTAACAATCCTAAATATTTTGGTGCAAATATAGTTGTTCTAGATTATCTATATTAAAAAAATAACTTAAATATTTAGCACCTTTTTTTGTAACTCACTAATTTTTAGTATTTTTAGTGACATCAATCTCATTTAAATCATGAGAACCTTTACCACATACCTGTTCATTCTTCTACTATTCATCCCAATTACTTCATTGGGTCAAACACATACTTGGACCGGAAACGGAGGGGACACCAACTGGTTCAACAGTTCAAACTGGGATGTAAACTCAGTTCCTGATACTTCAAGCGATGTACTTATTCCCGCGGGTTTTACGGTTGATATAACTACAAGTCCTGCTTTGGTTGATCAAATTACAATAGAATCCCAAGCAATCATTGAAGTAAACAATTCCATTGAAATTACAACCGGAATCAACATATTGAAAGATGCCTTATTTCAATTTAATTTAGGAAGTCTCTCTGGTAACGCGATTATAACAAATCAAGGAACTTTTGAAATAACGGGAGTTCCCAATAAACTTATCAGCCAATTGACCATCAACAATGAAAATTTGTTATTAATCAATGAATCTGGAAACATAAACCTGAGAAATAATATGATTATAAATAATGCAGAAAGCGCATTGATTCTAGTTGATGGAGCAGGAGGAGCTTTTAGCTCAAATGAAACAGGGGCCACTTTAAATAATTTTGGAACCCTTAGAAGAATGGATATTGGTCAATTTGGGGTTTTTTATTTACTCCTCACAGTTAACAATTATGGGGTTATTAAAGTAGAAAAGTCTCAAAATATACTTATTCTTACCTCTCAAAATTCCCTAAACAACTTTGAAACAGGTATATTAACAGGTGAGGGGTCTTTTGATATCACTTCTCCATTTACAAACAATGGTAGGATTATTCCTGATGGTGATCAAGGAACTGAGTTAGGTTTTATCAACACCTTTAACCTTTCACCTCAATCTATAATTGAGCTTGATATTTATGGTAATGAACTTGAGGAATATGACAGCATATTTGTGATAGACAATCCGTTTATTGAGGGTGCTATAGAAGTCACTTTGCACTATGAAGCTGCAATCAATGACGAATTTACAATTATCACTTCAACTCAAGGAATAAGTGGATGTGATTTGCCGCCATCTATTTTTACTGTTTACCAGGGCGTGCAGTATGAGTTTGAGGTAAACTGTACTTTTGATGAGGTTATTCTCAAAGTAGTTGATAAAATACTGAATGTAGAGGAATTTGACCGTATGAACCTTTCTGCTTTACCAAACCCAAACTATGGTACATTTGAAATTCAATTTGGCTCTCAGGTTTCTGAAATTAAACTAACAATAACCAACGTTTTAGGACAAACCCTATCTACACACACCGTTCAAAACACCGATTCTCACCAACTCACAATAGATGGTGCTGCAGGCATTTATTTTATAACTGCTAAAACAGCTGGAGGAAAGATAGAGACTTTTAAAGTAATCAAGAAGTAAGCTGAAAAGCTCCAGTTCCAGTCTGATCTTTTATAAATTCGTTGTCTTTACAATAAATAGAAAGTTCGCTGACAATGAATTTAGAAACCGTCTCTTTTTCACGTTCCGGAAACAACACATGCACATTGGCGCCGGCATCCAGCGTAAAACACAACTTGCTTCCGGTTTCTTTTCGGTAATTCCATATTCGGTTGATAATCTCCAAGGTGTTAGGTTTCATCAGGATAAAATAAGGCATCGAGGTCATCATCATCGCGTGTAATGAAAGGGCTTCGCTTTCCACAATTTTGATGAATTCATCTAGGTTTCCATCCTTTAATACAGGAATTAATTTTGCCATATTTGAATTCGCTTGCGCGAAACGTTCTTCAGAAAAAGGGTGTTTGTGCATTAAGTCATGACCCACAGTACTGGAAACTTGCTTTTCTCCTTTGTCAACCAAAAGAATGGTGTCTTGATATTTATCAAAATTGGGATGTACTTCAAATGGATATTTGGTGCCAAACAAATTACTGCTTCCGGGAATGGCTTTATGCTCACCCCAAACAATTAGTGGGCCTTCCACACTTCTGCACGCACTTCCTGAGCCCAGACGCGCAAGGAAGGAAGCTTTTTGATTAAAATAATCAGAAGTAATCGATGGGTTTAATTGTTGCTCCATCTCCATCAAACAAAGTGCTAATGCGCTCATCCCACTCGCAGAAGAGGCAATCCCGCTGCTGTGTGGAAAACTGTTGGTCGTTTCAATCCTAAAACTGTAGTCTTTTAAAAAAGAAATATAGTTTTCTATGCGTTGAAAGAATTTTAGGATTTTTGGTTCAAAACCTGCTTCTCGTTTGCCATCTAAAAAGACTTCAAATTCAATGTCTCCGGTGGCTTTTGGCTCATAAAACAAGGTTGTTTTTGTAAAACAACTGGAAAGAGTTAAACTGATAGATGTATTTTTAGGCAATTGCTCACCATATTTTCCCCAATATTTTACCAAAGCAATATTACTAGGTGATTGCCAAGTCACTTGGGCTTTTGCAAGTGTGTTTTTATAGGGTTTTGCAAGGAAATCTTTTTCAGTCATAGTGGGGCAAAGATACATTTTTCTTGATTTAGATTTTAATGATTTTGAAATGGAAAAGAATTCTTTTACTTGTTTAAGATTAAAAATACCGTACAATTAAATTCTTCTTTCAATTTATATAATTAAACGCTTTAGAGGCCTATTAAATTTCCACATCCACTATAGGTTTTATCTATTGAAATTCATACTCAATAAGAATACTTTTTGGTAAATTAGCAGAATAAAGAGTAAAAATTTTAAATCAATAAAAATGGACAACAAAAACAACCCAAACAATTCTGATAGTAGTAAAGTCTGGGACATCAATGAATCTAGCAAGGGAACAGGAAAATGCCCGGTGATGCACGGCTCAAATACTAAGCTTGGAGCAGGAGGTGCTATGAACAAAGACTGGTGGCCCAATCAGCTCAACCTTAATATTCTACATCAACACGCGCCAAAATCAAATCCGCTGGGTGAAGATTTTGACTATGCAAAAGAGTTCAGCAAACTCAATTTAGCAGATGTTAAAAAAGATTTGGAAGAAGTATTAACAACTTCACTAGACTGGTGGCCTGCAGATTATGGACACTATGGCCCGTTTATGATAAGAATGGCCTGGCACAGTGCCGGTACATACCGAACAGGCGATGGGCGTGGTGGAGCAGGAACAGGAAACCAGCGTTTTGCACCTGTGAACAGCTGGCCTGATAATGGAAATTTAGACAAAGCACGCAGATTGCTTTGGCCCGTTAAACAAAAATATGGCAATAAACTTTCCTGGGCAGATTTATTTATTTTGGCCGGAAATGTTTCATTAGAATCAATGGGTTTTAAAACCTTTGGTTTTTCCGGTGGAAGAGAAGATATTTTTCAGCCTGAAGAAGATATTTATTGGGGAGCAGAGGATACCTGGTTAGGAAACAAACGCTATTCTGGCGAACGCAATCTTGAAAATCCTTTGGCGGCTGTTCAAATGGGATTGATTTATGTAAATCCTGAAGGTCCAGACGGGAATCCCGATCCCTTAGCTTCTGCGAAAGACATTCGTGAAACATTCAAAAGAATGGCCATGAATGATTATGAAACGGTAGCATTGACAGCAGGAGGTCATACTTTTGGTAAAACTCACGGAGCCGGAGATGCAGCACTTGTGGGAGCAGAGCCCGAAGCCGCCGGCTTGGAAGAAATGGGCTTTGGCTGGAAGAGCAGTTTCAAAAGTGGAAAAGGAAGAGACACTATCACTAGTGGACTGGAAGGAGCATGGACACCCACACCCACCAAATGGGATATGAGTTATTTTGATGTATTGTTTGGTTATGAATGGGAACTTACAAAAAGTCCTGCGGGGGCTCAACAATGGGCAGCTGTCGGTCTAGCCGAAAAAGACCACGCTCCTGATGCTGAAATTCCTTCTCAACGAGTGGGTATTATGATGAGTACGGCAGATATGGCCATGAAAATGGACCCTGAATACCGTAAAATCTCAGAGCACTTTCACAAAAACCCCGATGAATTTGCCGATGCGTTTGCACGTGCCTGGTTCAAATTAACACACAGAGATATGGGGCCAAAATCACGCTATCTGGGCTCTGAAGTCCCTGCTGAAGATTTAATCTGGCAAGACCCCATTCCAGAAGTGAATCACGAACTAATCAATAAGAATGATATTGCTAATTTAAAATCAACGATACTTGCATCCGGTTTATCAGTTTCAGAATTGGTTTATACAGCCTGGTCTTCTGCTTCTACATTTAGAGGTTCAGACAAGAAAGGTGGAGCAAACGGAGCGCGCATTCGTCTAACACCTCAAAAGGATTGGGAAGTAAATCAACCTCAGCAACTGGCAAAAGTTCTTCAAACTCTTGAAGGTATTCAAAATGACTTTAATGGAGCGCAATCTTCCGGTAAAAAAGTATCTCTTGCAGACCTAATTGTATTAGGTGGCTGCGCTGCCGTTGAAAAAGCTGCGAAAGATGGAGGATATGATGTGACTGTGCCTTTTACGCCAGGTCGCACCGATGCAACGGCTGAGCAAACTGATGCCGAATCTTTTGACTGGTTAAAACCCGAAGCTGATGGTTTCCGCAATTACCGACGCACGGCATTCACCGTTTCTGATGAAGAAATGTTGATAGACAAAGCACAACTTTTAGAGCTCAGTGCTCCGGAAATGACTGTGCTTGTAGGTGGATTACGTGTTTTAGATGCCAATTATAAAAATTCAAAGCACGGTGTGTTTACGAACAAACCCGGTGTATTGAGTAATGACTTTTTTGTAAATCTGGTTGATATGAGTGTTGCCTGGGCACCCTCTCGCACTGAAGGGGATGTTTTTGAGGCCCACGACCGTAAAACCGGAGCCGTTAAGAGAACCGGTACACGTGTTGATTTGGTTTTTGGTTCAAATTCACAATTAAGAGCAATTTCTGAAGTGTATGCTCAAGAAGATGCGAAAGGGAAGTTTGTAAATGACTTTATAAAAGCCTGGGACAAAGTGATGAACCTGGATCGTTTTGATTTGGTTTAATTCAATTTCAAAACTGAAATTATGTAAAAGGCGATTCAAAATTGAATCGCCTTTTTTTGTAATTTAATTAAATGGCCTCCTTAGTATTTCTTTCTGTTTGCATAATTTACCAAACTTAACATAACGGGCACCTCTACCAAAACACCCACCACACACACCAATGCTGCCGGGCTTTGAAGACCAAACAAGCCAATGGCTACAGCTACTGAAAGTTCAAAAAAGTTACTGGCGCCTATCAATGCTGCAGGAGCACATACTGGATGTGTTAGCTTTAGTTTCTTTCCGGCAAACCAGGTAGCAAAAAAAACAAAATAGGTTTGAATTATTAAAGGTATCGCAATGAATAAAATAACCAGCGGATTGTTAAGAATGTTTTCGCCCTGGAAGGCAAATAATAAAATTAAGGTAAGTAATAAGGCAATGATGCTTACGGGTTTAAATTTTGGCAAAAATTGCGTTTTAAACCAGTCTTCACCGTGTTTTTTAATGAGATATTTACTTGTTATAGCCCCGGCAATAAGAGGAATGACTACATAAATCAATATACTTAAAACGAGTGTTTCATAAGGAACTACAACATCTGTTATACCAAGTAATAACCCAACAATGGGAACAAATGCAACTAAAATGATTAAATCGTTTATGGAAACCTGCATTAGTGTATAATTTGGGTCACCATCTGTTAAATAAGACCACACAAAGACCATTGCTGTGCAAGGTGCTGCACCCAAGATGATGGCTCCGGCAATATATTCCCCTGCTAAAGACGGGTCTATAAATGCTGCAAATATTTTTGTAAAAAATATCCAGGCAAAAAAGGCCATAGTAAAGGGTTTGATAAGCCAGTTCATAATAAGCGTTAAAAAAATACCCTTAGGCTTTTTTCCCACTTCCTTAATACTGCTAAAGTCTATTTGAAGCATCATAGGATAAATCATCATCCATATAAGAATGGCTATGGGAATGTTTACTTGATACACTTCCCAGGTGCTCATGATTAACATAGCATCACCGGCAATGTATCCAATACCAATACCGCCGGCGATACATAATGCAACCCAAAGACTCAGGTATTTTTCAAAAAATGCAATTTCTTTTTTAGCAGCCATCTGTTATTGTTTAATTAAGGAAAATACATATTTCATTTCAGTAGCTATCTGTCTACTTCGCTCCAAATATTTCTCTGCTTGCAGTGGGCTGTTGTCAAAAGCTTTTGGGTCTTCATAGGTGATTGGTATGCGCTTTTCAGCTCCGGGAATAAATGGACAGGCCTCATTGGCCGAATCGCAGGTCATAACGGCAG
>TARA_R110002072_G_scaffold50897_3_pt1 | contig 20750 bp, 15 predicted proteins | sample TARA_R110002072 | Tara Oceans TARA_R110002072 (sample SAMEA4397118) | marine metagenome | biome: Polar Biome; feature: [SRF] surface water layer (ENVO:00010504); material: water (ENVO:00002006), including particulate matter (ENVO:01000060) such as... | depth 5 m | reverse complement strand
GGAAGCGCATAAAAATATTTCTTTTGAGTTTGATATAAAAGATACTATTTCACCAAAAAATCTGTTTATCAATATTAGAAATAATAATGAATATGCATACAGTAATTTATATGTAATTACAGCATTAAATTTCCCAAATGGAGATAAAATTATAGATACGCTGCAATATGAAATGGCAGATAATGCTGGTAACTATTTAGGAAAAGGGTTTGCAGATATTAAAGAGAATAAATTATTTTATAAAGAAGAAAAGGTTTTTCCAAAATCAGGAAAATATATTTTTAACATTCAGCATGCAATGCGTAAAAATGGCGAAGTAAAAGCAATGCCAATTTTAGAAGGGGTGCAAGATGTTGGTTTTAGTATAGAAAAAGTAGAGTAATTTTTCTTTTACTGATGAAACATCAGCATATATAAAGGAAAATCAAATTAAAAAAATCTCAATACTGTTGAGAAAAAATTTATTATGGAAAAGAAAGCAACAACAAGTTTTAAGAAATATATCATCTGGTTCTGGGCAATCGTTTTGGGAGGATTGTTATTTTTTGTAGGATTATTTTTTGCGGGTTCAGTTGGTGGTTTAGGAGCTTTACCAACGTTTGAAGAGTTAGAAAATCCACAAACCAATTTGGCTACAGAAGTTATTTCTGCAGATGGAGTTACTATTGGTAAATATGCTACAGAAAATAGAACACCAATTAAGTTTAATGAGTTACCAGAGAATTTGGTAAATGCCTTAGTAGCAACAGAAGATGAGCGTTTTTACGAACACTCAGGAATTGATTATAGAGGAACTGCAAGAGCTGTTGTAAAGCCAGGAAGTGGAGGCGCAAGTACTATTACGCAACAATTAGCTAAAATGTTATTTACTGGAGAAAGATCTACCAATAAAATGGAAAGAGTTCTGCAAAAAGTAAAAGAATGGGTAGTTGCAACTAAGTTAGAAAAGCAGTATACAAAGCATGAAATTATTGCCATGTATTTAAATAAATACGACTTTTTAAATCAAGCAGTTGGTATTCGTTCTGCAGCAAGAATTTATTTTGGTAAAGAACCAAAAGAATTAGAAATTCATGAATCTGCAATGTTGGTTGGGATGTTAAAAAACTCCTCTTATTTTAATCCTTTAAGAAGAGAAGAATTAGTAAAACAAAGAAGAAATGTCGTTTTACTACAAATGACAAAAAATAACTTTATTACTGAAAGCGAAAAGGTTAGTTTGCAGCAATTACCTTTAGAACTTAATTATACTCCAGAAAGTCATGATGAAGGTTATGCCACCTATTTTAGAACGCATTTACAAAAAGTGATGCGCAAATGGGTGCAAAATAATCCAAAACCAAATGGCGAAGAATACAATATTTTTAGTGATGGTTTAAAAATATATGTAACTATTGATTCTAGAATGCAAAAGTATGCTGAAGAAGCTGTTTCAGAACATATGGCAAATTTACAATCTTACTTTTTTAAAGAGCAAGAAAGAAACAAAACTGCGCCTTTTTATGATATAGAAAAAGACCAAATAGATGGAATCTTAGATAGAGCAAAAAAGAATTCAGAACGTTATAAACGTTTAAAAATTGCTGGGAAATCATCCAAAGAAATCGACAAGATTTTTAACACAAAAACTAAAATGAAAGTCTTTTCTTGGAAAGGAGATAGAGATACAATTATGTCTCCAAACGATTCTATTCGTTATTATAAATATTTTTTACGTTCGGGATTATTATCCATAGAACCACAAACAGGACATATAAAAGCTTGGGTTGGTGGTATTAATAATAAACATTTTAAGTATGATGCTGTTGCTCAACAAAAAAGACAAGTAGGTTCTACTTTTAAACCCTTTGTGTATGCAACTGCAATTAATCAATTAAGGCGTTCTCCTTGTGATATGTTGCCAAACACACCTTATACAATTCCAGCTGGTAAATATGGCATTCCAGAACCTTGGACTCCAGAAAACTCGAATCAGAAATATGGAGGAATGTTAACTTTAAAAGATGGTTTAGCAGGTTCCGTAAATACAATGTCTGCAAGATTAATAGATGAAGTTGGTCCAGAAAACGTAGTACGTTTGGCAAAAGCTGCAGGAATTGAAACTGAAATTCAGGCAAACCCATCTATAGCCTTAGGTGCAGTAGATTTATCTTTATATGAGATGGTAAGTGCTTATAGTACTTTTGCCAACAAAGGTTTGCGTGTAAAACCAATGATTATTACAAGAATTGAAGATAAAAACGGAACTGTTTTAAAAGATTTTGTACCAAAAACACAAGAAGTTTTAAGTGAAGAATCTGCGTACGTAATTTTAAATTTATTAGAAGGGGTTACAAAATCTGGTTCAGGAATTCGATTGCGTTCAAATTGGAGTTCAGGAGGAGGTTCTGTTACAGGTTTTCCATACAATTTTACCAATGCAATTGCTGGTAAAACAGGAACTACACAAAACCAGTCTGATGGTTGGTTTATGGGAATTGTACCAAATTTAGCAACAGGAGTTTGGACTGGTGGAGAAGACAGAGCAACACATTTTGCAGGAATAGCAAAAGGTCAGGGAGCAACTATGGCATTGCCAACTTGGGCATTATTTATGCAAAAATGTTATGATGATAAAACCTTAAATATTAGTAAAGAAGATTTTGAAAAACCAGAAAATTTATCAATCAATATAAATTGTGATGAAAAACCAGAGGAGACCAACATTGGAACTTCTTTTGATACTGATTTTTAATAAAATAAATGTTTAATCACTTATAATAGTTGATTTTGTTAAACTATCTCAGATTAAATCTATTTACAAATAAAATATAATTCTAATGATAAACAAAAAAGTAAACAACGTTCAAGATGCTTTAAAAGGAGTCAAAAATGGCATGACTTTTATGTTAGGTGGTTTTGGTTTGTGTGGTATTCCTGAAAATGCAATTGCTGAATTGGTAAAGTTAGATGTTAGAGACGTAACTTGTATTTCTAACAATGCAGGTGTAGATGATTTTGGTTTGGGATTATTGTTACAAAACAAGCAAATTAAAAAAATGATATCATCTTATGTTGGCGAAAATGATGAGTTTGAACGCCAAATGTTGTCAGGAGAGTTAGAAGTAGAATTAACTCCACAAGGTACTTTGGCAGAAAAATGTAGAGCTGCGCAAGCTGGTTTTCCTGCATTTTATACACCTGCAGGTTTTGGAACTGAAGTTGCAGAAGGTAAAGAAACAAGAGATTTTGATGGAAAAATGTATGTTTTAGAACCTGCTTTTAAAGCAGATTTTGCTTTTATAAAAGCTTGGAAAGGTGATGCTGCTGGAAATTTAATTTTTAAAGGAACCTCAAGAAACTTTAATCCAAACATGTGTGGAGCTGCAACAATTACAGTTGTTGAAGTAGAAGAATTGGTTGCAGTTGGCGAGTTAGATCCAAACAATATTCATATTCCAGGGATTTTTGTGCAAAGAATTTTTCAAGGAAAAGATTATGAAAAAAGAATTGAACAACGAACTATAAGACAAAAACAATAGTTATGGCTTTAGATAAGAATGGAATCGCAAAAAGAATTGCACAAGAAGTTCAAAACGGATTTTACGTAAATCTAGGAATTGGCATTCCAACTTTAGTGGCAAATTATGTAAGAGATGATATTGAAGTTGAATTTCAATCCGAAAATGGTGTTTTAGGAATGGGACCTTTTCCTTTTGAAGGCGAAGAAGATGCAGATATTATAAATGCAGGGAAACAAACCATAACAACAATGCCTGGAGCAAGTTTTTTTGACTCTTCTATGAGTTTTGCTATGATTCGTGGTAAACACGTTCACTTAACTATTTTAGGAGCTATGGAAGTTTCTCAAAATGGCGATATTGCCAACTGGAAAATTCCAGGAAAAATGGTAAAAGGAATGGGTGGAGCTATGGATTTAGTAGCATCTGCAGAAAATATTATTGTTGCAATGATGCACACTAATAAAGCTGGCGAATCTAAAATTTTAAAACAATGTTCTTTGCCTTTAACTGGTGTTGGCTGTGTTACAAAAGTAGTCACAAACTTAGCAGTTTTAGAAGTAAAAGATAATGCGTTTCATTTGTTAGAAAGAGCACCAGGAGTTTCTGTAGAAGAAATTCAAAATGCTACAGAAGGAATTTTAGTTGTAAATGGTGAGATTCCTGAAATGAAAATATAAATTCTTTCTATTTCGCTCAATAAAAACTTTAAAAAGGAGTTTACCTATTCAAATAATTTTTTTGACATGAAAAAAATAAAAATGATTTTACCTTTTTTATTTCCTGTATTAATAATTTTATTTGGATTAATTATTTACAAAGTTTTAGAATATGAACCGAATTTTTATACAATCATAATAAATTTAGGGTTAGCTTTTATTTTATCACCTAAAATAAAAACTGTTCAAAAACAACATGGAGAAGAAGAACAAATAAAATGGTTGTTTTTTAAAAAGGGATTTAATAAAAAAACATAATTTTTAAAAATGAAACTATTTAAAAAAACATATTGGTTAATTACTCCTTTATTGGTGGTTGTTTTTTTGCTGATATTCGAAAAAGGATTCAAAATTGAAAATACTGTAATTAGCACTTCTATATCTGTAGTTTAGCCTTTTTTTTATCGCCAAAAGTAAAAATGGTTGATACACAACATGGAGAAGTAGAACAGATTAAATGGTTGTTTTTTAAAAAAGTGATTAATAAAAAAGTGTAATTTTTAAGAATGGAGTATTTAGCAAAGAAACCTTATTTAGTTATTTTTATACTAACATTGGTTTTTATCTTTATTTTTGATTTTTTTCTAAGTGTTGATCATATACTTTTTAGAACAAGTATCTCTTCTTTTATCGCTGTAATTTTATCACCAAGAAAAAAGAAACTAATTACAGAAACAGGAGAAAAAACACAAATTACTTGGGTTTTTTTGAAGAAACCAATAATTTTAGATTAATAATTAAGAGAATGAGTTTTCTTCCTTTAGTTTGTATTTAGCTAAGTTGAAATAAAGAGCGAATAAAAAGCCTCTAAAAAATGAACAGTAAATTTATTAAATTTTTAATAATTCTAAACGGAATAATGCTACCTCTTTTGGTTGGGTTTGGGTTGTATAGGATAATAGTTGAATTTTTTCCAGACAAAAATGATTTTCCTGATGGAATTATTTTGGGAAAAGAATTTGAAGACGCAAAGAAAGACAGTTTAGCACTTCAGGGATTAAAATATTATAGTCCAGTAGATTTATATAATTCAAAAAATAAATATTTACCAATTTCTTTATTGACTTATGAGGAAGAAAAAGAAATTTATCAAAGTGCATCTTTAGCAAATGATATTGGAGACGCACTGTTAAAATATGTAAATGTTATTTTTTTAGATGAAAATTATCAAGTGATAACATCTTTATTAGATAAAAAAGCTTCTATTTTAGAAATTGAACCTCAAAGAAATAGATATAGATATGATGAAGATAAATTAGATAAAACAGTAAAATATATTGTGTATCAAATTGCTTTTGAAGATTCTAATAAAGATGGAAAACTAAATTCTGGTGATAATCATGATTTATATATATCTAATTTAGAAGGTGGAAATCTAACAAAAGTTACAGAAAATATTAATATTGTTAGGTTCGAGTTTATAAATTCTAATTCTCAAATTTTTATCAAGTATAAAAGCAGAGAGAATATTAGAGAAGAACATAAAAAGGAAAGTTTTGCTATATATGATATAGAAACTTCAAATTTTTTGAATATGTCTAGTATAAACAAGGAATTAGATAAATTAGAAAAAATTATAATTAATTAACACAAGAGTGTTTCTTCCCAAAGGGAAGATTAAGATGAGCTTAAATGAAAATAATATCATACAACGTAAACGGAATTAGAGCCGCTTTAAAAAAAGGCTTTTTAGATTGGTTGCAAGCTGCAAATCCAGATGTAATTTGCATTCAAGAAACAAAAGCACACAAAGAGCAATTAGATTTATCTGAATTTGAAAATGCTGGCTATCCTTATCATTATTGGTTTTCTGCACAAAAAAAAGGCTATTCTTCAGTGGCTATTTTTTGTAAAGAAGAACCAAACCATGTAGCATATGGTACTGGAATTGAAACCATGGATTTTGAAGGTAGAAATTTACGTGTAGATTTTGATGAGGTTTCTGTGATGAGTTTATACCTTCCTTCTGGCACAAATGATGCAAGATTGGGTTATAAATTTAATTATATGGATGAATTCCAGGAATACATCACTACTTTAAAACAAGAAATGCCGAATTTGGTTATTTGTGGCGATTACAATATTTGTCACGCAGAAATTGATATTCACAACCCAAAAATGAAAGGAGTTTCTGGGTTTTTACCAGAAGAAAGAACTTGGATTGGCGATTTTATCAATAACGGATTTATAGATAGTTTTCGATATTTAAATCAAGAAATACAGCAGTTTTCTTGGTGGAGTTACAGAGCAAATGCAAGAGCGAATAACAAAGGTTGGCGTTTAGATTATGCTATGGTTTCATCGCCCTTAAAAGAAAAAATTTCAAGAGCTTATATTTTATCAGAAGCCAAACATTCAGATCATTGCCCAATTGCATTAGAATTAGATTTTTAGTATTTTATGAAACAAATTTTAAGTGTTTTAGTATTCAGTATTTCATTTTTTAGTCAAGCTCAAAAAGATAATTTACCAATCATAAAAAAAGATGCTGTAGTTATTACTACAGATTCTATTATAAACCCTCCAAAGAAATTATATTTTTCAGATGATGATTTAAGGGTGATTGATAGTTTGTTGGTAGATGAAAAATTCAATTCGGCTTTATTAGATACTTTAGAATATGTAATAAATGACAAAGATATTACTGGCAATTTTAAACAAGCAGTAACTTCTGATTTGTTAAAAGTTAGATTAACAGCATTAAATGCCAGAACACCTTTTAATTTAGCATACAATCCAGCTTTAGAGAAGGTAATTAATAGTTATTTGTTGTATCGTTCAAAATATTACCCTGCTTTAATGGCAAAAGCAAAATACTATTTTCCGATGTTTGAGCAGTATTTAGATCAGTATGATATTCCTTTGGAAATGAAATATTTAGCCATTGTAGAATCTGCTTTAAAACCAAGAGCAAAATCTTGGGTTGGTGCAGCTGGTTTGTGGCAATTTATGTATGGAACAGGAAAACAATTCGATTTAAAGGTAAGTTCTTATGTAGATGAAAGACATGATCCTGTAAAAGCAACCATTGCAGCTTGCAAATATTTAAGTCAATTATTTACAATTTTTGGTGATTGGGATTTGGCTTTAGCAGCTTATAATTCTGGTCCAGGAAATGTTTCAAAAGCTATAAAACGTTCAGGAGGTTTTACAAATTATTGGAATATTAGACCTTATTTGCCTAGAGAAACAGCTGGTTATGTGCCTGCTTTTTATGCAACTATGTATATTTTTGAGCATGCAAATGAACATAATATTTATGCTGATCTTCCTAGAATATTCGATTTTCAAACAGATACAGTTCGTGTAAAAAGAACAGTTAGTTTCGATCAAATTTCTGAAACTATTGGTGTAGATGGAGAAGTTTTAACGGATTTAAATCCGTCTTATAAATTAGATATTATTCCTTTTATAAAAGATAGAAATTACGCTTTAAGATTGCCAAGCAATAAAATTACCGAATTTTTAGATAAAGAAACCGAATTGTATGCTTTAGCAGATGCAGATGATGCCAAAAGAGAAAAACCTTTGCCAAAATATTTTGAAATGGATAAGCGTATTCGTTACAAAGTTAAAAGTGGCGATTATTTAGGTAAAATTGCTGATAAATTCGGAGTTAGAGTTAGCGATATTAAACGTTGGAATGGATTAAAAACGAGTAACCTAAAAATAGGGCAGAGGTTGTATATTTATCCAAAAAAAATACAATAAGTGTTTTTTTATCAATATTGATTAACTTTAATTTTTTTTATATTGGTGATTTAAGTTTTTTTTCTTTTTGATAAAATTTGTTAAGAAAGCTAACTTTTTAAGTGTTTAAAATCTTGAATTTTCATCAATATAAAATTAATTGAATATTTTTTAAAGGTTTGATGATTTTTTATCAGAAATTTATAAAAATGGAATAATATTTGGTGTGTTAAAAGTTGATAACCAAACTTAAAAATATTAAAACTAAATTCATGAAAAAATTACTTTCAATACTAACGATTGCATTTTTATTATCCTCTTGTGTAGGGAATGACCAAAAGATTTTGAGAACTTCTATTGGTAAAATAAATAAAGTAATGGTCGTTGTAAAAATGAGCGATTGGACTGGAGATATTGGTCAAGAAATTAGAAATTCTTTTGGGGAATTAATGGTAGGATTGCCTCAACCAGAAACAATTTTATCTGTTTCTCAAGTTGCACCAGATGGTTTTAGTTCTATGATGAAAGGAAGCAGAAATATCTTAATTATTTCTGAAGGTGATAAAGAGAATTTTTCTATAAGAAAAAACATTTATGCAAAACCACAAACTGTTGTATATGTGCAAGCCAAAGATGATGCAGGTATTATAAAAATTCTTCAAGAGCGTAAAGAAGAAATTAGAAGAACCTTTTTAGATGCAGATATTGCTTTTACTCAAAATATTTTTGAAGGCCAAGTAGATGAAAACGTAAAATACAAAACGTTAGATAATTTAGGGCTTTCTCTTTTGATTCCAGATAAGTTTAAAACTGTTGATGATACTGGAGAATTCTTATGGTTACGTAATCATTTAACAAGTGGAATTGCAAAATCTGGTAGTAATAACATTTTAGTGTATTCAGTTCCTTTAGGAGATGAAACTCAAGTAGCAGATAGCATTGTTGCTGTTAGAAACATGATTGGTAAAAAATACATTCCTGGTTCTAAACCAGAAACCATGCACATGATTACTGAAGAAGCGTATACTCCTTATACTTTTGATGCTATAATTGATGGTAAAAAAGCCTATGAAACTCGTGGAAAATGGGAAGTTAAAAACGATTTTATGGCTGGTCCGTTTTTAAATTACACAGTTATAGACAAGAAAAATAATAGATTGGTCATTGTAGAAGGTTTTACTTATGCACCTTCTGTAAACAAAAGAGCCTTTCTTTTTGAGTTGGAAGCAATTGCAAAATCTTTAAAGATTAAGTAAAAATTGAATGCTGTAGATTAGGTAAATTGTAAGGTTTTTATTTTTTGGATTATATTATTTTAATAAAATTATATCCATTAACAAGTAATTTAACGTTCGTCAGTCTGAGCTTGTCGAAGACCTTTTCGTCCAAAAAAGCTTTATTTTTTCAAAACAAATTAAATATTCTTATTTTTAGGTTGATGTTCCAACATCAATCTAAAAATAAGAAACACATTTATATCTGTTTAAAGCTCTAATATCTAAGCTGAAATCGTAGGCTACAGAAAATTCATGAATGCCTCCAGTATTGATGAGTTCTGTTGTGTTAAAATCGTAAGAATACCCAAATCTAAAACCTTGCCATCTAATTCCTGCAAATGTGCTTACAGAGTTTACCAATGGACTATTTACATCCGTTTTTATGGGTGATGTTGCAGCAGTAATTCCCAGAGAGAATTGATCTTCAAAAATGTATTGGAAACCAACATCGAATCTATTTACATTTCCTTGCATCATAAAATTACCTAATACATAAAATTTACTTTTACTAGCAAACCAAGTTCTTGTACCTTCTAAAAAAGGGAGATAATATTTGGTATGCACAGACCAAAAAATATCCAAAGGAATATTACCATTTTCGGTTAAAGAAATATTGGGTTTGTTTAAATGTTTTATGGTTAATCCAATCCAAGAATCATCATTATTAAAAAGAATAGAAGAACTAAAATCGAAAAAATTTCTTTGTGTACTTAATAAAAGAGGATCTAAACTACTTGTATTAATGATGTTATTATTCAAGTTTATTTGGTCTTCTAATAAAATATTTTGAAAGCCGTAATTTTTCATTCCAAAACCTGCAGAAATACTAGGTCTAAAAAACCAAGTATCACTCAACTGAAAAGCCATAGAATAATTTATATTTATTTGATTAAAAGTATAAGTAGATGCAGTTTCTGTTTGGTTTAAAAAAGACACGCCTAAACCTGTTTTAAAACCTTCGAACCAAGTATCAAAATATACAAAGCTAGAATTGGTTTTAAAAGCAGCATTTCTCCATTGAGATCTATGTATTGAGCCAATTTTAGTTGCTCTTATAGCACCTGTAAAAGAGGTGTTTATGGTTTCTGGTACTAAAAAGTTTTGCGAAAACAATACATCTTGAGCTTGGATTTGCAACCCTGAAAAAACGAGAAAAATAAGGAGTAGTTTCTTCATCTTATTTTAAAAGTGTTACAGGTGAACTTATTATAATTTCCTTTCCAAAAAAGGTTATGCCCTTTACAAGCATTACATAATTGCCATTTTCAGCAGGTTTCTCGTTTGCAAAACCATTCCAACCTCTTAAATCTAAACCTTCTTCAGTATAAATTGTTGTTCCCCAAGTATCGTAAATAATCATACTTAAACTTGTAAAACCTCTATGAGAAGGTCTTATAGTTTCGTTATAACCATCTCCATTTGGCGTAAATGCAGTTGGGTTTACCAATTTATAACCTTTGGTAATTTCTACAATTCGCGTAAAAGTTTCAACACAACCAGCAGTAAATTCTGCTGTTAAAGCAATCGTAAAAGTGCCAACTTGATCATAAGTATGCACAGGATTTTCTTCATTAGTTGGTGGACTTCCATCACCAAAATCCCATTGTAAACTTGTGTAATCTCCAGTTGTAAGATTCGTAAATTGTATTGGATCTTCTACTGATAAAAAATCATAAGTACTTAATGAAAAAGCACTATAATTAAATTCTGTATTTCCAATAGCTGTTACATCAATTGAAAAAGATTTAGTTGCTGTACAACCTTTGTTATCAGTAACTGTTAGAGAATAACTTCCTATTTGATCAGTAACCATTATACTAGTATCTGTTGCTGAAACATTTCCTGCAGACCAAGTATATTTATATGGCAAATATCCACCAATTACATTCGCTTTTGTTTGTTTACTTACGGTTTTTAAATCGCAATCTGTAAGCGTGGTTTCTGTAAGTGTAATAGATAAAGGTTCTTGTCTAAAAATATTAAACTGTCTTTCTAAACTACAACCATTTGCATCTGTAATAATTACTGAATAATCTCCTTGTGGAATATTATTTAAATCTTCGGTTGTAGCATTTGTGCTCCATAAAAAAGTATAAGGAGCAGTTCCTCCAGAAACATCTAAATTTATGCTTCCACTATTTGCAATATCACAATCTTCTGCATTTATAACAACAGTAGAAACTGCAATTGCTGGTGGATTTGTAATTATAAAAGTTTCTTCAATAGGACATTGATTTATATCACTATCTAAAACTGTAACAGTGTATGTGCCTGCAGCAAGATTATTTCTTTGAACTCCTGCACTTGCATCATCACTCCAAATAACTGAAATAGGTGCAACTCCACCCATTAAATTTAAATCGATTGAAGCATCACTTTCGCCATTACAAGAAATTGGCTTTACATCAGGATTTATAAAAAAGATAGGTTGTGTAATTGTAATAGTTGTCTGTTTTACACAATTATTAGCATCTGTAATTGTTGCTGTATAGGTATCTGCAGTTAAATTAGATTGAGATAATCCGTTTCCTAAATTACTCCAAGAAATTTGATAAGGTTCTTTACCTCCAGTTACAGTTAAATCGATGGCACCATCTGCTTTTCCATAACAAGTAACATCAATTTTGGTGAAATCTATTTTAATTTCTGTTGCTTGATTAATTACCACATCTGTGCTTGTTGTACATCCTAAATCGTCTGTAACGTTTACTGTGTATGTTCCAGAAACTAAATTGTTAATGTTTTTAGAAGCACTTACAAATCCATTTGGACCAGACCAACTGTATAAATAATCAAAAACACCAGGAGAAATTTCTACTTTAGTTCCTCCAGAAACATTAATTTCAATTTCACCAGCAGCATCACCAAAACACAAAATTTCTTCTGTAGGATTTACAGTTACGTTCAATCCATCTGGTTGCGTAAGCACAAAATTGGTTGTGATTGTACAGTTATTTTGATCTACAACTTCCAAAGCATAACTTCCTGCTGTTAAAGTATTTTGATTTTTTTGGTTTGGCACAATTCCACTTCCATTTGTAGTTGTCCAATTATAGGTATAAGGAGCTATTCCTCCAGAAATGGTGACTTCTAGAGTTCCATCATTTCCTTGAAAACAAGAAATATTTCTTTCTGTATTTTTTACAATTGATAAAATATCGGGTTGTGTTACAATCCATTGTTCAATTTTAAAAAAACCTGTGGAATCTTCAATTCTCAAAGTATAAGTACCAATTTCTAAATTTGTAATTGTTGTTTCTGTTGATGTAAATCCATTTGGACCACTCCATGAAACTAAATAAGGATTGCCAGTTGTAAAAGGAATTCCTCCATCAATATTTATAGCAATAATTCCATCATTAGCTTCAAAGCAACTAATATTTGTAACCACAGCATTTGAGTTGATACTTGGGTTTACAGTAACTTCTAATATAAAAGTATCTCCAGTACATTTTGTAGTAGCAGGTGTTATTACATACGTTACTACTATAGAAGTTGTTCCAGTATTTTCTAAAGTTTGACTAATGGTATCTTGTGTATTTGCTGCTGATGTTCCAAGAATTGAGCCTGCAGGACTAAAAGTAGGAGCAGACCATGTATATTTTGTGTCAGCAGGAACTATATTTCCTAAAACAGTAGTTGGATCAAATACAAAAGTAGCTTCACTGTAAATTGTAATTGCTGCATCATTAATTACAGGAATTTCACTGACAGAAACACTTGCTGTATTTGATGTAATTTGTAAACATCCACCAGAAGAAAAAGAAATTTCTACATAATAAAAAGTTTCTCCAACATTATTTGTTGGTGGATTGTATGAATTTGTAGTTTCTCCAATAATTTCAGTTCCTCCAGAATTTGCATCAATTGTATTCGAAAACCATTGATAATTAGGTGTTCCAGTTCCATTTTGATATGCAACTTGTAAAGGAGTTGCAGGTTCATCTATACAAACTTCATAGGAAGTTGGGTTTGTTGTAAAAGTAGGTGCTTCATTTATTTTTAATGATGAAATATCACTTGTAACACTACAACCAGATTCAGTTTGAGAAATTATTGCATAATAGTAAAAAGTACCAACAGCTGAGGTTTCTGGAGTATAAATAGAAGTATTTGCACCATTTATTAAAGTTCCACCAGTTGTAGAATTAGTATTATTAATAAACCATTGATATGTTTTGTCAGAGGTTGTACCACCAGAAACTGAAACAGATACATCAGCAGGAATTGCGTTTTTACACAATTCTTGTGCTACAATTGGTTGACTATCGATAATTGGATCAGCAAGTACATTTATTTCAAAAACATCACTGAATGCAGATGAACAACCATTTCCATCCAAAGAAATTTCTGCATAAAAATAAAAAGATCCAGCAGTTGAAAAAGGATTTGGAGTAAACGTATTATTTGTAGCGCCAGTAATTTCTGTTCCTCCAAAATTAGTATTTGTTGTATTCGAAAACCATTTGTAAGTAGCATTTCCTGCTCCTCCAGAAAAAGAAACTTCTAATTCATTTGCAGTTCCATCAATACAAATACTTTGTGAAGGAGTTATTGAATTTACAGTTATTTGAGGTTGCACATTTACACTTGCTGTTTCAGAAATAATGAGTGAACAACCACCAGTTGCAAAAGAAATTTCTACATAATAAAATGTTTCACCAACCGAATTTGTTGGAGGATTATAAGAATTTGTTGTTTCACCAGGAATTGGATTTCCACCAGAATTTGAATCAATTGTATTGGAAAACCATTGGTAATTTGGAGTTCCTGTTCCATTTTTATAATCAACTTCTAAAAGTATTGCAGATCCGTTTAAACAAATTTCAGAAGAAATAGGTTGTGTAACAAAATTTGGAGCGTCATTGATGATCAATTCAGAAATATCACTTGTAACACTACAACCAGATTCAGGTTGAGAAACAACTGCATAATAATAAAAAGTACCAACATTTGTAGTTATTGGCGTATACGTATTACTATTTGCACCAGTAATTGCAGTTCCACTTGTCGTAGAATTTGTATTATTGATAAACCATTGATATGTTTTGGTAGAAGTTGAACCTCCAGAAGCTGTTATAGATAAATCAGTAGGAATTACACTTTGACATAGTTCTTGAGTGACAATTGGTTGGGAATCAATTACAGGATTCGTCAACACATTTATTTCAAAAGCGTCACTAGAAGCTGATGAACAACCATTTCCATCTAAAGAAATTTCTGCATAAAAATAGAAATTTCCAGCAGTTGTAAATGCATTTGGAGTATATGTTTTGTTTATGGCTCCAATAATTTCTGTTCCACCAGAATTAGTATTTGTTGTGTTTGAAAACCATTTGTAAGTTGCATTTCCTGTACCACCAGAATAAGAAACTTCGAACTCATTTGCAGTTCCATTTACACAAATTGTTTGTGGAGCAGCTACAGCATCTACAGTTATTTGAGGTTGTATATGTACGTTTGCTGTGTTTGAAACTATAAATGAACATCCACCAGAAGAAAAAGAAATTTCTACATAATAAAAAGTTTCTCCCAGCACATTTGTTGGAGGATTGTAAGAAGCTGTTGTTTCGCCAGCAATTGGATTTCCACCAGAATTTGCATCAATAGTATTTGAAAACCATTGATAAGTTGGAGTTCCTGTTCCTTTTTGATAAGCAACTTCTAAAAGCGTTGCAGTTCCATTTAAACAAATTTCAGAAGAAGTTGGTTGTGTAGAAATTTCTGGAGAAGGATTTATGGTAATTATAAATTCAAGTGCGTCACTTTCACAAACACCAGATGTTGCAGTAGCAGTATAGATAACTTGTTCAGGAGAATTTCCATTATTAATTAATGTCTGTGCAGGAATGATGTTGGAGTTCCCATTGGCTATAAAACCAGTAATATTTGCACCTGCAGTTGCAACCCAAGCATAATTTACAGCTGGATTATTGGATACTATTTCAATTTCTGAAGTGCTTTGACCCGAGCAAATTTCTTGTATTAAATTGGTATTGGTAAGAATTGGTTTTTCGAAAATTTCGAAGGTTTGTGTTGCTGTGTTAGAAACGCCACATTCGCTTGTAACTTCTAAAGAAACTTCATAAATACCAGCAGCATTATATGTAATATCTCCAGGATTTAAAGATGTTGAATTTGCAGAAGTTCCACCAACAAAAGTCCAATTATAAGTAATATTGCTTGTGTCAGAAGTACAATTTTCTACGACTGCAATAGGGTTAATGATTGTTGATCCACAAAAATCATCAATAGGATTTATAGTTACAGTAGGTGGTTTTTTTACATCGATAATTTTTGTACTTGATACTGTGCCACAACCTGTAGTTATTTTTTGAGTAAGTGTATATTTACCAGGAGTAGTAAAAATAAATTCTGGATTTTCTGAGTTTTCATCTGTTCCATTGGTGTAATTAAAGTTCGAACTTGTACCACAATTATCGTTTTCATAGGCAACTTGCCACTCAAAAATTGGAATAGTTTCATCACATAATTCAGTTTTATCTGAAGTGTTAGTAGTTTTTGTAGCTAATGGTATGCAACCTTCCTCATTATCGACTGTGAAAGTTGGAATTATTTCTGGTTCTATGCAGATTTGTTTTGTTATTTCTATTGGAGTAGTCGAACAAAAACTTGTAGCAGATAAGATTACTGTATATATTCCTGGTGATAAATAAGTATGATTTTGAGTTGTTAGTTCTGTCGTAGAAAAGGGAGCAGTTCCATCTCCAAAATCCCAAGTAAATCTCCCTGATGTTTCGCAATTCGCTTTATTACCATAAATAGAATTATTAGTGAATGAAATGCTCGTATTTACACAAGATTTATCTACAAATGAAAATGCTAACTCAGGTTTATCTAATATTCTAATTCCAGGTAAGTTTGATAAGGTTTTATCACAAGCATTTTCTACTTCTAAAGATGCAGTATAAGTTCCTGGGCAGCTTGATTTTTCATAAATATGAGGAATAGGATAATTTAATGAATTTTCAGGATTATCATCATCATAAAAATCTTTATTCAGTATTAAATCTTCTTGATATAAAACTAAAGTTGTCCCATCACCATAATCTACATTATATTTTGTGTCTAAAGAATTTGTAGCCCATTTAGAAATTGAAAACACGATAGAATCTGTTGGAGCGCAAATATTTTGCGTAGATCCAGGGTTAACAATAGATCCAGATGGATTAGATATGTTTTTTACAACCTTTGTAATAGTGTTTTCGCAGCCACTCTCAGAAGTTGCAGTTACTGTTAAATTATATACGCCAAGATCAGAGTATTTATGATTAATAGGAAAAGTTGTAGTAGTTTCTTCTAATCCATCCCCCCATTTTATAAGATATGAACTAATACAAGAAGCTTCATTTTCTAAGGCAACAGTAATTTCATATTCAGGGTTTGAATTTGAAGAGTTTCCACAATTTGAAAAATCAGTTTCAGTTGGGTCATAAATATTAAAACTTGGTTTTCCTTTTACGGTTACTGGTATTTGAACTGAATTCTGACATCCATTTTTATCACTAACTAATAGTGTAACTCTAAAAACTCTTTCATCTGTAGCACAACCTAAAAAATCAAAAGTGTGTGAAGAGTTTTCAAGAGTTGAGGTTCCTCCATCTTCAAAAGTCCATAAATAGGTATATTCACCAGAACCAATTACTAGTGATGTAAAGTCTACAATCTGTCCAGAACAAGAGTTATCATTTGTAAATGTAAAACTAACTTCTGGAAGTGGATTTACAAGTATAGTAACCACTTCATTAATTATTTGCTCAGAATCTGCAGAACTATCTTTAACGCTTATAAGTTTATAAGTAAAAGTTTTTGCAGAGTTTTCTTGGAAATTTATTTGAGCTTTACCAGTAACATCAGAGTTTATTACTAATTCTGGTTCATTATCTACTTGATAAGTAAAAGTATAAGGAGCTACACCATCAAAACCCTCTAAAATAATTAACATGCTTTCTCTTTCACAAATTTCAGTTTGTTCTAGTGTAATTGTTGCAGTTGGTGCTAAAAAATTATCTAAAAAAGAAAAATTAATTTTATTAGAATAAAGATTTAAAAGAAAACCGAATACAAGAACAATGCTTATAAAAGTGATCTTATTCCTAAATTTAAAATGAATGGGGGAGGCTCTAAATTTCATACTGCTTTTTATGATAGTTTCATCAGATAAAACATAAGTTTTTTATGAATTAAAATCACATTTTTTTGGTTGATAATTTATTATTTAATAGCAAACAATAAAATCAAATATAGTAAAACTAATCTTTATGAATTGAGCTATAAATAATTTCTGTTTTTTACATAAATTTCTAAAAATTAAAAAAATTAAAATACTTTATACCAAAACAGTAATTTATTCGTTTTTTATTGTATTAAAACTTTACCTTAAAAAGAAATTATTCTTTTTAAATCAATATATTTGAAACTTAAAATTAATTTATTTTTAATGAATTTATTGTACTCTAGAATTTCTTTGCTGTTTCTACTTCTTTTTTCATTAAAAGGTATTTCTCAAGAAACGTTACCTATTTATCAAGATTATCTTTCTGACAACGTGTATTTAGTACACCCTTCTGCAGCTGGTATTGGTAATTCTAGCAAACTACGTTTTACAGCAAGACAGCAATGGGCAGGAATTCCAAATGCACCAGCTTTACAAACCTTAAGTTTTCATTCAAAATTTGGGGAATATTCGAATGCAGGTTTTGGTTTTGTGTTGTTTAATGATAAAAACGGATTTCATTCACAAAAAGGGGTTCAGGGAAGTTATGCTTATCATTTGCAAATGAGCGATGGTAGAGTTTTTAATCAACTTTCATTTGGCTTGGCTTTTACGTTTGTTCAAAATCAATCTGATCAAAGATCTTTTACTGGAGATGCTGCTGTTGCTTCTATTGTAGAAAGTACTAGTTATTATAATGCAGATTTTAGTGTGGCTTATCACTTAGGTGGATTTTCATCTTATTTTACAGTTAAAAATTTATTACTTACTGCAAAAAATAATCTAAACGTTCAAGAACCTTTAGATTTAAGAAACTATATATTTTCTGCAGGTTATTATTTTGGAGAGGATTTACCAATTCAATTTGAGCCATCTTTAATGCTACAATTTAGAGAAGGAACAGGACAAAGAATTGCCGATTTTAATATAAAAGCGTATAAGAATTTCTCTAAATCTCAATTATGGGCAGCTTTGTCTTATAGAAGAGGTTTTGATGTAAATGCTATTGAAAACGCACAATTTATATCGCCAATTATTGGTTTAAATTATCAAAATTTATTGTTTTCTTATACGTACACAAACCAAATGAATGAAACAGTTTTAACAACGACAGGTTTTCATCAAGTAACTGTGGGAATCAATTTATGGACTAGAGAGCCTAGAGCTGCTGCTTGTCCTAATATTAATGCTGCTTTTGGTGGGTTTTAAAAATCTTTTTCATCAATATTTATAAGATTGCTATTTTCTGAAATCATCATTGTTAAAACATCTTTATTTTTATTGATGTAAAATTGATGTTTGCCTTTTATGTCATCAGTTTTTAATAGTTTATATTTTTCTAAAACTACCTTTGTTTGTTTTGCAACTGCTTGTCCAGAATCAATTATTTCCATTTTATTACCCACAATTTCTCTTATTTGCGGAATTAAATATGGATAATGAGTGCATCCTAAAACCAAACAATCTACACCTTCATTTAGTAACGGATTAAGATACAATGAAAGCAAGTTTTTCATTTCATTAGAATTTATTTTACCATCTTCTATGAGTTCAACTAAACCAGTTCCAATAGTTTCCTTAATACTAATTTGTTTGTTGATTGTACTAGAGGTTTTTTCAAATAACTCACTATTTAAAGTTCCTTTTGTGGCTAGAATACCAATTCTATTGGTTCTAGTTTTTAAAGAAGCTGGTTTTATAGCAGGTTCTATACCTATAAATGGAACGTTATATTTTTCTCTTAAAAACTGAATTGCGTTTGTAGTAGCAGTATTACAAGCAACTACAATTAGTTTACAATTCTGTTTTAATAAAAACTCTGTGTTTTTTATAGAAAAATTAATAATTTCCTGTTTGGTCTTTTCTCCATAAGGTGCATTTTTACTATCGGAAAGATATATGGTATTTTCATTTGGTAAAAGAGCTGTAATTTCTTTCCAAATAGAAGTGCCACCAATCCCAGAATCAAAAATACCAATAGGAAAATTAGTTGATTTCATATACGTGTAAAAATAAAAAAACCTACTTAAAAAAGTAGGTTTTCAAATACATTTAAAATGTGTTTTTTTAGAATCCTAATTTAGCTTTAACAGCTGCAAAAAGATCTTCTCCTTTGCTTACTAATAAACCCTTACCCATTGAAGAGTCTAATACATATAAAATGCTTTTAGAAGCAGCAACATCATCGATTGCTTTCTGAGCAGTTTCTATGATTGGCTGTAAACCTTCTGCTTGTTTTTTCTGCATGTCTTGGTATGCAGTTTGTCTTAACTGCTCATATCTTGCATTTTCTTGTTGAACTTCTTGTGCTCTTATTTCGTTAATTTCTTTAGTTTGAGCATTTTGTTCAGCTTGGTATTTTTTCATTTTGGCATCTAATTTTTTAGCCATTCCTTCAACTTCTTCTTGGTAAGTTTTACCTAACTTTTCCATATCCTGCTTTAACTTTTTTGTTTGCGGCATTTCAGCTACTAACTTTTCAAAGTCTATATGACCCATCTTTTGTGCATTTGCAACACCACCTACTCCTAAAGTAAATACAGCAATTAATAGTAACGTTTTAAAATTTTTCATTCTTGTTTTTAATTTAATTATTAATCTTGACTTTTGTTAATTATCTTCTTGTTTTTGTTCTTTCTTTTTCTGCTCTTCTTCTTTCTTTTTTCTAGCTTCTTCTTTTTTCTTTCTTAACAGCTCTCTTTTTTCCTCTCTTTGTTTTAATCGAGCTTTCTTTTTTTCTTCTAGTTCCTTTTTTTGAGCTTCTTGTGCTGCAACTTTCTTTTTAACAGCTTCTATTTGTCTGTTTTTATTTTCTTGAACTTGGGCTTCTTTGTCAGCTGTTTTTTTAGCTAATAATTCTTTTTGTTCTTCAGATAGTTGTTTTGTTGGAGCATTCGTTGTTTGATTTCTTCGCTCTTCTTGTGCTTGCTTTTTTTCTTCTGATAATCTTGTTCTGTCTATTGTTGATAAAACAAGGTCGCTAATATCGTATTTTTTATTTGAATAAAGCATGACTAAATCACTTGATTTTTCAAAAACAAAATCGTATTTTTTTCTAGCAGCAATACTTTGAATTGCGTTGTAAACTTGGTCTTGTATTGGTTTTACCAATTGTTTTCTTACCAAAAACATATCTCCATCAGGTCCAAAATACAAAGATTCTAATCTTCTTAACTCTTCTTGTTTAATTGTAATTTCTTCTTCTTTTTCTTCAATTAAGTCTTTTGTTAAAATTGCTTTCTCATTTGCTAAATCAGTTTTTAAAACTTCGATGAATCGCGCTTGTTCATCTAAATTTTTTCTCCATTTAGCAACTTTAGAATCTAAC
>TARA_R110002072_G_C7977032_1_pt1 | contig 20760 bp, 11 predicted proteins | sample TARA_R110002072 | Tara Oceans TARA_R110002072 (sample SAMEA4397118) | marine metagenome | biome: Polar Biome; feature: [SRF] surface water layer (ENVO:00010504); material: water (ENVO:00002006), including particulate matter (ENVO:01000060) such as... | depth 5 m | reverse complement strand
CACCGTCGTCTCAACCCCAGAAGCACCAGTGCAGGCCGAGACGACGGCGAAGGCGAACGGGGCTCGCCGAAGGACTGGCAAAGAAGAAAAACTCACAACTCACATAGCAACTGGACCAGGAACGGGGGCAAGGTCAGGCCATCGCCCGCAGGTACGGCAATCGCGTTGGTCGATTCATAATCGCCGCCGCCTCAGGATGAGTGGAAACACAGATCGAACGAGCAGTCTCATCATCGTTTGCTCCACAGAGGGCGTTTTGACGCACCATAAATTGACGTAATGCCTGGGGCGTAGACTCACTCCCTGAAAGCTTCGACACGCACAGCGAAGAGCGGCGGCCCAATCGCCGAATCCTGATCGGAACAGGTTACTTCGCTGCCTTCTGACGCTTCTTATTCACTTCGGCCTTCGCGATGCCCAGGTACTGCTTCATCCTGTCGACGTAGCCTCCGTGGCTGAACTCGCAGGCTTTCATGGCGTCGGCGTAAGGCTCCGTGCCGTCGCCGATCCAGTCGATGATGTTGAAAATTTTAAGAGACGCGTACGAGCTGTTTCTAAGCATGTCATTCCAGCACTCCTGAGCGGTAGACTTGTCGCCAGCCCGGTACAGAATCCAGGCTGCCATAGCCCGGACGTGGTGAGACTCATCGCTGAGACTTCTTCGAACGAAGTCAGTATCCAGGCGAGTGGTTTTCTGAAGATTGAAGCATCCGACCATCGCCCAGTACCGGACTCCCGAATCGACGTGACTCAGGTCGCGATAAAAGCCTGGCAGGTTGGCAGCATCCAGCGACAGCGCCTTCGCCGAAGCATTTTGATAAGCCTTCAGGTCGTAGATCGCCGGGTCACGGACAAGATCGTAGATCGTCGTTCCTGCGTCTTCTGACCGTTTGACGATTTCGCTTTCGGGCAGCAGTCCTGAATCGAAATTCCTGACCTGCCATTCATCGAGAGCTTTGCTCAGTCTCGCGACTTCATCCGCATATTTCGGATCGTCAACCAGATTGTTGACATTGTCCGGGTCGACGCTGGTGTCATACAGCTCGTGCATCGGTTTGGTGCCGAAGAACCGGCCAGTGACAGCGTCGGTCTTTCCGGCTCGATGATGGGCTTCCCAGGCCGCGGTCGCTTTCATCGTCCACAGGTAATTGAGGTGCTGACCCCACGGTGCGTACGGCATGTAGTTGCGGATGTAGAGGAATCTCTGATCCCGAATCGCGCGGACGTTGTCGCACCGTTCGTCCATACGAGTTCGGAAACTGACGTGGTAATCCCGCTCTTCTTCACCAGGTCCGAGGAACGTCTTGCCTTGCAGATAGTCGGGCGTTTCGGCTCCGCAGATTTTCAGCCAAGTCTTTGTCATATCGATAAAGCTGACAAGTCTGTCGATTTTTGTACCGGGTTCTGCCGGACGAAGGTGTTTGAACTTTTCCGGAATACGAATAATGAGCGGGCAGTGCGTTCCGCTGTTGAACAGAAACCGCTTGCTGCGAGCAATGACGCCGCCGTGGTCTGAGTTGTGAATGACGATGGTGTTCTCCGCGAGGCCGCTTTTTTCCAGTTCTTCCAGAGCAAGCCCGATGTCGGCATCCATCTTCTTCATCTGGTCGTGGTAGTGAGCGTAGTTCTTGCGGATGTCTGGAATGTCCGGGTGATACTTCGCCAACCGCACGTTGTCCGGGCTGTGAGTCGTGTTGTTGACGTCGCCGAACGCTTTCGACTCATGAGATTTCGTATTGTTGATCACCATAAAAAACGGCTGCTGTTGCTTCAGAACTTTCCAGTCGGCTCTGTTCGTGTCCCAGGCTTCCTTGTCGTCGCGACCGCCGATGTTGTAGTCCGTCTTGGTGGCGTTACCGACGTAGTACCCGGCCTTCTTCAGCAGGTCCGGGTAGTAGCTGATCCTGTCATGCGGAATCGGATACCGGCTGCGCATCGGATGAGTGCCCATCGACAGAGCATGCACGCCGGTAATCCACGTGCTTCTCGACGGAGCACAGACCGGAGCGTTTGCGTAGCAGTGCATGTACTGAAAACCTTCGGCAGCCAGCGCGTCGATATTCGGCGTGTCGGCATGAGGATTCCCGTAGCAGCCGACCCAGTCAACGCTGTTATCTTCGCAGGTCAGCCAGAGGATGTTCGGTCGATCTTCCGCCGACGCCACAGCACACATCAGCAGCAGTAACACAGTCAGGAATTTCATAGATCGCTCTCTGCTTGATATTCAGGTTGATATTCAGGGACGTTGTTTCGAAACGAGGCCACAGTACGTTGCAGAATTGTAAGCATCCAGGATGCTACTTCCGAAGCGTTGGCAATGCAGGGCGTCATTACTGCGCCGGAGCGTGCTTTTCGCCGTGATCGCGTCACACTCTCCGCAAGCGAAGATTCGAGACCGATCAGTCTCGTGCATCGCAGATTCACGTTTGGCCGCATCGCGGGAAAGATGGTCGTGTCGGACAGAAAGAAGCATACAGAACTCAATGTGCTGAGATGGCTCAGCGTATTGCCGTGTGCGTACCTTGCTCATTGGCTGATGCAGAGGTTTGCGTTTGCGTTGTTCTCGTTTCTCCGAGGGCCTGGTTATCCCGAGTTTCTATTCCCGCTTTTCCAATATCTGCCGAGCGGTTTCGTGCTGATCTTTGCTGGCATTTCGGTCGCTCCGTCACGAAAAGTGGCCGTCTCGATTGGTCTGGCCGTCGTGTGGTTACCTTTGGTCTGGCTGACTCATGTCTTTGGACAATCTTCCGTTGGGTTGGTCAATTATATGCACGCGACAGGCGACTCGCTTGGCACGCTGGTTGGTGTCGCGCTGATCGTTCACCGAGTCAGACAATCCAGGAGACTGACAAACAACCTGTAGCCGAGCTCCGAGACCTCAGGCTTCCGGCCTCAAAGAGACCTGCAACAGGGGTTCTTTGTCGACTTCTCAATGACCACTAAACTTCAAGACTCACCCGTCGCGTCAACAAATCCATGACCGAAAACTACGCCCTCAAAAATTACATCAACCGCGACGCTATCCGGAAACTCGCCAGGCAGATCGCGACCGCCTGGCCCGAGTTTCCACTGCACCGGTTCGAACGAGCTGCGTGCCGGAATCTCGAACCGCTGGAGTTCACGCAGCGAACGCGGCACGTCGCCGAGGCTCTTCGGAAATCGCTTCCGGACGATATTCCAACCTCGCTCGAAACGATCACCAACAGTCTTCCGGAGGAACTGCCGGATGTCGAAGGAATGTTCTCCGAGCATTTCTGGCTGTGGCCGCTGTCGGACTTTGTTCGAGACTTCGCCATCGACCATTGGGACGAGGCCATTGAAGCGTGTTACTGGCTGACTCGATGTTTCACTTCTGAGTTTGCCATCCGCCCGCATCTGGAACACCATCCTGAGAAAACACTGGAAGTGCTGCACGAGTGGACGACCGACGAATCGCAACATGTCCGTCGCTTGTGCAGTGAAGGTACGCGCCCACGGCTTCCGTGGGCCAGTCGACTAACGCTGCCTCGCGATCGGGTGTTGCCGATTCTCGAAGCCCTGAAGTGCGACCCTTCAAAGTTTGTCCAGAAGTCAGTCGCCAATCACCTGAACGATCTGGGCAAAGACGATCCCGCCTGGCTGCTGAAAACAATGAAGGCGTGGAGCAAGGCCGACACCCCAACGACCAACTGGATCATCCGCCACGCGCTCCGCAGTCTGATCAAAACCGGAGACGAGTCTGCGTTAAGCATCCTTGGTTACGGACCGGCAATGTTGAAAGAAGTCGCTCTGAGTGTCACTCCTGGTAAAGTGGTCATCGGAGAAACCGTCACGGCACAACTTAAATTGTCACCGTCCGGCCGACGATCGCAGAGCCTGCTGATCGATTGGGTGATGCATTACGCTCGCCCGACTGGTCGAGCATCGTCGAAAGTCTTCAAAGGGAAAGAGGTCGTGGTGCCGCCAGGCGAGATTTTCGAATGGGAAAAGTCGTTCCCAATGAAACCTCGCAGCACCCGATCGCTACACGCCGGTCAGCATCGCCTGGAAGTCCAGATCAACGGCACTGTCGTCGCGGAAGCCAGTTTCGAACTGACTGAACCTGCCTGACGAAAGCGATCAGCCTCGCTGACTTGTCCAGATTCGTCAACGTCGACACTGTCAATTCGTTTTGATGAACCGTCTCGAACGGTGACACGATGTCTAACAAAAACGTAACTCCGCAGTCCGACCCGCTACAGAAGAAAAAGTAATTATCAACAGCACCTCGTTCGACCTGCCCGAGCATCGGGAACTGGCGATCGAGGCGTGTCACCGAATGAGTTGCGCAGGCTGGGGAGAGACCGGTCTTTTCTGACTCTTTCGCGTACATGTGTCCAGCGACTATCGCCCTGACGGTAAGTTTTCAAATCCCGATGGCTTTTTGCGTCGAGAAGGTCGTCGATTCTTTGACACTTCTTCCATTCTGGCGAGTCGTTGTGCGCGCTGATTAATTGTCGTTTCGCGAAGCAGATTAATGCGATTCTGAATATCGACTTTAGTCGACTCTGCAGGGTTAACAATTGTTGGTGGCTGTCGTCGTACTGGACCTACTGACTCGACCTTTACCTGCGGCACCATAGAGTCGTCTGTTGTAGCTTGAGAAAGGACGCGTGCTTCACGACTCGTCGACCGATTCAGGTCTGTGCCGAGTGGTGGTTTCTGCACGCTTGAAATCAGCAAGTCGTCAACGATTTCCTCGGACACAACATACCCGGAATCGCCGCCCCGAATATTGGATGTTGACGAGATTGCAGATTCGGACTGACCGACCAGGAATTCGCTTTCGGAACCCGGAGAGCCGGATTCGTTATCTTCAGAACTGACTGTGCCGGGAACGGAATCCTTGTGGGAATCTTGAGTCATAATACTTTCCTGGATGTGTGGTTGGATAAGCGTGTGTTCGTCGAACTTATCGATGGGCTCCTTCAACACTCTTCGTTCTATAAAATCAGCATGGTGTTCGAAGTCTGTTGTCCGTTGTTCGATGTAGGCTTTTCCTTTGGGACCAAACTTCGCAAGCCTGTAGAATATCCAACGCAATGTGTCGACATTAACGGTGTCGGTGGCCGCCAGATGTTGATCGAGGTCACACCGAAACCGACGCATTCCGGCCAGTGTGTCGAACGATTCTCGCTGATAGAAGGGCGAAAACGTCACATTACCATAGGCCGTATAGACCATTCCCAGAAACTCTTTCCATTCACGCTCGACAACACCAGGCGGAGGCTCCGAACCAATGCGCTTAAAAATCTCTGCAACGCCCTGATCTTCGTTTTGAAATTCGTGCCAGGGCTTGAGCAGGTACCAATAGCTATAGCCACCAAAACCAATTCCACACACCACGAGAACAGCCGTGATGCAGACGATCGTTTTTCTTTGTCGCGTCATTACTGAACACCGTTAAGTCTGAGAATCAGCCAGCAAGCAGAGTAAATATTTAATTAACAATTTCCGTCTGTTAAAATCCTTCCCTTTGTATTTAAAAAACTAAAATCGGCGCGATTGACTATCCTGAGTAGTCAATGTCGCTCTTTGGGATTGACGTAGTAGTTTCCTTCATTGTCAACCCATAATCCGATGGAGTTGTAAATGCCGTCGATGATTACTCGACCATCTGGTAATCCTTCGAAGTAGTCAAGTACCGAATCCAATGTGTTTGTCGATCCTGGATCGTCTTCGCCGCCGAAAAACACGACATGCGATCCTTGTGGAAAGGGGCCTGCCGCCGCCAGAGTGGCTTCTGGGTCGTCGCCGGAATCGAAGTGGAATACCCATATCGTACGGTTTCCGCTCGCGTCAGCGGGAGAGACCACGATAACTCCGATGCAGGGACCAGCCCCAGATGTGCCAACGAGGTGGCCATCAGGCACATTAGTGAACTTCTCGCCTTCTGACTGACTAACTCCTGTTCGCTTTGCCTCGTCCACCGGTCCTTGCGGCAACACAGTGACTATTGGGACACCATATTCAGCTTGCTTCTGCTTACGGAGATTAGCGGATGCAGGGTACAAATAGTCCATCAACAACTCAAAATCAGTCTTCTGGATATTTTCGTTGTCCGGGACAACCATTCGTGGTTGCGTATTCGCGAGAATGGCCTCCCCCATTCCGGGACTGGAAGGAGCTATCATAATCGGCATGACGTAGTATGGACGTCGTGCGGGTTCGACCGTCGGTTGTGGCGGTTCAGGGGGAGGCGGATCGGGGATTGCAGCCAGGGCTGCAATCAGGATATTCCACGCTGCTTCCTCTGCAGCTTCCCAGACCGCAACGGCTGCGGCGATGTCAACCTCGAACTGAGCGACCGCGTTGTTGACGTCGATCTCAAGTTGCGCGAGAGCAGGCAGGACGATCGCTTCAAAATTATTCCACGCGACCAGTTCATCATTAGCCCAGTCAGCCAAAGCCGCCTGAACGCCTGCCAGATACGTAGTCCACGCAGCAGCTTCGCCAGCGGCCCATGTCGCCTCAGCTGCGGTCGCCGCGACTGAATAGTTGCCCCAGGCAGTAGCTTCTGCCGAATTCCAGTTGGAGTACGCCGTCTGGATGGCGACAACGTAGTTTGCTTCCGCTGTTGCCGCAGCCAGATTCCAAGCTGTTTCCGCTATGCCAATGTCGGACTGCAGGTCAACCCAGGCAGTTGCTTCTGCAGCATCCCAAACCCCGTCGGCAAAAGCCAGATCGGCTTCGTAGGTGGCCCACGCGGTAGCTTCAGCGGCGACCCAGGCGTTCTCGGCGTTCGCTGATTCGACGGCATACTGCGAGTCGACTGCCGCCTTGTCTGTGGCATAGGTGGCGTCTGCAGCCGCGATACCGTTGTCGTAATTAGTTTGTGCCGTGACTGTTGCAGTGGCATAGTTCGCGTCAGCAATTGTGGTGTCAGCAACGTACGTGCTCCACGCAGCCAGCTCTGCCGTGTTCCAGGCATTCACCGCATTCTGTTCGTCGACAGACCATTGTGCGTCGGCAGCTGCAGCGTCAGTTTCGTACTGCGCAAATGCCGCATTCTCGATGCTGACGTACGCACTCCATGCAGCATCTTCGGTGAAGAAGTACGCAGCGTCAGCTGCGCTCGTCGCTGCGTCAAACGCAGACTGGGCAGCAGCCTCATCTGCAGGCGAAGTCGCGTTCATCATCGCCGTGTCATAGTCATCCTGAGCCGTCCCCCAGGCATCCATCAAGTCCTGGTAGGCGCTGGATTCAGTATCAACATATGTCTGATAGGCGGGATCGACTGAGGCATAGTAAGTGTCAACGGCACTTTGCATTGATGTGTTGTACGTTGCACTCGCGGAATTCATCGCCGATTCGAAATTCGCGTCTGCGACGTCAACGTCGTTGTTGTACGCCGTCACTGCGGATTCATACGCCGCTTGAAGTGCACTGCTGGCGGCATCCATAGCAGAAACATAGGAGTCGAACGCTGCACCTACCGCCGTCACACGTGTGGCCTGAGCGTTGTATAGTCCCGTGTCGTAGTTGGAATTTGCGAGACCCATTGCGGTCTCGTAGTTCAGATTCGCTACGTTCACAGCGCTATCATAGTTGGACCATGCAGTGGCTTCAGCCAAACTCCAAGCGGAATCAGCAGTGTCGACCGAAGAATTGTAGGAGCTGATCGCGATATCGACTGCGGCGTCAAAGTTCGCGGCTGCAAGCACCATGTCTGCTTCGTACGCCGCGCCTGCAGCGCCCGCAGCTGTATCAAATGCCAGATCCGCAATATCCATTGCAGTGTTGTAGCCATCAATGGCGGTTTGCATGCTCGCAGTGAACACAGCATCGACTGACGCCATCGTTGTCAGGTATCCAGTCTCAGCGGCTGCAAGTGCTGACTCCAATGCCAGATCAATCGTTGTCATGTTCGTGGCATAGGCAGCATCAGCCCCCGCAATGATTGTCTCGGCATTCATAACTGCCGTGTCGATAAGTAACGTCGCCGCTGTCTCAGCCAGAGCAACATCAGAAGACAGGTTTGCATCCGCAATATCGACGGCGTCGTTGTAAGCCTGGATCGCGGCATCCTCGGCGGTTGCACTCAGCAGTACCCGAGTTTCCAGAATCTCGGCAGCGATTGGACATCGCCCAACAGGTGATCGCCTTCTCGTAGATGGTCGGCCTTTGCCCAATCGCCAAGTGTTGCTTATTGAGTTTCGGATTCCTGTCAGCCAGTCAGTGGTTGCCATTGGAAAATCCTTTACAAGCGCAAACATACAAGGGTACGGACCATTAGATGATATCTTGTTCGCGATTAAAACGATCAGACCAACAAGAGGATGAAGTTGTAAGCGGGCCAGGCGCCGTTGCAAGAGAATTTTTTCAGGAAATGAGTGATGGCTTCGGACAGGAATGCGTTTGACAAACACTTGCGAATCACACAACAAGCGTGCAGCCGGCTTGTAGCCAAGGGTCACGGTTTGCCTACGCCTTCGGGCTCACTTACGCCACGGCGCATCTGGAAGATCTCGGCCTCGAGCTACCCGAACTGACGCCTTACGATGACATTCCCTACAAACCCATGCCCGAAGTCGACATCGCCCCCGAAGATTGAGATCATCCGCCTGGCGGCACGCAGACTTTCGCACAATTCAGCGGGATGAATCATGGGACGACTTGCTCAGGAAATGGACTCAGAGAACCGACAGTTCGGCTCCGGCTGGATCAGCGGGATGCTGAGCATCGTGCTGGGCGTTGTCGGGCTGGGGACAGTTCTTTGTTTGTGGTTTCCGCAACTGCTGACCGTCCCGGAAATCCACACGCTGTACAGCGAGCAGGTTGTCGGTCTGATCCGCCTCGTTCTGCATTTTGTGCTGATCGCCGCGTTTGTATTCGGCATTCTGAGTATCACTCTGCGACACAGCAAAACGCTGGGATTTGCCGGGATCGCCATCGTGCTTGTGGCGGCGGCGATGGGCGGTTCGCGGGCAAGCCGTCACATGACCGGCGAAACAGACATGTACTTCGGACTGGATTTCTTTCTGCTGAATCTGATCCTGCTCGGCACGATTTTCATCCCGATCGAACGACTGTTTAAGAAGAACGACCAGCCGATCTTCCGCGACGACTGGCGAGAAGATTTGCTCTACTTTTTCATCAGCAGCCTGTTTGTCCAATCGCTGACTTACATGTCGCTGACGCCGTCGCTACAGCTTGTAAAGGGGACGGGCTGGGCGACGGGCTTCCGCGAAATGGTCGCCAGCCAGCCTCTGGTCGTGCAGTTTTTCGAGATCATGTTTGTGACCGACTTCGTGCAGTACTGGTTTCACCGGCTGTTTCACGAAATCCCCTGGCTGTGGAAGTTTCATGCAGTCCACCATTCGGCTCAGAAGATGGACTGGGTGGCCGGCTCGCGGATGCACGTCTTCGAGATCGTTCTGCTGCGAGCCTTCACGACCGTCCCGATGTACTTCATGGGCTACTCCGAGTCGGCGTTGTACGCGTACATTTTCTTCGTCTATCTGTTCTCCGTGTTTGTGCATTCGAACCTGCGATTTCACTTTGGATTCATGCAGTACATTCTGTGCACGCCGAGGTTTCACCACTGGCACCATGGCGTCGAGAAAGAATCGATCAACATCAACTACGCGGTCCACTTCCCGATTCTCGATCGAGTCTTCGGGACGTATCACATGCCGGGTGAAGAATGGCCCATCGGCTACGGAATCTCTGGCCACCCCGTGCCTCGTGGATACTTCTCGCAGTTCAAGTATCCGTTTCAGAAGCAGACGAAGACCGTTCACACGCATCCCGATAGCGACTCCTGACACAGTTGGTAGACTGTCGTGTCGACTGCCTGATCATCGTCAGGCGGCGCGACAGAACTACCGCAAGAGCGACAGGACGTTTCCAGATGAATCTTCGAAGTCAAACCAGCCGCCTGTTGCTGGCGGCTGGCGTTGTCGGTTTGCTGTTACCAGACATCGCTCTGGCTCAGGGCAAGATCAGCTTTAACCGCGACGTGCTGCCGATCCTGTCTGACCGCTGCTTTCTCTGTCATGGTCCAGACGAAGGAACGCGGGAAGCGGAACTTCGTTTTGATCTTGAAGACGCCGTCCCGGAAGAAGTCATCGCGCCCGGACATCCCGAGAAATCGGAGTTCTATCATCGAATCACAAGTCACGATCCGGATATCCGCATGCCGCCTGCGGACTCGAAGCTCGCGTTAACGAAAGACGAAATCGACATCCTCGGTCGATGGATCAAAGAAGGAGCGAAGTGGCAGCAGCACTGGTCATTCATTTCGCCGCAGAAGTCCGCCCTGCCGAAAGTGAACAACGCCGATTGGTGTCACAACGAGATCGATCATTTCATTCTCGCACGACAGGAAGAAGCTGGACTCTCGCCGGCAACGGAAGCTTCGAAAGAACAATTGATTCGGCGACTCAGTTTCGACCTGACCGGCCTGCCGCCATCGCTGGCTGAGATCGATGAGTTTCTCAACGACGACCGGCCTGACGCAGTGGAACGGGTTGTCGATCGGCTGCTGAAAAGCTCAGCGTACGGTGAGCGAATGGCGACGGACTGGCTGGACGCGGCCCGGTACAGCGACACGTACGGTTATCAGGTCGACCGCGATCGTTTCGTCTGGCCGTGGCGAGACTGGGTGGTCCGCACGTTCAATCGCAACATGCCCTACGACCAGTTCATCACCGAGCAACTCGCTGGTGACCTGCTGCCCGATGCGACCGACGAACAGATTCTGGCGACGACTTTCAACCGGCTGCATCCTCAAAAGGTTGAAGGCGGCAGCGTGCCGGAAGAGTTTCGCATCGAGTACGTCGCCGACCGGACGCAGACTTTCGCAACGGCATTCCTGGGTCTGACGATGGAGTGTTGCCGCTGCCACGATCACAAGTACGACCCGCTCAGCCAGAAGGAGTATTACCAGCTCTCGGCCTTCTTCGACAACATCGCCGAAGCGGGTTTGTATTCGTATTTCACGCCCGCCGTTCCGACACCAACACTCGTCATGACTGATGCTGCGACGAAGGCAAAAATCGCCGCCGCCGAATTGGACATTGAGAATGCCGAAACGGCTCTGAAGGCTCTTGCAGATTCTCAGAAGACTCGCGACGCATTCAAGTCGTGGCTGGAGTCGAAACCGAAAACTGAAACGTCGATCCCCGGCCAGATCGCTCACCTGGATTTTGAAGACGCAGCAAAAGGCGGCAACGAATCGGTCGATGGCAAACTCGGCAAAGCCGTCAGGTTAAGCGGCGACGATGCCGTTGGCCTGACCGTTGGCAACTTCCGACGATTCGACCCATTCTCGGTCAGCCTGTGGATGAACACGCCAGACGTGAAGGATCGCGCCGTCGTGTTTCATCGTTCACGAGCCTGGACCGACGCCGGCAGTCGCGGTTATCAGTTGCTGATCGAAGAGGGACGACTCAGCGCCTCCCTGATCCACTTCTGGCCAGGCAATGCGATTCGAATTTGCACAAAGCAGCAACTGACGACGAAGCAGTGGCACCATGTCGTCGTCACGTGGGATGGCTCCAGCCGAGCGGACGGGTTGCGAATTTATCTCAACGGCGACGTGGCCGAGTGCGACATTGTCCGGGATAACCTTTACAAAGACATCACTGGCGGCGGCGGAGACAATCTCGCCATCGGGGAGCGATTCCGGGATCGGGGCTTCACCAACGGCCTTGTCGATGAATTTCGTGTTTTTGATCGGCAGCTCACGCCGCTGGAAGTCAACCACCTGAGTGACGACCAGGCACTGACAGCGGCGTTCGACAACTCGACGGCTGATCCCGATTCGCAAAAACTCTTTGACTACTACCTCGCCACGGTCGACACGGACTGTCAAGCACAACTGTCGCTCATCCGTAAAAAACGCGAGGCTCACAGCAAAGTCGTCGACTCGCTGCCCGAGATTATGGTGATGCGCGAAGAGCCGACTCGCCGGGAAACGTTTCTGCTCAAACGCGGAGCTTACGATGCTCGTGCGACGCCGGTCTTCCCGGAAACTCCTGCTGTGTTGTCGACGTTGCCTGACCGGTTGACTCGCAATCGGTTGGGGTTAGCGAAATGGCTGACTCAACCGGACCACCCATTGACGGCCCGCGTCGTCGTGAACCGACTGTGGCAAATGATCTTTGGTCAGGGCCTGGTTCGAACTCCCGAAGACTTCGGCCGGCAAGGGCTACCGCCAACTCACCCCGAACTGCTTGACTGGCTGGCCGTCGATTTCGTCGAGCATGGCTGGAACGTCAAGCGACTTCTGAAACAGATCGTCCTTTCGGCAACGTATCGACAGTCGCCAGAGCCATCGGCAGAATCGTTCAAACGTGACCCGCAGAACCTGCTGCTGTCGTGGTCGCCAACGTTTCGGTTGCCGGCAGAAATGTTGCGTGACAACGCGCTGACTGCCAGCGGCCTGCTGGTTCGCAAGCTCGGAGGTGCTCCGGCCAAGCCTTACGAGGTCGAAGTTTCCTTCAAACCCGTCACACCAGATAAAGGTGAGGGACTCTATCGACGCAGCCTTTACACCTATTGGAAAAGGACCGGCCCGGCTCCAGTGATGATGACACTCGACGCGTCGAAGCGGGACGTTTGCCGAGTTCGTCGAGAACGAACATCGACGCCGCTCGAAACCTTCGTCCTGATGAACGGTCCGCAGTTTGTCGAAGCCGCGCGCGTCCTGAGTGAAGCAGTTCTCAAGCAACATGCCGATGATGAACGCGCCTCAGTCAGTGAGTTGTTTCGAACATTGACCGGCAGACTGCCGACCGAGGACGAGCTGAAAATCCTCGCAGAACTCTACGCTCAACAGCTTGAATACTTTACCAGCCATACCGGGAAGGCGGCTGAGTACCTTAAGACAGGGCAACGCGCCTCCGACGCATCGCTCGATGCCAACCGTCTGGCTGCGTTATCGACGGTGGCAAATGCGTTGTTCAGTTTCGATGAGGTTGTGAATCGTCGATAGCAAGCGACCGGCAAGGGGTGCCACTGGCTTTGCCAGTGACACACGATGAAGGTCGCGTCTCGTGCCTGTTGGCCGTTTGAATTCTGGAAACATCACAATGAACGAAAAATGCACAGGCTTCGAGCCAACGTCGACCATGCCTCGCCGGCAACTGCTGCAGCGATTCGGAATGGGGCTCGGCGGGTTGGCTCTGGCGGACTTGATCGGGGCTGAGTCTGCAGCATCTGCGGACGGCGGCGTGCTGACGAAACTGCATCACGCACCGACGGCCAAACGGGTTATCTGCCTCTTTCAATCTGGTGCGCCGTCTCAGCTCGACCTGTTCGATCACAAACCGCTGCTCAATGAAAAGCACGGTGAGCAGCTTCCGGATGAGGTCCGCAACGGGCAGCGTCTGACCGGCATGAGCGGGAATCAGTCGAGTATTCCTCTGGCTGGCTCGCCGTTCAAATTTTCTCAGCACGGTGAAAGCGGTTTGTCCTTCAGCGAGACCCTGCCGCACACGGCGTCGGTCGCTGATGAACTCTGCGTTGTTCGTTCAATGTTTACCGAGGCGATTAATCACGGTCCCGGAACAACGTTTATGCAAACCGGTTCGCAGTTTCCCGGTCGGCCCAGCATGGGCGCCTGGCTCGATTATGGACTGGGTAGTGAGAACAGCGACCTTCCCGCGTTCGTCGTCATGAATACCAAAGGAAAAGGCGGACAGCCGCTGGTCTCGCGTTTCTGGGGGAGTGGTTTTCTGCCGTCACGGCATCAGGGTGTACGTTTTCGGGCGGGAGACGATCCTGTTCTCTACCTGAAAAATCCTGCGGGGCTCGACGCGTCCAGCAAGCGGAACATGCTCGACGCATTGAAGAAGCTGCACGAGTTGCAGCTCGTAAAATATTCCAGCCCGGCGATCGAAACACGAATCGCTCAACACGAATTGTCATTCCGCATGCAGGCGTCGATTCCCGAAGCGACCGACCTGTCGAAAGAACCGGACCATATCTTCGAGCTGTACGGTAAGGATTCGAAAACGCCCGGCACGTACGCCGCCAACTGTATTCTTGCTCGGCGACTGGCTGAACGAGGCGTCAGGTTTATCCAGCTTTATCATCAGGGATGGGATCAGCACGGCGGCCTGGCAGGCGGAATCCGCAAACAATGCGGGGAGACCGACCAGCCTTCAGCGGCACTGATCAAGGATCTGAAACAGAGAGATCTGCTCAAAGACACGCTGGTCATCTGGGGAGGCGAGTTCGGTCGCACCAACTACTGTCAGGGAAAACTCACCGCGAACAGCTTTGGTCGCGATCACCATCCTCGTTGTTTTTCCATCTGGATGGCCGGCGGAGGAATCAAAGGCGGCACCACGTACGGCGCGACCGACCCCTACGGGTACAACGTCGTCGAGAATCCCGTCCACATTCACGATCTGCACGCCACGATTCTGCACCTGATGGGCATCGATCATGAGCAGCTCACGTTCCGCTATCAGGGGCGTCGTTTCCGTCTGACCGATGTTCACGGCGAGGTGGTCCCTGACGTGCTTGCATGACATATCACGAATTCTGACGTCAGAAAGTCGGCAGGTTTCGAGATAGTTCCGAATGTTTCAGGGAGGCCGGGATTGCCTGTTTCGGACAGGTTGTATTTAATGGATCAACGTTGCCGCATGTGACGTCTCCAGAAATCGCCCACCCCACACTTCCGCAACCTTCCACGCGGTCTCCCCCTGGACATTCTTCCGGCAGAATCTTTCAGACAGGCAATAGCCTGCGAGGATTTCCGGACCTGCCTCAAAGAGCCTCGCCGATGCGATACATCCTGTTTCTGATTTCGGTCGGCCTGGCTGGCGCGTTCGGCTGGTATCTTTACGGTGACTCGCTTGCGTCGATCGAATCGGAGCCGACAGAAAAGAAGGCGGACGTCGCCGCTGTCGATGTCTTGCGAGTCGTCCGGCAGCCGATCGCTGAACGAATTGAGCTGGTCGGCAGCCTCGAACCAGTCACCGAAGTCCAGATCCGATCCCGACTGAGCGGCTATCTTGGGAAGGTTCCGTTCGATGTTGGCGACCACGTGGAAAGTGGTCAGACAGTGATCGAGCTTGACGATGCCTCGACACGGGAACTGGTCAGTCGAGCCACGGCTGCCGAACAGGTGGCGGCGGCTCAGCTGAAAGCTCAGATCGCGCGAGAAGGCCAGGCGCTTCGAGAAGTGGAACGACTGCGGGAACTGGCCAGTTCGGGCGTCAGCACCAGTCAGCAGATTGAGGAAGCCGAATCGGCACTCTCGGTTTCCAGGGCCGAAACGGAACTCGAACGCGCACGGCTTGACCAGGCGAAGGCCGATCTGGAGCGTGCTCGACTTGCTCTCAACGAACTGCAGATTTCAACCCCCATCAGCGGGTACGTGGCCGAACAGAACTGCGACGTAGGTGACCTGGCTCGAGCGGAAGATGCGTTGATGCGGATCGTCGATCTCAGCACGATCCGCACCGTTGTCAACGTCGTCGAGCGTGACTATGCAAGAATCAAACTGGGTGAATCCGCAACGGTAACCGTGGACGGAATTCCGAATCGAAGGTTTACCGGGCGTATCGTGCGGCAGGCTCCGGTTCTTGACCCGACAACTCGCACCGCGAAAGTGATGATCGAAATCGCGAACAAGGACGCCCTGCTGAAACCCGGCATGCATGGCCGAGTCGTCATCACCGTTTCTCGACTGGAGCGGGCTCTGGCCGTGCCGTCCTCCGCCATTCATGGCCAGGCGGGGGAACAGTTCGTGTACACGGTTGATGAAGCCAGCAATGTTGCTGTGAAACAACCGGTGTCGGTCGGTTTTCGCGACGGAGAACTGACTCAGGTGTTGACGGGTGTGAATGAAAATTCGCTCGTCGTGACACTTGGTGGGCGACTGATCAAGGACGGTTCAGTGCTCGACTTCGAAGAACTGCCGGGCGAACAAGTCGCGAGCGAATTCTCAGCAGTTCGCAACGGATCTTCGGCGGACGCTGCCGAGTGAATGCTGGACGATCATTTGCGTTGGAACTCGACGTGATTTCGGACGTCAGATAGCTATACTGCCTCGGCTCCGTACTTCGAGCATTTCGCAATTCCCGCTCGGGCATTCGCCATACGGATCGACTCTGCCGTCCCCTTTCTACTGCTGCCTCTCGCTCTGGTGCCTGGCCTTCCTACATCATTCCCTCGTCGATCAGCCGAGGCTGAAGAAGAAAGCCATGCATCCTGATTCAACGACTTCTTCTTCATCGGAGCAGATGACGTGTCGCGAACACTTTTGACATTAGCGCTTGCCGTCGGCCTTCTGAGTGGCCTGTTTTCAACTGCTGGTTCAGACTCTGCATTCGCACAGAAGAAGAAAACTCCCGCGCCGAAAACGCCGCCCATCCGGCTGCCAACTCAGGCAGAGAAAACCGAAGTCGAAGTGGCTCCGGTCGCGCCACGACTGGAAGCTTCTGCCATTCGTTCGGCCAACCGCATCGACATGCTTGTTGAAGCGGACCTGAGGAAGCACAACCTCAAGCCCAATGATCCATCAACCGACGAGCAATTCGTCCGACGAATCTACCTCGACACAAACGGAACAATTCCAACCGCGACACAGGCGAAACTCTTCCTGCGATCCCGTTCGGCATCAAAGCGGACCGCGTTGATCGATCGACTCCTCGGACAGGCGGGTTACGGCAGCCAGATGTACAACTGGCTGGCCGACATCCTGCGACTTGTCGACCGAGTCGATAACAACACCTACCTGAGACCGTACAGCGACTGGGTGAAACAGAGTCTGCGTGACAATAAGCCGTGGGACAAGATGGTCAACGAAATGCTTTCTTCAGAAGGCAAGGTCTGGGAAAATCCGGCTGTCGGTTTTGTGCTCCGCGATCCAGCCATGCCGCTTGACAATCTCAACAATGCCATCCGGATGTTTATGGGAACACGGATCGGCTGTGCTCAGTGTCACGATCACCCGTTCGACCGCTGGACTCAGAAAGAGTTCTACCAGCTCGCCGCTTTCACAGGCGGCACCGAGTACCGACTTGCTCGAAACGACATGTCGAAACTCAGTAACTCAGTCATCGACAAAGCGGCTCCCGGCGGAGATCGATCAACCGAAGCGCGACTGGGCCGCAGTATCGTCCGACTCAACCGAGCCGCCATCTGGCACAATGACACAAAGCAACTGAAGTTTCCCGACGACTACCAGTACAGCGATGCAAAACCAGGACAGCTCACGACTCCAACGTTTCTGTTCGACACGAAGAAGGCCGCTTTCACGCATCCACAACGACGGCAGATTTTCGCTGACTGGGTGACTTCCGAAACGAACGATCGATTTGCCACGACGATTGCCAACCGACTCTGGAAGAAGGCAATGGGCATCGGGCTGATCGAACCCGAAGACGACATGACGGATGAAACAGAAGCATCCAACCCGGAGCTGATGGAGTTCCTGGCGAGCGAGATCAAACGGCTTGATTTCGACCTGAAAGAATTTCAGCGGATCATCTTCTACTCAAAAACGTACCAGCGGCAGGTGACCTACACCGACCTGGATCCGGACAAACATTACCGTTTTCCAGGGCCGATTCTGCGACGCATGACTGCGGAACAGGTCTGGGATTCGCTGCTGACCCTCACGCTGGAAAATCCTTCCGAAATTCTTCGACCGGACGATTCTCAGTACACCTCGATTATCGACATCGACGCCAGAACGACCGCTCAGCAGGTCATCCAGAAAGCGAAGCAGCTCGATGCCTACAACAAGGCTGATCGATCTGCTCGCAACAAACGACTTTACAAAGGGCAGGAACTTGTCCGAGCGGCCGAGTTGCCTCAACCATTGCCTGAGGGGCACTTCATCAGACAGTTCGGCCAGAGCGACCGCGACATCATCAGCGACAGCCACACGGAAGGAACTGTCCCGCAGCTGCTGACAATGTTTAACGGGCCGGTCACACACATGATGCTGGAGCGTGGTTCGGTCATCTACAACGAAGTGACCGACCTCAAAGTCATCGATGATCAGCTCGACGTCATCTTCCTGAGCCTGCTCAGCCGAGTGCCGACAGACCGCGAAGTCGCGGCAGCCAAACGCGAAATTCGGTCTGCCGGTCCAGCAGGTTACGGCAACGTCATCTGGGCTCTGCTGAACACTCGCGAGTTCCTCTTCGTGCAATAGTCCCGCCACAAACAGATTCGTTTCGCGACTCGTGAATCACGCAGCCGCGAGACTTCAAAAAAAGACACTGGTCAATAAAGGAACGCCCCATGTTCTCACTGAACACTTCGAAGCTCGACTCACTTTCCCGTCGACAACTGATGTCGGACGTTGCTCGTTATGCGCTGGGAGTCAGCCTGCTCCCCGCCGGTATGGAGTCTGTTTTGAACGCGGCTGAAAAGTCGAAGACCAGCAGCACTCTTCGTCCGGGCGGCAAAGCGAAGAAAGTAATCTACCTTTACATGTCCGGAGCAATGAGTCAGCTCGACACGTTCGATCCAAAACCAAAGAGCGATGTCCAGGGCGCGACCGGCGTCATCAAAACCAGAATTCCGGGCGTTCAGCTGAGCGAGCACATGACGCAGCTCGCTCAACTCTCTGACAAGCTGACGATCATTCGGTCGATGACAACGTCGACCGGCGCTCATGGTCCGGCCAGGTACCTGTTGAAAACCAGTTATCGACCGATCGCCACGACAAAGCATCCGGGAATTGGCTCATGGATGCACAAAGTGCTGGGTAGAATTCACAAAGAACTTCCGGCCAGCGTGCAGATCGGCGGCGGCCCCGGCCCCGGCTATCTAGGCGCCGAATTCGCGCCCGTACCGCTGGGTGATCCCGCGCAGGGGCTGCAGAACACAACCTCACCCAGCTACCTGACGAATGAGTCGTTTGATAAACGCATGAAACTGTCGAACGTTTTTGATGCAGATTTCCGGAAGAAGGCAAATGCCAGCAGCCAGGTGACCGGCTACGACGATCTTTACTCCGAAGCAATCGGACTGTTGCGAAGCAACGACCTGAAAGCCTTTGATCTCAATCAGGAACCAAAGGCCGCCAAAGACGCGTACGGCGGAACCAGATTCGGCAACGCGGCACTGCTCGCCCGCAGGCTGGTCGAAAGTGGAGTTCGTTTCGTCGAGATTTCATTCGGAAGCTGGGATCACCACTATCAGCTCTTCGACAACCTGCCAGCAAAAGCGCAGGAACTCGACAAGGTCGTGGGAACACTGTTGAAGGACCTCGAAGGACGAGGCCTGCTCGACGAAACGCTCGTCGTCATTGGAACGGAGTTTGGTCGTAAACCGCAGCCCAACCAGAACAGCGGTCGAGACCATCACCCTGCAGCGTTCTCAACGATGCTTGCAGGCGGTGGTGTAAAAGGCGGCCAGGTTTATGGAGCGACTGACGACAAAGCCTTCCACGTTGAAAAGGATTCGGTTTCCGTCGAAGACTTCAACGCCACAATCGCTCACGCCGCGGGCATTGCTCACAACAAAGAAATCTTCTCACCTGACGGTCGACCGTTCACACTGGGCAACGGCGGCAGCCCGATCGAGAAACTCTTCTAAAGCACCTTCAGAATTAATTTCCCGTGTTCTACCGGAGGGTGCATTGCCCCAGGCCTGGTGGATACCGGAAGGATCACGAAGAATCCTTTCAGGAGGCTGAGCAATGCCATGTGCTTCCGAAAAGTCCGATCGGCAAGGCGTTCACCTGCGCGCTGAGTCTGGAAATGCACCCGACCTGCTTGCCCGGCAACTGGCTCCAGGGCTCCCGCAGCAACTGCTGGAAATCGATGACATTCGCCTGAAAGAAGGCCAACGTTCTCGACGGCAGAAAATCAGCAAGTGACAGCAATGCCGAACCGCACCATGCAACTCGCAGAACACTCACAGGGAAGCCGCAATCTGCATCTTTCGACCAAGTCTGCTTGATCCTGGCTGGCGAGATGCGTGGGTGTGACGCGGAATTTCTTCAAGACGGCAGAGATCCTGCGCTTGTTGATCGCGACATTATTCAGACGCTTTCGACTCATCCGCCGATCACTTACCTCAAGCTGAGTGTTGCGTTTTGCAGGCTCGCGTAGTCGTCGGGAATCCGAAAGCTTGTCTCGCCACTTGAGACCCGCAGATCGGCTGATCAGTACGCAACCGTTTTGAGGCGGGCAGTAACTCAGGCTCGCGTGATTGCCTCGGGTAAGTGCGTCGGCTCTCCAGGTTCAACCTGCAGATTTCGCAGTTTGCCGGTTCGTTGCACCAGGCGCTCGATCGCCATTCGGCGTCACATTTCGCCCACACAAACGTCCAGAACATTCGTGCGTTTCCTCTGAAACGACGGGCGGATCCGACTGAAAATATTGTTGGCATCTGCCTCAACAAACGTCCCAAAAACTGAAACATTAAATTGTTGCTTAAGCTGTTTTCCAGCAGTTATTTACGACGCGAAGGATGCGCATGTTCCGGAGAAGGCGGTGACAGAATTACATGCCTGATCGGTATAATTAGCGAAGTTTAAACAGCTTTTTGGTTAGCCAGGCCCTGACGGATCACTTTTCTCAGTCAATCACGGGCCGGGCGACCGCAGTCAAATTCGATTCTTTAAGGGAGCACTTCAGATGTTGTTTTCGAAGAAAAATTTCCGCCAGTTTTTCTCAGGTCGTCCTGCCCGTCGTCGCGCTGGTTATTCAGTACCCGCACAGATTCAGATGCTTCAAAGCAAAGTTCTTCTGAGCGCGGGGCCAGTTGAAGCTGATGAGACCTCGTATGACGAGACTTCGTACGACGAAACCATGA
>TARA_R110002072_G_scaffold89935_4_pt1 | contig 20784 bp, 9 predicted proteins | sample TARA_R110002072 | Tara Oceans TARA_R110002072 (sample SAMEA4397118) | marine metagenome | biome: Polar Biome; feature: [SRF] surface water layer (ENVO:00010504); material: water (ENVO:00002006), including particulate matter (ENVO:01000060) such as... | depth 5 m | reverse complement strand
AAACAAATTTAATTTTGCTGTGTTTCCGTCCAGACACTATTTAACAGATTCTCACTCCCGATAAAAATCGGGATCAGAATCACATTGACAAAGATACCACTTTACAAATCACTTAAAAAATGGTTTAAATCGGTTTCCTTATCCAGATTAAGCTTCTTTTTAAGACGATATTTAGACTTTAGCACACTATCGGGTAATACGTTAAGCATCGATGCTATTTCCTTCGTAGAAAGGTTCATGCGTAAAAACGACGCTAAGCGCATTTCTTTTTCGCTAATATCTTCATAGATTGCTTTTAATTTATGGTCAAAGTTATTATGAACTTCAGAGAAGTAAGATTTAAACACTTCCCAATCTTTGTCTTCAGCACTTTCTTTTTTAAGAAGCATGACTAAGCGTCTAAACTCTACTTTAAAGAGTTCTGGCGATTGTTTAATTTTTACTAAATTTTCTTTTAGTTCTTGTATGAAAGTGTTTTTTTGGACTAGGTGTAGGGTTTGAGATGCAAGTTCTTTCTTTTTAAAACCAATTTCTTGTTTGTATATTTCTTCTTGCTTTTCACGTTCTATTTTATTTTTCTTTATACGTTGCTTAAAACCAAAGTAGAGCAAGCTTGCAATAGCTAATAGCGAAAATATCCCAATGCTATAAAGTGTTTTGGTAAGTTTATCGTTTTTAGCTTGAACGTTAAGTGTTTTAATTTCTTCTTTTTGCAAAGCAATAGCGGCTTCTTTTTTTTCTGTATCATAGGCGATTTTTAAGTCTTCAATTTCTTTATTATTAAATGCACGTTGCAGACTGTCTTTAAGTTTTACATAAAGTTTAGTATAGTCGTTTGCTTTTTTAAATCTATTAGTTTTTTCAAAAACCTCTATATAAGTACGATATACATCACGTTCAGCTCTTTTGTCTTTAATTTCGATGGAAAGCTTTAAACATTCATCAAAATAATTTATGGCTTTTGAAAAATTATTTTCTGCCATTTCTACGCGACCTAAATGCAATAGCTTAAAACCTGTTGGACCAGACTTCCAAAATTGTTTATCAAAAGCAATTCCCTTTTCTAAATACTCTCTTGCATCTGTATAATTTTCTTTATGTAGGCTAATTATTCCTAAATGCCCTAAACCTCTCGAGTAATTTCCTTTTAATCTGTATTTTTTAGCTAATTCTACTCCTTTATTAAGATTATATTGTGCGCTATCATAATTCTTCATATTAAAATAGGTGAACCCTAAATTTAAATAAGCATTACTTTGATATACGAAATCATCAGTTTCAATAAATATATCTAGTGCTTTTTTATAAAATTTTATTGCTTGTTCTCTATTACCTCTTTTCTCTTCAATATTACCTAATTGAATATTAATATCAGCTTTTCTATATGGTTCTGCATCGATAGTGTCTAATATTCTTAAAGCTTTGTAAGATTCTTTATAAGCTTTTGTATGCTCACCTTTTCTATTTATTAATTCAGCTCTTTGTCCAACACCAATAGCGTAATTTAAATGATGTCCTATTTCTAATAGTATACTATTTGCTGTATCTCGCATTTTAATAGCCTTTTCAAGATTATTCTCATTAAGTGCTTGGGATGACATTGTTTTTGCTATCATTTCTTTAAAGTCATTTTCTTTAGCATACTTGAAAGATTTAGTATAATAATAATCAGATGAGTCTAATTCTTTGGTAATGTAGAAATACGATCCTAGTCCATATAAAGCTCTATTATGTGAGATTTTTTTACCTATTCTTTTTGATAGATTCATTGCATTTGTGACATGTTCTTTTGCATTTTGTGGGTTACTATATAGCTCAGCGGAGTAAAGTCTTTCATATAATTTTAATCTAATAGAATCGTATTTTACTAATTTCAATTCATTATTTAAACTATCAACTAAAGCCTTATTATTTTGAGAGGAAACATCAATAAATGTTGTTAAAAATAAAATTAAAAATAGATTTTTCATTAAAAAAAACGTTAGCTAGTTATAGGACTAAAATAATAAATATAATAAGTAATATAGCATATAGTGTCCTTGTATATGTTGCATCTGTCTATGCTTTGTCTATACATCTGAATTTGTAAATTGAATTTAAACAACTGTTTATTAAGTGTTTATAAATAAAATTTAAATATAAAAGGTTGGCCTAATATATGCTGTAAATTATACTCTGTCCATACTTTGTCCATACCAAAAATTAGTTTTCAGCTGTGTTCCTGTCTAGTTTTGAAGTGTTGAATCACAAAAATTTAGAAATTATGAAAACACAACTATTAACAATTAAAAGAATTTTTTACAGTTTATTTTTTGCAACTATTTTATTGTCCTGTAATGGATGTAGCACTGAAAGCACAGAAGGTGGAGGAGATGCTCCAGTTTCTGGAGATAAGTTAGCAGAAATTAATACCTTTCTTTCTGGCCTAAACAATTTTGAGCAACCAGATGAGCAGGCAAATCAAGAGTTTATTGAAGACGTTAGCAAAGAAAGAGAAGGGAATACCAATGAATGTGTGGTAAAAAAGTACAAAATGGCACCCGGTTTTAGTGAAATGATACTCTTAGACCCAACGAGCGATGTTATTTACCCAGGTGCGATGCTAAAAGGGGAATCGATTCCTACCGGAGAGTATATTGGTATTACAGGAGGAAGAGCACCCATTACCTTGTCCGTATCTTTAGAAAATTTAAATGGCAAACCTTCAACCGTAATAGAAAACCCAAATATTGCGACAGTAAGAGAAGGTGTTAAAGATATGCTTCAACAAGGTGTAACTGGGTCTGCATCTGCCAAGGTTAACTTTACAACAGAAGAAGTATATTCTAAAGAACACTTAAGTGTTGCTCTAGGAGCGAGTTATTCAAAAGGGAAAAATAGTATTTCTGGCTCTTTTAATTTTAGTAGTACAGAGAAGAAATACAAGTACGTAATTAAGTATTTACAGGTCTATTATACAATAGATTTAACTGTAACTGATACGCAAAACCCAGGAAAACTTTTTACATCTACACCAAATTTAAATTCTACAAGTCCTGTAATTGTTTCATCTGTAAAATATGGGCGTATGCTATTATATACTGTTGAAACCAATTCAGAATTCACAGACACTCAAGCAGCATTTAATGCAGCATTTAATGGTGGTACTGCTGGAGGTTCTGGAGAACATCAATCCTTTTGGAATAGTTCTACTGTAAAAGCTTTAGTTATTGGAGGTTCTTCGGGTGATGCTGCTCAAGTGGTGAGTGGCCCTGAAGGTGTTTATAATTACATTACCCAAGGAGGAGAATATTCTGCAGATTCTCCTGGAGCACCATTAGGCTATACACTCAGGTATATAAGAGAAGGTTTTCCTGTGGCAAATGTTGTATTATCAAGTGAATTCAATATAAGAACTTGTTACGAGGCTTACCATAAGTTTGGTATTCAGCTTCATGGAATAAATTTGGTAAAAAATAACGGCGGTAGCATACGTTTACATGGCAATATGCAAGCAAAAATTTATCAAGGTGGTAGTGTAAAAGGGTCAGAGTCTTACACCCGTACCAGCAGTAATTATATTATACCAGAGGAAGGCAATTTTTGGCCTATACCAATTGACAAAACTGAAGAAGTTGAATTGTACATGCCCGACTTAGAGAACGATTATATATTCTTATCGGCAGAGTTTACTGAGGATGATGCTATAGGTGGCGATGATTATTTAGGAAAAACAGAAAAGAAAATTTTACTAAAAAATGTTCAAGAAACTAAAGACCCTTATATAAGATTACTTTTAACCGAAGATGCTGATATAGATATGAGAACCTACTTTTACGCGTGGCGTATCTATTAATAACATAGAATTAGTTTAAGCAGTCAGCACCTAAAGTTGTAGATTCAACAACTTGGTGTTGGCTGTTATTTATCCAATTTAAATTTAAAAGAAATGAAAAATAAAATACATATATATTTAGTATTAAGCCTTGTTATTGGCTTTAGCAATATTTATGCACAAACCTTTGAGGCAGATGGTATAAATTATTATATAACTGGTGCTAACGAAGTAAGTGTTAATCAAAAAAATGGATGCTATACAGGTGATATTGTTATTCCAGATTCAGTTGAAGATTCTGGTACTAATTATTCTGTAACAGGCATTAATGTAAACGCATTTTATCAATGTAGTGGTTTAACCTCGGTTGTTTTGCCTAGTTCTGTAACAGAAATTAATTCTCAGGCGTTTTTAGAATGTACAAATCTAAATTCAATAAACTTTACAAGTTCAATTGAAACAATTGGCTATATGGCCTTTAGAAGTTGTACAAGCTTATTAACTATAGATTTATCAGCAACAGTTTTAACTGAAATAGGAGAGTATGCCTTTTTGCGATGCGAAAATGCAACTTCAATTATTTTACCAAATTCCTTGGAGAGCATAGGTAATAATGTTTTTCACTATTGCGAAAGTTTAACTCAAATTAGTATACCTAACTCAGTAAATTCTATTGGAACCCGCTCATTTGCTTATAGTGGCTTAACATCTATAGATATTCCAAGTTCTGTAACATTGATAGATAATTATGCTTTTGAAGTTTGTAGAGATTTGAAGACTGTTAGTGTGCCAAGCTCCGTAACATCTATTGGAGATTATGCTTTTTATGGCAATTACACATTAGAGACATTTAATATTGATGTTGACGTGCCTTTAACTATTACATCATCAGTATTTCAAGGAAGGAATTTATCTCTTGTAACATTAAATACACCCATAGGAAGTGGTGCTGCTTATTCTACTGCTTCAATTTGGGAAAATTTTGGTAATATTAATGGCACTCTTAGTAATAATAAGTTTGAAACTTCCAAAGGATTGAAAGCATACCCTAACCCAGCTATAAATGAGTTAAAAATTGTAGGATTAAATAGGCCAGAATCGTTTAAAATTTATAATGTTCTAGGGAACCTAGTAATGAGAGGTAAAATTGCAAATAATGAACCTATTAATTTAGAAGAGATGATTCCTGGGTTTTACTTGATAAAGTTTAATGATAAAGACACTATTAAGTTTATTAAAAATTAATGATTTAAATGAATACAGTCGGCACTTAAAGTTGTGATTCAGCAACTTGGTGTTGGCTGTTAATTTTTTGGCGTTACCCAAAAGGGTTGGGTTTTACTTTACAAGTCCTCGCTCGTACCTTGCTGTGGGCTTTCCTCTTCAATCCCTAACGCATTTATCTGCCCAAGTAAGTTTGAAACACTAACATGAGGTAATCAACAAAAGTACTTTTTAAACTATTTTGACAATTGATTTCCTATACTGATTACTGCTAACTTAATACTGCCTACTTTTTTACCGCTTCAACAAGTTCTAACTGATCTAAACTCACATTGGTAGTAAACATGCCATAATTAACAACAGCTTTATTTTTTTCAATTTTGTCAATGGTTCCAATGGCTCTGCCATCTTCCATTCTAACGCGATCACCTAGCCTAATAGTCGCCTTTGGCTTTGGTGCTTCAATAGCCTTTTGTTTTGCTATCTTTTTCTTTTTCCTGATGACTTCAACTTTCTTTTCAGCTTCTTGTTTTACTTGCTTCTCTTTAGTTTTTATGATTTTTTTCTGTTTCGCAGAAACCTTTTTACGCTTAGAATTTTCAATTTGAACCACTTTAAATAGTTCAGCCATTAATTCTCGCTTCTGTTTATTGTCAAAGTATTTTTCAGCTATATCATTCACCTTTTGTCCTAGGTAAATTAAACGTTGGTTACTATCGTATAACTCTTGATAGCTTTCTAACTTCTTTTGGATTTTCGCATTAATTTCTTCAAGCTTATCGGCTTCCTCAAGCTTTTTCTTTTCATTTTGTTTTAATGACTGACCAGTCTTTTCGAGCCTAGAACGTTCCTTTTGAAGTTTAGCAATCGTAGCATCAAAACGGATTTTGCTACGCTCAATTTTCTTTTTAGCACGATTAATCAAACTGTACGGAATCCCATTTTTCTGAGCGACTTCAAACGTAAAACTACTTCCGGCTTGACCGATAACCAATTTAAAAAGAGGTTCTAATGAGCGTTCATCAAAAAGCATATTCGCATTCAACATAAATGGCAATTCGTTTGCTAATATTTTTAAGTTTGAATAATGTGTTGTAATAATCCCATAAGCTTCACGATGGTAAAACTCTTCCAAAAATGTTTCAGCTAATGCACCACCAAGTTCCGGATCGCTTCCTGTTCCAAATTCATCAATTAAAAAGAGGGTGTTTTTATTACACTTCTTCAAGAAATAATTCATTTGCTTTAAACGATAGCTATACGTACTTAAATGATTTTCTATAGATTGATTATCCCCAATATCGCTTAAAATTCTATCAAATAAACATACTTTACTACGCTCGTGTACAGGAATTAGCATGCCGCTTTGAATCATAACTTGTAATAATCCAACGGTTTTAAGAGTGATGCTTTTTCCTCCGGCATTGGGTCCAGAAATCACAATAATTCTGCTGTCTGATTTTAATTCAATACTCTGCGGAAATGTTTTTTCTTTCTTCTCTAAATTATTTAAATAGAGGAGAGGGTGGTAAGCATCTCGCAAATACATGCTTTTATCTTCTGAAAATTTTGGAAGAATCCCATTCATAGATTTTGCGTATTTCGCTTTCGCGGAAATCACATCTATATTAATTAAAAAGCTTTGGTAATCTTCCAACAACGGTAAAAACGGACGAATAAAATTGGTGACTTCTTTTAAAATACGAATCACTTCTTCGTGTTCTTCATATTCTAAATTATTAAGTTCTCGACTATGTTGTAAAGTGGCTTCAGGCTCAATATAAACAATGCTTCCTGTTTTGCTACCGCCCATAATAGAACCCTTAACTTTACGTCTATACATCGCTTTTACAGCTAAAACGCGTTTGTTGTCTACAACAGTTTCTCGAATATCGTCTAAATATTCAAAATTATGATAGGTGTTTAAGGCACTACTAAAACTTGAGTTTATTTTTCCTTTTATCTTGTTTATAGATTGGCGTATATCAAAAAGTAAATTTGAGGCATTGTCTTTTATATCTCCAAAGCGGTCAACAATTCCATCAACCTTTTCAATAAGAATTTTAGTCACTTCAATAGGTGATGCAAATTGATTTAAATTTGGGTAGTACTCTTCAAATTTATTTAAAAAGGTAACAATAGCATTCACAGATATAGACATGGCTACTATTTTCTTTAAACCATGAACTTCTAAATAGGTGTTTTCAATATTAAGTAGTTTTATTTCCTTAGTAATGGTATCAAAACCATGGTTTGGTATACGATTATCGTTATAAAGTGATGATACGTACTCATTAGTTAAGTTAAGTGCTACCTGCAATTCTTCACGAGTTTTATAAGGCGAAATTTGCAAAGCCTTTTCATTTCCAAGAGGGGTAACACAGAGCTCGCTAACTTGTTGTAAAACCGTTTGAAATTCTAAATCTTGTAATGTTTTTTCGTGGATGTGTATCATTCCTAAGTATGCGCTCTAAAAATAATGGAACGCAAAGTTAAACAATCTATAGATGATTTTAGCTATTGAAATTTCAAGTGTAGTTCAAACGTATTAATAATATTACGCCACGAATACACGAATTTTAACTTCCCGAGTTGCCAGGATTAAAAAAATCTTTAGATTTTTTATTCGTGTAATTGATTTAAGCCAACGATTTCACGAATCTTTTAAGGAGCTGAACTCATTTATTTGTGAATTTGTGGCGAAAAAATAGCAGCATTGATTTTAACACATTTGATCTGTTTGAAGTGTTAAAATGTTGATTAACAGAGTTATAGCGTTATTTAACAAAATGCTAACATGCCATAGTGATATTTCTCTTTAAATTGTTGATTTTCAACAAATCATCAATCAAACTGACAACAGAAAAAGACTTTTTTGGACAACCTCTTTTTTTATCCGTGTATAGTTTCAGATTTTCCGTAATTTTTAATCACTTCAGCTTCAAAATCTATAAGTTCCTGCCAGCGTTTGTCAACATCAATATCTTTTCCATATTGGCGTGCAAAACCAATAAAAGTGGTGTAATGTCCTGCTTCACTAATCATTAAATCGTGATAGAATTTTGAAAGTTCAGGGTCTTTTATTTCTTTTGAAAGTAGCTTAAAACGTTCGCAACTTCTGGCTTCAATCATGGCTGAAAATAATAACCTATCAACCATAGATTGCAACCTGTTTCCGCCTTTATTCATAAACTTATAAAGTTCGTTAACGTAACTGTCTTTCCGTTCTCTACCTAGTGTATAACCGCGTTTTTTAATGATATCATGCACCATTTGAAAGTGTTCCAATTCTTCTTTGGCTAATTCTAGTAAATCAGTAACTAAATCGGTATGTTCAGAATTAAGCGTGATTATGGTAATGGCGTTAGTTGCTGCTTTTTGTTCGCACCACGCATGATCGGTAAGTATTTCCTCAATATTCGATTCTACAATATTTACCCAACGTGGGTCTGTTGCTAATTTTAAACCAAGCATGTTTTTCGTTTTTTGTAAAAGTAGTTATAAACATTAAAATACGCGATTAAATTTTTTGGGCATTACCTAAAGGTCGGGCTTTCCGGCAGTCGCTTTTTTGTGTTGCATAGGTGCAACAACACAAAAAGAGCTTCAACAATGCCTCAATCCCTAATGCGAGTTGCGTGTACCAATAGAGCTTCTAAATTCGTATTATGTTTTTATTATTGAAAAACCCACCCCTTAATCCCCTCCCAAGAGGGGAAGGCATTATGACTTGTTTTAAGTTTAGATTTAATTGAAATGGCTATCGATATGGATTATAATTAGTATGCGTAATTATATTGTAAATTCCCTTCTTTGCGGTAATGATAAAATAAATCAACTAATATAATTCCAAATATTTTTATATTTTCCTAGCTGTTTGTAGGTGTTTAAAAAGACTTGGTTTTCTGAAAGCGCCAACGCTGGATCAATTTTTAAAATGGATTTTGCGTGATGTCTAGCTAATTGTAAAATATCATTGTCCTTAATAATATCTGCAATTTTTAGATTTAAAACACCACTTTGTTGGGTGCCCATGATATCTCCGGGGCCACGTAAACGCAAATCTACTTCTGCAATTTCAAAACCATCATTGGTTCTAACCATAGTTTCTAAACGGGTTTTGCTATTGCTACTTAGTTTATGGCTTGTCATTAATATACAATAACTCTGTTCTGCACCGCGACCAACGCGACCGCGTAATTGATGTAATTGAGATAAACCAAAACGTTCTGCACTCTCAATAATCATTACCGAAGCATTAGGAACGTTTACTCCAACCTCTATAACGGTTGTAGCCACCATAATTTGAGTTTCTCCTTTAATAAAGCGTTGCATCTCATAATCTTTATCGACAGGTTTCATTTTTCCGTGAACAATGGAGGTTTGATATTTTGGCATAGGGAAATCTCTAGAAATACTTTCGTAACCATCCATCAAATCTTTATAATCCATTTTTTCATTTTCTTGGATTAACGGATACACAATATAAATTTGTCGGCCTTTATCAATTTCATCTCGAATAAATCGAAACACTTTTAAACGATTTTTATCATATCTATGAACCGTTTTTATAGCCTTTCTTCCAGGTGGTAATTCATCAATAATTGAGATGTCTAAATCGCCATAAACAGACATGGCTAAAGTTCTAGGAATTGGTGTTGCAGTCATCACCAAAACATGTGGAGGAAGGCTGTTTTTTTGCCATAATTTAGAACGCTGTTTTACACCAAAACGATGTTGCTCGTCTATAATTGCAAGTCCTAAATTTTTAAATTTTACCTTATCTTCAAGTAGAGCATGAGTCCCAATTAGGATTTGTAATTCGCCATTTTCTAACGATTCATGAATTATTCTTCTACTTGAAGTTTTAGTTGAACCTGTTAATAATTTTATACTGATTTTCAGTTTATTACACCATTCAAATAATCCGTTATAGTGCTGGACTGACAAAATTTCAGTTGGCGCCATTAAGCAGGCTTGAAAACCGTTGTCAAGTGCCATGAGTATTGACATGAATGCCACTATGGTCTTTCCCGAACCTACATCGCCCTGTAAAAGTCGATTCATTTGTGCGTTGCTGCCCAAATCGGCTCGAATTTCCTTTAAAACGCGTTTTTGCGCATTGGTTAATTCAAAGGGTAAATGGTCTTTGAAAAATGAATTGAAATGGATTCCAACTTGGTCAAAAGGAAAGCCTTTGATTTTTGACTTATGAATTAAATTTTTGATAATTAATTGTAGTTGAATATAAAATAATTCTTCAAATTTTAATCGAAATTGAGCCTTAGAAAGCAGCTCTTGATTCTTCGGAAAATGCACATTAAAAAGTGCAGAATCTTTATTGATTAATTTTAATTCTGACCTTAAATTATCAGATAAGGTTTCGGTAAACTTTCCATTAGTTTCAATAAATAATTGTTGCATGATTTTACTAACCACACGATTTGTAATGCCTTTGTTCGATAATTTTTCAGTAGAAGGATAAACAGGTTGCATGGCAGAACGTAAATTTTTCTCATGTTCTTCAAGCAATTCAAGTTCTGGATGTGCCATATTGAATTTTCCACTAAACCAATTGGGTTTTCCAAAGGCTATATAGGTTTTATTCAACTTCAAATTTTCTCTAATCCATTTTTGTCCCCTAAACCAAACGAGTTCCATGGTGCCAGTGTCGTCTTGAAACGTGCCAACCAAACGTTTTCCTCGCTTTTGGGCAACTTCTTTAAAACCTGTTATTTTGCCAATTACTTGTACATCGGCATTGTTACGCTGTAATTGATTGATTTTATAATACTGCGTTCTGTCTATATATCTGTTTGGAAATAAGTTGATTAAATCTTGGTAAGTGTGAATGCCTAATTCCTTGCGCAGCAAATCAGCACGATTTGGACCAACGCCTTTTAAATAATCTATGGGAGTTTGCAGGTTAACAGACATAGAAGCGAATTTAAGCAAATCAATTTAGTACATGAAAAAAAATTGTTTGATACTGCTTTTATGATAAAAACACCAATAAAATGAGGACCTCACAGTCCCGACGCTTCGGGATAAAACCTGTGAGGTCTATAGTGATAATAGTTTCAAGTTGTTGCCTTTTAGTGCCTTGTGTGTTTTTATTCAATTTTTGTCTTATACTCAGGTGAATTAATTAAAAAACGAACTTATTAAATTCTTAATATCAAGTTGAATTTGAGATATTTTTATTGGTATAAGGGTTTTCTTTTTGAAATATATTGAAAAAATTAAATAATAGGCCATATTTCTATTTCAATGGTTAAATTTGGTATTCTTAAAGGATAATTTAACGCATATTGATTGATGAGAAAACTCAACGAATTTATTTGGGAAACACATGGTATTCATGCCGGTACTGAGCAAGATCATGTAAAACATGGTATTAATAAGCTAGAAGATATAGTTGATAAGGCTATTGAAGCAGGCAACCCAAGTATTACGTTTATAATACATTCACCTCGATTAACAAACTTTCGCTATACCGCTGAAAGAGAAACTAATGTGAAGTTTATTCGTGGAAATAAATCGTATTTAAATTATCCAAAACGTATTGCTAATCTTCGTGAAAAGTATGAAGGACAAATCAATATCAAATACGGGGTTGAATTAGAATGGATGGGACCTGATTTAGGTTTGCAATGGAGTAGATCAAAGATTTTTCAAGCTGAAGATGCTGATTATGTGATTGGTTCTGTGCATTTTGCACCCGAAGGCTTACCTTATGATGGTTCCAAAGAAGAAGCTCTTGAATTGCTGAAGTTGAGAGGTAGTTTGGAAGCCTATTGGAATGGTTATTTCAATGAAATGATCCAAATGATTGAATGTTTTGGTGATATGATTCAAATTATAGGACATATTGATTTACCAAAATTAAATGTTGATATGCCTGAAGCTTTGGTGAATTTTGAGACAAGTTCACACCCATTAGCCAATAAATTTAGAACGCTTTTAGAACTTATAGCCGATAGAAACCTGTCGTTAGACGTGAATATGGCTGGTAAGTTTAAAGGTGTTGGCGTCTATCCAGTGCAAAGTATCTTGCGACGAGCAAACGAACTTGAAATCCCAGTTTGTGTAGGTACAGATACACATCATGTGCGTTACTACGGACTAAATTACAAGGAAAGCTTAGAATATATTCAAGAAGCTGGTTACGAGAGTTATGTAAGTTACTCAAAGTTAATTCCAGAGAATCGTACCATTTATGATGACCACGATTTAAAAGTGAAATACACTGTTTTAAATAAGGGAATCGAATTGTTAAATCAAAGATTGGATACTAATCAAAGACGAATAATTCCTGATTATTCTTTTGGAGGTTCTTTTTCTGAATTTGTGGATATATATAGAAGCGCTACGGGTATGGGTGATTATAATGCCATTCGAATTCGTAAATGGGGTAAATCAATAACGGTAACAAATGAAATTCCTAAAAATAGCCAAAGAGTGGTTAATGGTTTGTTTTCTGAACATTTAGACGAACCAGGAGTGATTTCGTCATTATTTAACACTTTGGCTTCTGAAGGCATTAATGTGGAAACGGCACGTTTAAAATCGAATAATGATGGTACTGCTGTTGCATTTTTATCTATTGATAATAAAAATGGAAAAGTGCAAAGTGCAATAGATTTTATTAACGGTACCGATACTGGTCTTTTTAAAGATTTAACGTACCAAGAAAATGCTATTTTACCAAATTACTATAGCAAAGGCGTGTATTTACTTGAAGTGGATGGTGTTGGCTTAAACTTAGCTTTAAGTGATAAAGTTATTTTAACGAAGCATCATAATGCACCTGGAGTATTGCTCATATTGTTATCTGCGCTGGGTTCAAAGCACATCAATATCAAAGATTTGCGTCTAGGTAAAATAAATGATGTTGGATATTCAGCTTTAGCCATTGATGGCGATAGTAATGTGATTAGAAATCTGTTATCGAAACTTGGTAATCAATATTATGAAGCTAATTTGATTGAGTTTCATAGTTTCTAATTGATTCTTTTTTTTATTTTTGGATTAATCTTTGATACCTTAATAGCATGAATCGTTTCCTTTTTATTTTGTGCTTCACTGTTGGGTTTTTACATGCGCAACAAACTGAATATGTTGATTTTAAAACAGCTAAAGCCGATATTGTATTTGGTAATCTAAGCAAAAAGGAAGTCTCTGGAATTGTTACTTATAAATTTCAAATTCTAAAAGATGTGGATTCTATTTTTGTTGACGCCTATAGTTTTGAGAAAATTGAATATATCCTAGATGGAAAGATTAACGGTAATCAATATAACGGTAAACAACTTATTATAAAGTCTTCTTTTAAAGCTAATACTAACCATAAAATAGATATTGTCTGGAAAACAAACCCTAGAAAAGCGATGTATTTTATAGGTTGGGATTCTGAGGATTATGTCGCTTCGAGTGATTCCGATAAAAATCGGAATAGTATCGAGAAGAAGCAAATCTGGACACAAGGTCAAGGAAAATATACAAGCAACTGGTTACCGTCGATCGACGACATGAATGATAAAATTGAGTTTGATTTATCAATCACGTTCGATAAAAACTACGAGGTTATTACTAATGGAAAATTAATAAAGATTGAAGATTATTTTGGTAAAACAAAATGGTATTACGATATGCAACAACCCATGTCTAGTTATCTTGTGGCTTTAGCCATTGGTAAATACAACAAAAAAGTAGCGTATTCAAAAAGCGGTATTCCTTTAGAAATGTATTATTATCCTGAGGACACTGCAAAAGTTGAACCTACTTACCGCTACACCAAACAAATATTTGATTTTTTAGAAGAAGAATTAAGCGTTCCTTATCCATGGCAAAACTATAAACAAGTGCCCGTAAAAGATTTCCTTTATGCTGGTATGGAAAATACAAGCACCACCATTTTTGCTGATAGTTTTGTAATCGATTCTATTGCATTTGTTGATAAAAACTATGTAAACGTTAATGCACATGAATTGGCGCATCAATGGTTTGGAGATTTGGTTACTGAAACTTCAGGAACACACCATTGGCTGCAAGAAGGTTTTGCTACGTATTATGCATTATTAGCTGAACGCGATATTTTTGGAGATGATTATTACTATTGGAGATTGTATGAATACGCTCAAGATTTATTAGAGCAAGATGAAGCTGGTGGAAGTACATCACTTTTAGATTCAAAATCTAGTAGTACCACATTTTATAAAAAAGGCGCTTGGGTGTTGCTTATGCTGCGAGAAAGAGTAGGTGATGCCGCGTTCAAAAAAGGTGTTAAAAACTATTTAGAAAAAAATCAATTTAAGAATGTTGAAACTGTTGATTTTATTAGTGAAGTTGAAAAGGTAAGTGGAGCGGATTTGAGTGCGTTCGTTAATACTTGGCTAAAAGAAAAAAAATTACCTATTAAAGAAATACATTCAGTACTAGAAAAAAATGATAATACTTCTTTTTTAATCACAATTAAGGATACGCCTTATTTAAGTTATAGAACAGATGATAATAATGAATATATTCCTTCTAGTTTAGTACATGAATTGCCTAATGGCTATTATCCTATTAAAAAAGCTGTTTTAGAAGAGTTAATACATAAACCAAATTATCCGACTTATAAAAGTTTGTTGCTTGATGGGTTTCAATCAAAAGACATTAAAGTCCGTCAAGCCATTGCTCAAAATCTAACCGAAATTCCATCAGAATTAAAAACAGAATACGAAACACTTTTAGACGACAAATCATACATAACTATTGAAACGGCTTTATTCAATTTGTGGAAAAATTTTCCGCAAGAGCGAGATACATATTTAAATAAAACAAAAGACATTCAAGGGTTTAGCGATAAAAACATTAGGATTTTATGGTTAGCATTAACGTTAATTTCACCTGATTTCGAAGATAAAAACATTCGAAACGCTTATAATGAATTAACAGATTACACAAGTTCGAAATATGGTTTTGAGATTCGTCAAAAGGCATTTCAATATTTAAATCAAATACAAGCTTGTAATGATGTATGTAAGGAGAATCTTGAACAAGCAACAAAGCATCATAATTGGAGGTTTTCAAAATTTTCAAAGGAAATGCTTAAATCTATGCAATAAGCCAAAATGTTTTTGTGATTTGAGGATTATTTTCGGCGTTCCAAATTTGCCGGATTCTTGCAAATTAAACAACCTGCTAAATAAGTGATGGAAAGTTCGTAAACCCCATCGGTTCTTCCAATATCTGTGGTGTTTATATCATAAGAAAATCCAAAACGTAGTTGTTCGAACTCTAATCCTACAAAAGCATTTATGGAGGTTAATAAATGGCTATTAGAATTGTTTTTTGAAGGATTAGTAACAGCTGTAGCACCCAACATGAGTTTTTCTAGTTTTATTATTGTACTAATATCGAGTCTGTTATATTCGCCTTGTTGCATATAATTGGCAGAAATAAGCATGTCGTTATAATCGAAATAAGGAAACTTATAGTTGGCATGTAATGAATAAAAAATATCCAAAGGCACATTGCCGTTTTCAACAAATGAAATATTGGGTTTATTTAAATGTTTTATTGAGGCACCTAGCCACAAATCTGTATCGTTACTAGTGTTTTTTTTATCGAAAACAAACCCTGTAGTAAAATCAACAAAACTTATATTTCGGTTGGCATTTATAGCAAAAGGGTCAGATGATGTTGGGGTTATTGTTCCAGAATTAATATTAATTTGATCGGATAACACAAGGTTTCCGAAGTTAAATGATTTTGTTCCAAAACCAACTTCAATGGCTGGTCTAAAAAACCAATCATTGGCTAATTTAACATGATAAGCGAAATTAATATTTCCTTGAATATGATTGTATTTTGTGTTGCTTTCTTGCTGATTCAAAATACTAAATCCTATGCCACCAACATCTTCTATCCAAGAGTTAAAGAAAACATATTCAGTATCTACTCTTAAATCTAAACTAGGCCATTGTGTTCTGTGTATTAAACCAAAATAGGAGGCATCTTCAAAACCAGAAAACCCGGGGTTTAAAGCTTCAGGGACTAAAAAATATTGCGAAAAAACGGGGTCTTGCGCCTGTACTTGAAACGGTAAGCAGCACAAAATTATAATTATAGATAGTCTTATTTTCATTTTGTTACTTGCTTATTTAATGGATACAAAGGCACCTTTTTCAGTAATGGTTTTGCCATAAAATGTTTTTGCTGAAAGGGTAAAATAATAATTACCATTTTCGGCTTCAGCATCATTTATTTTTCCATTCCATCCTTTTATGCTATCGCCTTTTTCGGAATAAATTAAACTTCCCCAAGTGTCGTAAACGTTGAATTCAATAGCATTAAGCGCAATGGATTCTGGTACAAAATAGGCATTCATTGTATCGCCGTTTGGAGTAAACGCATTTGGCATTATTAAGCTATATCCTTTTTCAACTACTAGAGTTATTTGTTTTGTGTAAACACATCCAAATGGGTAGGTAACGGTTTGAATTACGGAATATGTGCCTTCATTGATATAGATGTGCGTAGGGTTTTCTTCGGAAGAAAAATTGCCATCACCAAAATTCCAAGACACAGAAACATAATCTCCTGTTGATGTGTTTGTAAATTCAATAGGGTCTTCAATAGAATAAAATCCGAAAGTGCTATTGGCACTCGAAGTCACCGTGAAATCTGCATCGCCTAAACTAGGGATTTCTACATTATATGAAAAACTTGTAGTACAGTCTAAACTATCATTAACATCGATGATGACTAAACCATCTTGTGATGTATTCATTATTTCACCATTTGCACCACTAACGGTTCCGCTAGACCAGTTAATATTGTATGGAGGAACGCCACCAATAACTTGCGCTACAAAAGATTGATTTACAGTTCTTGTTTCACAATCAACATCGGTAACAGTATCTACATTTATTTCAAGTGCGTCAAATCTGTTAATAATCCAATCTCCCGAAATTGTGCAATTATTAGCATCAGTTATTTCTACTGAATAATTTCCTGGTGGGATGTTATTTAAATCTTCGGTAGTTGTTCCGTTAGACCATGAGTAACTTAATGGAAGTGTACCTCCAGTAACAATTAAATTTATAGCACCACTATTTGTGTTATCACAATCTAAAGCATCGGTTGTATTTGCAGAAAGTGATAAGGCATTAGGTTCTGTAATTGTAAAGGTTTCTGATATAACACATGGTTTACCATCCGTTATAGTTACGGTGTACGTTCCTGGGCCTATATTATTACGCTCAACACCAGCAGAAGGATCATCATTCCAAACTAAAGTAACTGGGTCAATACCGCCTACTAAATTTAAAATAATACGCCCATCATCTTCTCCAAAACAGGATACATTATTAACTTGAGGGTTTACAGTGAAAATAGGTGGTTCTGTTATGGTAACGGTAACAGATTTTACACAATTCGTGTTATCAGTTACAGTTATAGTATAATCTCCAGATGATAAATTGGTTTGAGATGTGCCTGAACCTAAATTACTCCAAGTAATGGTATAAGGTGAATTGCCTCCAGATATATTGTTAATGATAATAGATGCATCATTATCGTCGTAGCATTCAATTTCTGTAGCCGTATAATCAATAATAATTTCATCTGTTTGAATTAAAATCACCTCTAAGGTGTCTGTGCAATTCGATTTGTCAGTTACAGTTACGTTATAGATTCCAGCTATTAATCCAGTTAAATTTTGAAGATTACTTGTAAAGCCATTTGGCCCTATCCATGAATAAGTATAATCAAAAACACCAGCACTGATTTCAATAGGTCTGCCACCAACGGTATTGATATTAATTTCGCCTGTGGCATTACCAAAACAAATAATATCTACTTGGTTTACTAAACTAACATCCAGCAAAGGAGGTTCAATAATTTGAAAACTTTGAACTATAGGCGTGCAATTATTTGCATCTGTAACGGTAACTTCATAATCACCTGGGACTAGGTTAGATAAATCTTCGGAAGAACTAAAAGAAGCCCCATTAAGCGTCCAATTATAAGTATATGGAGTAGTTCCTCCAGAAATATTAATTCCAATACTACCATCGTCTGCACCAAAACATGACATTGTTTCAGGGTCGAAATCAATTGAACTAAAAATAAGTTCCTCTGGCTCTGTAATATTAAATGTGTTTGTGTACGGACAACCACCATCATCATTTATGGTTACGTTATAATCGCCAGGTTCTAAATTGAAAAGATCTTCATTGGTATTAGTGTATCCGTTAGGTCCAGTCCAAGAAATTTGATAGGGATTTCCTGTTGTAAATGGTACGCCGCCAACTATAGAGATGTCCAAAGCACCTGCATTTGCCGAATAACAATTGCTATTAGTTTGATTTGTAGTGATACTTATTGATGGATTAACGGTAATTATAATTTCGAAAGTATTCCCAATGCATATTCCAGATGTTGGTGTAACCGTATAGGTAACTGTTGAAGGGTTGGTGGTGTTATTGGTTAATGTTTGACTGATGTTGTTTTGTGGTGTATTTTCATTTGAAGCACCAGTAATGGTTCCAGCAGGATTTGTTGTTGGTGTAGTCCAAGTATATGTTGTTCCAGTTGGAGCAATATCTCCACCAGTATTATCTGGTGTTATGGTGAAAGCGTTACCGCTACAAATAATATCAGATTTGTCACTAATATTAGGTGTTTGATTTATAGTAATTTCTGCAATGTTAGATGTAATTTCGGTACATCCGCCAGAAGAAAACGTAATTATAGTATAATAATATACAGTGCCAATGCTTCCCGCAGGAGGACTAAAAACAGAGTTGGTTTCTCCTGTGATTGCGGTGCCAGTAGTAGTATCATTTACGATATTAGAATACCATTGATATGTTGGTGTGCCAACACCATTAGCATAAGCAACTGAAAGCGAATTTAAAGCATCACCTAAACAATAGGTGTTTGATATTGGTTGCGTTGTGAAATTTGGAGCAGGATTTACAATAACTTCAGAAGTATTGCTTACTACGCTACAAGCAATACCTGGTTGTGATACAACAACATAATAGTAAATGGTGCCAACCGTAGCTGTTGGTGGTGTATAAGTTAGATTAGTTGCTCCAGTGATAAGTGTTCCTCCAGTATTAGAATTTGTTGTATTAATATACCATTGATAGGTGTATGTTGTGCCTAAACCACCTGAGGCCGTTACTTCTAAATCTTGAGGTGTAATACCTTGGCAAAGCGTTTGAGATATTAAAGGTTGTACGGTTATAATGGGGTCATCAATCACAATAACTTCGGCTACTTCACTAATAATATCGCTACACCCACTTCCAGTTAATGAAATAATAACATAGTAATAATAATTCCCAGTGGCCGTAAATGTAGGTGGTGTGTAATCTGAATTTGTAGCGCCAGGAATTAGTACGCCCCCTGTATTTGAGTTTGTTGTATTGATGTACCATTGATATGAAATTGTACCCGCACCTCCAGAATGACTAACCGATAAAGGATTTTGAATTTCTCCACCAACACAAATACTTTGAGTGGCTAACGGATTTGTATCTATTTGAATACCGTCTACAATTTCTATTCTTGCTGTGCCGGAAGTAATTTCGTTACAACCAACGCCCGATGGAAATGAAACCACGCAATAATAATAAATGACTGCAACAGGGTTATTGGGTGGCGTATAGGTTGCATTTGTTTCACTTGCAATAGCGGTACCTGTAGTGTTATCATTAACAGTATTACGATACCATTGATACGTTGGTGTTCCAGGACCATTTACCGATACTGATAAGGTAGAAATAGGTCCATTTAAACAAATGGTTTCAGGTATGGGCTGACTCGTAAATTCTGGGGCTGGATCTATAGTAATAGTGAAATTTACTGGTGTACCATCACAACCACCGATAGAAGGAGTTACTGTATAGGTAACATTTTCAGAGGTCGTATTTGAATTAAAAATAGTTTGTATGGGAATGGTATTGGTGTTCCCTGAAGCAATAAAACCTGTAATTCCAGCAGGAGCTGTAGTAGTCCATATAAATGTTGTGCTAGTAATATCAGAAGTTAAAACAATTTCAGTTGTATCTGTTCCCGAGCAAATGGTCTGTGTTAAATTCGTATTTGTAATTGTTGGAATTGGATTAACATTGAAATCTTCCGTATCCGTTGTTGTTCCACAGCTATTTGTTACGCTTAAAGAAACTTGATAGTTTCCAGGCGTTGAATATACTATGATTCCTGGGCTTAAAGTATTTGCTGTTGCAGGCGTTCCTCCAGGAAAACTCCAACTATATGTAACAGTTTCAGAGCTTGGAGCACAAGCATCAACATTGGCTATTGGAGTGATAGATGCTGAACCACAAGAATCACTAATAGAATTAATTGCAATAGTTGGAGGTCTTTTTACTTCAATCGTTTCGGAAACACTATCTGTTCCGCAAGAGTTTGTTGTCGTTAAAGTTAGAGTATATGTGCCAGCAGTAATAAAGTTAAAAGAAGGAGCTGCTGAGTTTTCGTCTGTTCCGTTAGTAAAACTCCATTGTTCGGGAGCAGTTCCGCAGAATCCAGAAGCGTAAGTGACTTCCCAAAGGTAAGTTTCACCGCCGCAACTGTCGCTTAAATCGGTGGTATTTGTGGTTTGTGCAGTAAGTGGTGAGCACCCATTATTAGTGTTCAAAGTGAAAGCTGCTACTAACGCAGGTTCTACACAGATGGTTTTGGTAACCGTGTTGGTAACTCCACAAGAGTTTTCACCATATAAG
>TARA_R110002072_G_scaffold234192_1_pt1 | contig 20832 bp, 19 predicted proteins | sample TARA_R110002072 | Tara Oceans TARA_R110002072 (sample SAMEA4397118) | marine metagenome | biome: Polar Biome; feature: [SRF] surface water layer (ENVO:00010504); material: water (ENVO:00002006), including particulate matter (ENVO:01000060) such as... | depth 5 m | reverse complement strand
TGTATGGTTGAATAGGTCCTCCAGGGTGTGGAGTCGCTCCATAAGCTAAGTTTTCTGGGATATACAATCTGTATTTTGCTCCTTTTGGCATCAATTGCAATGCTTCAGTCCATCCAGGGATAACTTGATTCACACCAAAACTGGCTGGATCACCTCTTTCAATAGAACTATCGAAAACCGTTCCATCGATAAGTGTTCCATGATAATGAACGGTAACTTGGGATGTTGCAGATGGCATATCACCTTCTCCCCCAGCAATCACTTCATACTGCAAACCTGATGCTGTTGTAGTAACACCATCTTTCTTTGCGTTTTCGGCTAAGAAACTTGCTCCTAATTCTTTGTTCGCTCCAAAGTTCTTCTCACTTTCTTTTGCTAAAAAGTTTTGAATTATCTCATTTGCTTGCTCTGGAGAAAATTTCAATTGTTTCCCTTCAAATGTATCTTTGATCGCTTCGGCAAGAACTTCTGGAGATATTCCTTGCAAATTTTGTTGCAACAAACTACCACCTAAACTCATGCCTACGCAATAACTTACTTCTTTTAATTCTTCTGACATTTTTTTTAATTTTTAGCAAAGATAATTAATCTTTGAAATACAGTTCCAAAATTTAGTTAACAATTACTTTCTTAGTAATTACACCTTTATCTGTAGTGATTTGCACCAAATAAAAACCACCCTCCAATTCATCAATGTGCATTTCATTCTCTATACTAGAAGTGCTGGTATAGACAACTTGTCCTGTCATTGAAGAAATGCTAACCGCCTCCAGTTCTAAATTATCATCTACTGTAATATTCAATTCATTTTGTGTCGGATTGGGATAAACAGTAACAAGTGAACTGATATTCAATTCTTCAAGTGAGACGGATGTTCCCCATATATCTTCTGCTGGAATACCTCCCCAAATTCTTGTTGCTAAGTAGGGATTATCGATAAAAGGGTTTCTGTTTCCCTGCCCGTAAGTATTTGATGTAGAGGCAAGATAATCGTTTCTTGTTACTTCATAAGCTGACACTGGATCTTCTGCATTCCATGTCAAGAATAAATCAATCATGTCTGGATCAATTATGACGGAAGCTCCAACACCAACGTTTATTGGACGACATTGATTTCCATATCTTAAGTACATGTACATCATGATTCTTGCCATATCTCCTTTCCATTGATCTCCAGGATACCAACCTCCTGAAACAGCTTGTGAAGTTCCAGTTCCATCAACAAATTTTAGACTTCCACGAGCGCCATTTCGTTGTACATCACAAGAACGCAACATGTGTGCATCAGCACCAGGACCAGAAGTTCCAAGGTCTGGAGTCCCCAAAGATTTAGGATAAGTATGTTCTCTATTCCACTCTCCTACTGCACCACCATTGCTGTTTTTATTTCTCGAAATATCAGTCGTAACATCTCCATCCGTGTCATCATAACCATAGACCAGATACACATCCGTAGAACTTCCAGGTACTAAATCAGTAATTTTCAATGCACTCCAAACTTGACTATAAGACAAGTTGTTGGTGTGAGTTACCGATATCTTGTTTGATAATTCGGCCTTTAAAGCCATGCCAGAAAGAGTTAAGTTGACATTACTGTAGTAGGCTTGTTGTGAACAAACAGAAAAAACTCCTAAAACAAAGGAGGTAATAAGTAGGATAAACTTCATCATTCTAATTTAATATCGATTAGCTTTGTAAAATTAAGCTTAATTCTTTAAAACAATGCAAAATTCAGTGTTTGAATTATGAAAAAAAGACTTCCGATTACAACTTTTATTATTAGTATTCTCATTGTTGTGTTGAGTTATTTCATGTACCAAAATTACATTGCACCTATTTATTTAAATAATAAGCAACAGGAAATCGATGTCAATTTGGCTAATAATCAGATTATTACTCTTCAAAAAACACCGAAGCAAAAACAAATTTATTCCATCGAACTAGAAATTTCAGGAAATTCCGCTTCTAACCTGTCCATCGTTGTTGCAGATTCTATAGGCGTACTGAAAAAAGAAATAAAGCTTAAAAAAGGAGAAATTGATTACCTATTTCAAGACGAATGGTACTCATCGGCTTGCAATTTATCATTCTCCAGTAAGCAAAAAATGGATGGTAATTTGAAAATAAATTATCGATTTCTAGGGTTAAAATGAGACAATGATTTATAGGAGAATTCATTCCTGCCAAATGTTCCAATGACACTACGGTTAATCATATGGACATTTCTTAGGTAATCTGACCTACTATGAGCATTCTATCAATCATTCGTCCCTTAAATCATTAATTTCTTATATTTACGATATGAAGATTCAAAATATTGCACATACAATGGCTGTTATTGCACTAACAATAACCATTTTGATTCTTGGGCAATCCATTATTCTTCCCTTTATCATTTCTATTCTCATTTGGTTTATTGTCAAAAAAATGAGGAATCTTTTGGATAAAAACAGCGTCATTAAAAAATACATACCGAGTTGGATAAAAACAGGTTTGGCCTCTCTAGTTATTATTATCGGGATGGTAATAATTGGAGAAATACTTGCCTCTAATATAGAAAGTTTAGCCGCTTCTTATCCGGATTATTCTTCTAACATACATTCTATATCTGAGCAAATAAATGCCTTTTTGAACATCAATCTTCATGACGAATTAACCAATTTTTTACTGACAATTGACTTTTCGGCTTATTTTAAATCTCTTTTCAATTCCATTTCCGAGTTACTAGGAAATACTGTCATGATCGTTTTTTATGTCACCTTTCTATTTGTGGAAGAATCTTTATTTCAGAATAAAATACAACTTATATTTTCTAACAAAGAAAAACACAGCGGAGTTGTTTCAATAATGAAAAAGGTGGATAAATCAATGTCCAGTTACATTAGTTTAAAATCTTTAGTCAATCTTCTATCGGCAACTTTAAGTTATTTTATTATGCTCTTTGTTGGTATAGATTCTCCTATTTTCTGGGCATTTTTGATTTTTATATTCAATTTCATTCCAGCAATCGGCCCCATTATTGGGACTATATTTCCTGCACTTTTTGCATTGATACAGTTTGGAGAATTCACACCATTTTTAATTATTCTATTCGGTGTTGGAGGGACAGTTGTTACCGTTGGGAGTCTTGTTGAACCTCGATTAATGGGAAACACACTGAATATAAGTCCTTTAGTTGCTATTCTTTCTTTAGCTGTTTGGGGAAGTATTTGGGGAGTTATTGGAATGTTACTCAGTGTTCCTATTACAGTGGCAATGATTATTGTGTTTTCTCAATTTGAGAAAACGAGACCTATGGCAATATTGCTATCTGAGAAAGGGAGAGTGTAGATTAATTATTTCAAATCAAACTGTTCTTCTGCTTTCGCAACAATATAACCACCAATAGCCAATGATGCTGTTGCAGCAGGAGATGGTGCATTTAACACGTGAATTGAGTTTTCATGATATTCGATTCTGAAATCATCTCGTGTATCACCATCTTGTCGCAGCAATAATGCTCTCACTCCTGCTCTACCCGGTTCAATATCATCCATTGTTAAAGAAGGTATTAAACGCTGCAACGTTTTTAAGAACAGTTTCTTAGAAAAGGCTCTACGATATTCATTGATGCCAAATTTCATATTTTTAAAGAACAACTTCCATGTTCCTTTATAAGTCAGCGCATCCCATGTGTCTCTCCAAGAGAAATCAGTTTTTCCATATCCTTCTCGCTTGAAAGTAAATACAGCATTCGGCCCACATTCAATATCACCATTCGTCATTCTAGTAAAATGAACACCTAAAAAAGGGAAATCGGGATTAGGAACTGGGTAAATCAAGTGCTTGACTTTACTTTTTCCTTGTTTGGTTAATTCGTAATAGTCACCTCTAAAACCGACCACTTTTTCTTTCAAATTCACACCATCCTTTTTTGCTAATCTATCTGCCTGTAAACCTGCACAGAAAACGAGGTGTTTTGCTTTCAATGGCTCTTTGTTGGTGATGATTTTAGAAGTTGCCTCTTTACTATCATCGTTGTTGGTTTTCTGAATATCAATCACTTCACACGATAAAAACAACTTGCTTTCGGGCTGCATTGCTAGAGTCAGTTCTACCATTTTATTAGTAGCTCCAACGAAATCAATGATTCCTGTGCATGGCACGAGCAAACCAGCAACACCTTCTACATGAGGCTCATGTTCCTTTATTTCAGCTGAGGTTAATTTCTTAAGGCCTTCAATTTTATTCTCCAAACCGACCTTGTAAATCCTTTCCATATTGGCTAACTCGCTCTCATCGACAGCAACAACAACTTTTCCGCAAACGTCATGATCAATTCCATGTTCCTTTGCAAAGGCAACCAGCTCATGACGCCCTTCGATACAATTTTTTGCTTTTAACGACCCCGGTTTATAATAAAGTCCTGAGTGAATTACCCCAGAATTATGACCTGTCTGATGATCTGCCAATTTATCCTCTTTCTCAATCAAAGCGATTTTTAAGTGAGGGTACTTTTGCTGCATTTTATAGAAAGTTGCGGCTCCAACGATTCCTCCACCGATAATTGCAATATCAAATGTCATTCTTCTTTTTTTGGTAGTGCAAAATTAATGAAAGGATTGGGATTTGGAAAAATAGTTCGGAGAAGTTATGAGTATTGAAAGTTATTTCATTCTTCTGTTTCCCCATTTTGGTTCATACCAGAATAAATAGGCAAGTAATTGTGAGTCGATTCATAGTATTTACTTCTTTCATAAATAAAACGCAATTGTGCATGTGAAGATTTGGCAAATTCGGAATCTGATACTTTCTTATTTTCAAATTCCGTTCTCAATGTTTCATTTTCTTCTAAAATTTCTTCGGCTTTATCTTCAAAAACGTAAGATGAAAAATATTCCTTTTGCTGAACATAAGAATCGAATGTATTCCAGGCAAAGTAACTATCGGGAGTGTCCGGCTCTAATACAGAAATAATGAAACGTTTATTCTTCTGAAGGGTTGAAATGACAACATCTCCTGGCTTAAACTCTTTATAAATCAAGGATATTTCTTTTTCAATATTAGAATGAATAAAATGCCCTTCGTAAGGCTTTTTAGGACTCTCATAAGTAAGAATTTTATAACGACCTAACAGCACTGTTCCCTTTTCATTAATTGGTGACATGATGATATTATTTGCTTTCAATTTTTCGATTACATCTGTACATTGCGCTTCAACAATATAGTAATCTGGAATAAACGTTGAATCCATTGCAACATACTCCTTATAAAGAGGAATATGCTTCTCATAAGGCTTATCTCTATGATATTTCAACCGTTTCAATCCGGTTACCTCACTGATTGGGTTAGAAAATTCATATCCTTTAAATAGAATAGAGTCTTTTTTAACACCCGCTTTAAAATTAAACGGGTAATATTCCATTGCATCCACCCAACTCAGTGCTTTCAAACGTGCAGATTCAATTTCTTCTTTGTGCCAAGATATCCAAGAAATGGCACCCTCCAAAAAACTCAAAGTTGCCTGCACCCTTTGTGGGAATGGTTTCAACATGTGCGTTTCTATGGTGAAACTCATCGCATTCATCAAGGAAGCATAGCCCATAGCATATCTAGGTAAATCATTAAAAACAACAATTCCTTCTTCCGGCGTTTCTCCTTTTAGATTGACATAAGGAATCAAGTCAAAATCATTTTTTTTAGTGCAATTTTCAAGATGAGGAATCAATTCTTCGTGCATCAAACGACCTAGTTCTGGAGCCATTCTTTCTCTAACTGAAGCGATATGTGAAATCGTGTATTGATAATCTGCACCATTAGAAACATGTGTATCAATGAAAACGTCCGGATCAAGGGAATGGTAGATTTTTGCAAACGTGAACATGTTTTTGGAGTCCATTTTTATGAAGTCACGGTTCAGGTCTAAATTCTTTGTATTCCCACGAAACCCATATTCATCAGGGCCTTCCTGATTTGCTCTGCTGGAAGTTCCTCTATTCATCATCCCTCCAACATTGTAAGCCGGAATTATCGCAATAACTGGTAATTTTTCTGTCTTCTTCCCTTTTTTTATCCAATTATTCATCCAAATCAAACATGCATTCACACCGTCAGGTTCTCCGGGATGAATCGCATTGTTAATCAATAAAGTTGTTGATTTTCTCGCCTTCTTAAAACTTGCAATTGAATCTTGCCCCCCATTAATTATGCAAACATAAATTGGTAAACCATAGTCTGATTGGCCCATTTGATACAATTCAATTTCATTATTCTCTAACGCTAATTTCTCATAAATTGAAATCAATTCTTCGTAAGTTGGAGTAGAATTACCATCGTACTGAGCCAATACATTATGTTGAGAAAATAAAATTGATAAACCGAGAATAAATGTCTTCATATTTTGTAATGAGTTTGTTGAACTACTAATTTGTTAGTTTTCAAGACTAAATTAATTATTTTTGTCTTATGCGAATTGATATTCTTACCATTCTTCCTGATTTATTGCAAGGACCGTTTTCGGAATCCATAATGAAACGCGCACAAGAACGAGGATTATTAGAATTAGAGGTCCACAATATTCGTGACTATTCGGTGAATAAACACAAGAAAGTAGATGATACCCAATATGGCGGCGGTGCTGGAATGGTGATGACAATACAACCCATAGTCGATTTAATTGAAAAATTGCAAGCAGAAAGAAAGTACGACGAAGTTATTTTCATGACACCAGATGGCGAACTGCTGGAGCAAGAATTATGCAACGATCTGAGCTTAAAAGGTAACATCATTATTCTTTGTGGACATTACAAAGGCATTGATGAAAGAATAAGAGAACATTATATTACCAAAGAAATTTCTGTCGGCTCTTATGTCTTGACTGGAGGAGAATTAGCTGCGTGTATTGTCGTTGATAGTATTGTTCGCCTAATTCCAGGAGTGATTAATGATGAAACATCTGCGCTAACAGATAGTTTTCAGGATAATTTATTGTCGCCACCAGTATATACAAAACCATCGAATTACAAAGGTATGGAAGTTCCACCTGTACTACTCTCTGGTGATTTTGCAAAAATTGACAAGTGGAGAGAAGAAAAAGCAATAGAGAGAACGAAAAAGAGAAGACCAGATCTGTTCAAGTAGTTCTAAATTTTCTAACAATCTAAACGTAATGAATAAAGGAATTGAAGCATTAAAAAATGGAGGAACTATTCTTTACCCGACAGATACTATTTGGGGAATTGGCTGTGATGCGACAGATGAGAGTGCTTGTCAGAAAGTTTTAAAAATAAAGGAACGCACGAAGAACAAGAGTTTTATCATCCTAGTGGACAGTTTTGCTATGCTAGAGCGATTTATACCTGAATTTCAAGAAGTTTGCTATGATCTTGCAGATTTTGCATCTAGACCACTTACGATTATATATCCAAATGCAAAAGGTTTAGCTCCATCAACTTTAGCGGAAGATGGTTCTGTTGGCATTCGAATTACAAATGATCCCATTTGCCAAAAACTCATCCAAAGCATTCGTAAACCGATTGTGAGCACTTCTGCCAATTTATCTGGAGAAACTATTCCAACCTGCTTCGAAGAAATTAATGAAAGAATTAAATCAGAAGTAGATGCAATAGTGGAAGAAAGAACTTTTGAGAGAATGACCAAAGCTTCACAAATTGTGAAAATTGGAATTGATGGAAAAGTGGAGGTTTTGAGGAGGTGAGGGTGAAATCACCGTCCTCCCCCTACCCCCCTCCAAAGGGGGAAGAAGTAGATATGTAAAGGTACAATTCAATGACAATTCCTTTAAATTATAGATTTAACCAGTATGGGCTTCCCCCTTTGGAGGAGGTCAGGAGGAGGATAGAAAAATACTAGAAAATAAATCGCCAGATCCCCTATTTTAATAAAAAACTACTCACCACTTCATTAAACTCCTTCGTCTTATTCAAATTAACCATGTGTCCTCCTTTAAAAATCACATGAAATTCTGCATTCTCACCCAAGTAGTCGTAAAGCATCTTTCCTCGTTCTGCAGGGATTAACATGTCATTGCTTCCCCAAACCAAAAGAATGGGCATTACTAAATTGTACTCGTGCTTGGCATATTCGTCCAGATCAGACAACAATCTTTGCATTAGTTTTCGCTTCTCATTCTTGTTTCCAACATACATTTTCTCGTGAAACTCTTTGAAAAAGAATGCTGGAACAAAGCTCCGCTTACTTGAAGATAAGTACCATAACTTTTTTAAACCTCTCGGTGTGTCTGGAACGAAAAGGTCTTCAACCGTCTTGACATTAAAAGTTTTACATACATTCTCAACATCCGAAGCAAACATGAATTTTATGGGAGCATCAAAAATCATTAATTTTTCCACTTGATTTGGATAACTATTCGCGAATTCGATGCTGATCAATCCCCCGTATGAAATACCTCCTAATACGAATTTCTCCAACTCTAATTCATCCAATAAATTTTTAACGAATTGTACTTGGTCTGCAACACTGTATTTCTCATCAGAAGGAGAAGAATAACCAAAGTGCAATAAATTAGGAAGAATCAATCGGTAGTTTTTACTCAACATTTCAACCTGCCGAAACCACTGATAACGAGTTGTTGCACCAAATCCATGCAATAAAACAAGTGGAGGTTTTTCTAATCGATTGTCCCAATACTCTACCGTATCTCCGGCAATAATTTTCTCATACAACACCAACAAGGCGTTACTCATTTTCTTTTTAATAAGCACATCTATGACACGGAAAGAATTAGAAGAAAGCAAAGTAAAGCACATATAACAGAAATAATTTCTGATAATATAAGAAAGTTCTTCATAAAATTACATTTATTCTCTCAATGGTTTAACTTTGCACCCGAAATGTCACAAAATTACAGTCAATATCTAAAACATCCTGTTTTTAAAGTTGCCTCAGAGATCATCACTGAGCGTAACTTAGAAGCCTATGTTATTGGTGGTTATGTGCGTGACCTTTTACTTGACCGACCGTCGAAAGATATCGATATTGTGGTAGTTGGAAACGGATTAGAACTAGCTAAAGCAATTGCTGAAAAATTGCGCGTTAAGAAAGTATCTACATTTGAGAATTTTGGAACTGCTCAATTCGTGTACAAAGATTTGGACGTTGAGTTTGTAGGCGCAAGAAAAGAATCCTACCGCACCGATTCGCGTAAACCGATTGTAGAAGATGGTTCTTTGAGTGACGACCAAAAAAGACGAGATTTCACCATCAACGCCCTTGCGTTAAGTTTACATAAAGATAATTATGGTGATTTGATTGATCCTTTTGGAGGGGTGGAAGATTTAGAAAAACAAATTATTCGCACACCTTTAGAGTCTACAAGAACCTATTCAGACGACCCGTTAAGAATGATGCGTGCGGTTCGTTTTGCTACTCAATTGGATTTTAAAATAGAAAAGAAAAGTCTCGATGCTATTCGTGAAAATGCGAAACGCTTAGAAATCATTTCTCAAGAAAGAATATTGGTCGAACTAAACAAAATCATTCTTAGCGAGAAGCCTTCGAGGGGATTCAATCTGCTTTTTTCAACAAAATTACTGCATCAATTCTTTCCCGAAATGGTTGCTCTATATGGAGTTGAAACAAGAGAAGGAAAATCACATAAAGATAATTTCTTTCACACATTGGAAGTGCTCGATAACATTTGTGAAACAACTGATGACTTGTGGTTGCGATGGTCTGCGATTCTGCACGATATAGCAAAACCACCTACAAAGCGTTTCAATAAAAAAGTAGGATGGACATTTCATGGACATGAAGATTTGGGTTCTCGGATGGTTCCGAAGCTATTCAAACGAATGAAATTGCCCTTGGATGCGAAAATGAAATATGTTCAAAAATTAGTGCGTTTGCATTTACGCCCTATTTCATTAGTGAATGGTATTGTGACTGATTCTGCCGTTAGAAGATTGCTTTTTGAAGGTGGAGATGACATTGATGACTTGATGAAGCTTTGCAATGCAGATATTACATCAAAAAATGAACATAAAGTAAAAAAGTACAAGAAAAACTTTGAGTTAGTTATCGAAAAACTGAAGGCTGTTGAAGAGAAAGACAGAGTAAGAAATTTTCAACCTCCTGTATCAGGAAAATTAATTATGGATACATTCGGACTTGAACCTTGCGCAGAAATTGGTACAATTAAAGCAAAAATCAAAGATGCTATTCTTGACGGAGAAATTGAAAACAACCAAGAGCAAGCAATTGAGTACATGCATAAATTAGCAAAGGATTTAGGACTTGAAACAATAAACTAATATTGACGTAAGGTTTAAATAAAGGGAAATAAAAATGGCAGGATTGAAATTTAGGATTTTATTGGATTCAAAAAGCAAGAACGAAGTTTTTCGTGACATTTTGATCAGTGATTCTGATAATTTTGAATCATTCTACAAGGCTATTTTAAAAGCTTATAATTTCAACGAAGACCAGATGGCATCCTTTTATATGTCCAATCACAACTGGGACAAAGGTTTTGAAATTAGTTTGTTTGACATGACTTTCGGCGAGGATGACACTCAAATACTTCCTGGTATCATGTCAGAATCAATTATTCGAGAATACATCCAAGACCCTGACCAAAAAATGATTTTAGTTCATGACTTTTTGAGAATGTGGATGTTTTTAGTTGAACTTATTGGCATAGAAAAAGAGAATCCTGCTGAACCTAAGTTGGTTCTTGCAGTTGGAGATGCCCCACTAGAAGATTCAAAACCGCAGGAGAATGAAGACTTACAATTTGAAACAGATTCTGAGATAGGAGATGATGAAGAAGATGAGTTTGATTTTGGGGAGTTTGAGGATTATTAATTACTATTCCCCCTATGAAAGATCCTATCGGTCAAGCCATTTTAGATTTTGCGAGAACAGGTAAAAATAAAGACATCATTGTTAAATCGGACATTTGTGATGATGATGTAATTCCTTCGTCGTATTTGTTTAGATCGTTTGAAGAAATGCCATTAATCGAGCAAATTGCCTTAAAAAAATGCACTGGAAATGTTCTCGACGTGGGTGCAGCTGCAGGAATTCATACGAGTTATTTAAAAGAACAGGAACTAGATGTACGTTGTATAGATATCAGTGAGAAATCAGTAGAATATCTGAAATCCGTAGGGCATTCTGCCGAAAAAACAAATTTCTTTGAAGTTGAAGAGCAAAAGTTCGATACCGTACTAATGTTAATGAATGGTCTAGGAATTGCAGGTTCACTTTCTAATCTTGACTTAACATTATTGAAAGCAAAATCACTTCTCAAAGAAAACGGAAGAATAATCGCAGACTCATCAGATATAAAATACCTCTACCAAGATGACGATGGTTCAATGCTTATTGATTTGAATACTGAGTATTATGGAAACTTCAAATTTCAAATGGTTTATGATGAACACATCTCAGATTGGTTTGATTGGTTGTATGTTGATTTTGATAAACTACAGCTTGTGGCCAACAAAATTGGACTTTCTGTAGAGAAAATTTATGAAGAGGATAATCATTATTTGGTAGAAATAAAAATGGCATTATAGTGCCCTACCCTTTATCCCCTCCAAAGGGAGAATAAGTAGATAATAAAAACAACCAAATGTATAATGAGAAGTGTGCCCCCCTTTGTAGCGAGATAAAGGGGGAGGATTTTCATTAAACCCGATTCCAACTCAAATTACTATCTTTGAAACATGCAAAAGATTATACTCTTTCTTTTCATTCTCAGCACCAACGGCATTTTCTCACAAAAAATTCGTGTACACGAATACCCAATGGAAGAAAATGGGATTCTCTGGAAAATATCTGGAAATAATGTGAAAGAAACCTGCTATCTTTTTGGAACAATGCATATCATCGAAAAAGAGTATTTTTTATTCCCGAAAAAATTAAAGAAAATTGTAGAACGATCAGAAGTTCTAATGATGGAATTAGCAGGAATGCCTGATCCAGTTGAAGCAATGGAATATGTGGTGTTAGAAGAAGGTTCCTTTTTCGATTTTTTTACGAAAGAACAAACAGACACGATACTTTCATGGGCACTCGATAGCTTCGGAATTGATGAGCCAGCTTTTCGCACAGGTTTTTCGAAAATGAAGCCATTTGTGGTGATGCAATTAGCTACTCCAATCTATTTCTCGGGTGAAACAGAATCTTATGAGAGAACGTTGAATGCTATTGCTTCTGAAAATGAGATTGAAGTCTTAGGACTGGAAACCATGGCTCAACAAATGGCATTATTTGACAGTTTAAGTAATCAACAACAAGTTGAAATGTTGATGCAAACCATTAGAGACGGAGACAAAGGAGTCGAAATAGTAAAACAAATGCAACAAATTTACACCATCCAAAATGTTGATGCTCTATTTCAATTTATTGCTGATTCTGACGGAGTAATACAAAATGAGCAACAAAAATTCTTGGATGACAGGAATCAAAATTGGATTCCAAAAATTATAGAGCAAATGGCAAAAACGACTACCTTTGTTGCGGTCGGTGCTGGACATTTGGGTGGTCCAAATGGCGTAATTCGATTACTTGAAAAAGAAGGATACATCTTAACACCTATCAAATTATGAACTACTTATTAATTCTTTGCTCATTGGTAATTTTGAGCTCCTGCTCTACTTATTCAGATCAAGAGAAGGACGACTTTGATGAAAAAATAAATACCTATTTAGGAGAAAAAGGCATTGAAACAAAAAGATCTGAGTCTGGAGTTTACTACAAAATAATTGAACAAGGAGAAGGTAGAAAAGTGCTTTTTAAAGATGTTATCTCGTTTAAATACCGAGGCGAACTATTAAACGGATTGGTTTTCGATGAGCAAAAAGAACCGGTTGAATATAGACTAGATCAGCTGATTGCGTGTTGGAAAGAAGTTATCTTAGAATTAAATGAAGGAGGGAAAGCCTTCTTGATTTCCCCTCCGCAACAAGGATACGGAAATCATGAATTGGAGGATATTCCACAAAATTCTATCTTAGTATTTGAGTTGGAAGTTGTTGAAGTGAAATAAACTATTACTCAAATGATCAGATAGTGTTATGCTAGCAAAAGATTTTCACCTCTTCTATTGATAAAGCAAAATCAAACACTTACTTTTGAAGACATTAAAATTAACGCATTAATAAAACTGCAAATATGAGCGTATTAGTAAATAAAGATTCTAAAGTTATAGTTCAAGGATTCACAGGAAGCGAAGGTACTTTCCATGCTGGTCAAATGATCGAGTATGGAACAGATGTAGTTGGTGGTGTTACCCCTGGTAAAGGTGGTCAAACACATTTAGATCGTCCTGTTTTTAATACGGTTGCTGAAGCAGTTGAAAAAGCGAATGCGAATGTTTCTATCATTTTTGTGCCGCCAGCGTTTGCTGCTGATGCAATTATGGAAGCGGCGCAAGCTGGAATTAAAGTTATCGTTTGTATCACGGAAGGAATTCCTGTTGCAGACATGGTAAAAGCAGATGAGTACATTCAAGAATATGATTGTACGCTTGTTGGTCCTAACTGTCCAGGAATAATCACTGCTGGTGAAGCAAAAGTTGGAATTATGCCTGGATTTGTTTTTACAAAAGGAGATATCGGAATCATTTCAAAGTCTGGAACCCTAACATACGAAGCAGCAGATCAGGTTGCAAAGGCTGGAATGGGAATTACAACAGCTATCGGAATTGGTGGAGACCCAATCATTGGAACAACAACCAAAGAAGCTGTTCAATTGTTAATGAATGATCCCGAAACAAAAGGAATTGTGATGATTGGCGAGATTGGTGGTAATTTAGAAGCAGATGCTGCACGTTGGATTAAAGATAACGCAAAGAAGCCAGTTGTTGGATTTATTGCTGGTGAAACAGCACCAAAAGGAAGAACAATGGGGCATGCAGGTGCTATTGTTGGTGGTGACGATGATACGGCGGAAGCTAAAAAAAGAATTTTAAGAGAATGCGGAATTCACGTTGTTGATTCTCCAGCTCAAATTGGAGCAAAAATGGCAGAAGTAATGGGCGTAACAGCTTAATTAGTATAAATAATTGAGAAAAAACTTCCGTGAGGGAGTTTTTTTTTCGGGATGTAGCTCAGTTGGTAGAGTACTCGTCTGGGGGGCGAGAAGTCGCAAGTTCAAGTCTTGTCATCCCGACAATTCGTCTTACAGACTTTTGTAGGAAGAAAGACTTTCCCTGTGCTTTCGCTTGGTCTTCGAAACCTCAAACGGTTTCTCTTGTCATCCCGACAATTCGTCTTACAGACTTTTGTATTTTCGCAGTATGAAAATCGAAGAATTAGTTCTTGAAATTAGAAACAACCGGGCATTCTCCGACTATCAAAACTATTTCAAAAAACATCCAGCAAAAATCAAAGAGCTGATTCAACTTATCGAGAATAAAAGAGAATATCCCTTTGAAGAATATGCGTCTTGGATTCTCTCTCATGTTGTTAAAACGCAAAAAGAAGAAGTTCAGCAGTATTATGAGCAACTGATTGATCTATTATTAAATAATGAAAACCAATCCTCTCGAAGAAACGTTCTCAGCACTATTTTAAAACTAGAACTCACAGATTATAAAGAAAGTGAGTTCATTGACTTGCTGATTTCATACATTAAAGATTACGAAACTAAAGTAGCCTCGCAAGTAAATGCACTATATATTCTAGCAAAATTCGTCCTCAAATATCCTGAATTAAAAACTGAAATAGTACAAATCATAGAGTTTCACGCTGAGAAGAAGACTCATTCTTACGACGCTGCGAGAAGAAAATTCATGCATCTTACTAGAAAAATTCGCTAACATTTAAAGAAGTAGAATACACAATCTTACTCCGTTATTTTTAAAAATCCTTGAAATTTAGAGTCAAATACATACACTTTTCGAAAAATAATTGAATTTTATTCATTAATCAAAAACTCACCTTAACCTCTTTAAATAAAGGAATAATGAGGTTTTACGCCTCCCATTCAAAAAGATAATTAAAAAATAATAGTACTATGTATTGCATAATACAATCTAAAACCTATATCTTTGTATAAAACAATTGAATATGAAATTAGAAAATACCAAAGCGCAAATGCGAAAAGGAATTCTAGAATTCTGTATTCTTTCGATATTAGATAAAAAAGAAGCGTACCCTTCTGAAATAATCGATGCACTGAAAGGTGCAAAATTGATTGTTGTTGAAGGCACCCTCTACCCTCTTCTTACTCGATTGAAAAATGCAGAACTCTTGACTTATCGATGGGAAGAATCCCCTTCAGGCCCACCCAGAAAATATTACTCCCTAACAAAAATGGGCAGAGCTTTTTTAGAAGAACTCACCGGAACTTGGGCAGAATTAAACAAGGCAGTTAATAAAATCACTAAAAATAATTCAAAATGAAAAAGACAATATCAATTAATATAAAAGGAATTAACTTCATTATAGAAGAAGACGCCTACGAATTGTTGCAAAATTATTTGGAACGATTAAGTAATACGCTAAAAGATGAAGATGGTAGTCAAGAAATTATTGAAGATGTTGAATTAAGAATTGCTGAAATTTGCTCTTCTAAATTGATTGACAGTAAAACAGTAATAGATTACTCGGATATTCAAGAAATTCTAGCAACTCTAGGTAATCCTGAAGATTATATCGATAGCGAGGAAAATAATGGACCAGCATCTACTGATTTTTCTGACAAAAACAGAAGAACCGATAGACGACTATTTAGAGACAAGGAAAATGCAACTATTGCTGGTGTTTGTTCTGGTATTTCAAACTTTTTCAACATAGATGTAGTCATCATTCGTGCCATTTTTGTTGTGTTCTTTCTTTTTGCTGGATTCGGATTTCCACTATACATCATATTATGGATTATTGTACCACAGACAAAAAGTTCCATCGATAGGTTGAGAATGAAAGGAAAACCGATCACCGTCGAAACGGTAAGAGAAGAAGTGGAAATAGCTGCAGAAAAATTGAAAGAAGGATCGAAAAAATTTGCTAATAGAATCAGAAAAGACGACTCTTACAAAAAAAGTGTTAACAGAGGCGGACGAATACTTTCTAGTCTTTTAGGCATCATTTTCGTCGGTATTGGAATGGCATTTCTAGTACTACTAATTATTTTTGGAATCGCAGAGACACAAATATTTCCAATTCAAGGAAGTGATGGTTTTTTATCATTACCTGATTTAGGTAGTTTAGTTTTACTTGACAATGGCGATTATGAACTATTTTGGTGGGGAGCTATTTTACTCAATTCGGCGGTAGTATTATTCTTCGTTTTATTGGGTTCCATTCTCCTTTTTAAAATATACAACACTTGGAGTAAAATAACTCTTCTATTTTTGTTTATAACTGGTGTTTCAGGACTTCTTATGTGTGCTGCAGTCGGTATGAGAACTGGACGAGATTTTATGATAACTGGGGAGTTAGATTATGAAGTTGGTTCAGTTTATTCAGAAACTTTGGTAATTGAACCCGAACTGGAAAGTTTAATGATAGAAGGTGACTATACGGTTAAAAGTAATGGAAAATATCACCTAATGAAGGTTGGAAAAGATGATATTACATTTCATGGAATTACTATTTATTATTCCGAATCTAAAGACTCATTGTTTCATATCAGACAAAATTTTAAGGTTCAAAGTCAATCACATGAAATTGCAATTGAAAAGTGCAAAAATATTAAGCACATGACAAGCCTAGAAAATGACACTCTTACCATGTCATCGGCATATTCCTTTCCAAAAACGGACAAAATTCGAGCGCAAGCTGTTCAAATAGAGATTGAAATACCAAAAGGAGCTCAGGTTATTATTGATGGAGAAGTTATTTCGATCACAGAATCAAGTAAAAATCACAAAAACTCAGACCATTATGAACATGGAAAAATGACACATGACGGTAAGTATTATCATTGGGATTAAAACAATTAAAATGTGATGTAACTTTTTACCATCTCAACGGTCTTACTTATAGACTGGTTTCATAAAGTGCAGTTTAGGTAGTAAACCAAGATAAAACGACTCAGTCAATGAGTCGTTTTGTTTTTTTCTGTAATCCATTTGGATAAATACATACTGCTTTTCATAGAGTGATAATTAAAGAGGTTATACTCTAGACTTGACTTTCTTATTTTTTCATAGGTCTTTTTTAAACCATTTAAGCACTCTAAAAATGTTCGATCAAAATCAATCATATTGTGTTTAGAATCGAGAATATCAAAACCTTTATTCTGAGCAATTTCCCATTCACTTACATCTTCATGAAGAAGAATAGCTTTTGCAGCAAAATGTTTGTAATCATCTTCTATATATCCATTCCATTTATCATTTACCCGCATACCTTCTGCGCCAACTTCAGTCGTAACAACAGGAGTTCCACATTGCATTGCTTCCAAGTGTTTACCTTTTATTCCTGCTCCAAAACGCAATGGAGAAAGAGAAACTTTTACTTGTTTTGTAACTTCCAAGGAATCCTCTACTCTACCCTTTACTAGAAAGCCCTGACTCTCATTATGTAAATCTTCTATTTTCTGACTCGCATAAGCACCATAAATTGAGAGAGTGGCATTCGGTAATTTTTGACGAATCAATGGCCATATTTCTTTTTTAAGAATTTTAACGGCGTCCCAATTGGGTTCATGATAAAAATTACCGATAAACATAAAATCACTCCTCTCCTTAAATGCAGGAATGTTAGCGATTTTTTTAGAATGAATCGTTAAATATTGCAATCTATTTTCAGAAATAGAATAATGATTTTTCAATAGGCTAATTTCGAACGAAGAAACGAACAAAGACAGGTCGCAACGTTGAATCGAAGCTATCTCCCTCATCGCAACTTGAGTCCGAATCGTTGAATCATCAATGTTAGAACCAACCTTTATAGCTTCTCTTCGACTATCCCTAAGAAAGTGAAGATCTTCTGTATTAAGTATTCTAACCGCTAAAGGATTATTCATGGCAACCCTCCATCCAAACTGTTCTTCGGTAGTAAATCGGTCAAATATTACAAGATCAGGTTGAAGCTCCTTAGTGAACTCATCGAATGAGTCATTGTTTAATTCTATTGACACACAATCAACTTTTAGCAACTCCAAATTTGCTTGAAACTCACTTTGATTGGCAGGACTAGCAAATGTAATGTGAATATCTGAAGAGCTAAAAAACGTCAATAACTGCATCATTCTTACACCGGCAGCAGAAGATTTTGGTTCTGGCCAAACTTTGCCAATAATTAATACCTTGTTAAATGGAGACATGTAGCAAAAGTACATATACTTTCATCAAAAAAGCATCCTGAGATAATCTCAAGATGCTTTTTTGATGAAATAATCTTATCTATTTAATTATGTTCACATGACCAATAATCATATGTCGTTCATCATCTCTTGTTTGTTTGAACTCAATTTTCCATGTGTAAGTTCCGTTTTCCATCATTTTTCCTCGGTAAGTACCGTCCCATCCAACAGATGCATCATGACTCTCAAAAATTAATTCACCCCACCTATTAAAAATATACATGTCAAAGTCATATGGATCATATCCAGAAACAAATACTGGTTGAAATGAGTTGTTGAATGCATCATTATCAGGTGTAAATGTATTCGGAATGAAATAGACTAACTCGTCCAATACAACAATTGCGACATTTGCGGTATCTGTACAACCAATAGAATTAATCGCAATTAGCTCAACATTAAAAGTGCCAGGGTTCTCATTCGAAAATACATGAACCGGATTTTCAACAGTAGTCATTGGAGAACCATCACCAAAGTTCCATTCATAACCAACAGAGAACTCTGAATTATTTGTAAAAACAATCTCTTCTTCATTATCTAAGGTTGACAACTGTAACTCAGATGCTTCGAAAGAAGCAATTGGCATAGCTATAACAGTTAGTAAGTCAGTGTACATTATTGAATTAACACAACCGGTAAAGGATGTAATTGTAAGGCCAGCATCATAGACACCTGCTCCTAAGAAGGTGTAAATGTATTCTGAACATTCTTCCGTAGGCACAGAACCTTCAATATCCCAAATGCAACTGACGATAGCAGATTCTGCAGTCGATAAATTAGTAAATGTCACAGTAAATGGTTCACATACAGGCTGTGTTGTCGTAAAATCGACTGTTGGAAGGTTTTCGATATCAATGGTTGCTGTGGCAGTTGAAATACATCCAAAATTGTCAGCAGTGACCGTATATGTCATCGATTGAGTTGGTGAAAAAGGCTGAGAGTCAATTACTCCATTGTCCCAAGAAATTGGAACGTTCCATGGATTATCAGCGACCAATGCAATAAAATCCCCTAAGCAGACCAATGTATCATTTTCGCTAATTGGAGCTGGAACTAAAAGAATTGTTATTTCTTGGGTTACAAAAATTTGGTTACCACAATCATCAGTCACAGAATAAGTTCTAGTGATTTTTTCTAAATTACAAATATTCCCATCCGAAACATCGCTTACCCATGCCACAACGGGATTTACTGTGCAATTATCAGCCTCATCATTAACTACAGATGGATTTGGGGCAGGCACATCCGTAGGCAAGGGAACAGATATTGGAACAACATTACTTGCTGTAGGAGGTATCAAATCGTTTACTGTAATTGTTTGAGTTAAAATAATTTGATTTCCACAATCATCGGTGACATTGAATTGTCTCGTAATGATAAGTGGGCAAGCACCAACTTGAACTTCTGGAAGCATTCCAACACTAGGGTTCGCTGTACAATTATCTAAAATATTTGTAACATCTGATAAACTTTGTGCTGGCACATCAGCAAGGCATTGATAAGCATTATCCAAAACTTGAGCGGTTGGAGCTTGCGTATCATTAATAATTATTAATTGAGACACTAGAATAAAGACACCACATTCGTCGGTAATTCGATATCGCCTAGTTATGGTTTCAGGACATGATCCTAAATCTGACACATCATCTTCCCAAGTAACGATAGCAGGCGCTCCCGTGCTAGTTTCATCAGTAACAACTAGAGGGTCTGGTGCGGGGATATCAGCAAAACACTGCACATTGACAGTTAGAGGGTTACTCGCAGTTGGAGGAATATTAACGACGGTTATAGTTATATCCTCTGTAGCCGTTAGAGTTGCGCATATCCCAACTGTAGTTGCTGTGACAGAATAGGTCGTACTTGTTGCTACAGGACAAACATTGACAGTTGGCGAAGTTCCAAGTCCATTGCTCCAAGTATAATCGACAGTAGGTTGGCAATTATTTGCTGCAACCGCAGTCAGGTCAACACATGCACCTGGACAAATTGATAACGATGTCGAATTTATTCCAACTTGAAAAGCCGCCACTCCATAGACAAATGAAGTAAATGTTGACCATTGACTACCTCCGAAGGTGGAACCACATGATGCTTCTTTCGCTCTAATATAATACGTCTCTCCTGGGCATAATGAAGATAAATCAATAGTCTGTGCAGAAGGATACGCTTGATTTCCAGAACTGGTTTTGTTAATACAAACTGACTGATCACTTAATAATGGCGCACCTACAGCTGCAGGTGAACAATAAATTTCTGTTATGACATTATACGAACAAGACCAGCTTGTTGTACTTGTCCAATTTAACACTAAATCTGTCCCTACAGTTGTTTGATTGGTTAATAAGGGAGTTCCATAAGGACTACAAGTAATTGCTTTGTTAGCCAATAAAAGAAATAGAAGTAATAAATAAATGATTTTCATATAAAAGTATCTAAGTAACAATTGTTAGAACGTATATTAAGAATGAATGGTTGCTTTTTTTACTGTTTTTTTTGTTTAAAGAACGAAACAAAAAAAAGAGCAAAGAATATTATTCTTTACTCCTTTTT